>Ga0302326_10010394_pt1 | contig 20182 bp, 15 predicted proteins | sample Palsa_T0_3_FD_202264 | JGI IMG/M metagenome (GOLD analysis project Ga0302326, IMG submission 202264) | Peat permafrost microbial communities from Stordalen Mire near Abisko, Sweden - Palsa_T0_3 | ecosystem: Environmental > Terrestrial > Soil > Palsa > Peat permafrost | place: Sweden: Abisko...
TGAAGACGTCGTCTCCACTCTTCACCAATTGATGGATCCCGCGGTTCATTCTCCCCAAGCCGACGCGTTCCGGTCCGCGCCCGGGCCCACCGAAACCAAATGCACTTCGCCCTCCTCTGTGATGGCGCGTTTTCCCGGCCCGGTGGCCAGTCTTGCGGCACGGTTCGATCCAGTGGGAATTATCTCGGCGCGTTCTCCGCACAAAGAATCGGCGGTGCTGGGCCCATTCGCGGTGGCCGAGTACAAACCGGGCACGTACTTGCTTCTGCGCCGCAATCCGAACTATTGGAAGCATGACTCGAACGGTAAACAACTTCCCTATTTGGATTCCGTGCGCCTGGATATCCAACAAAACCGCGAACTGGAGCTGCTGCGTTTCCGGCGCGGCGAGCTGGACATCGTCAACAAGCTGGATCCGGAAATGTACGACCGCTTGAATACCGAAATGCCGCACGCTGTGGTGGACGCCGGGCCATCGCTCGATTGGGAAGTGGTGTTCTTCAATCAAGTGGCAACCGCGCCGCTCGCAGAATACAAACGCCGCTGGTTCCGATCGGATGAATTCCGCCGCGCCATTTCCGACGCCATTCATCGCGAGGATATCTGCCGCGTGGTTTATCGCGGACACGCGCGGCCGGCCGCCGGACCCGTTTCCATCTCCAATCGTTTCTGGCTGAATGCCGCGCTGAAACCGCCAGTTTATTCAGTCAACGCGGCCGCGGCGCGGTTGCAGCGCGACGGCTTTCATCGCTCAGGTGACGCTTTGTTCGACCGCGACGGCCATAAAGTGGAATTCTCCATGATCACCAATGCAGGAAACAAGCTGCACGAGCGTACGCTGGCCCTTATCCAACAGGATCTCGCCCAGCTCGGCATTCAACTCAATATCGTGATGCTGGACTTCCCTTCCCTCATCGAACGCATCAGCCGCAGTTTCAACTACGAGTCAGTGTTGATGGCCTTCACCAACGTGGATTTGGATCCGAGCGATCAGATGAACATCTGGCTGAGCTCCGGCGACAATCATCAGTGGAATCCCAATCAGAAAACGCCCGCCACTGCTTGGGAAGCCGAAATCGACAAACTGATGCAGGCCCAAGCAGCGGCGCCGGAGTTGAAACAACGCAAAGCGTACTTCGACCAAGTGCAGCAGATCATTGCGGAAAAAGCTCCCATGCTGTTTCTGGTCAATCCCAACGCCCTCTCGGCGGTTTCGGTAAATCTTAAAAACGTCACTCCCGCCCAGTTGCGCCCGCAGATCTACTGGAACGTAGAGCGCCTGTCGATGGGAGCGAAGTACCTCAGCCGGCGATGAAGAACCTGCTTAAAGCCCGCATGACGGTGGACTACCCGAATAAGCCAGGGGTGCTGCGCGATGTCGAGCTGGAAATTGCGGAAGGTGAAATCCTGGGCCTGGTGGGCGAGAGCGGATCGGGCAAAAGCACCATTGCACTGTCCCTGCTTCGGTTGCTGGAGCATAAAGGCGGCAAACTCGGCGGAGAAATCCTGTTCGCCGGCCGCGACCTGGTGAAGCTGCGCGAAAAGGAGATGCGCAGGATTCGCGGCCGCGAAATCGCGTTGGTATTGCAAAGCCCGCTGTCATCGTTGAATCCGGTTCTCAAGATCGGGACCCAGATGGCGGAGGCCTGGCGCGCCCACAATCCCGGGGCGGCGAAACGCTGGAAGGAAGAAGCGCTCGGACTATTCAGCCTGGTAAGCCTGCCCGCCGAGCCCGGTTTTCTGGACCGCTATCCGCGCCAGCTCAGTGTGGGCCAAGCCCAGCGCGTGCTCATCGCCATGGCAATCCTGCACAAGCCGCGCTTGCTGATCGCCGACGAACCCACCAGCGCGCTGGACGCCATCACGCAGTCGGAAATCCTGGAATTGTTTCGCCGCTTGAATCGCCAATTGAATATGGCCATGCTGTTCATCTCGCACGACCTTTTATCGGTAGCGTCGCTGTGTTCCAGAATCGCGATCCTGCAGCGCGGCCAGATCATCGAATGCGGCGCCACCGAGCAGATGTTCCGCCAGCCCCGAACCGAAGACACGCGGGCCCTGCTGCAGGCGGTGCTATGGAATCCTTTTGCAACAACACCCGCGGAATTGATTGGCCGCGGCTGAACTTTATTTGTCTTCCACTTCTGTCTCCGCCACCAGCTTATCCACAAACATCGAATAGATGGCCAGCTTGCCGTCCTTATCACTCTGAAAGAAAACGCGCTGGCTGTTGGCTGAAAAAATAGGCGCCACCAAGCGTGGATCGCTGGCCCGGTGCTCGCACAACGTGAGTTCTCGCTTGGCCGCGCGGACCAACAGGAGAACGTAGGGCGACGCCTTGCTTCCACTGGCGCCCACCAGTACGCTCGAATCGGCGTTCCCGCCGAAGCTGATGAATTGGCTGGTGGCGGCAACCAACCGGTCCTCATTCGTATCCGGGGTTGACTCACGAAGATTGTTGAGTTGTTTGGGGTCAGCGGGGAAATTCAAATACAGAACCGTTCTGCCGTCCACCGACCACACCGCCGGCCCCAACCCGCCCGCGGCGATTCGCAGCTTCCGGTTCTGATCCCCGTCGAAATTCACCAGCCATAGCTCGTTTCCACGGCGATACAACACGCCGGCGCGGCGCGGGCGCGGCAAAGGGTCGGCAATCGGCTCGGGCGATTCCACGATCGTTTGAGCGCTGGCCGAACGGAGCGCGATCAACCGCAGCCGGAACGTGCCGGACTTCTGCTCCACCACCAGCGCGTAGAGCCCGTCTTCGGAAACGCTGAATCCGCGCCCCACTTCGAAACCATCCTCTATCCGGTGAACTTCGCGCGCGTGACCGCCGCCGAGACTGGCCTGGAACACCGAGCGCCCATCCACGTAATAGAAGTTGCGCTCGTCCGGCGCCAGCGTGAGCGACTCCCGCACCAGATTTTGCGCATGTGTCAGCGTTCGGGATTGCCCGCTCTTCAAGTCCATGCGATAGGCCTGCACGGAGCCCGCGCGGTCGCTCGAATAAATCAGGAAGCTATCCCGCCGCGATACCGCGCGCTCATAGGAAGCGGGCAGCCAACTCTGATGCGCGGCATCCGTCAAGCGATAGACGTCGAACTCAGTGGCGGAGTCCTTGTAGCGCTGGACCTCGGTGGGAAGCGTTTGAGAGATGCTCGTGCCGGCGCAAACCCCGGCCAGCGAAACAACAAATCCGCGGCGGCTGGAAAGCACGCGGCTACTGATGGCTGGTCTGATAATGCTCTTTCAGCAGGTCCAGGCCAAAATCGCCCTCGAAGTCGCGCCACACTGTGTGGATGTGGTTGGCGTTGTTCTGCGTGTCGTCGTACTCGATGAGAAACACTGGCGATTGGATCCGATAGTAATGCGGCTGCCCTACTTGTTCGCCGCCCGCCCAGGCGACGTACAGATTACCGGCTGCCTTTTTAATTTGGTCTTCGCGCATCTGCGCCACTTGTTCCGGCACGTTGTTGCAGTATTCGTCCAGAAGATTCTGGAGCAGCTCGCGCTGTTTGGGAGTGAGTTTGGACGCCGCGATTCCGCTGGGCTGGCCCGTGAGAGCCGCTTTGCGCATTGGCCCGGTCAGGATTTCTCCGGGGGCGTCCGCGCTTACGATGGCGATCTTCTTCTGCTCCGCGGTCAGCGATTGGATGAAGGCGCGGCCCAAGTCCTCCTCGCGTCCCAGAACGCGCAAACCTTTGCGCGGGCCCTCCCGCACTTCGGCAGGATTGGCTCCGAAAAAACTCGGCGCCACTTGTACTTTTCCATTCACGATGGTGAAGTTCTGGCTGACGTGGTGTCCTTCAACGCGATAACCCCAGGTACCGGTCTCGGAAGGCTCGCCGAAGATGCTGAAGAAATAGCGCTCGGGATCGCGCACCGGACCGGTTCCGTTTTCGAGCAGGCGCAGAATCTCGTCCAGGCTCATGATGCTGACAGCCTTGATGTAGCCGCGCTGGCTCAATCCGGCGCTCAACAAGGCATGGGCCAAATGTTTTTGCGCCGAAGTCATGTCTTTCAACGGCAGCCCCTTGCGTTCCTTGGGGATGTAGTGCCAGTTCAGCCGCTCATCATCCGGAAATGGGAATGTCGCGCGAGCGCGCTGCTCCGGATCGAGCGATGCGAGAAAGGCCTTCGCGGTTTCCGCCATGATGGCCGGCGTATGCAGCCTGGAATACGCGGCGGTCAGAAGAATGGTTGCAATGCCCATGGCGAGAACCCGTAACGCGAGCGTCTTCACGGTAAGTCTCCTTTGAGCGAACTACCAGCTTAGCTCAAACCAATCCGCCGGACCGCGACCGCAAGGAAGCGTAACGAGTGTCCAGCCTTCGCCGGCTGTGGCAGCGGTCCTTTGAAGACTGTTGGCAGGCGAAAGCGCCTGCCCCACGTTGGCGCCGAGAGACACATCAATGCCAACCTCCGAAGCAGTCCGAAGAGGGAGGACGCGATGGCGTCGGGCGAACAATGAAAAGATCTTCCGAGCCGAAGCCTGCCAACAGTAAGATCAACGTCCCGCTCATTCGCGGTTCGCCCCATCTCGGGACGGCGATGCCGCCGATAAAGCAAGATCGCCAGCCTTGTTGATCGCAGAAAAAAGAGTTACGTCCTAAAACGGCAGATCGCGCGCGCCGTGCTTGGGCAGTGACAGTGCGGACCGGGCCAGGTATGGATAAGGATTTACCGGCGTGCCGCCCATGCGCACTTCATAATGCAGGTGCGGAGATGTCACCCGGCCGCTGCTGCCGGATTGGCCGAGAATGTCTCCGCGGCGGATCTCCTGCCCGTTGACCACTTCGAACCGCGAGAGATGGCCGTAGTAGGTCTGCAGTCCATTGCCGTGGTCCACTACCACCAGCCGACCGTAGCCGTTACTCCATTCCGCATGCACCACGATTCCATCTGCCGCCGCATGCACCGGAGTTCCCTGCGGAGCTGAAAGATCTACCCCCGTATGGATGGCTCCCTCACCCGAGAACGGATCGGTCCGCCCACCAAATGGGCTCATCAGCCGGCCTTCCACCGGCCACAGGCTGGGCCGGATGTTCATTTGCCATTGTTTAGGGTAAGTCCGAAATTGCTTCGAGATCGCAGCGGATTGCAGGAAGTTATACTGGCCCAACGATTCGCGGAAAGTGGGCGCCAGCGCGCCGCTCGAAATATCCCCGGAAGTCTCGGGTTTGCTCTTGAGCCCATAGGCCACGGAAACCTCACTCGCGAACGTCTCAAGGGTCGCCAACTGCTCGTTCTTCTGATTCGTAACGCTCTGAAGTTCCTGGTACTTAGCGCGCAAAGAGTCAACTTCCTGGCGAAGTGAATTGTAGTTCGCTACTTTCCAGGTCATCCTGGCGTAGCTGGATAGGAACCCAAAGACTGAGAAACACCCGATCAGGGCGAACAGGAAAGCGGCGTAGATGGCTTTGTGCGGGATGTGTACCCGGCGCAATCGGCCATGCAGCGAATGCGCTAAAACGAGCACAAAATATGGCTGATGCGGCACTAAATCTCCCTCAGTTTTAATTCGGCGCGACCCAGAAAAACTACAGACGCGGTGGGCCGTAGGCCGGAGAGTACCAATGACAGAGAACGAAGGGTAAGGATACTTCATGTGAATGAGCAGTGTCAAGCTCGGTAAGTGTAATATATATTACTTAAAAACCGTGCTGCAGCCTTAGCCGCCTCCGCGTCGAACGTTGCAGAGGGCGTTTACGTAAGGTCATCATGCTGCTACCGGTACACATCATCGCAGGTGGACTAGCGATCATCTTGGGCGGTGTGGCGCTGGTGGCTTCAAAAGGGGCCACGCTGCATCGGCGAAGCGGCCTGCTGTTCGTCTATGCCATGCTCACCATGGGAATCAGCGGGTCCATCCTGGCGCTGCGCCTGAGTCTGACGAACGTGAATGTATTGGGCGGCTTCATGGCGGCCTACTTCGTGATCACCGGGCTGACTACGGTCCGTCCGGCCTCAGCCTGGACCCGGCGGCTGAATTGGGCGGCTCTCGGGGTGGCGATTGCTCTCGTGGTCATCGAGATCGGCATGGGGTTCAAGGCGTACGCCAGTCCTGGGCGCGCGCTCAACGGCGTCCCGTTTTTCATGCCGTTCTTTATGGCGACAATCGTCACATTGGCTGCCGCGGGGGATATTCGCATGCTGCGGCCCGGGGCGTTACGAGCGGGTCCCAGGCTGGCGCGGCACCTGTGGCGGATGTGCTTCGCGCTGTTCATTGCAGCCGGATCGTTTTTTTCCATCCGCGAGCGCGTCGCCAAGATCCTTCCGGAACCATTTACCACCCCTGCCATGCGCGCTCTTCCCATAGTGTTGGTGTTCGCGGCGATGTTCTATTGGCTGTGGCGTGTCCGAACGCGGCGCATGTTAGCGCCATCGCGATGAAGCGTGGTGCGAGCACGAGTGCATGCGCCACGTGATATCCTCTAGCCGAATGGACAGACGCGATTTCCTACTTTCCGGGACGGTCTTGGTCTCCACTCTGACCGTTGGCGCACAAGACAAGAAGTCAAAACTGGAAGTTCAGGTTAGCTATACCGGTTCGGGCGCGGTGGATGAATCCCATAAAGTTTATGTGGTGCTTTGGGACAACCCGAATTTCATAACGGAGGAAGCGGGCGCTCCGCCAATCGAGCTGAAAGGAGTGGTCTCAAAGTCGGCAGCGGTTCAATTCAGCGACGTGCAGGCGAGCCCGGTGTACGTGAGTATGGTCTATGATCCGAGCGGGAAATGGGACGCTACCAGCCCCCCGCCCCCCGGCTCTTCTCTCGGCGTGTATGCAATAGAGCCTGGAAAACCAGCGCCCATACCACTTGAGCCCGGCAAGACTGCAAAGATTTCCGCGACGTTCGATGATTCATACAAGATGAAGTAGAAGTTACGCCGCTCCCTTGCGTCTCACATCGATATTCAGCCGCTTGATCTTCTGATTTAGGGTGGAAAGCGGAATGCTCAGTTTCTCCGCGGCTTCTGTCTGGCTCCAATTGACGGTTTCCAGGGTTTCGATAATCTTGCGCCTTTCGAAATCGGCCACAATCTCGAATAACGATGCGTCGGCCGGCAAGGTGCCGCTCTCATCGCGGCGAATCCGGATGCCGCCGGCCTGCAGAATAGAATCGGGCAGCACATCTACCGAAACCGTTGCGTCGGAAGCCAGCACCACCGCCCGCTCGATGGCGTTTTCCAGTTCGCGAACATTGCCCGGCCAGTTGTAATCCATCAGAAGCTGCATTGCGTCCGGCTCAAAATGCAGCCGGCTCTTCTGCTCTTCGTCCAGAAATTTTTCGTTTTCCCGGCTGTACTTGGTAAAGAAGAAGTCCACCAGCCGCGGGATGTCTTCCTTGCGTTCCCGCAGCGGTGGAAGGACCAGGTTAATTACGTTGAGACGGTAATACAGGTCTTCCCGGAATTTCCCTTCCTCGACCAGCCTTTTCAGGTCGGCATTGGTGGCCGCGATGATGCGCACGTCCACTCTGATGGTCTCGGTGGAGCCTACCGGCATGAACTCGCGTTCCTGAATCACACGCAGCAGCTTGGCCTGCGTCTCCGGACTGATGGTTCCGATTTCGTCGAAGAAGATGGTGCCGCGGTTGGCGATTTCGAAATAGCCTTTTTGCGCGGCGATGGCGCTGGTGAACGCCCCTTTGATGTGGCCGAACAGGGCCGATTCCATCAGTTCGGACGGCACCGACCCGCTGTTTACCGGAACAAACAATTGATTCGACCGCGCCGAATGGGCGTGGACGGCTTTGGCAATCAGCTCCTTGCCGGTTCCGGTTTCACCCGTGATCAGGATGGTCGCGCGGCTGGGCGCCACCTGCGTCACCAGATCCAGAATGCGCAACATGCGATCGCTTTTGCCGATGATGTTCGGGAATGCGTACTGCTGTTTTAACGCGCGCTTAAGCTGGATATTTTCGCGCGCCAGGCGGCTGGAGGCGATCATGCGATCGATCTCAATCAGCAGCTTTTCGTTATCCCAGGGTTTGGAAAAGTAATCGTTGGCGCCGCCCTTGAGCGCATTGACGGCCACTTCCACCGAGCCGTAGGCCGTGATCATGAAAATCGGCGTCTCCGAGTCGCGCTCCCGAAAGTCTTTCAGCACTTCCATGCCGGAACGGTCCGGCATCATCAGATCCAGCAGGATCAGGTCGTAACTGGCGGCTTCGGCCTTGCGCAGTCCATCGGTTGCGTTGACGCCCAGCTCCACGCTGTAGCCTTCCAGCTCCAGCAAGGTGGCCAGGCTTTCCCGGATCTCGGCTTCGTCGTCAATCACCAAGATGCGTGCTTTGTTTACTGGGGACGCCAAGTCGTCTGGAGGGAGTTGATCAGGCATGCACTGGCTTCCTGGCCAGGGGAAGCTCTACATGGAAACGGGCGCCTGAGCCGGGATGGCTTTCGACGCGAATGGCGCCGCCGTGTTCGCGCACGATGCCGTAAGTGATCGAGAGGCCCAGGCCGGTTCCTTTGCGGGCGCCTTTGGTGGTGAAAAACGGATCGTAGATTCGCTCCAAATGCTCTGCCGGGATGCCCTGCCCGCTGTCCGCTACTTCGATGCGGGCGAATCCATCTTCGTTCCAGGTCCGGATGGCGAGCGTTCCACCGGATTCCATGGCGTCGCGCGCGTTCAGGAACAAATTCAAGAACACCTGCTGGAGCTTGCCCGAATTCGCCTTCACTCCAGGCAGCCCGGCTTCCAGGCTGAGACTCACGCCGATCCCGGCTTTCTCCAACTGGTGTTCGATCAGGGTTAAGGTTTCCCGGATCACTTTGTTCAAATCCACTTCCACGAATTCGGTGGGCGACGTCCGCGAAAAACTCAGCAGTGAATTTACGATCTCGCTGGCCCGGAAGGTCTGCTTGGCGATTTTGTCCAGGAGTTTGAACTTTACCTCGTCGCCCGAAATCTGCTTGGCCAGCATCTGGGCGTAGGTGGAAATCACAGCCAGCGGAGTGTTCACTTCGTGGGCCACGCCGGCCGCCAGCAAGCCGATGGAACTGAGCTTGTCGGCCTGCACCAGCCGGCGTTCCAGCTCATCCCGGTCGGTAATGTCGTCGAAGATGATCAGCCGTCCGATCTGCTCCAGATCCTTCGATACCAGCGGCGCAACAGCGATATTCAGGGTATGGGCGTGCCCGTTCCCATTGACGGCAGCGGTAGGCCGCAACACGAATTTGTAGATGTTCCGAACCCCGGTGTCGCCCCGAACCTGATCGAACCTTTCGCACAAATCAGCCGGGAACAAGTCGGCCAGGCGCTGGCCCACGGCGGCTTGCCGCGAGATTCCGGTCAACCGTTCGATCTGGGTGTTCCAGCTCCCAACGCGATCGTCCAGGTCCGCCGCCAGGATCCCGACGTTGATGGACTCCACAATGTTTTCGCTGAATTCCTTGAGCCGTTCGTATTCCTCTACCTTGTGCTGCAAGGACCGGTACAAGCGGGCGTTTTCCACTGCGATGCTGACGTAGCCAGCCAAGGTGATCAACAGCTCTACGTCGTCGCTGGATAGAAAATCGCCTTTGTCGGTGCGGCTCAACGCCAGATATGCAATGGTCCGTCCACGCACGGTGCAGGCAAAATAATAGGTCAGATCCAGGTCGGAAATGGTGCTGCGAACCGAGGCCGGCCACTCGTGCGAAACCACATCCAAAAGATGCCGGGTGCGTTCAAAAAACAGATACGGATTGCCGGGATGCGAGCTGAGGTAGCTCAAATCCAGCTCCGCAGCCGGCTTCTGCCCGCGATCCTTGCGATTGCCCATGGTCATGTGCAGGCGGAAATGGTCGTCCGTATCGCCGGCCAGGAAAAACGCCACGTGCTGGATGGAAAGCGTGTGAACCAACCGATCCGCCACCGAGCGGAGCATCTCGTCCAGGTTGGTTTCCGAACTCAGTTCCTTGGCAAATTCAATCAGGGTGCGCCGGTAATCGTAACGGTCTTTATAAAAGAAGTAGCGGTCGAGCTGTTCCTGCAACCAATCGCGAATGGGCTGGAAGATGAATGTCGCAAAGACAATGAGGCCCACGATCGCGGCCGGGCTCAAATCTTCAGGTTTGGTGAAGGAAAAAATCAATCCGTAGAAAATTCCCAACACCACCAGAGTGGCTAGCGTGTAAACATAGCCCTGCTGGAAGATAATGTCGACGTCCATCAGCCGGTAGCGCAAGATCGCGTAAGCCCAGGTGACCGGGATTAGGATCAGCGATAGCACCGCCATTTTTTCGTAATGGCCGGGCAGGACGCCGATCACGTAAGGAATGGCGTAAATCAAACTAAACGGGACAATGCCGAACAAAGCCCCGTTGCGAAGATACTTGAGCTGTCTTCCCACCAGCGGATCGTCGGCGTCGGATGTTTTGAGCCACAACACGGCCACACCCGCCAGATAGACCGAAGTCAGGTAGAGCACCCAAGCCCGATCCAGAAACCAATTCAGCTCGATGGGCGACGCGGAAACGCGCAGAATCTGCTTGCCGATTAAAACATCCACGGTCAGCAGCAACAGCCCTGGAAGGTAGGCCAACGCAATCCACCAGGGCCGGGCGAGCCACTTCGGACGATCCGGAAACACCAGGCAGAAATGCAAAAAGATGGTGGGAGCCAGAATACCAGCGGCGAAGTTCCCTAGGTCGATCACCTGATCGAACGCGTTCAGCTTTCCGGTGTAATGGAAGCAATACAGGACAAACGAAGCCAGGCAGAGCACGTAAAAGTGCACCGAACGTGGCGCGCTGACCCGCCGGTAGTAGACAAACAACCCGATGAGCAGATAAGCAATGCCGACGATGTATTGATAGTAGACCGCCCGGTCGATTACTTTTTCGCCAATGATTACGTGGGCCGGAACCGGGATGCCTCCCCGGCGGACCATGTAGAGGCGGGCTTTATCCCAGGTCACGACGTACTGAAGAGCTCGGGGAACATCCACAGTCTTGTGGATCTCTTTCTCCCCGATCTGCGCCAGGATGTCTCCCTCGCGAATGCCGGCGTTCTCGGCGCCGCTTCCAGGAGTTACGTGGAGCGCGACCACCGAGTTGCGGCCGCCCGAGTCCGGCCGGTCCACCCAGATGACGCCATCGTCAGGCAGACGGAACAGGCTCTGTTGCCGGAAGTTGACGATTGCGCAGCACACCGCTGCCACTGTCAGGATAAACAGCAGCGCGCTGACAAACTGGGTCTTGAGATCCCGCAAAGCGCTCGTTTTCGTTAGACCTGCCTTCGAGCAGACTGGTCCTAACTACACCTTTCCATTGCTTCGGCGTAGCACTTTGAGTGCCACCTGTACCGGCTGTATCTGACTATGAGAATACAGGAGTTTCGTACGGAAAACAAACGAGTTTGCGGAGGAAATACCGTTTTCAGAATCCGCCACTACGGGAAAGTGTATTGAGTACGGAAAATCAGAAGTTATTGCAATGATGGATGCCTGCGCCTGAGACGCCAAAACAGTGCGGACCGGCGGCAGGGAGCGTGTCGCTGGTGGACGGCACAACGCCGGCTAGAAAGCCTGCCCCGGGCGCGATCACTTGCCTTCTAGAATAAACGTCGGAGCTACGCCGGAAACCGTCGAGAATCCTGAGGGACCCACCGCCGTCAACCAGCTCGAGCAGCCCTGCACTTTGCCCAGATACGAATGCGGATGCACATCCACCCGCATCTTCTGCATCTCCAGGTGGCCATATTGCAGCAGCGGGAAGGTGTCCACCACAGGATCCATGGCTTCCTGCACCACGTAGGGATTGCGTAGCGCGGTTTTCAGGGCCTTCTCCCAACCGGCTTCGTCGGTCTCCGAACCGCGGAAAGAATGCTGATCCACGCCGTCGTCATTGGGGCGCAAAACCAGCTTGTTGCGGTTGTGCAGGATGAAGTCCGGCAAATCGATGGTCTTGTTGCGATACTTGGTCTTGGTTTCGTGCACCACGCGCGTCCACGGCACAAACTCCTGGATGGCGTGCCGCTCGGCCGCCGGAAATCCCGCGGTAATGGTTTCGTCTGTCAGTAAATCGAAGATGGCCTTTTTCTGAGCCAGCTCAGAGCGGAAATTATTGACCACGCACACCGCCCGATCGCGATAAGCGCGCAGCAAAGGATGCGTCAAATCGAACCGGATCAGAAACTCCTGCACTTTAATGCGGCGGAAAACCAGATCAATGGCGAAGTCGCCGCGCCGCAGAACATCGTTGCGGTATTCAAGCTGATCGGGCGAAACCACTTCTACCCGCAAACCTTCCTGGCGGAAAAGCTCGGCGATCAGCGCGTTCTCGCCTGACTCAGTAGTCTGAAAAGGCTGGCGGAATTCCAGAATCGCAATATTCGGCTTTTTATTTTTTCCGCCCCACTCTTTGTAAGCCTTCAGAATTGCATGCAGCAGATATTTAGTGCCCGGCAGTTTCTCCACGTGGTAGCGCTTGCGCAGCTGTTTCACCGGAGCCGAGTCATAGAACAGGTCGGAAAGCGCCTCCCCATACGCCACGCCGGTGGGCGTGTCGGGGATATAGCGCGAAAATCGCATGGTGCCGTTGTTCAGATGAGTGTCAATTAAAGAAGTCACAGTCAGGGACGCATATCCAGGATCCACCGCCGCGAGCATCTTTTCAGCCGGCAGCAATTCCATGCGCGCCAGCAGCGCAGGACTCCCAATGGCCATGTTCTCGATCCGCTCGATGGCGCTGGAGAACGACTCCACCGCCTTCACCAATCCGGTATACTGCCTGCGCGTGATAAAATGCGGACGTAGAACTGGAGAGACAGGTCTCCCGCTGACGGCCAGATTGCGCGCCTTCATGCGTTCCTGGAGTTCGTGTGCCCAGGAGAGATCCTTGTAGGGATCGCTTTCGAGCATCTTATGGTAGCGGGCAATTGCCTCGCTCAACTGCGTCATTTTTTCGACCGGTTCTTTCTGACAACAAGTATCGCACGGGCAGCCGGGAAAAGTGAAGCGAGGTATGCCGCTTTTCGGTTTGTTAGTCCATTATTTTGTTTATTTTACGGAGATTTTTTAATGTTGCGGCGCGTACTTGCTTTTGGGTTCGTTTTCTCAATCTTAGCTTTGGCCGACGAGGGGATGTGGCTATTCGACCACTTCCCCAAGGACCTGGTTTCGAGGACCTACGGCTTCACCGTCACTGATGATTTTCTCGGGCATCTGGAACGCGCCTCTGTGCGATTCAACAACGGCGGATCGGGTTCCTTTGTGTCCGCGCGCGGTTTGCTTTTCACCAATCAGCACGTCGGCATGGATTGCATCCAGAAGCTGAGCACGGCCGAGCACGACTACATGGCCAATGGATTCTCGGCCGCAACCGACGCCGGTGAGCAGGCTTGTCCCGACCTTGAAGTAGACGCGCTGCTCTCCACAGCCGACGTTACGGCGAAGGTCGCTGACGGAATTACCGCGGACACGCCCGGCACAGATGCCCACCGCATGCGCAAGGCCTCCATCGCAAAAATCGAAAAGGAGTGCAGCACGTCCACCGGAAATCGCTGCGACGTGGTGACGCTTTATTCGGGCGGCCAGTACAGCCTCTATCAATATAAAAAGTACACCGATGTGCGCCTGGTATTTGCCCCGGAATTCAGTATCGGACAGTTCGGAGGCGATCCGGATAACTTCACCTACCCGCGTTATTGCTTGGATTTTTCCTTGTTCCGCGCTTACGAAAACGGTCAGCCCGTAACGCCCCCGGATTATCTTCGCTGGAGCCGCGAGGGCGTGAAAGAGGGCGAGCTCGCTTTCGTTTCCGGCAACCCCGGATCCACCGGCCGCTTGCAGACTGTCGCGCAAATGCAGTTCAGCCGCGATGTGTCCTTTCCCATGCTGCTTCGCATGCTCGAAGACGACATCGGCAAACTGCTGGGGTTCGGGGCCAAGAGCGCCGAAAATAAACGCGTCGCGCAGGATGATTTGGATTCGGACCAGAACTCCTTCAAGGAGCTTAGCGGTTTTGAGCAGGGTTTAAGAGACCCCAAGCTGATGTCTCGCAAACAGGACGAAGAGCGAAAACTGCGAGCCGCTGTAGATGACGATCCGGTTAAGAAAAAGAAGTACGGCAAGTTGTGGGATGAAGTCTCGGCGGCGTATCGCGAATACGCCGGCTTCTTCCAGGCGAATTTTCTAGTGGAGTCCGCACCCAACAACATCGGCCTGCTGGCCATCGCCCGCAGCGTGCTGCGCTATGCCGAAGAAACACATAAACCGAATGAGCGGCGCTTGCGCGAGTATCAGGACGCCGGGCTTCCGTCGCTGGAACAGCAGATGTATTCGCCCGCTCCGCTCGCGAGCGCGCTGGAGGAACTGAAGCTCGCTACGCTGTTCCACGTTCAGGAACGGGAACTGGGCAAAGACAATCCCATAGTGAAAGCTGTGTTGGCCGGCCGGACTCCGGAAGAGGCCGCGCATCATTATGTCTCCACCAGCAAGATCCAGGACGTGGCCGAGCGAAAACGCCTGGCGCATGACTTAGATGCGGTGAAAACATCCAAAGATGGAATGCTCCAGCTCGCATTGATCCTGGATGGGCCGGCGCGGAAGTATCGTAAAGAATTTGAAGATAAGGTGGCATCGGTGATCAACTCCAGCGCCGCCAAGATCGCGCAGGCGCGTTTCGCCGTGTACGGCGCAAACGAATATCCCGACGCGACATTCACGCCTCGGTTGACCTATGGTCCGGTCAAAGGGTACATCGATCAGGCCGGAAATCCGGTGCCTTATGCCACCACGTTTGCCGGTCTTTATAAGCACGCCACCGGCGTGGAACCGTTCCAGCTTCCGCCAACCTGGATCGAAGCGAAGTCTTCTTTAGATCTGAATACGCCGTTCGATTTCGTCACCACCACCGACACGCACGGCGGGAATTCCGGCAGCCCAACAGTAAATACCAAGGGTGAGATAATCGGAATCCTGTTCGATGGAAATATAGAGGGACTGCAGAATCGCTACCTCTATACCGAGGAGCAAGCGCGTTCCGTGCATGTGGCGAGCAACGCCATCCTGGAAGCGCTGCGCAAGGTGTACCACGCGGATCGCATGGTCACCGAACTCGGCTTCTAAGCGCGCCTATCCATGCGCCTTCTGCAAGAACCGTAGGATCACCTGTAGTTCCCGGTCGCTGAACTCCGACAGAGCTTCCACGACAAGGTCGCCCTTGGACTTGTAGATCAAGTACAGCTCCAGCAAACGAGCCGGCACCGGTCGGATGATGTTGCTGCGCCGGTCTTTGGGATTCGGCGCCCTTCTCACATAGCCGGCCTTTTCCAAGCGATCCAAAACCACCGTTACCCCGCCGGTTGTCAATCCGGAGTACCGCGCCAGATCTCCCGGAGTTGCAGATCCTTCCAACTCAAGCATGTTCAGAAACTGGAGATCTGTTCCATTCAATCCCAGATCGGCAGCCACTTTCTCATTGAACAGAATGCCGGCGGCCAGGAACTTGCGTACTTCCTGCACCGTTGCCTGGATGAGTTCGGTTCGTTTGCGGGTTGACATCCCCTCCAGTTTAGCATATATTATAAGTATCTTATTTAATAAGGCATACAGCAATGACAACAGCATCAGCCGTCAAAGCATACAAAGGCATGGGCATGGAAGGCCGGATGGCGAAATGGTACGCCGCCAACACCGGCAAAGCCATGGACGAGTTCAAAGCTTTAGCCCGCCGGATAGCCTCCGAGTTACCGTCCGGCAGCAGCATCCTGGAAATGGCGCCCGGATCCGGATATTTCGCCATCGAACTGGCCAACGTCGGCAGCTACCGCGTGACCGGTCTAGACATCAGCAAAACGTTTGTCGAGATCGCGAACAGCCACGCGAAGGAAGCGAAAGTCGGTGTCGATTTTCGCCTAGGGAACGCTTCCCAGATGCCGTTCGAAGCCGAAAGTTTCCACTTTATCCTGTGCCGGGCTGCGTTTAAGAATTTCGCCGACCCGGTAGGGGCTATGCGAGAAATGTATCGCGTGCTCAAGCCGGGCGGCCGCGGCCGGATTATCGACCTACGCAAAGATGCTTCGGGCAAGGCCATCTCGCAGCACGTGAGCACCCTGGGCCTGAATGCGATCAACACCGTCTTTACCAAATTCGCGCTCAAGTCCCTGCGCAACCGCGCTTACACCGCGAAGCAATTCCGCGAATTTTTCTCGCGGACCAACTTCCACACGGCCCAAATCCAAGAAGATCTGATCGGATTCGAAATAAGATTCGAGAGAAATTGAGAGCCTAGGGCGTCGGAGATTGGTATCCGTAGCTCAGCAGAATCGTCTTGCCCGTGCCCGTCAGCAAAAACGCCACGAACTTTTTCGCCGTCTCCTGACGATTCGATTTCGCCACGATGCCCAGTTCCTGCTCGATCGGTTTGTGCAGCGCCTCGTCTACCTGGAGGATCTTGCCGGTTTCGTGCAGCACCAGCGAATAAGCCGTGAACACCGCGTCGGCGTTCTTGGATTGGCCGTACTGCTTGGCCATGCTGATGTTTTCCGCATACACCACCTTCGGTTTCACCTGCTCCCAGATGCCGAGCTTCTGTAGCGAGTCCACGCTGGCCTGCCCATAAGGCGCCAGCTCCGGTTTAGCGATGGCGATAACCCGGACGCCGGGCTGCGTTAGATCCTGAATGCGCTGCACTCCTGCTTGGCTGCTCTGGGGAATCCATAACGCCAGCACACCTCGTGCATACACGGCGCGGCTGCCCGCGGTCAAAAGGCCTTTTTGCTCCAACCCGGCGACATGTTCGGAATCGGCGGCGGCGAACACGTCGAACGGCGCCCCGTTCTCAATCTGCCGGGTGAGTTGCGCGGTGGATGCGAAGCTAAATATAGGATGAATGCCAGTGTCGGCTTCAAAGCGCGGACCCAGGCGTGAGAACACGTCCGTCAGGTTGGCCGCGGCCGCAATGGTAAGTTCAGGTTTCGCCGCAGGCTGGTGGGAACGGCATCCCGAGAGAATCGCTAAGGCGAAGAAGACAGCGGTTCGTGTCATGCTGAGGTGTCACTGTAATTCTCGCACGACAATCGATTCGAGATAAATCGCAGCCAGGCTTTCGCATCCGGCACGGTCGTCTTCATCGAAGCGGCTGGGCTTGGGGCTATCCAAATCCAATACGCCAACCAGCGCCCCGCCCTTTAACAGCGGGATCACCAGTTCGGACCGGGATGCCGCATCGCATGCGATGTGGCCGGGAAACGCGTGGACATCCGGAACCAATATCGATTCCCGGCGCTGCCCCGCCGCTCCGCACACCCCTTTGCCGAGCGGAATCCGCACGCAGGCGGGCTGGCCCTGAAACGGCCCCAGCACCAGGTCGCCGCCCCTGAGAAAATAAAATCCAACCCAGTTCACGTCAGGCAGCGAATGGTAAATCAGCGAAGCCGTGTTGGCGGCATTGGCGACCGCGTCCGGTTCACCCTTCAGCAAGCTGACGAGTTGCGATCTCAACTCTGGATAGAACACGTGATTGAGCTTATCCAATTGGTTGCTATCATGCAACTGGCGGCGGAGGCTTCAAGCTGGGTGGATCGGGCTTTCGGGTTCGGTGCATCTCACAGGGGTTACCCCTGTGTAGAGTGTTAGTTTTCCCATTTCGTCGCGTGAGCGCCACTGCGGGAACTCGCAGATCTGCTCACGCAAAGTCAGACTGGTTGGAGTCTTCCGCCGCAGATATCTATGCCGACCTCGGCCGTGATCAGCGCCCTCGCGCGGAGCCTTCTGGCGGGTGAGCCAATTGTCGAAGACGTCCACGCACGGGCCGTCCAGACGCTCGGCCGGCGCTGGTGTTGGCTACGCCCTCTGGCACGGCGCTTCGTCGAGGACGTCGCCGGACGAACCCGCCCACGGCATCGGGATGTGGTCCAATTCCTTCGGGAAGATTCCGGTTTCGGGCAGGCCGCGGCAAAGTATCGCGAGGAAATCTCAATTTCAAAATGGATCGGGGAACCGCAGCGCATGCTGCCTGTGGCAGCGGCTCAGGCGTGGCAGCTTCCCGCCATCGAAACGGTGGGTGAGCTGGCCGATTGGTTGTGCCTGCGCATCGGCGAACTGGAATGGTATGCCGATCTGAAAGGTCTTCTCCACCGGCATCCGAATCCGAAACTGCAGCATTATCATTACGTGATTGCGCCCAAACGATCCGGCGGCTTCCGCCTTCTGGAGTGTCCCAAAGCAAATTTAAAGGCCTTGCAGCGCCGGATTCTTTCGGGAATTCTTGATCGCATTCCAGCTCACCCCGCGGCCCACGGATTCGTTAAAGGACGCTCCATCGCAACCTTCGCCGCTCCGCATGCCGGCCAGCACGTCCTACTGCGTTTGGATCTGCAGGACTTTTTTCCGTCGTTTCCCGCCGCGCGCGTAGCAGCGCTTTTTCGGACCATCGGCTATCCCGAAAGCGTCGCTGATCTGTTGGGCGGCATCTGTACAAACGCGGCGCCGGTCAACATCTGGAGCAGCCATGCGGCGGATCGGGATACCCGGATGCTCTACGCACGCCCACATTTACCGCAAGGCGCACCAACCTCGCCGGCGCTCGCCAACCTTACCGCCTACCGCTTGGATTGCCGGCTAAGCGGTCTGGCAAAATCCGCTGAAGCAGTCTACACGCGTTACGCCGACGATCTTGCGTTCTCCGGAGGCGAAGCCTTCGAGCGCGCTGCGGTACGATTTTCGATTCACGCTGCCGCCATTGCGCTCGAAGAAGGTTTCGCGGTCAATCACCGGAAGACGCGGATCATGCGTCAAGGCGTCCGCCAGCAACTGGCCGGAGTGGTGGTCAATCAGAAGCCGAATCTCCGCCGCGGGGAACTGGAATTACTAGAAGCCATCCTGACCAACTGCGTCCGCTTGGGCCCGGCAGCGCAGAATCGGGCAAGGCTTCCGAATTTCCGCGCGCACCTGGAAGGCCGTATTGGATTCGTGGCGATGATCAATCCCATTCAGGGTCAGCGGTTGGGGGCGCTCTTCCACGCCATCGAATGGAAATGACCGGAAGGTTATCATAGTGCTATGTCCACCGCTTCAACGGTTCCTGAACAAGCCGGCACCCTGGAAGAAGTTCGCGCGCTGGAGAGCCAATACCTGCTGCAGAACTACGCGCGCTATCCGCTGCTGCTGGAGCGCGGGCGCGGTTGCTATGTTTTCGATCAATCCGGCAAGCGCTATCTGGATTTGCTGGCGGGCATCGGCGTCAGCGCCTTGGGCCACGCGCATCCCCGGCTTACCAAAATCATTCGCGAGCAGGCCGGCCTGCTGCTGCACACATCCAATCTCTATTACCACCAGTATCAAGGGCCGCTGGCCGAGCGTCTGGCAAAAGTGAGCGGCCTGCAGCGGACGTTCTTCTGTAATTCGGGCGCCGAATCCATGGAAGGCGCGTTGAAAATGATTCACGCGCATGGGCGCAAGATCCATCACGAAAAATTTGAGATCGTCGCGCTCGAAAATTCCTTTCACGGCCGGACGCTGGGCGCGCTCTCCATCACCGGGCAAGAAAAGTATCGCAGGGATTTCGAACCGCTGGTGCCCGGCGCGAGGTTTGTTCCGCAGAATGATCTGGTAGCGCTGGAACAAACGGTGAATGAGCGTACTGCCGGCATTGTTCTGGAATGGATCCAAGGCGAAGGCGGCATCCGTCCCATCTCAGACGAATACGGCCGCAAGGCGCGCGAGCTGGCGGACCGCTACGACGCGCTTTTGGTGTTCGACGAAATTCAGTGCGGCGTGGGACGACCAGGTACCTATTTCGCATATCAACTGGCGGATCCGGTGGTGCTGCCCGATATCCTGGTGGCAGCCAAGCCGCTGGGCTGCGGGATTCCGCTCGGCGTGATTGTCGCAAATGAGAAAGCCGCCGAATCCATTGCTCCCGGCATGCACGGATCTACGTTTGGCGGCGGCCCGCTGGCTTGCCGGGTAGCGATTGAGTTCATGGATATTCTGGAGGGTCTGCTGCCGCACATCCAACAGAGGGGCGCCTATTTCCGGATGAAGCTGGAGGAACTCGGCAAGCGCTACAAGTTCATTAAAGAAGTCCGCGGCCGCGGCCTGATGCTCGGCCTGGAACTGAGCATCCCCGGCAAACAAATTGTGCTGGATGCGATGGAGCAAGGGCTGCTCATGAACTGTACGCACGACACGGTGCTGCGCATGCTGCCGCCTTACATCATCACCGAAAAGGAAATCGATCGCGGTGT
>Ga0302326_10010396_pt1 | contig 20178 bp, 20 predicted proteins | sample Palsa_T0_3_FD_202264 | JGI IMG/M metagenome (GOLD analysis project Ga0302326, IMG submission 202264) | Peat permafrost microbial communities from Stordalen Mire near Abisko, Sweden - Palsa_T0_3 | ecosystem: Environmental > Terrestrial > Soil > Palsa > Peat permafrost | place: Sweden: Abisko...
CAGGGAGGCAGCGACATGTCCAGCGCGCAGTTGTATGACACCATCGGAGCCACTTACACCGTGACGCGGCGCACCGAGCCGCGGATCGCCGCCAGGACCTGGGCTGCGCTCGGCGATGCACGGACGGTATTGAATGTCGGGGCTGGCACCGGCTCCTACGAGCCCCCCGACCGCGACGTCACCGCGGTGGAGCCGTCGGCGGTCATGCGGGCGCAGCGCCCCGCGGGAGCAGCGCCGTGCGTGGCTGCCGCCGCGGAGAGCCTCCCGTTCGAGGACCAGTCCTTCGACGCCGCGATGGCTTTTGCCACCGTTCATCACTGGCGGGATCCGATCGCGGGCCTGCTCGAGATGCGGCGCGTGGCTCGCCGCGTGGTGGTGTTCACGCACGACACCAGTGACACCGGATGGCGTCGTCGGTTCTGGCTCACTCGCGACTACCTGCCTGAAGTCGCTGACCTCCTCGTCGGCCGGCCGGCGCTGACCGAGATGGCCCGCGCGATCGGAGCCCGCACGGAGCCGGTGCTCATTCCGTGGGACTGCGCTGACGGCTTCTTCGAAGCCTACTGGCGCCGGCCCGAGGCATACCTGGACGATCATGTACGTCGCGGAGTATCGGTGTGGGCCAGAGTCGGGCCGGAGGCCGAGCAGCGGGCAGTGCGCCGCCTCCGTGATGACCTTGTCTCAGGCCGGTGGGCCGAACGCCACCGTGACCTCGTCACTCTCGACGCAGCGGAGCTTGGCCTTCGCCTGCTCGTCAGCTGAACCCCCGGTCTTCTGCTCGGTGGGCGATCGAGTTGGCCTGGGATTAGCCTGTCGTTGTGGCTGGCCCGGAGGAGGGAACGCGCCGCCCGGATGTATGCGCAGGCGCCCGGTCCGCTCCTGGGACCCGCTGCGCGCGCTCCGGCTGATCGCCTGGGCGATGGGACTCGCGGTGGCGATCGGCCTGGCCAGGACCGACGATGTCGCGTACCTGGCGGAGCGGTTCGGACCGCTCCGCGGCCGACACGTCGCCAACGGCGCGGGCGCCGGCTCCTATCTCGACGGCGAGCGCCTGGTGAGGGCTGCTTTCGTGCCGCTCACCGGATAGCGGGCCTGGCCACCTGCCGCGCGGCGTGGCGTGCGCCGGGCACGTCCTCGCCGCGCACGTCCGCGCCGATCCCGCGCTGGTCTGGACGGCGGTGACCGACCCGGGTCAGGCCGCTGCCTGCCTCTACGGCCTGACGGCGCACTCGACGTGGTTTCCGGCGATCGCATCGAATTCCGCCCCGGCGGCCACGTTGAGGCGATCGGCCACGTTGATGCGATCGGCCGCGTCCTGCATATCCGGTGCCGGGAGCGGCTGTCCTACTGCCCATATGACATGAGTCATAGGCCAGACCATGCCCGCGTCATGCCCCGATGAGGACGTACTGCACTGGTGGCGGACAGGGCCCGGTTCCTAGTGTCATAGGCATGATGACGAACAGCAATCAGGATCCGGTCCGTGACTGCAGCCGGCTGCAGTCACTCGCGATGATTGCGGTTTTCGACGTCGCCGGCCCGCTCGTGGCCTATCAGCTGCTACGCTCGGTCGGCCAGAGCGCGGTCTCCGCGCTGGTCCTGAGCGGCATCCTCCCCGCCCTGGGCATAGTGATCAACGTGGTCCGGCGCCACCGCATCGACGCCGTCGGCATGCTGGTCCTGGCCGGGATCGTCATCGGCACGATCCTCGGCGTGGTCACCCACGACGCCAGGCTCGTGCTGCTCGAAGGCTCGGTACCGACCGCCGTGTTCGGCCTGGCCTGCCTGGGCTCCCTGTGGAGCCGCCGGCCGTTGATCTACCGCTTCTCGCTGGAGTTCATGGGCGAGGACAGCCCACGAGGCCGGGAGTTCAGCTCCCTGTGGCAGTACCCCGCTTTCCGGCACGCCTTCAACCTGTTCACCGTGGTCTGGGGTGTGACCTACCTGGCCGAAGCCGCGGCCCGCGTCGCCCTGGTCGAGCTGACCTCGACCTCCACCGCCCTGACCGTCTCCAAGTTCATGCCCTACGTCGTGGCCGGTGCCCTGGCCCTCTGGATGACCGGCTACGCTCATCGCGCCAAGCGCCGTCGCGCCGTTCAGCAGGCCAGCGTCGAGCAGGCCGCCGACCGGCCCGCCGCCCAGCCGGCCAGCGCCCCCAGCCCCCGCCGCCCCGTGGGAGCACCCGCTCACGCTCGCTGAACCATCCTCTCCGAGCCCAGCCTCGCGCCCCCATCGCGCGAGTCCCCGAGGCCGCGCCCCTCTGGTAGGGGCGCGCGTTTCCGCGTCTTACCGTCTCCCGAAGGTCAGCAGCGGCGGAACTGGTTGAGGGTGATCGTGTCGCCGGAGCCGGAGGGGTCGGTGTACGGGATACCACCGTTGCTGATCCAGCTCTCGATGTGGCCCTGGACCACGTGCACGTTGCCCGGCGTGTAGACCTGGGCGCGGTACTCCCCGCCGAAGGCCGGGTGGCCGGGCCAGTTGGCGGCCTTGGACACCACTAGGGCCACGATGCCGTGGGACTTGCCGTTGGACAGCTTCACCGACACCAGGATGGCCAGCTTGGCCCCGTTGTGGAGCGACTCGGAGTTCCAGGAGACGTCGACGTCCACCCCGGTCCAGTTGGTGCGGCAGGACCGGTAGGCGTTGGTCTTGGTGGCTACGAAATCCGAGCCCACGGTCCAGGCGATGGCCCCGACGCTAGGGCCGGCCCAGGTGGCGTGCACCTCCTTGCCGGTGTAACCGGACGCCTGGATGTACTTCGCCTTAGCCGCGGCCGCGTGGGCCGCCGTGGCGGTGGCTGCGTGCCCCGGCGCCGCGGCCCCCACCGCGGCCGTGCCGGCGACGACGACGACGGCCAGGATCCGGCCGGCGATGCGGGCTGGTTTTCCATGCATGAGATTTCCTTCCTCACTTGTCCCGGTTGGCGAAGGTGAAGTAGATCGGCTCGCGCTGGCCTCCGACGATGAGCGCGTCGTGCGGCGCGCCCGCGAAGCGCATGTAGTAGATCCTGGTAACGACCGGTTCACCCGGCACGCTGGCCCCGCCCGCCCCGGTCAGGGTGTGGAGCAGCTGGTAGGCGCCCATGGCCTGGGTCTGGCGGGAGTATTGGCGTTTGCTGAAGTCAACGGTGAACGAGCTGACCTCGTCTAGCCAGATCTGGGTCTTCGACCCGAAGCCGATGCGCCGCAACTCCTGGGCGTACCGGCCGACCAGGGTCTGCTGCAGCGGCACGTCCTGGTGCCGCTCGAACGCGATCACGTCGGTGTACGGGTGGATGGCCCACACGCTCGGCCGGTAGATGGCCTTGCCGCCGTGCAGGTCGCGCAGGTACTTGTGGTAGACGGCCAGGTAAGCGAAGTCCTTGGCCCGGTTGCTGCCGAAGTCCCCGGCGATGTCAGTGCAGGACGGGCAGCGGTGACGGACCACGACCCACATCTGCGCGGCCAGCGCCGGGCCGCAGTTGACGTCGCTGGCGTGGGCCGGGCAGTCGGTGGCGTCGAACCGGCGGCCGTCCTGCAGGTAGAAGTACTGCGGGAGCTTGGCCGTCCCGACCTTGCCCGCCCCCTGGAACTCCGGCTCACCCCACGGCGCGATGATGCTCACCCGGGCCAGGCCGTCCGGGCACAGCGCGCCGGCCGGAGCCGTCGGGCAGCTGTAGGTCGAGACGAAGGCCTGGATTGCGGCCTCGTAGGTGTTCAGGTCCGGGACCATGATCCGGTTGCCTGAGGTGTAGTTGTAGTCCGGCTTGAACGCGATCTCCGGCGTGACGCCCTTGGCCCCGAGGGCCTTGAGCCAGTAGTTGAAGCACGCCTGCTCGACCGCGAGCGCCTTTCCGTCCGGCGTGGCCCGGTTGTAGGAGGCGATGTCCCATGGCGGGCTGAACCGGACCGTGTTCATCCCGAGCGCCGCCCAGTACGGGCTATCCACAGCCGGGACCGAGTTCTTCGGCCGGTAGTCCGGTGCCGAGCCGGTGGCGCAGCTGTTGATCCAGCCGTCCTGAACGCCGACCGGGATGGTGACCGGGACGGCCGGACGGGCTGGCTGGGCGGCCGGAACGGGTTGGGCCAGCGCGCGCGGGGCGCTCGTGGCCAGGCCCGCGGTAGCCAGCGCGGCCAGGACCGCGCCGAGGAACACGCGCCCGCGCCATCGGGCTGGGCGGGTGAGCGGAGGCGGCGCAGTCTGCCCGCCGGATGAACGCGTCATGCTTTTCCCCTGCTGGAAAGTCGCTGGATGGACAAGCCGGTACGTTGCCAGGGCGAGCACGCGGGCCGCGACGTAATCTGCGATCCCACTGAATCCCAGCGCCGTGAGGTGGGCAGACGTCAACCCGGCTGGGACACAGGCGGGATCGGGATGGGATGGACTCAGGACCAGAACTGGTTGGCCGCCGGGTACTGGGTCCAGATCCGGACCGGGGTGCCGTCGCGCAGGTCCCACTTGTCCGCGTCCAGGCACAGGCGGCCGTTCCTTGCGAACAGCGGGTAGGACCGGGTGCCGGCGCTGACCGCGGCGTGCCAGTCACCGAAGTCCCAGGCCTCGTTGCCGGCCGGGTAGCAGTCCCACAACTGGACGATGTGGCCGTTGTTCAGGCCGCCCAGATTGTCCGCGTTCAGGCACATGGACTGGTACCGGTCACTGACCAGGTGAGTGAAGCGGAAGCCCTTGACCTCCCACTGCAGCGGGATCCAGACCTGGTTCGGCGCGCCGCGGCAGGTGCTGACCACGATCGGGTCTCGGTTCTGCCCGGCCTCGGCCCCGGTATCCGGCGCGGTCAGGCACAGGCCGACCGTCTCGTGGTTGCGAAACACGAAACCGGTGACCGTGGTGGCGTGCGCAGTGCGGCCCTGGCGGAACTGGGCGGCCAGCGCCGGGACCAGCGACCGCACCGGGATCCGCACCGACTCCATGGTCATGCCCGGGAACGAGCCCAACACCCCGGACGGGGTCTGGCCGTGGGCGGCGGGCTTGGCGGGCGCCGACAAGCTGGACAACGACAGCACGAGGACCACCGCGACCGCGGCGGCGACCACCGCGACCGACAGCACGGCGGCCAGGCCGCGGCGGCTGCGGAACCAGGCACGAGGGCGGGCGTGCTGACCCCGGGACTTGGCGGAGTCGTACGGGCCGGGGGTACCGGGCGACTGGGCCAGGGAATGGGCCGGGTTGGAGGCGGCCGGATCGGTCAGGTGAGCCGGGCCAGAGGACGTGACCAGGCCGAGGGAGGCGGGCGGGTCGAGGAAGGCGGGCGGGTCGGCGGGTGCCGGCGGATCTGGCGCGGGAGGACCGGACGGAGGCCAGGCGCTGGTCACGGCGGGCTCGAACGCGGTGGGCGGCCCTGGGCGGGAGGTGCGGAGGCGGTCGCGGCGGGCGGCGCGCGCCCGGCGGAGCAGTGACGCCAGGTCGAGCATCTCCCGGTGCGGGAGCTGGAGGGCGTTGCCCAGCTGGAACAGGCGTTCCTCGGTGGGCAAGGTGTCGCCCTTGTAGTCGCGGGACACCGTGGACGTGGTCCAGTTCAGGTGCTTGGCCGCGCGGGCCTGGCCGCCGTCACCGCCGACCCGGTCGATCATCGGACGCCAGCGGCGGACGAACTCAAGCTCCGGCGGTGATGGCTGGTCGCCGGGACGTCCCGGTGGCTGTTCCGTCACGCTGCCCCCTGGTGACGTCGGGCGGCCCGGCCCGTGTTGATCAGGGCGTACGCAGGTCCGGCCGGGCCGGTACGCCTGTCAATTTTAACCGACGGCCCTGGCCGGTTTCCGGCCTTTGCGACAATGGCGGGGCCGCGCCCGGGCGGCCGCGTACAGCTGCTCGGCGCGACTCGACCGGCGTAGTAGGAGAGCCCGAGGACGCCGCGGACATCGTCTTCGACCACCCGCCACGCGGACTCGTGATAGCCGTTCGGCCAGAGGGATGAGAGTTCAGTGGCACAGGAAGGCGCGCTACCGGCACGGCGTGCCTGCTGCCGGATGATGACACCGAGTTCGGGCATCAAGATGGCAGGCAGTCCGTACTGCAGCGGCGGGTGAGGCGGCTCTATGCCGGCAAGTCCGCACTCTGGTCACATAGCCCCGCTGGACATCATGACGTTCAATCTCCGCTATGCCAGTGCGAGCACCCCTCATTCCTGGGCTGAGCGCCGCCCGGTCACGCGCCAGCTGCTGCGCCGCGAGTCCCCGCACCTCATCGGCACCCAAGGGGCCTCTACCAGCAACTGCGCGACATTGAGCAGGACCTTGGCGCAGGCTACGCGTGGATCGGCACCGGCCGTGAAGGAGGCAGCCACGGTGAATTCGCGGCCATCTTCTACGACACGGGCCGCCTCGCCCCCCTTGAATACGATCATTTCTGGCTCTCCGAAGCCCCCGACAAGATCGGATCGGTGGACGAATTCGAGAACGAAGAGGAACGCGCCGGCTCCCCGCGCATGGTGACCTGGGTGCGCTTCGGTGTCCGGGGCACCCCCAGCATGTTCTATGCCCTCAACACGCATCTGGACAACCGGAGCGAGACCGCGCGCCGGCGCGCCGCAACTCAGCTAGCCAGGTACCTGACTAACCGCCTCGACCCGGAACTGCCGCGCATCGTCACCGGCGACTTCAATGCTCCCGCGGCCGCGGGCACGAGTGTCTACGACACCATGCTCACCGAGGGAAAGCTGGTCGATTCGTGGACCCGCGCCGCGAAGCGGGGTGAGCAGTACGGCACCTGGCACGGCTATGAACAGCCGGTCCCAGGCGGCGTGCGCATCGACTGGATCCTCACCTCACCCGACGTCATCACCAGGTACGCCGCCGTCAACCTCCATTGCGATCAGGGCCGGTACCCCAGTGACCATCTGCCGGTGCAGGCCGTCATCGCACTTCCTCAACCTGGCCGGCTCTAGCAGCCGCGCTAATGGTGGTACCGGCCCGGCCGGCCAGGATGTCGGCGGCATCGGCCAGCGCGCCGACCGCGGCCGACTGGCCGGACGCCCTGACGAAGCGGATGCACGCTTGGACCTTGGGTCCCATCGACCCGGCCGGGAACGCCATGGCCGACAGCGCGTCGGCGTCGATGGCCTGGATGGGCCGCGCGCCCGGCGTGCCGTAACCGCGGATGATCGCCGGCACGTCGGTGAGCACGAGCAGGCGATCGGCTTTGAGCGTGATCGCCAGCTCGGCCGCGGTCAGGTCCTTGTCGACAACGGCTTCCACGCCGGTCAGTCCACCGGCGCTCGAGCGGATCACCGGTACGCCGCCACCTCCACCGCAGACCACGAGCAGGCCGGCGTCGGCCAGGGAGCGCACGGTCTCGATCTCCACCAGCCCCAGCGGGCCGGGCGAGGCCACCACGCGCCGCCAGCGGGGCCCGTCGGCCGCGATGGTCCAGCCCAGGCGGGCAGCCAGTGCCTGCGCGGCGGCCTTGTCGTAGCTGGCCCCGATGAACTTGGTGGGGTGGCCGAACGCGGGGTCGGACGGGTCGACGACCGTCTGGCTGATGACGCAAACCGCCGGCTGGGCGACGCCCGCGTTACCGAGCTCCTGGACAAGCCAGTACCCGATCATGCCCTGGGTCTGGGCGACCAGCACGTCGAGCGGATACGGCTGGCTGAGGCTGGTATCGGCCTGACTCTCCAGCGCGAGTACCCCCACCTGCGGCCCGTTGCCGTGGCACAGCACGAGCTGGTGATCGGCGGCCAGCGGGGCGAGGGCCGCGGCGGCCTGCCGGACATGCCGCCGCTGGATCACGGCGTCCGGCCGTTCGTCCCGCTCGAGCAGGGCGTTTCCGCCGAGGGCTACTACGACGCGCATCGCTCATCCGGCCAGCGACTGGCTGAGCAGAGCCTTTCTGGGTAGCTCATGACGATGGGCCGAGTGTGGAGATCATCAGGGCCTTGATCGTGTGCATCCGGTTCTCCGCCTGGTCGAACACCGCTGAGGCGGGTGACTCGAAGACCTCGTCGGTGACCTCCAGAGCGTCCAGCCCGCGTTTGGCGTAGATCCGCTGGCCGATTTCGGTGTCGCGGTTGTGCAGGGCGGGCAGGCAGTGCAGGAACTTGACCGCCGGATTGCCGGTGGCCTTCAGCACGGCGGAGTTCACCTGATAGGGGAGAAGCTGGTCGATCCGGGCATCCCACCGGTCCTCGGGTTCGCCCAGGGACAGCCACACGTCGGTGTAGACGAAGTCCGCCCCGGCCACGCCCGTGTTGACGTCTTCGGTCACCGAGAGCCTGGCGCCTGATCCGGCGGCCAGGCCCGCGGCGATTCCGCGTATCTCCGCCGAGGGCTGCAGCGCGGCCGGGGCGCAGATGCGGGCCTCCATGCCGAGCGTGGCCCCGGTCACCAGCAGCGAGTTCGCCGTGTTGTTCCGGCCATCCCCCAGGTAGCAGAAGGACACCTCGGCCAGTGGCTTGCTGGAATGGTCGCTCATGGTCAAGATGTCGGCCAGCATCTGAGTCGGGTGCCAAGTGTCGGTGAGCCCGTTCCAGACCGGCACCCCGGCGAACTCGCCCAGGGTATCCATGGATTCCTGGGTGAATCCGCGGTACTCGATGCCGTCGAACATGCGGCCGAGCACCCGGGCGGTGTCTTTCACCGATTCCTTGTGGCCCAGCTGGGATTCTCCCGGGCCGAGGTAGGTGACGTGCCCGCCCTCGTCGTGGGCGGCGACCTCGAACGCGGACCGGGTCCGCGTGGAGGTCTTCTCGAAGATCAGGGCGATGTTGCGGCCCGCCAGCCGCCGCCCGGTCACGCCCCGGCGCTTGTCCGCCCGCAGTTGCGCGGCCTCCTCCACGAGGAAGAGGAACTCTTCGGCGTTGAGGTCGGTTTCCTTCAGCAGGCTGCGTCCGTGCAGATCCATCAGGCACTCCTTAGTCGGCTTCGATCGGGTCGCTAGGCCGGATCGCGCTCGATCGGGCAGGTCATGCAGTGGGGGCCGCCGCGGCCGCGGCCGAGTTCGCTGCCGGGCACGCTGATCACCTCGATGCCGTGCTTGCGCAGCATGGTATTGGTGGTGTCGTTGCGGTCGTAGCCGAGGATCACGCCGGGGGCGACGGCCAGGTAGTTGTTCCCGTCGTCCCACTGCTCCCGTTCGGCGGCCCGGATGTCCTCGTCGGTGATCAGCACGGTGACCTCGGCTACGCCCAGCGCCGCCGCGAGGGCGTCCCACAGGCTGCGGTTGTATGTGACCTTCAGGTCTCCCCCGTGGTCGTCGGAGGTGATGGTCCACGATCGCATGTGCCGGCCGATGTAAGGATAGAGCACGAAGGTGGTGCGGTCGATCATGGTCATCACCGTGTCGAGGTTCATCATCGCGTGCGACTTGGGCAGCTCGACGGCGATCACGGGATGGTGAGTACCGGGTAGGGCGACTCGTGCAGTAGCCGGACCGGCACCGAGCCAATGATGCGGTGCGGGACATGATGAGAGCGGCCGGTGACGATAATGGGCGTGCTGGCGGGCTCGGCGGCGGCGTAGGTGCCGGCCGCGTCAAGAATCGCGGCTTCTGGCGATTCCTGGCGGCGCTCGAACGTGTACGGCGTGCCTGCCGCGGCGGCGAGCTGCTGAGCGGCCTCAGCCACGCGGGCGGCCTTCTCATCGCGGTCCTCGTCCATCTCGGCGCGGCCGAATCCGGACAGGTCGCTGTCGATGAGCACGTGGTCGGCGTAGATGACGTGCAGGGCGCCGGGGCGCTTCCTGAGCAGGTCCGCGCCCCAGCTGAGGGCTCGCTGGGCCGACTCGGAGTCATCGAAGCCGACGACCAGGGTGATGGACTGCGCCGCACCGGGATCCGGGCTGCCGGGGACGGAAGCGTGGCCGGGCCGGGCGGACACCGGTTCAGCCAGGACAGGTGGTGGCGGGACGGGTTCGGTCAGCGCGAGGGCGGGGCGTCGGAGCGCCGTGACCGCGATCAGGCCGGCCAGGCCGGCCAGCGCCCAGGCGGCCAGGGTCCACAGGTACGGACCGGTCGCATGGCCGCCGAAGTAGACCACGTTGCGGATGGTGCTGGCCGCTATCCCTAGCGGTAGGACCGGGCTGAAGACGCGCAGGAAGCCGGGTGTGAAGCTGGCCAGGTTGGCCGGTCCGCCGCTGACCGGGATCCCGGCCACGATGAACACCAACACGGCCAGGGCGGCCAGCGGCGGCCGGATCCGGGCCAGTACGGCCGTGGGGGCCGCCACGGCCAGCGAGAACAACGCGATAATGCCGGCGATCGCCGCGTAGTGGCCCAGGCCGGCGATGCCATCCAAGATCGCCGCGGCGACCAGCCCGCTGACGACGGCCGCGGCCACGGGCACGGCGACGGCCCAAGCGCGCGGGGCGCGGCGGAAGGCCAGGGCCGACGCCGAGCCCGCGGCCAGGCTGGGGATCAGCACGGACAGGACGACAAACCAGGACGACAGGGCCTGGGAGTCATTGGCCCGGGGCAGCACAACGTCCGACACCATGAGCTGACGCCCGGACCGGGCCGCTACGGCCGTGAAGGCCCCGCTCAGGGCCTGCTCGGGGCCGGTGCCCCCGGCCTGCGTGACCAGCAGTCGCAGGTTCGCGCCGGAAGCGACCAGCGCACCATCGACCTCACGCTGCGCGATCCCGGTCGTGGCGCTGGCCTCGCTTGGGTAACTACGGAACCGGAAAGCCCCAGGGACGGCGCCGTCTAGGGCGTGCTCCACCTGGCGGGTGACCGCGGCGGAACCGACGATGCCGACAGGAAGGTCATGCGGTGCCGGCCGATGGAAAGCGCTGAGGGTCAGCGCGACGAAGATCGCGACGAAGGCCGCGCTGACCACGATGAAGCCCGCGAACGCGCGGTACCTGGCCGGAAACCTTTGGCCGTCGCCGGCGTGCCTTGCCGCCACCTGAGCCTCCCTTAAATGCCAACGACTGTTGGCACAACACTAGGCACCGGATGAGAAAGCGGCCGGATGGTCATGACTCCTCCGGCGGCTGATGTTGTTCCACCCGGCCGGTCAGGTCGCGGTCGTGGCCAGACAAGCCCGCGCCCCGGATCCGGGCGAGGAACGCGCCGGCCACCGCTACCCACGCGGCCACGGCCACCCAGAGCATGAACCGGCTGAGTGGTTCCATGAAGGCGAGGTGGGCGACTTGGCCGAACGTCAGCGTAGCGACGCTGTACATGCCGAGCGGGAAGACCACGCTCCACCACGCCGGCTCGTAACTCAGCGGCCAGTGGTGCCGGATGTGGCGCCAGAAGCCGAGCACCACGAGCAGCGGGATCCACCAGGTGCCAAAGGCCCACAGCGCGAAGGAGAACCCCTCGACGAACCCGGCCGTGGCCCTGACGACGGCCAGCGCGGCGGGAAGGCCCAGGATGCGGGCACCGGCCAGCACGATGATCGCGGTGGCGCCCATCAGGATCCAGTAGGGAGGGCTGAGGGTCTGCGGGGTCACCGGCACCGTCAGCCAGCGCTGCAAGATCAGCGAAACGAGCAGGAGGTACAGCACCAGCCCGATGCTCCACAGCCCGACAGCAACGGGCGCCAACAGCCCGGACTGAGACGGCCACACCCGGACCAGGGTCGCTGCGACAAGCGAGAGGGACTGGGCGGCGACCACCCAGAGCAGCCAGGTGCCGTTCACGTCGCCGAGGACCGAATCACGCGATCGCGCCAGCAGGCTGGCAGGCACGCCGTAGGTCAGTGCGAGCCACACCACGGCCGCCACGCCGGCCAGGATCGCTGTGGCCACCGGATGGCCCGCGGACGCCAGCCGGATCCCGAGCACGTCCATCCCGGCCGCAATCGCGAACAAGCCGAAGACCCGGCCGGGATCGCGGAAGCCTGCGGCCACGCTAGGGCGGAAGGCGACCAGCTGGATCACCATGGCCACGATCAGCACGACGAACCCGGCCGACGCGATGACGAGCAGCGTCCGGGACAGCCACGTCGGTCCCAGCAGAAACGTCCCCGTCGAGATGATGCTGGTGGCCATCACGAACGGGAAGTAGCCCGGAGACAGGCCCTGGATGGCCGCCGCGGTCCGGCGGAGGGATCGCGACGGCCCATCCTCCGCGATCGTCACGACGGGGAAGCCAGACCGCGAGCGTGCCTCGGGACCGTCCTCGGCGGCATCGCTCGGAAGGCGAAGGCTGAAGTGGTCCGGCATCGGTGGCTCCTTCGCGGTGATTCCCGGTCCGGCGGTGGCTTCATCTGCGCGCTGGTACTCCGCACATCGTCGGTCTTGGGGCGAACCGGTCGCGCCCGTGAAGGCCCTGGTCGGCACCCTGGCCTGGGGTCAGGCGGGACGCAGACCAGGGCGCGGGCCAGGGTATCTACGGGTGCGACCGGCCGCGGCGGCCGGCCACAGTAAAGGTAAGCGCATTACCCTGTACCAACCTAGCCGCGTGCGGACCGCCTCCCGCCGAACCCCGGTCAGGCGGCATCCGAGTCGCGCGGCAGCAAGATTCCGGCTACTGATGAGGCTTAGGTGAACAGGACATGGATGACGTCAAGACCCGCGCCCGGATAGAGGAGCACTGGACGGCTTCAGAAAGCGGGGACAGCGACACTGAGCACGCGATCTACGCTACCGACGCGATCTTGGACTACCCGCAGTCCGGCGAGCGCTTCCGGGGCCGGCCGAAGATCGAGGCGCAACGCGGCGGGCACCCGGCCGAGCGCCACTTCCGCGTCCTGCGGATCCGGGGCGGTGGTGACCTTTGGGTCAGCGAGGTCGTCATCACCTACGACGGCGCGCCCACCTACTCGGTCAGCGTCATGGAGTTCGCCGATGATTCGGTCACACACGAGACCCAGTACTTCGCCGACCCCTTCCCGGCGGCGGCCTGGCGGGCGAAGCTAGCCGAGCGGATCCCCGACCGCGACCAGTAACCCCCGGGCTTTTAGGGTTCGGGGCGGCCAATGGCGACGTCTACGCCGGGCGAGTAGTGCACCAGCGGCTCGCCTTCTGGGGCGGGCAGGCCGGCCGCGGTGAGCAGGTGGTCCTCCAGGACCTGGGCTTGAGCGCGGTACAGGGGCCAGGGCCGGTGGCAAGCGCGGGCGGAGACCGGGCGGCCGCCGGTGACACTGAACAGCATCCAGCGGGCGGTCAGGAAGTGCTCGAGCGCGGTGACGTCGGCCGGGGCGATCGGCGCGCCGATGCCGATACGGAGGCGGCAGCTGGCCGGGCGCGGGCCGGGCCAGCGGCGGCGGGACAGGTAGGCGATCTCGTGGCCACGCTCGCCAAGCAGCATCGACGACCAGAAGTAGGGCAGGCGGTAGGAAGTGGCTCGCGCGGTGACGACTGCGCCTAGCCGGGACGCGTCCAGGGAGAAGAACCAGATGCCGGACCGCCCCGCGTGGTCGCGGACGTAGGTGCGCACGTTCGTTTCGCAGAAGTTGGATACCCAGGGCACCCGCTGGCCGCCCGGCGTGGCCACCCGCATGTAGAACGGCACGAGGCCAACCCACGCCGCACTGTCATACGTCTCGATGTCCAGGCCGTCGGGCAGCAGTCGCTGCACGTCGGCGGCCTCGAACGGCCAGTGCAGGAACGTCAGCCGTTCCCACCGCTGCCGCATGACCGGCCGGTCAACGGTGAACGGGCAGGTGCCCGCGGCATCCAGGGTCTGCGCGGTCATGGCTTAAGTGTGCGGGGTCAGAAGTCTAAGGGGCGCGGCGGGATCACTTTCTGTGCTGCTGAGAGCGGAGGCGGCGTCATGCGGGGACGGCCTGCATGGCCTCGGCCAGCAGCGTGACCGACCGCAGCCGGCCCTCGATGGCCGGCGCCTGGTGGACGACGATCACCTCGTCGACCCCGGTACGGCGGATGAAGCCGTCAAGGTAGTCGCTCACCTGGGCCGGAGTGCCGACCGCAGCGTACGTGAGCATCTGGTCCACCTGGGCGCCGACGCCAGCGGCCAGCAGCTGGTCGGCCTGCTCGTCGGTCAGATCCCCCGTGTCCTGGCCCCGGCGCCCGCGCCCGTACAAGCTGATGGCCCGCACTCGCCGGGTCCGCAGGAGCTGCTCCCGGGCGATGCTCTGGCTGTCGGCGGCGATCACGTTGACACCCGCGATCGCGTACGGCTGTTCCAGCTGCCCAGACGGCCGGAACTCACGCCGGTAGACGGCGAGGGCATCTTCGAGCGCGGCCGGCGCGAAGTGCGAGGCGAACGCGTAGGGCAGGCCGAGCGCGGCGGCCAGCCCCGCCCCGAACAACGACGAACCCAGAATGTACAGCGGGACGTGCGAGCCCTTGCCCGGGACGGCGTCCACCCCCGGCACCCGGGTATCGCCGGTGAGGTAGCCCCGCAGCTCCACCACGTCCTGCGGGAAGGTGTCGGCCGAGCCCGGGTCGCGGCGCAGCGCGTACATCGTGTTCTGATCCGAGCCCGGCGCCCGGCCCAGTCCGAGGTCGATGCGTGCCGGATACATCGCGGCCAGGGTGCCGAACTGCTCCGCGATCAGCAGCGGCGCGTGGTTAGGCAGCATCACTCCGCCCGCGCCGAGCCGGATCGTCCGGGTCTGCGCGCCGACGTGCGCGATCAGCACGCTGGTGGCAGAGGAGGCGATGCTGGCCATGTTGTGGTGCTCGGCGTACCAGACCCGCAGGTACCCCAGCTCCTCGGCCTGCTGGGCCAGCGCCACGCTGTTCGCGAAACTGTCAGTGGCGCTCTGGCCCCGCGCGATCGGCGCCAGGTCGAGAATCGACAACGGGACACGCATTAATGACTCCTCATCTGAACGACCCTGCCCCGTGCTACAGGTAGTTTTCGAGATCCGCTTCGATATCGGCGGGCAGCACGGGCGGCTCGTAGCGCTTGATGACCTCGCCGTCCCGGCCGATCAGGAACTTGGTGAAGTTCCATTTGACCTCGTCGGTGCCCTCCGCGCCCGGCCGGATCTTCGAGATCGCTTCGTAGAAGCCGCCGTACTGCGGGCCGAAGTCGCCGGGGGCCTGGGCCCGCAGGTACTGGTAGAGCGGGTCGGCGTCCGGGCCGTTGACCTCGATCTTGGCCAGCACCGGGAAGGTCACGTCGTAGGTGGACTTGCAAAAGTCCTGGATCTCCTCGTCGGTGCCCGGTTCCTGTTCCTTGAACTGGTTGCAGGGAAATCCGAGGATCTCCAGCCCGCGATCTTTATGGTCGCGGTACAGCGCCTCCAGGCCCTCGTACTGCGGCGTCAGCCCGCATTTGCTCGCGACGTTGACGACGAGCAGCACCTTGCCCTCGTAGTCCTGCAGCGGAACCTGCTTGCCGTCCGCGTCGGTCCCCGCGAAGTCGTACGCCGTGGCCATGCCTGCTCCTCATCGTTAGTCGCGCCTGCGTCCTCCACAGGGGCAGAACACCGGGCCCCGGGTGTTCGATTCCGCGCGGCCGCCGGCGCCGGGCCTGCGCGGGCCCTGCCTCGGCCCTAGGCGAGTTGCAGCAGGCCTCGCTCGAGCACCACCGGCACGAACAGCTCGCGGTAGCCGTGCTCGTCGAACAGCACGGTGACGTGGTCGCTGTCATAGCGCTGTACCGTGCCCTGGCCCCAGCGCTCGCTGACCACCCGGGCGCCGACCGCGAACGGGACGGCATCGGGCGCGGACTGCGTGTGCGCCAGGTCGTTGTCGCAGTTTCCGCACGGGCCGGGGTAGTCCTGTCCGAAGTAGGACAGCACGAACGAACGCCGGCATCCGGTGTGGTCGGCGTAGCGGCGCATCATGGTCAGCCGCGTGCGCTCAATCTCGTCCTCGCGTTGCGTCTCCGCTTCCGACGCCGCCAGCGCCGCCGCGACGCTCATCGCCCCGGTCCAGCGGATCTCGCCGTCGGCCTGCCACGCCGCCGCGCCGAGATCGGCCAGCCGCACCAGCGCGGCCGTCTGCTGCCGCGCGCCGCGCTCGATCTGCTCGCCAGTGGCCAGCGCGGCCGCGACCTGCGCCACCGCCGCGCCGGAGATGCCCCGCGCGGTCAGGTGACGCGCCGTCTCGAAGTCCTCGTAGCGGTAAAGCAGCCGCGCGTGCGACGGCTGGTCGTCCCGGCCGGCCCGCCCGAACTCCTGGTAGTACGCATCCAGCGAGGGCGGCGGGTCGAAGTGCGCCACCCAGCGCACGTCCGCCTTGTCGATCCCCATCCCGAACGCGACCGTGGCCGCGATAATGCGGGCCGAGCCGTCACCGAACGCCGCCATCGCCTCGTGCCGCGTCCGGGCGGAAAGCCCCGCGTGGTAGAGCGTCACCTGCTCGTGCGCCGCGGCCAGCGCGTCGTGGGCCGCCTGCGCGCTGGCGTGCGTCGCCGCGTAGACGATCCCCGGCCCGGCGTGTTCGGCCGCCGTGCGGACCAGTTCCTGCTGCTTATCGGATACGGTCAGCGCGCGGTGCACCGAGAGCTGGATGTGCGGCCGGTCGAAGTCGCCGATCACCACCGCGGGATCGCGCAGGCCGAGCCGCCGCACGATCTCGGACCGCACCGGCGGCGCGGCCGTCGCGGTCAGCGCCAGGCGGACCGGCGCGCCGACCGCCTCGGCCTGGGCGCCGAGCAGCATGTAGTCGGGGCGGAAGTCGTGGCCCCACTGGCTGATCAGGTGCGCTTCGTCCACCGCGAACAGACCCGGTCCGGCCCGCCGTAGCGTCTGCCGGGTCTGCTCGTTGGCCAGTTGCTCCGGGGAGAGAAAGATGAACGTGCTGGAGTCGCACGAGGCCAGCAGCGCCGCCGCGTGCGCGCCGGCCGACTGCTGGGAGTTCAGGACCACCGCGTGCAGGCCGGCCGCGTGCAGGTGGGCCAGCTGATCGTCCTGCAGCGCGATCAGCGGCGAGACGACGACCGTCGGCCCCTCGCGGAGCATCCCGGCCAGTTCGTAGATCGCCGACTTCCCGCCGCCGGTCGGTAGCACCGCCAGCGCGTCGCGCCCTTCGGCCAGCGCCTGGACGGCGCTTTCCTGCCCGGGACGAAGCCGCTCGAAGCCGAGACGCTCTCGGGCCAGCGCTTGGATCGCGGCGGTGCCAGGCCGGGAACGAGCCACGTTGCGAAGGTAGCATGAGACGCTGTGACAGCCTCCGTTGTTCCAGGGACCCGGCCGGCCCATCACTCCGGGCCGGGCTATGTGGCGAACCACGCAGCGCGCGACTTCGAACTGGACAAGCCACTGAAAGACGCCGCGGCACGGTGGCTCAACCTGGTTCCCGCCGGACACCGCCATGACGCCCGGGAACCGGCGCAGGATGTCCTGCAGACGCTGCGGGAACACACGCGCAGCTGCGCCGACCATCCGCTCGGGGCCCTGTGGGTGGCCCATCGCCACCTGAAGGATCCGGCGCCGGCGGTCCGGATCGCGGCGCTCGTGCTGGCCTCGGAGGCGCTGTGGTGGATGGGGCATTTTGAGGATGCCCGCCGGGCCGCGCAGGCGGCGGCCGACGCCGATCCGACGTCGGCCCAGGCGCTGTGGCGCCTGGCGGTCGCGCTGTACCGCCTGGGCCGATTCGACGAGGCGGGCGAACGCCTCGACGACCTGGTGAACGTGGCCAGCCGGTTCGCTCCTGGGTGGGCGCTACGCGGCCAGGTCAAGGTCTGGCTCGACCCGGGCAACCCGGCCGCCGGCCGGGCCGACTTCGCCGCCGCGGCGGCGCTGACCTCCGATTCGGGCACCTGGGTGGTGCCGTACCGGATGGCGGGTACTGAGTTCGAGGCGCAGGCTAACGCGGAGATCAGGGTTCATGACTCCGAGACGGGCGGCTCAGCCGGCGCCTTGGTGGACGTGGTGTTGCTGCCGGACAAGGCCCGGGTCGAGCTGGGTGTCGATCCGGATCGCCGGTGGCACCTGGAAGGCCCCAGCGCCGGGGGCGGCGATTCGAACAGCGTGTTCGGCGGGCTGGGCGGAGACTTCGCCGCGGGGGCACGCTCGCGAGTCTCCTTCGGTAACAGGTTCGTGCTTTATCAGCGGAACATCGAGAACCTGTGTCAGGACCGGGCGACGGTCCACGAGGAGATCCGCAAGTCGGTGGCCGAGCTTTACAACACGGCTCTGCAGTCCCGCGCGAGGATCGCCATCAAGGGTGCGCCCGAGGAACACGCCGAGGGGGCAGACGTCCCCCGGGATGAGGACGGCTAGCGCTACGACCATCAGTGGTTCCCCGCCCGTGATCAGGCGGGGAACCACCTAGCTAAAGGCGCTGGCTCTCACCGGCCGCCGTCAGGCCCCTACCTGCCAGGTGTAGGAGGAGCCGCCCCACGGGGTGGGGGAGGTGCCGCCGCCCAGCTGCTTGCCGGTGCCGTTCGGGTTGACGTACAGGCCGGTGGCGACGTTCTTCAGCGTGCCGTTGGACTGCGGGATGAACTGCTGCCACGGACCGGTGTTGCACGACGCGAGGATCAGGCCGTCGCGCATCGGGTCAGATGACCAGCCGCCGCCGGGGTCGGACACGCAGAGCCCCGAGCCGGAACCCTGGGGCGCGTACTCGAACTGGAACGCACCCGAGTGCGTGCCGTTTTTGAGAATGAAGTGCGTCGCCGGGTCGGCCGAGGCGGCGGTCCATCCGGCGATGATCGCGCCTGGGTACTGGTGCTGCCGGAAGGCGTCGAACCCGTTGCCGAACCGGTTGACCTCGTCGCCGTAGCTGGCGTTGACCGCGTTCGCGTCGACGGTGAGGGTGAAGGTGCCCTTGAGCACGGCGCCGTCGGCATCGGTGGCGGTGACCACGACGCCGCTGTAGTTGCCGGGCGCTGCGGTTCCCCCGGAGAAGGAAAGCGCGGGACTGCCGGAGCTCAGCCCGGACGGCAGATTCGACTCGGCGAAGGTGACGCCGTCGCCGCTCTCCGAGCTGGTCGCACTGAACGCCACGTTGCCGGAGACGTTCGAATCGGTGAGACCGGACAACGAGACCAGCGTGTAGGCCGCACCTTGCAACAAGATGTAGTTCTGCAGGAGCGAGATGGGGATTTCGAGCGCCTCGGCGTTCCCGTTCTTGTCCGTGGCGTCGGCCACGATGGGCAGGGGACTGGCCACCACGGGACCCGAATAGCTGATCGTGCTCCCGGACAGGGTGATGCCGGCCGGCACCGTGCCGTGCAGCGACCAGGTCACGCCGCTCCCGGTCAGCTGAATGACACCGTTGCCGTCGGCGGCTCCGACGCCGCTGCCGGCGAACGTGGCGTCGCTTACCGAGCCGCCGATCAGCGCCGTGTCCTGGTATGTCTGGTATGTCTGGGCACTCGCGGGTAGTGCTACCGCACCGACCACGAGGGCACTCCCGAGCAGCGCGGGACAGGCCACCCCGAGTGCTCCCCTGAGACTGAAGCGCACGCTTTCACGCCCTTCTGTGTTCGTTCGCTACGGACAGGAGCAACCACGCTGGCGAACCCCCGCCAGCCAGAAACAACATCCTTACCACGATTCCCCCGCCCTTCTCTGCATATATGGAGCAAATGGCGCCCCGAAGTTAAGCGGAATCGCAGAGCCGCACGTTATCACACCGTGATCATGGCCTGACCTGCGGATATGCATGCACGACGAGGCTGGCCTACAGGACGGCGACACGGGACGCGCCGATCCCCGCTGACAGGAGGAAGCCATGGGACTGACCGCTACCGGCCAGCAGGCGATAGACCACGAGAAGTGGCTGGTGCACGACTGGCGTGTGTCGCAGCTGACGCGCCTGGGCATTCCGGGGACGCTGGCCGAGGTCTACGCCGACCGCATCGACTGGCATCAGATCGCCCGCCTGGTCCAGCGCGGCTGCCCCGCGCGGCTGGCCCTGCGCATCGTCAGCTGACCCCCGCCGTGGGAGGAGTGAACGCGATGACCGCGCACACGAGCTGGCGCGAGACGGCCGCCTGCCGGGACGCCGATCCGGAGCTGTTTTTCCCGGTCGGCACCGCCGGACCTGCGTTGAGCCAGACCGAGGAGGCGAAGCGGATCTGCCGGGCCTGCCCGGCGCAAGCTCCGTGCCTGGCCTGGGCGCTGGATCACGGCGTCGGCTCCGGGGTGTGGGGAGGGGCCACCGAGGCCGAGCGACGCGTCCTGCGCCGCAGCCTGCCACGCAGGCCGGATCCGCTCAGCCCTGGTCGAAGTAGTGCCCGTGCTCCAGGTCGTCGATGAGCCCCGGATACTCCGGCTCCCACCCGAGCACCTTCCGTGTCACCTCACTGGAGGTCGGGTTGTCCACCCCCACGAACCCGCCGAGGAAGCCGAACCGCTCACCCGCGTCCGACGCGGAGATGCTGGCCGTGGGCACGCCAGCCCCGCGCCCGATGGCGGCCGCGATGTCA
>Ga0302326_10010397_pt1 | contig 20177 bp, 18 predicted proteins | sample Palsa_T0_3_FD_202264 | JGI IMG/M metagenome (GOLD analysis project Ga0302326, IMG submission 202264) | Peat permafrost microbial communities from Stordalen Mire near Abisko, Sweden - Palsa_T0_3 | ecosystem: Environmental > Terrestrial > Soil > Palsa > Peat permafrost | place: Sweden: Abisko...
CGGGCGCGGCGCTCGAGATCCGCCAGAGGCGTATCCATCAAGAGGGAGATGGGATTGTGATTCATCTGCCTCCAGCGTACCGGATCGACGTCACGGAACAGGCTGGTGGAGTCCTGGTCCCAGGTCCACCAAAGATTTCGGGCCAACGACCACAGGCGCTCCTGGATGGGGGCGATGAAACGATCGAGGGTGCGGGCTTCACTGACGGTGGGCGCCACCTGAGCGGCGGCGTCGGTCAGCATTTTGATCTCGTCGTCGCGGAACATCCTGGGTTCCGCCGTCTGAACGACGAGAACACCCTGGAGGACGCCTCGATCAATCAGGGGGACACCCAGAAAGGACTGGTAAGCTTCTTCACCGGATTCCTTGAAGTATTTGTAGCGGGGATGGGTTTTGACCTCGGCCACGGCAACCGGCCGCACCTGTTCGGCAACCAGTCCGGTAAGCCCCTCATGCAACCCCATATGCAGAGTGCCGACGCAACTACGCCGAAGGCCGAGGGTAGCGGCAAGCACCAGATTGGCACGGTCCGGTTCGAGCAGATACGCGGAACAAACGTCGGTCTTAAAGCGTTTGGCAATCAGGGCGACAACGTTGGTAAGCGTCTCGGCGGGCTTGCCGCCTTCAGCCGTTAAATGGGAAATCTCTTCCAGGGTCAGCACATATCCATCTTCGCGCGTTTGGGCAGATTGGCTCATGTCGTGGTTGGCATCAAGATTTCAATTTTCCAATGACTCCGCGGGCTCCGCCGAACTTGCCTATTATGACGAATGGGCCCCGCCTCGCGCCACCGTCTTGCAAACGTTTGTGAGGATGAAACAATCGAAGGGATCGAAAGTACGTATGGATTCGAACCTTCCAGCAAATTCGGCCGCGGTAATCTATGGGGCACCCGCGGCACAACCGTGAGAGTCCTTCAGCCGGACCAGGAAAGAGCGCTTGCTGGGAACAATCGCAATCTTGTCTTCACGCGCCAGCCATCCGATGGCCCAGTCAAAAACAGGAGCCTTGCCTTCCACCTGTTTCTTCAATTTGGATAACGTGGAACCGCCGTGGCTGTTCAAGGCCTCCCAAATGGCACCCGCAGCAGTGCCAATCTTCTCTTCCATCATGGCAACCTCCATGCAGGATCTCCGAGATTGGGTGTCCGAGGACCGATTACCATACTTTTTCGCACGCTTGATCGGGTTCCGCGTATATTCCGGCGCGGCCGGCCTTCAACCGCAGGAACGCGATGCCGGCGACAGCGGAATAGTCGAGCTCATACGATTCCGCGCATTTGGAGCACAGCCAAAAATGCAAGACCGGGCCGCCGGAGGGCGTGCCCTTGTTCGCGGAGCGCGGCTGCTGCCTAACCAGACGCCCCTCCCGATAATCAAACGGGGCTCCGCAATCCGCATTTGCACATTTTGTCAGCATTGCCGGCAGAGACAACTCCCACGCGACGATACAAGAGCCGTTCCCCTCGAAAGCTACAGACTGCAGGGGAAACGGTCAAACGCATTAAATGCATCGGTTCCATCAAGTTCTTAGGGCAGAGTTCTTAGGGCAGGTTCTCAGGGGGGAAGGGCGGACGAAGGATCGAGGCGGGATCGCCAGGCGCGCGGGAAAAGCGACGGCGAATTAATGCTTCCGTTGCTGCTGTTGTTGCTGCTGTTGCAACGCGGACTTGGAAGGCGGTTCGGCAACTTTATCCACCAGCATGGACCAATCCTCGGGAACCGGGAGCTCGCGATCGAGCGGCGGGGGTTCGGTGGAAAAGCTTACGCGAACGGCAACAATGAGTTCGCTGGCGGTCTGCCCGCGGTAGATGCCCTTGGTCGGCGGCACATCGGCATAGTCGCGGCCGATGGCCGTGCGGATATGGCGCTCGCCGGCAAGGATGCGATTGGTGGGATCGAATCCCACCCAACCCAGATGCGGCAGCAGAGCCTCCACCCAGGCATGACTGGCATTTTGGCCTGAACGATCGCTGTCTTGTTTTCTGGTATGGATGTACCCGCTGACATAACGGCAAGGAATCCCCACGCCGCGAACCAGGGCGATCATGATGTGCGCGAAATCCTGGCAGACTCCCTTGCGGTTGCGTAATGCTTCATCAATCGGGGAATCGACTTTGGTGCTCTTGGGGACATATTCGATGGTCTTATACAAATCCTCGTTGAGCTGGCGCAGGACACTGAGAGGATCGTCCCGCCGGCAAACATTCAGCTGTTGCCTGATCTCTTCCAGGAGCGGCGTGGGGGTGATGAATTCGCTGGGCAGGAGCATCTCCCAGCAATCCTGATCCCTGGCAAGGGCATCCAGTTCGGCCCAGCCCTCCGGGGCCATGCGGGCGGGGATTTCCGGACCGGGCGGGATTTCCACCAAGGACTCCGCCACGATCACCAGTTGCTCGTGAGGGATGGGGATATCGAAATGATGAACCTGGTTGCCCAGATGATCGCGGTAGGAAAAAAGGCGGCACCTGGGGCTGACCGACAGATGAAAGTTCATGCAGCGCTGACTGTTGTCGGTGCGCGGGTGCATGCGGACCTCCATCACGCTCTCGCTGACCGCCGAGGCGTAATGAAATTTCGTCAGATGCCGGACCGAATAGAACACGCTTCCTCCCGCCGCTAGCCCGTCAGCGCCGTCTGGATCGGATAATCGATGAACGCATGATAGATGGTGTCGTGAATCTGCCGGCAACACGTCCGGATGCTTTCCAGGTAGGCGTACGCGTCTTGCGCAAGAATTTCCTGGATCTGCCCGAAATTCAGCGAGGCTTGCAGCCTTCCGGCAATGCGCGTCAGGGCCGGGGAACGCTGCCGGTCGCCTTCGCGGTGCGCGGCTTCAATGGCGGTGTACAAGCGATCCACGGAGAAGCGCACGGAGTGCGGAAACTCGGCGCTGAGCAAAAGAAATTCCATGATGCGATCGTGGCTCAAGTCCGCCGTGTAGAACTTGCAATAGGCCTCAAAGGCGGTGCAGGAACGAAGCAATCCGATCCATTCGAGGAAGTCGCTGCCCTGCGGCGGGCGGTTGGTCTCTCCGAATTCGCGGTAGTACACCTCGAGCAGCTTGACCGTCGCGGAAGCGCGCTCGAGGTAGCGCCCCATTTGAATGAAGTGCCAGCCCTCGCCATGGCTCATGGTGGAATCGGTCACGCCTTGAAACAGATGCACTCCCTCGTAGATGGAGGAAAGGAACGCGGGGAGCTGCATATCCGCATCGCCCTCCAGACGGAACTTGGTCACCCGCAGATACAAGCGGTTGAGCCACTGCCATTGATCGGAACTGATCTGCTCGCGCACATGGCGGGCATTTTCGCGGGCGGAGACGATGCACGCGGTGATCGACGACTGGCTGGTGGAATCCAGGGCCAATTCCTGCGCCAGAGCGTAGGGATCGCCGTTCCAGGCGATGTTTCCGGGATCGCCGAGAGCGCCGAGAACCCGCAGCCAGCGCTGCTCGACGCTGGACGAGGATTCGTCGAGCATCAAGTTCAGATTGACGTTCAGGAGCCGCACGGTATGTTCGGCGCGCTCCAGGTAGCGGCTCATCCAGTAGAGGCTGTCTGCGACTCGGGATAGCATGGTTATTGTCCCAGCACCCAGGTGTCCTTGCTGCCGCCGCCCTGCGAGGAGTTCACCACCAGAGATCCCTTGCGCAGCGCGACGCGCGTCAGGCCGCCGGGGACGATGGTCACCTTATCGCCATATAAAACGTATGGGCGCAAATCCACGTGCCGGGATTCAAACCCGTTTTCCATGAGGCACGGAGCGCGCGAAAAAAGAACCGTGGGCTGGGCGATGTAGTTGCGGGGATCGGCCTCGATGCGCACGCGAAACTCCTCGCGCTGCTCCGCGGTGCTGTGCGGCCCGATCAACATGCCATACCCGCCGGATTCGCCAACGGCCTTGACGACCATCTTGTTGAGGTTTTGCAGGACATGCTGGCGCTGCTTGGGGTTGGTCAGTTGATACGTTTCGACGTTGCCCAAAATGGGGTCTTCGCCGAGATAGTAGCGGATGATCTCCGGCACGTAGGCGTAGATGGCCTTGTCATCGGCCACGCCGGTGCCCAGAGCGTTGGCCAGGGTCACGTTTCCGGCGCGATAGGCGTTGAACAGGCCGGCCACGCCGAGGATGGAGTCGGAACGAAACGCCAGCGGGTCTATAAAATCGTCGTCCACGCGCCTGTAGATGACATCCACGCGGCGCAAACCCACCGTGGTTCGCATGTAGACCAGATTGTCGTGCGTCAACAGGTCGCGGCCCTCGACCAGCTCCACGCCCATCTGGCGAGCCAGGTAAGAGTGCTCGAAATAGGCGGAGTTAAACACGCCGGGACTGAGCACGACGATGGTGGGTTCCGGACGGCCCTCGGGAGCCAGCGAGCGCAAGGTGCTCAGAAGCGCCTGGCTGTAATGCTCAATGGGCCGCACGCCGCAACTGCGAAAGAGAAGGGGGAAGAGTTGCTTCATGACCACGCGGTTGGTCAGCATGTAGGAAACGCCGCTGGGCACGCGAAGGTTATCTTCCAAGACGACAAAGTCGCCGTTGGGCATGCGCATGATGTCCGAACCGACCACGGCGATATAGACATTGCGAGGCACCTGCAGGCCGCGCATCTGCCGGCGGTAATGCTTGCAACTGTAGACGACCTCGCGTGGAACGATGCCGTCGGAAAGAATGTGTCCCTCGTTGTACACATCGCGCAGGAATACGTTGAGCGCGGTGATGCGCTGCGTCAGCCCGCGCTCGATAATGTCCCATTCGGCGCCGGTAATGACGCGCGGCAGCATGTCGTAGGGGAAAATTCGCTCCGTGCCTTCTTCATCTCCATAGACCGTGAAGGTGATTCCCTGGTTCAGGAAGGACATATCGGCGGAGTGTTTGCGGCGGCGAATCTCATCGGCGGGGAGAGACATGAACGTCTCCAACACGCGAAGATAATGCTCGCGCACCACGTGGTCGGCGGAGAACATCTCGTCATAGGCGCTATCGAGGAGATAATTTCGCAGCGCAGGCGAATCGAAAGACAAGCTCTCTGGAAGGTTCATTCTGGACGCGGGCCCCGCGGCAGAAGTGTGCGCGGCCACTTCGCCGAGCGATGGTTGAGTCCGTGACGATTGTTCCTGATAGCTATCTTTGGTAGACACGTCACCCTATTCATCGGTCGTGGCGGCCCCACGGCTCTGCTTCCTCCATCGACTTTGCAGAACGATACCGGAGGGCGGGAAGGGGGTCAAAGTCAATAAATCTATTGATTCCATCAGAGGAACGGCATGGAGCCGACGCAAAACTGACCGATTTTTCCACAGACACATGCAGCCCCGGATCGCCCGAGGCCAAGCGACTCTGGCGGCACAGGCAACTCTCCGATTCTACCGGTATCCGGAGAACAAAGTTACCAGCGGGGCTCACGCGGCTGGCGAGCCGACTCGCGATAATCCTCGTTGGAGAACCGTTCGCGGCTATTGCCATTGCCCCCGCGAGGCCCGCCAAAACCGGACGGAGGTCCACCGCGATCCGTCTTGGGTACCGCTTCATTCACCCGCAGCGCGCGCCCGCCAACTTCCTTGCCGTTGAGCGCGGCCATGGCCTTGGATGCGGCACTGTCGTCCGCTACTTCCACAAAGGCGAAGCCGCGGGGGCGGCCCGTCTCGCGGTCCATGGCAATGTGCACGCGCGTAATCTGCCCAAACGGTTCGAACAACGCGCGCAAGTCGGTCTCCGTGGTCTGAAAATTCAAGTTGCCAACAAAAAGCTTTTTCATACTTCACTTCTCCTTTTATCTACATATCTACGGATGCGGACTAACCTCAGGCGGCCTGTTCCCAGAGGACGAGACCTGGACGCTGTTTCGAGCCGCCCTGGCGTTGAAGCCGTTTCGGGAGGCGCTAGACACAAACATTCTACCACCATACGGCCGGCAACGAACGTTTTCGAGTCCTGAACCCAGGGTACGCCCTAGTACATGCCGCCCATGCCGCCGTCATGTCCCGCGCCTGCGCCCACCGCGGCGAGGCTTTCTTCTTCCTTGATGTCGGCAATCAAAGCTTCCGTGGTCAGCATCAGACCGGCGATGGACGCGGCGTTTTGCAGGGCCAGGCGCGTAACTTTCGCAGGATCGATGATTCCGGCCTTGAGCATGTCCCCGAATTCTCCGGTTTGCGCGTTGAAGCCGAAATTATCGTCCTTGGACTCCAGCACCCGGTTCACGACCACGGCGCCTTCATGACCGGCATTTTGCGCGATCTGGCGCATGGGCTCTTCCAATGCCCGCCGGACGATCCTGACCCCGGCGGCCTCATCCTCATGCACCTTGAGCTTGTCGAGAGCCGGGATGCAGCGCAGCAAGGCAACTCCACCGCCGGACACGATGCCTTCCTCGACCGCGGCGCGAGTGGCGTGCATGGCGTCTTCGACGCGAGCCTTCTTTTCCTTCAGCTCGGTTTCGGTTGCCGCTCCCACTTTGATGACCGCGACGCCGCCGACCAGCTTGGCCAACCGCTCCTGCAGCTTTTCCTTGTCATAGTCGGAGGTAGCCTCTTCGGCCTGCGCGCGAATCTGCTTGATGCGGCCTTCGATTTCGCTGTTCTTGCTGGCACCTTCGACGATCGTGGTGTTGTCCTTATCGATGGATATTTTTTTGGCGTGGCCCAGATCCTCGATCTTCACGTTCTCGAGCTTGACGCCCATGTCCTCGGTGATGGCTTTCCCGCCGGTCAGTACGGCGATATCCTCGAGCATGGCTTTGCGGCGGTCGCCGAAACCCGGAGCCTTGACCGCGGCGCACAGCAGCGTGCCTCGCAACTTGTTCACCACCAGCGTGGCCAGCGCTTCGCCCTCGATGTCCTCGGCGATGATCAACAGAGGCTGCTTCATGCTTACGATCTTCTCCAGCAACGGAAGCAGATCCTTCATCGCGCTGATTTTCTTCTCGTAAATCAGGATATGGACGTCTTCCAGCACGCACACCATGCGCGCCGGGTCGGTGACGAAGTAGGGCGACAGGTAGCCGCGGTCAAACTGCATCCCCTCGACGACATCGAGGGTTGTTTCCATGGTGCGGGATTCCTCCACGGTGATGACGCCGTCCTTGCCTACCTTCTTCATGGCTTCGGCGATAATGCTGCCGACCTGCTGGTCGGTGTTGGCGCTGATGGTGCCCACCTGGGCGATCATTTCGCCCTTCACCACGTGGGAATGCTTCTTGATCTCCTCCACGGCGGTTTCCACGGCGCGATCGATGCCGCGCTTCAGTGCCGTGGGGCTCCCGCCGGCGGCCACCGTGCGCACGCCCTCGCGGAAGATGGCCTGCGCCAATACGGTGGCCGTGGTCGTGCCATCACCGGCCACGTCGGAAGTTTTGGAGGCGACTTCGCGCACCATCTGCGCGCCCATATTCTCAAGCGGATCCTGCAGGTCGTTCTCTTTGGCCACGGTCACGCCGTCCTTAGTGATGACCGGCGCTCCGAATTTTTTTTCGATGACCGCGTTGCGGCCCTTGGGCCCCATCGTGATCTTCACGGCGTCGGCAAGAATATTCACCCCGCGCAGAATCGCTTGACGCGATTTTTCACCAATTACGATTTGCTTTGCCATTGGATTCCACCCTCCCAGGTGAATAAGAATTGCTTCTCCCTGCGCATGGGCAGAGGAGCTACTTCCTACCGCTTGCCGCTTTGGCGATGCCGCCGACCTTCGCCAGAATTTCTTCCTCGCGCAGGATCAGGTACTCCTGGTCCTCCATGGTGATGTCGCTGCCGGTGTATTTGCCGAACAGGATGCGGTCGCCCGCGCGCACATCCAGCGGGATGCGCTTGCCTTTTTCAATCTTGCCAGGCCCCACGGCGATCACTTCGCCCTCCTGCGGCTTCTCTTTAGCCGTGTCGGGGATGATGATGCCGCCCTTGGCGGTCTCCTTCTCTTCGAGTCGCCTTACCAGAACACGGTCGTGCAGAGGTGCGAGTTGAACGGTCATCTTCAAAGCCTCCGTTAAAATTGCCTTTGTAAAGATCGCCAAACTTAGGGGTGTATGGTCTTGATGTTCTTCTGCCGGTCCGCTTCCAGATCGTCGGCTTGCTTCTTCGCGCGTGCGGCTTCCTTTTGCGGGGCCTCATTCTGCTCCAGTTTCAAGGAATCGGCAATGGAGGCGCCCGCCTGGGCATCCGCTTGCTTGCTGAACAGAACAAGGCCAAAGGCGTTCGAGGACGAGGATCGAAAAAGGTCCACCGAATCCAGGGAGTTTTCCCAGCGCGCGATCACTTTTTCACTGGTTCCATACAATGGGTCGGTGGGGAAACTGACCTCGGCCACGGGCCTTGTGAAGGTCCCGTACTCGGCCGAAACGGCCCGAATCATGTCCTCGTTGGTCAGCCCCTCGACGGCGGAAGCGTCATAGCTCACCAGCATCCTGTAAAGCGCGCCATTGTAGAAAGAGAAGCGAATCTGCTCGACGGGCTCGGCCGGGTGCGAGGAGTCATACGGTTGTGGCGGCCACCACGTCAATTCCTGAATCAGCGCCGGATGCTCGTAAATCACCGCGGCATCGGCCGGATTCGCGTCGACCCGCTTGGCCAGATCGGCCACCGTCATGCCCAACGAAAAGTTCCGGTATTTGGAAACGTCCTGGGCGCGAAGCATTGGGGCCGAAACGAGAACCAGCACAACCAAAGCAATCGAGCCGCGAATCGCTTTCATTTCCATTTCCATTTGAAAAATCCCCGGCAGACCGCCTTGTGTGGCAGGTCTGGCATTCCTTCAGAGACTGTTGCGAGCAGAGGCCAGGGAGCGTTTTGCGATCAGCCTGCAATCCGGCCGGAGGGGTCTCGGAACTTAACTATTTTAGGTGAATTAACTGTATGTGTCAATTCTATTCTGATACATTGTTGGTGGTTAATTATCCTCAGTTAATCGCAGGGGAGGGCCCGTGGACGTTTGCCTGGTCATCAAGCAGCGGCTGACCGAATTGGGACTGGAACAGAGGGACCTGGCGACAGCCGCCGAAGTTACCGAATCCTACATTTCCCAACTGCTGACGCGCAAGAAATTGCCCCCCGCACCGGACCGCACGGACATTTACGACAAGATGGCCGACTTCCTGAAGCTTCCCAGCGGCAAGCTTTCCAAGCTGGCCGACGACCAGCGCAAGGAAGAATTAAAACGCCACTTCGGGGAGCCGCCTGCGCCCCTGTTGAAGGAAGTCCGGGAACTGGTTCTGCGCAAATGCGCGCCGGACAGGCATTCGGAAATACGCGCGATTTTTGAGAAGCAGCCCTTCGGCGAACTGGAGCGGCTGGTCACCCAGAAACTTTTAGATGTCGCCAAGGAAATCGCCAGGAAAGAATTGGAAAACGAGAATTGGGTCCGCCAGGTGTCGCAACTGATCGGCAAAAGCTATGAACAGATGCGCGTTATCGTCCTGGAGTTTCTGGACTCCGACGTTTTCACTGTATCCGTGGAGAACTGCGATTCCTTCCTGGATCCCCTGATCGAATCCTGGGACATCGACCTGACGACCTTTGCCGTGGAAATCGTGCTGAATCGAAGACTGGCCCCCGCACACCGCAGGAGATTTGAGTTTGTCGAACGGGAAATCGGGGGGGCCTATGAAGAGGAACCGGGCTTCAAACAGTTTCTTCGGGACCCTCTCCTTAGCGGCGGGGCCCTTGAGGAAGAGATCGATTTTCTAAAGAGGCTGCGGTTCGACGAAGAGCGGCCGACTCCCCTGTATTACTACCGGGAATTACAGAACCTCAGAGATCCGCTGCATTTTCGATCGATTCTTCCGCCGGGCCCGCGAATAAACCCATCCACTCCGCCCCCGACGGAGCGGCTTACCTCTCCCGGGCATAAAGTCCCGGAAGACGGGAGCGCGGAGAAGCAAGCGCCGCTGAACGGTGGAAAAAGAACCACGCAGCACGGGGCAGGACAAAAAAGCGTTCGTAGCAAAAAGCGAAGAACCAGGCCGTAAGCGCGGAGAGGAGCCCGTTCCGGCGTCCGTTCCGCGGAGTTGAACAGGCGGGAAAGCGCAGGAACTATGGCAGTATTGGCGGAGAGCGAATCGTTCCGTCTATGGATATAGAAGACCTGAAACAGATGCTCGGCTTGCAACCTCTTCCCACCGAGGGGGGATACTACGCGGAGTCTTACCGGTCCGACGAGAAACTGCCAGGTGGCTGCCTCCCAAAACGTTACACGGGCGAGCGATGTTTTGGCACGGCGATCTATTTTCTGCTGACAGTCGAAAACTTCTCCGCATTGCACAAGCTGGCCTCGGACGAAATCTATCATTTCTATCTGGGAGACCCCGTCGAACTCCTTCTTTTGCGCGATGACGGATCGGGCGAAATCGTCACCATGGGAAACAACCTGAATCGCGGCATGCGGCCGCAGTTGGCGGTCCCGCGCGGGACCTGGCAGGGTTCGCGGGTAAAGCCCGGCGGAAGCTTTGCTCTTCTGGGCACCACCGTGTCGCCGGGCTTTGCATTTGCCGATTTCGAACTTGCGAACAGGGATTCTCTATTAGCGAGCTACCCGGATTTCTCGGAAATGATTCAAAGACTCACGCGGGAATGAGTTCGCCGGACCGGCCGGCGCGCGAGATCGGAATGTGCCGCGCAATCGCACGGCGAAGGCGGACGGTTCAGCGGGCCTCGGCGGCAAAAGCAGGAAGTACATCCGCGAAAACAAAACCGTCGCGCGTGACGATCTCGCCCAGGCTTACCTTGAGCGGACGGGAAAACATAGGGCCCGCGAATGCAAAGGTATGAAATTCGCCCCTCTCGCCGCAGGGATCCGCGCCGCCCGGAAGATCCTCCAGAAGACGCTCGTCGAATTCACGCCCGGCGAAACGAGGCTCAATCTGCTTCGGATCCACGCAGGTGAGATACGCACGCAACCCGCCGCCGATCATCTCCCGGGCCAGAGCGGCCGTGGGGCGCGCCCAAAGAGGAAATATGGGCTTCATGCCCACGGATTGAAGCCTTTCTTCCCGGTACCGGCGAATGTCTTCCAGAAACAGATCGCCGAAGGCTATTTGCAGAACGCCTGCCGCGCGGGCCTGGGCCATGGCCGATTCCATGGCGCTATCATAAGCGGCGTTGGAACATTGCGCTGGAATCGGAATCTGGATCAACGGCACGCCCAGGGCGTGCGCCTGCGCCTCCACCAGTTCCTGCCGGACGGCGTGCATGGCGACGCGTCCAGCGTCTCGATTGATCGTGGTAATCAAGCCGGTCACTTCAAAGGAGCCGGAGCTGCGCAGCTCGTGCATGGCCCACGCGCTGTCCTTACCGCTACTCCAGGAGAGCCAGATTCGTGTCGGTGACATAGAGGATCCATCCCCGATCCATAATATCGCGATATACAATACCGCGGACCCATGTGCGAAACACTCACCAAGAAGTGCCCGCGCTGCGGAGGGGATTTCGAATGCCGGATCGCGGCGGGATGCTGGTGCGGCGGCATCTCGCTGGATCCAGCCGTCTTGAGCGAGTTGCGTCAGAGATATGAAGGCTGCTTGTGTCCGGGCTGCTTGCAGGGTTTGGCAACGGACGGCATTATTTCAGAATCCACTCGCCGCTTTTCTCGATGAATCGAAATGCGTATCGCGGATAGGGCGCGCCAGCCTCCTCGCATCGAACCACCCGCGCCTTCCCGACCAATTTCCCCCCGCCGCTGCCCAGATGCACTTCGACCGCGGAATCAATCTTCAGCGCAACCGTGCAGCCGGCAAAAAATCCGGCGCGGCTGACGTTTTCCGTAGTGGTCGCTTCTTCAAAAGCCTTCTCATTGGCGCCGGTTCCTCGCAGCTTAAGCGCGACTCGCAGACGGACGCGCAGCTCGCTCCTGCGCTCAGGTTGCACGCCGCGCAGCACGCTGGCCAGACCCTTTCGCAGGGCGTCAAAATCGATGGGCTTCTCGAAATACGCGGCGGCGCCCAGTTCCTTGCAGAGGGATTTCGTGGTGGCCCCGCCTTCTCCGCTCACGATGATCAAGGGAATCAACTGCGTGACGGCCAGCGAATGGAAGGTCTGGCAGAGCTCGAATCCCGAGTACTTCGGCATTCTCAAATCGAGCAGGATGGCGTTGGGTCTGTCCTGCATGGCCAGGGCCAGGGCTTGCTCGGGGTTTCCGGTATCGACGATTTCATAGGTGTCCGCGAGATTGATTCGAAGGAGCCGGCGGATGGGTTCCTCATCGTCCACGATCAATAATTTGTCCATGTCGCGCTTTCACTCCGATCCGCTCAAGATGGCGCAGGTCCGGCAAGCACCGCCGTTTTCCCGGTCGCAGCATCGTCGGTTTTCTTCTCATCCAGGAGCTCGCGAACCCTGCGCATCAGTTCCGCCTCCGTGAAGGGTTTGTGGAGCAGGTGGAGGCCTTCCTCCAACACGCCGTGTCCCGCGATAAAGCTGTCCGTATAGCCGGACATATAGAGCACCTTCATCGCGGGTTGACGCGGAGAGAGCCGCTCCGCCAGAACGCGCCCGTTGATTCCGGGCATGACCACGTCGGTAAGCAGCAGGTGAATGGGCCCGGCGTGGCGCGCGGCCGCTTCCAAGGCTTCTGCTCCATCCGCCGCGGTCAAAACGTGGTATCCGTTGTCCTTCAGAAACATGTGCGCCAGTTTGCGCAGTGGCTCGGCATCTTCCGCCAACAGGATGGTTTCATTGCCACGAACGATCCGCATTTCCGGGATGCTCTTCACAGGCGTTGCCACCGCTTGGTCAACGCACGGCAGGTACACTTGGAAGGAAGATCCCTTCCCCATCTCGGATACCAGAGCGATGTAACCGTTGCTTTGTTTCACCACGCCGTACACCGTTGCCAAACCCAGCCCTGTTCCCTTGTCCCTGTCCTTGGTGGTGAAAAACGGCTCGAAAATTTGCGCCTGGATTTCCGGGTCGATTCCGGTGCCCGTGTCGGTGACGCCCAGCATCACGTACCGGCCCGGGTTCGAACCCGGATGCTCCCGCGCAAAAGCCGCGTCCAGTTCGACGTTGCGGGTCTGAATGGTCAATCTCCCGCCGTCCGGCATGGCGTCCCGGGCGTTGACGGCCAGATTCATTACTACCTGCTCGATTTGACCGGGGTCCACCTTCACCTGGCCGATGGCCGGATCCAGCGCCAGATTGAGCTGAATGTCTTCTCCGATCAGACGGGGCAGCATTTTTTCCATGTCAGTCATCAGGGCGTTCAGATTCAAAATGACCGGTTCCAATACCTGCTGGCGGCTGAAGGCCAACAGCTGCCTCGTTAAGGACACCGCGCGCTGACTGGCCTTCTCAATCTCCTCGGCATACTCATAAGAGGAAGTTCCGGCAGCGAGATTGCGTTTGATCACCTGGATGTAACCGATGATGACTCCCAGCAGATTATTGAAGTCGTGGGCGATTCCCCCGGACAGCCGGCCGACCGCTTCCATTTTCTGCGCCATGCGGAGCTGCCGCTCCAGGACCCGCCGTTCCGTCACGTCTTCGGCAAAAAGTTCGATGTACGCCCTGCTGTCGTCCTTTACATGGCCGCCGCTGCATCGTACGGTAATGAAAGCGCCATCTTTTCTCTTCCATTCGACTTCGACGTCCGTGAGATGCTGTTGTTGCAGAAGCATGTCATTGATTTTCTGGTGCTCGGCGGGAAAGCGGTAAATACCAGTGGCGAGGTTGACCGCCAAAAGTTCCTGCTGCGATTCATAGCCCAGCATCTTGTACAGGGCCGAATTGACCCTTAGTAGCTTTCCATCCAGATTCGCCCTGAAAATGCCGTACGGTGCATCTTCGATGACCGACCAGAAACTGGCTTCCGTTCGCGCCAGCAATTCCGCGGCGCGCTTCCGTTCCGTGATGTCGCGATTGACGATAACTAAATTTTCGGCCTCCCCTTTGGAATTGCGTATCACGCTGGCCGTGGATTCCAGGATCCGCCAGGTCCCGTCCTTGTGGCGGATGCGGTACTCCATGGGCCGGCCCGTGCCGGTCGCGCGGGCTTCCTCACCCGCCTGCTTCACGCGTTCTCTGTCCTCCGGATGGATCTGATCGAACGCGGACATTCCTTGCAACTCTTCCACGGAGTACCCGAGAACCTTTTCATAGGAAAGGCTGTTGTAGATTCGGTTGCCCTGCATGTCGACCACCGCGATCAAATCCGCCGCATTTTCGCTGATCAGCCTGAAGAGCTCTTCTCGCTGGAATAATGTCCGGCGGATCCTGTGGATCTGGAGTTGCTGGTAGAGCGTGTAAATGTCAAAGATCAAGACCAGCCCGAACAAACCCCTCACGATTTCAGGCAGCATGAAAAACGTGGATGGGTCGGGATCGTTCTGCCCCAGACCGGGGATCAGATTCAAGCCCGGCAGCAGAAACGAAACCAGTCCCACAGTCAGCAGCAGCGTGACGGCGACCGCGTTAAACCACAGCCACCACTCACGCTTCTCTATCCGCCGGAGGTGCACGAAAGGCGTCTCGTGCCGTTTGATTTTTTTGACGGGCATGTCCATGGCTCTATCGCCGTTCATCGACGATCTCCCCAAGTCTCTATCCGCGAGGGTTTGGATAAATGCACCTTATGGCACAGGTTCCAGAACAGACCGGGTGACGCTAGAATTCCTGGCTTTGAATCGGTTTCCGGAGCCGCCACTTTCCGCATCCAATGTCGTGGGAGCTTGGTTCAGTCTGCTCAACTAAGCGGCTTCAGGATGGGGCGGAGCCTTTCAAACGCAAGCCAAGTAGCTTCTCATCGCGGTAAACTTTCTCGGGAGGACATGCATGAAAAGGGGTTATTGGATCGCTTTCGCTGTGTCCCTGGCCATGTTGGCCAGCGGCTTTAGCTCCCGGTTGAGGGCGCAGGATTTATTCGAGGCCGGCGCGCAAATCGCCGTTCACAGCTTGCCGGAGCTGGGTGAAACGCCATTCGGCTACGGTTTCAGGTTCACAGACAATGCGTATCCTCCGTTTCTGGCCCTCGACAGCGAGCTCAACTTTTTCCCCACGAATTCCACCGGGAATCTGGGCGAGACGCAGGGGTTCTTCGGTCTGAAGGCCGGTGTGAAAGTCGGGCGCTGGGGCGTATTCGCCAAATTGCGCCCAGGCTTTGCCTCGTTCGGCGGCGGGAGCTTTGAAGAAAGGCTCACCGCGCGAACCCATTTTGCTTTGGATATCGGAGGAGTGCTTGAATACTACCCCGCGCCTCACGTGGCCTTGCGTCTGGACCTGAGTGACGTTATGACCGACTTCGGCCCGGCAACGCTTCTTGCCGGACCAGGCCGGACCGGAGTTCCGCTGGGCAGCCAGCATAATTTCGAGTCGACCATTGGGGCGCTGCTGCGCTTCTGAGGAAAGGGGCGTTCCAAAGAATGAGTGGTGAGCCGCCCAGGACTCGAACCTGGAACCCTCTGATTAAGAGACCGTCCAAAAGCGATTGAGACCGGCAGCGAAGCGCTGCTACCACATTGATGTAACCTTAAGTCGGCTCGCAGGAAGTGATCTCTGCGCTTGGCGTCGACTCTCGGCGGATTACGGCGTATCCGGAAGCGATCCTCCGGACCGGTGCCGGATAGTGACGGGGAACGGGATGGCGGAGAGGGTGGGATTTGAACCCACGAGCCCGGTTTTGCCAGGCTACCCGCTTTCGAGGCGGGCTCTTTCAACCGCTCAGACACCTCTCCGCAGTGGGAAAACCATTCTACCGGAGGGGAGAAAGGGCGGCAAACGAGGGTTGCCTAAACGGGGGCGGGCAGCGCGGGAGCGGAAGCTTTTTTGGGTTGCGCGGCGCGGGGCAGCAGGAAGCGCTTGCCGATTTCCACCAGCACCAGGTAGGCGAGGGTGGCGCCGGCCAGGAAGGCGAAATAGATTGCCGGCAGCGGCGTGAATCCCAGGCGGGCGGCCAGCGGGCTGAAGGGCAGGTACACGCCGGCGGCGACGATGAGCAGAGTGGAAATGGCGAGGGGAGCGCTGGGCCGGCTGCGGAAGGGATTTTGCGAGGTGCGAATGATGAAGAGCACCAGGGTTTGCGTGGCCAGAGACTCGACAAACCAGCCAGTGTGGAACAGGACCTGGCCGGCGTGGAAAAAGTGCAGAAGCACATAGAAGGTGAGGAAATCGAAAATGGAGCTGATGGGCCCGATGAACAGCATAAAGTTGCGGATGAGATGAATGTTCCACTGCTGGGGCTTGCGCAGATAGTCGGCGTCCACGTTGTCGGTGGGAATGGTGATCTGCGAGAGGTCATAGAGGAAATTATTCAGCAGGATCTGCGTGGGCAGCATGGGAAGAAACGGCAGCAGGAGCGAGGCTCCGGCCATGCTGAACATGTTTCCGAAATTGGAGCTGGTGCCCATCAACAGATATTTCATGACGTTGCCGAAGGCCTTGCGGCCCTCGAGAATTCCGTTGTGCAGGATGTCCAGGCCGGGCTCGATGAGAATAATGTCGGCGGCTTCGCGGGCCACGTCCACGGCGGTGCAGACGGAGATGCCCACGTCGGCGGCGTGCAGCGAGGGCGCGTCATTGATGCCGTCGCCCATGTAGCCGACAGCGTGGCCGCGGTGCTTGAGAGCGAGGATGATGCGATTTTTCTGCGCGGGGGAGACGCGCGCGAACACCGTGGTCTCCTCGGCGACGTGGCCCAGGGCGCTGTCGGTCATCTTTTCAATTTCGTCGCCGAGAACAACCTTGCCCGGCTCCAGGTCCACCTTGCCGCAGACGTGACGGGTCACCAGGTCGCCGTCTCCGGTGATGATTTTCACAGCCACGCCGTCGCGGCGCAGTGCGGCGATGGCCTCGGCGGCGTCGGGCAGGGCGGGGTCGGCAAAAGCGAGGAACCCCGCGAGAACCAGGTTGCTTTCGTCCCCTGCCGAGTAGTCCGCGCGGGCCTGCACTCCGGCATAGGCAACCGCGAGGGTGCGGAATCCCAGCGCGTTCAAGTCCTGAAACGTTTTGGTGCAGCGGGCCAGCGTTTCGGGAACGATGGGGGTGATTTTTCCGCCAGCCTCATAGGAAACCAACAGCGGGAGGATGCCCTCGGGTGCGCCCTTAGTAAGCAGCAGGCGCTCGCCGGCGCGCTCGACCACGATGGAAAGTCTGCGACGTTCGAAGTCGAAAGGGATTTCGTCGCACTTTTCGTAATCCTCGATTCCCTGCGGGGGGACGCCTTTCAAGATGGCCGCGTCCAGAGGGCTGCGGATGCCGGTCTCGAATTTACTGTTGAGATAGGCCAGGGTGAACGCGCGCTGGGAGGGCTCTCCGAAGGGATCCACGGCGCGGTCCAGGGCCATGTTGCCGGTAGTGATGGTGCCGGTTTTGTCGGTGCAGAGAACGTCAATGCTGCCAAAATTCTGTATGGACGAGAGATGCTTGACGATCACCTTTTTGCGCGCCATGGCGCGGGCGCCCTTGGCCAGCGTGACCGAAGTAATCATGGGCAGAAATTCAGGGGTGAGACCGACGGCCAGGGCCACGGCAAACAGAAGCGACTGGAAAGGGTCGCGGCGCATGGCAATACTGACCACGATGAGAAAGATGACCAGAAAAAAAACGGTACGCGTGAGAAGCAGGCTGAAATCCTTCAGGCCGCGGTCAAAGGCGGTCTCCTCGGGGCGCGCGCTCAGGCGGACGGCGATGTCCCCGAAGGAGGTTTTCGCGCCGGTGGCCACCACCAGCGCCGTGGCGGTGCCGCTGACGATGGAAGTGCCCAGGAAAACCATGTTTTCAGCGTCGGGGCGCGTGGAAACTTCGCTGCCGTGGGCTTGTTTTTCCACGGGCATGGATTCGCCGGTCAACGCCGCTTGCAGGGCGTAGAGATCGCGGGAAGCCAAGAGGCGCGCGTCCGCGGGAACCAGATCGCCGGCAGAGAGACGAATCACGTCGCCGGGCGCCAGATTGCTCCGGCGCATTTCGTTCCATTGACCGTCGCGCAGCACTGTAGCGGTGGGCGCGACGCGGTCGCGCAACTGTTCAATGGAGCGCTGCGAGCGGTAGGTCTGGGTGAAATCCATGGCCACGCTGAGCAGGACGATGGCGGCGATGATGGCCGCGTCGGTGGTGTCTCCCAGGAATGCGGAGGCCCCCGCGGCGATCAGCAGGATCACCACCAGCGGGTTCAAGAAGAGGCGCAGCAGATCGACAATCGCGGAACTGGGCCGGGCGGGCGCGGGATCGTTGGGACCGAACTGGCGCAGGCGCTCCTGGGCTTCCTGTGAGGTAAGGCCCTGCGCCGCGGCGGAGTCTGCCGTGGCAGGAACGGGTTGGGTGATTTGCGAAGTGGCCATCGCGGCGCGCCGCCAATGAATCGAGAAAGAAGAGTACAGGTATTACTTGTCCGCGAGGTTAACGCATTTCACTTTTCCTGGGCGCCTTGTCGTACACAATGACCGATAGCACCACAAGAATCCAAACCGGGAAGACTCCCAGTCCCGGGATGGCTTCGGTGATCAGGCCGGGAAGGATGGCCCAGCGCCGGCCAAGGACCAGAAACAGCAGCAGCGCCGTGGCGAGATCCACGGTCCACTGCAGCGGCGGGAGGAGTTCGGTCCAGAATGAGGCCGCATCGGAAGCAGCGGCAATCACGAAAGCTATGGCCAGGCGCTTCGGCGAGTAATGCCTGGGCGCGGCAGGGGGGTGATTCGTTTCCGGGGCCGCCCCCGCGGGAACCAGGCCGGGCACTACCACCGGCTGAGTGGATTGCGGATCCATGGGCAACATTGTATTGCCATCGGGAGCGCGCAGGCCAGATATTCGTCCGCGGGGTGACGACGTGGAGTCCGCTAATGGAACTAGGGAAACCGCTTGAATTCAGCTACTTAGGGGATGTTGCAGGGGAAGAAACACCTGCAAAAGGCAATTGCAGGAGACAGCGCGAATCGAGCTTCGGCCATGTTAGAGTTTTCCTGCGTCGATTGCACGGTTGCGGTGTGGTTGCTCTTGGTAGTTGAGAGTGCCCCTTTCAGCCCGTCCTCCCGTATTTCTGCGTGAATTTAGCAATTCATTTTTTGCTTTGGACAGGCGTGAAAGTGAGGAAGCGATGCTTCTACAAATGAACCCGTTGCCGGGCGTGGACAATCTGAGGAACTATCCCACTGAGATTATCAAAGACCTGGAAGAGCTGCTGCTATCGGGCGGGGCGGCGCTGCCGGACCCCAAGCGCAAGGGTTTTTACGATCTGGACAATCATGAGCGCACCTTCTTTATCCAGGTTTCGCCGATCACCGGACGAGTGGCGTTGCTGGCGACCTGGATGCGCCCCGAACGCGTGGAGCTTGCGGCTTGCGCCGCAGCGGGCCAGTGCACAGCATAAAGTAGATTCCTATTCCTCCTCTTATGCGGTCAATGCAGCGGCTTCGGCCGCGGGCATCTGCTGCGCGCGGTCTCCTTTCGACTGTCTCTTCCATTGCATACTCCTGCTTCCGCGGCTGAAAGTACTTCTCTTTCGCATGGCCTAAAATCCTCTGTGCGGAGCCAATTCCGATCAGCCACCTCATCGGGATGCGACGCTTTGGCTAGGGGATTCCGCGGGCTGCGGCGGCACGCGAAAAACGAACAAGGAATGATTGAGCATCCCGGTCATGGGATATTGCAGCACCCAGTTGTAGGCGGCGGGATTCTTGAGCAATTGTCCCGAAAGAGTGGTGGCGCTGATCACCACGGTACCGGAGGCACGCTGGTTTTCCTCCAGTTTGTGCGCGCGGATGCCATAGACCTGCATCTCCACCGGCGAGACGGTGGCGGCGGAGATGACTTCGTCCGGGTGCGCGCGCTGGTATTGGCGCAGCGCCAGCAGCCCTTCTCCCCAATCGAGGCTGCTGTCGGACAGCAGCTTATAGCTTTGCGTGGGCCGGACAAACGGCGTGAAATAAGAGAGATCATCGGGGGCATAACGCAGAACGTCCGCACCCTGCAGAAGCAGGAGAACGATCAGCGCGGCAAGCAGCGCGGGACGGCGATCGACAAACTGCCAGACCACCGCCGCAAACAAAACGATGAAGGGGTAGACGGGAAGGATATGCCGCTCGCCGATATCGATGTGCGAGGAGATGGCAAAGCACAGGTAGACGGCGGGAAAGGAAGCCAGAATCCACCACTCCCGGGGCACCGACACACGGCGGAAGGCGATGAGGATCACACCGGCGGCAAACAGCAGCAGGATGATCGGAGGAGACTTCAGGGCGAGTGTCACGGGGAAGAAGAG
>Ga0302326_10010398_pt1 | contig 20176 bp, 10 predicted proteins | sample Palsa_T0_3_FD_202264 | JGI IMG/M metagenome (GOLD analysis project Ga0302326, IMG submission 202264) | Peat permafrost microbial communities from Stordalen Mire near Abisko, Sweden - Palsa_T0_3 | ecosystem: Environmental > Terrestrial > Soil > Palsa > Peat permafrost | place: Sweden: Abisko...
CACCTTTGCCGCAACCCCCAAAAAAGAAAAGGGTTAGGTCAAAAAAATCCGTTTCGAGCCATCGAAACAAAGAGCTTACCACCTTTGCCGCCGCTCCTCTTCAAGGCAGAAGTCATTTAGACTGAGGTCTCACCTTTCCCTGCCTGGAGGACCTCGCATGTTTGCCGCTCGTGGAACTGCACTTGCCCTGCTGCCGTCGCTGGTGGCTTTTCCCGTGCCCGCGGCTGCGCAGGATGCTGCGGCGAGTGCGGTGGTTGCGCCGCTGGCCGGCTATTCCGCGGAGGCTTCGGCCGCGGAGCGCGACTGGGAGACGAAGTTTCGCGCCCTGCCCTCACCCGACAACATGCGCGAAGACATGCGGCGGCTGACGGCGCGCCCGCACCATGTTGGCTCGCCCTACGACAAGGAAAATGCGGAGTGGATCCTGGCGCAGTTCAAGGCGTGGGGCCTGGCGGCGGAGATTGAGACATTTTATGTGCTCTTTCCCACGCCGAAGGAGCGGGCGTTGGAGCTTGTGGAGCCGGCCAAGTTTACGGCCAAACTTGAGGAGCCGCCGCTGGCTGTCGATCCCACTTCAAATCAGCAGGCCGAGCAGCTGCCCACTTACAACGCCTACAGCATCGACGGCGACGTAACCGCGCCGCTGGTCTATGTGAATCAAGGCATCCGCGCGGACTATGAGCAGCTCGACCGCATGGGCGTTTCGGTCAAGGGCGCAATCGTGATTGCGCGCTATGGCGGGGCGTGGCGCGGCATCAAGCCCAAGGTGGCCGCCGAGCACGGCGCGGTGGGCTGCATCATATATTCCGACCCGCGCGACGATGGCTACGCGGCCGGCGAGACGTTTCCCGAGGGACCGTATCGGCCGCAGGATGGCGTGCAGCGCGGCGCGGTGAGCGACACCTATTATCAGGGCGACCCACTGACGCCCGGCTACGGCGCGACAAAAGACGCCAAGCGGCTGCCCATCAAGGACAACCCGGAGCTGACCAAGATTCCGGTGCTGCCGATCTCGTATGGCGACGCCGAGCCGCTGTTGAAAGCCATTGGCGGACAGACCGTGCCGCGCGACTGGCGCGGCGGCCTGCCGATCACCTATCACGTGGGCCCTGGGCCGGCGAAGGTGCATCTCAAAGTCGCATTCAACTGGGACATCAAGCCCATCTACGACGTGATTGCTCGGATTCCGGGCTCCGCGTTCCCTGACCAGTGGGTGATCCGCGGCAACCATCACGATGCGTGGGTGAACGGCGCGGAAGATCCGATCTCGGGTCAGGTGGCGCTGCTCGAAGAAGCGCGTTCGATGGCAGAACTGGTGAAGCAGGGATGGCGGTCGAAGCGGACGATCTTGTTCTGCGCGTGGGATGGCGAGGAGCCGGGGCTGCTGGGCTCGACCGAATGGGTGGAGACGCACCAGGACGAGCTGCGCAAGAAGGCGGTGATATATGTCAACTCCGACACCAACGGGCGCGGGTTTCTGGGCATCGAGGGGTCGCATACGCTGGAGCACTTCATCAACGGCGTGGCGCGCGATGTGAAGGATCCGGAGACGGGGCTGACGGCCTGGAAGCGCACGCAGCTCTACGATATTTCGCGGGCCAGCGAGACGGGGCGGCAGGAGCTGCGAAGCCGGCCTGATCTGCGCATCGGGGCGCTGGGGTCGGGGTCGGACTACGCGCCGTTTCTCGATTTTGCCGGGATTGCGTCGATCAATCTGGGTTATTCCGGCGAGTCGGGCGGCGGGATTTATCACTCGGTGTACGACGATTTTTATTGGTACACGCACTTTGGCGATCCGGATTTTGCGTATGGGCGGGCGCTGGCGCAGACTGCCGGCATGGCAGAGATGCGCATGGCTGACGCCGAGCTGCTGCCGTTTGATTTTCACGGCCTTGCCGACACCGTGCATCTTTATGTGGGCCAGCTGAAGAAGCTGCTGAAAGACCAGCAGGCCGAGGCGGAGGAGACCAATCGCGAGCTTGATGAGGGGCTGTTCTCGGCGGTTGCCGATCCCAAACGGACTTCAGTGCCTCCGCCGAGGAAAGCCGTGCCGCCGGCCTTGAACCTGGCGCCGATCGAGGCCGCGGATGCGAAGCTGACCGAGAGCGCGGAACGATTTGCCAAGGCGCTGGATGTCGCGCGGACTGCCGGCGATCTGAATGCGCAGACCCTGGCCGCGGTGAACGCGCTGCTGATCCAGAGCGAGCGCAAGCTGACCAGCGATGCCGGGCTGCCGGGGCGGCCCTGGTACAAGCATCAGATCTACGCGCCCGGGGCGTATACGGGATACGGAGTGAAGACACTGCCCGCGGTGCGCGAGGCCATGGAGCAGGAGAACTGGAAGCAGGCCGGGGAGCAGGTTCCGGTGGTGGCGAAAGTGCTCGACGATGAGGCTTCGCTGATCGATCAGGTGACGGTGCTGCTGAGCGGGGCCGCACGATAGAGCTCCATCCGGACGCAGCACGAGATGGGGTGCCCCAGGTCTCGATTCTGAGACCTGGGATGCCGTGCCGAAGCGCCCGAAACGCAGGTCCTTTGACTTCGCTTCGCTCCACTCAGGACGACGGTGTTGTGGAACTGGCCGGCTGACCGGCGCTGTTGTTCATTTGCGAACAGGTTTCGACGAAAGCGGACAGGGGCCCGGAGAATCGGGCGCTCGATATCCTTAAATTCAATGATTTGAAGCCTGTTGCGGATGGCGCGCCACGTGCTATTCCCTGTCCGAGGGTTCGCCATGAAGACTGTGTATCAGGATTTACGCTTCGGCATCCGGCAACTGGTCAAAATGCCGGGGTTCACGCTCACCGCTGTTCTGTCGCTGGCGCTGGGTATCGGCGCCACTACGGCCGTGTTCAGCGTGGTGTACGCCATCCTGATGGACCCCTACCCCTACAAGGCGCCGGACCGGATGATTCACATGCGGGCGATTACGCCCAAAGGCGACCTGCGCGGCTTTGGGCTGACCGCCGGGCAGTGGCAGGAGATCCGCAAGTCGCCGGTGGTCGAGGACGCGTTTGTCGAAGACGACTGGAGCCTTACCATGACCGGCGACGACCTGCCCGAGGACGTGGAGGGCAGCTACTTCAGCTCCAACGCCATGGACTTTTTCGGCGTGGCTCCGGCGCTGGGGCGCAACATCGAGCCCGCCGACGCGATCGATGGGCAGGACCCGCAGCCGGTGGTGATGCTGAGCTACAAGTTTTGGCAGCGGCACTTCCACTCCGACCCTGCCGTGCTGGGCAAGACCGTGCAACTGCTGCGCAAGAGCTATACAGTCATTGGCGTAACCTCGCCGCGCTTCGCATGGGGGGACGCCGACGTCTATCTGCCGAAAAAAATCACGCAGGACACCGCGTCGAGCTATTACGTGGGCGTGCGGCTCAAGCCGGGCGTGACACACGCGCAGGCCGATGCCGCGCTGCAGCCACTCATTGCGCAGTTCCAAAAGGACACGGTCAGTCACTTTCCTCCCGGCGTTTTTCGCCTGCATGTGGTGGGGCTCAATGAGGACTTCATCAAGCAGCTGGGCGGCACGCTCTATCTCCTGTTTGGCTCGGTGGCGTTGTTGCTGCTGATCGGCTGCGGCAACGTGTCGATCCTGCTGCTGGCGCGGGCTACGGCGCGCAACCATGAGTTTGCCGTGCGCGCGGCCATTGGCGCATCGCGCGGGCGCATCATCCGCCAGCTGCTCACCGAGGCGCTGCTGCTCTCGGTCACCGGAGCGGGGCTGGGCCTGCTGCTGGCCTACAAGACGCTCAGCCTGATTGTCGATAATCTGCCCGCGTATTCGTTCCCGCACGAGGCTGCGATTCATATCAACCTTCCTGTGCTGATCTTCTCAATGGCGGTAGCTGTTGCCACAGGCGTGTTGTTCGGGCTGTGGCCGGCGCTCAGGCTTTCCAAGCCCGAGGTCAGCCAGGTGTTGCAGTCGAACACGCGCAAGACCACGGCGGGCGTGACCGGGCGGCGCGTACACAGCACGCTGATCGCCGGGCAGATTGCGCTGACGCTGCTGATGCTGGCGGCGGCGGGCGCGGCCATCGAAGGCTTTTTGCGGCTGGTTCATGCGCCGCTTGGATACGATCCGCACAACGTAATGTCGGTAGGGATTCCGGTGCACGACGGCACTTACAAGTCCTGGGCCGAGCGGGCGGCTTATTTTGAAAAGCTGCAGGCCGCGGTGTCTGAGGTACCGGGCATCCAGATGACCGCCATATCGAGCAACGCTACGCCGCCCTCGAACGGATTCGACACCAAGGCGGTGATTGTGGGCGCGTCGGCCACCGAGGACCGCCAGATGCGGGTCAACCTGGTGAGCCCGGAGTATTTTCCGGTGCTGAAGATTCCGCTGCTTCAAGGGCGCATCTGGAACGCGGACGAGAATCATCGCGGCGCGGGGGTGATGGTGGTGAATGAAACGCTGGCGCGGCGATTCTTTCCCGACGGAGATGCGGTGGGACACGTGATCAAGTTTCCAGAAGTCGTGAAGCCGCAGCCGCCGTACAGGTTTGTTTCACCCGGCGTTGAGGGTGGAATGCTGATTGTGGGCGTGGTTGCCGACAAGCGCGACGATGGGCTGTCGAAGCCGATCTTGCCGGAGGGCTTTGTGCCGTTCACGTCGTCCATGGGCATGTATACACAGATCCTGGTGCGGTCGGCGGGCTCTCCGCTGGCGCTGCTTCATGCAGTGGCCGCCAAGGTGAATTCCGTGGATCACGATCAGCAGGTCAACGGTCAGGTGAACGATCTGGAACACTGGATTTCAAACGAGCCGGAATGGGCGCGCGGGCGGCTGATTGCGATGCTGTTTGGCGCGTTTGCCGCGCTGGCGCTGGCGCTGGCCGCGGTGGGGCTCTACAGCGTGGTGTCGTACACGGTGGTGCAGCGGACCAACGAATTCGGCATCCGCATGGCGCTGGGCGCGCCCAAGGGGCATGTGCTGGGCATCGTGTTTCGGTCCACGGTGTTGAGTGTGGGCGCGGGCATAGCGGCGGGGGTGGTGCTGTCGGTTGCGTTGAGCCGGGTGATGGGACACCTGGCCGAAGAGAGCCAGGCCAGCTCGCGCGATCCGTTGCTGCTGATCGCATCGACTGTCGCGCTGGCGCTGGTGGCGGCGTTGGCTTGTGCGGTGCCGGCGAGGCGAGCGGCCGGCACCGATCCTATGACGGCGATACGCTACGAATGAGTTTTGCAACATCGGGCTGGCGAAAGAAGCGCAGGTTCTTCGACTCGCTTTGCTCGCTCAGAATGACAGCAAGAGTGACGGATGAGGCACCTTGCGCCGAGTCGATCCGCTTCTGAATGTCATTTAGCGCGGCAGCGCGAATGCTACAAACGCGCCGCCGAGCGGGGATTTTGGATCGCGGCCTCCGCTGGCGGCGATCACCACATATTGCCGGCCATCGACCATGTAAGTGGATGGAGTGGCGACGCCGGCAAAGGGCAGCTCCGTCTCCCACAGCAGCTTGCCGGTGCGCGTGTCAAAGGCGCGGAATTTGCGGTCGGCGACGGTGGACCCGATGAAGAGCACGCCGCCGGCCGTGACGATGGGTCCGCCGTAGGTCTCCGAACCCGTGTTCTTGATTCCCTGCTTGACCAGCTCCGGATATTCGCCCAGCGGAATCTTCCATAGATACTTGCCGGTCTTGAGGTCGATGGCGTTGAGTGTGCCCCAGGGCGGCGCAACGGCCGGGTAGCCGTCTGGATCGAGAAAGCGGCGGTAGCCGGTGAAGTTGTAGGGGTCGGCTGCGGTCTCGGCCTCAGCCTGAGCTGCCGGCTGAGTGGCGTGGGGGTCCATCCCAAGGTAGCGCAGCAGCGCTTCGAGATCGGCGCCGCCGAGGTCGTCCATTGCGGGCATGGCTCCCTTGCCGGTCTTGAGCAGGTCGATGGTCTGCGCGGCGGTCATGCGGCTTGCTACGCCGACCAGCATGGGGAAGGCCGGCGGGATGCCCTCCATGTGGTCGCCGTGGCAGATGGAGCAGCGATCCTGGTAAACGGCTGCTCCGGCCTTGTCGGCGGGAGGCTGCGAGGCCATCGCAGGCACCGAAGTCAGCTCCTTGCGTATGCCGAGGTCGTCGGCCTGCGGGCCGCCGGTGCGCAAATAATCGACCAGCGCGTTGAGGTGGGAGTCATCGATATTGGGGAACGAAGGCATGCGGCCGTTGCCGTTCTTCACGTTGTTTGTGACCTGGTCGACGGTGAGGCGCTTGAGTACGTCAACCAATGACGGGAATGTGGGCGGCGCGCCGCTGCGGTCGGCTCCGTGGCACATGGCGCACTGGCTCTGGTAGACACGCGCGCCGGGGCTGCCGCCTGAGGCCGAAGTGAGGCCGCCGGTCCAGGCCAGGTCGTTGGCGTTCACATAGAGCACGCCGGTGGTGGGGTCGACCGCCGGCCCTCCCCACTCGCCACCGCCGTCATAGCCCGGAAAGATCACTGTCTGCCGGTCGAGCGAGAAGGGGATGAACTGGCCGTCGCTGCGGAAGGTGTGGAACTCCTTGAGGGCCCAGGCGTGCACCTCGGGCGTGCGATTGGTCAACATATCCTCAGTCAGGCGCTGGCGGGCAAAGGGCTCGGGCAGGTCAGGCGCGGGCTGCGTGGCCGAGGTGACCTCGCCGGGAACGGTGCTCGCCGGATACGCGTGCTCGTGAATGGGAAAGAGCGGCTTGCCGGTGACGCGATCGAAGAGGTAGAGATAGCCCTGCTTGGTCGACTGCGCCAGCGCGTCGATGGGCTTGCCGTTGCGGTGCAGCGTGACCAGCGCGGGGGCCGACGAAAAATCGCGATCCCAGATGTCATGATGGACGCCCTGAAAGTGCCAGAGGCGCTTGCCGGTAGCGGCGTCGAGGGCGAGCAGCGTGTTGGCGTAGAGGTCGTTTCCCACGCGGTCGCCGCCGTAGAAATCGAAGACCGCGGAGCCGGTGGGCACGTAGACGATGCCGCGCTTCGCGTCGAGCGACATTCCGGCCCAGTTGTTGGCCGCACCGGCGGTCTTCCATGCGTCTTTCGGCCAGGTTTCATAGCCGGGCTCGCCGGGATGCGGGATGGTGTGGAAGCTCCAGACCAGTTTGCCGGTCAGCACGTCAAAGGCGCGGATGTCGCCGGGCGGCGCGGGGTGCGTCTCAGGGTTGCGGCCGCCAACGATGATGAGGTTTTTGTAGACGACGCCGGGCGTGGTGAGCGTGATGGACTGCTCCTGATAATTGCCGCGCAGGGCTTTGCGCAGGTCCACGCGGCCAGCCTCGCCGAAGCTCGCGATGGGCTTGCCGGTGGCGGGGTCGAGGCAGTAGAGGAAGTTCATCACGCCGGCCAGCAGGCGCGTTTCCTTGCCGTCGGTCCACCAGGCCATGCCGCGCGCGGGCTGCGTGCCCACGATGCCGGAGTCGAATTTCCAGAGCAGCTTGCCGGTGGCGGCGTCGAGAGCCACAATCTTCTGCGTGGGCGTGTAGGCGTAGAGGACGCGGCTCACGATGAGCGGATTGTCCTGGATGCCGCCTTTTTCGCCGGTGTCGAAGATCCACGCCTGCGTGAGGCGGCTGACGTTGGCGCGGTCGATCTGCGTGAGACGCGAGTAGTGGTCGCCGTCGAGTCCGCCGTTATAGGCGGGCCAGCCGGTGGTCTGCGCCACGCAGGGGACGCTGAGCAGGGCTGCGAGGAGCGCTGCGGCGATGGGATTGATGTGCGTTCCGTTCATGGAATCATTTGGCCTTTTGTAAGTGCTTTGTTTCGACTGGTCAAAATGGTTTTTCTTGACTTAATCCTTTTATTTTCCATGGGTTGCGGTAAAAGTGGGGTAGGGGTGGGGTAAAAAGATGCGGGGCGGGGTCCGGGGCTGGTTTTTGACTGTATGGGGACGGTGGAAAGCGTGACCTCCACGGCGCATGGTGGGTTCTCCCGTTGGGTCTCTTGTGACTACATCTACAATTGTGCGCCAATTGAGCGTAATTGCACGCAAATAGTTTTCCGAGCTTGTGGCCCTTTGGAATGAAGAGGTTGCGGTGCTTCTTGGCCCAGCGGGAGCAGTTCGGCCTGAATTTTTTTTGGGGCTGTCTTTCCGTTGGTCTATGTCCTGACAGGTGTATTGGACCGGACGGATCGAGGTTCGTGGCTTCCCACCTAACGTTCAAGAAAAAGCAAGGATGGGGCGTCTCATTTTCGGCTCGACCTCCCCGGTCCCCAAAGGCGAGGGACCGAGGGCACCCTCAACGGAATAGAATCCCCTTGGGATCGGGGCCGACCGCCGGCGCGATTGCAATGAAGAATACATCGAGTTGGCGCCGCTTCGCGGCTTAGCGAGTTGGCCGGTTCGCCGGTCAGCCGAGTTCTCATGCACGCACGAAAGCTGGCTATTGATTTGATTGGCTTTGCGGTGCTTACGGCGCATACTTGATCAGCGTCATGAAGCCGTAGTCCATGTGCAGCTGCTGGTGGCAGTGGAGCAGCGTGTTGCCCGGGTTGTCGGCGGTGAAGTCGATGGCCACCGTGTCGAGCGGCATCACGTTGACCACGTCTTTGCGCAGGCCGCTCAGAGGCTTGTGCGCAATCGTGGTCACCTCGAACGTGTGCCGGTGGAGATGGATGGGATGCTGGTCGCCGCTGCCGTTGCGCAGGAGGAACCGGTAGCGCTTGCCGGCGTGCACCTCAATGGGATCGACATCGGGCCAGGACTTGTTGTTGATGGTCCATGTATCGAACTTCGAACCTTTCTGCGCGCCCACATCGTGAAAGGTCAGCGTGACGGTCTCGTCGGGTGCCGCTGCAGGCGTGGACGCGGCAAACTGGGTGTAATCCCACTTGGCTGGTGCGGGATCGGTCCACACGGGCGCGCCGGTTTTGCCGGCGTACTCGACCACGATGCCAAGGCCCATCTTGCGCGCCTCGGCAAGCGTCGATCCCAGTACCCACACGCCGGGCGCGTTCATCTCGACCACCGCATCCACGCGCTCGGCCACTGCCAGCGACAGCACCTCGACCGCGGTGGGATTGGGCACCGGGTTGCCATCCATCGCGATCACTTTGAACTTGTGGCCGGGCAGCGCCAGCACCACATTCTCCGTAGCGCTCGAGTTGAGCAGGCGCATCAGCACACGCTGACCCTGTTTGACGCGGATGGGCTCGCCCGCCCCCAGCATGTGCTGGTTGAAGGTGGCGTACTGGTAGCCGACGTCGGAGCCGGGCGTGAGCGGCGAGTTGGACGAGGCGGCGCGCATGGTCTCGACCATGGGGACGAACGACGGCCCCCAGTGATGCACGGCGAGAAATATCTCCTGATCGTATGCGCCGGGATCGGTTTTGCCCTCGATAAGCAGGAATCCGAACTGGCCGCTGTAGGTGCCGAGCGTGAGGTCGCCGCCGGCGCCGGCGTGGGTGTGATACCAGCGCGTGCCGGCCGGCTTCGGCGTGTAGGTGTAGCGAAGCTGGCCTCCGGGCGCGATCATGGGCGAGCCCTCTTCCATGGCGCCGTCGTTGAGCGAGTCGATTGCCAGGCCGTGCCAGTGAACGATGTCGGAATTGGCGCTGGCATTGGTCACGTCGATGGTGACCGGGACGCCCTCGCGCACGCGCAGCATCGGGCCAGGCACCTGGCCGTTGTAGGCGGTGGTCTTGACGGTGATGCCGGGCGCGATCTCGATGGTGGCGGGCTGGATCTTCAGTGTGTAGTCGGCCTTGGCGGATTTGTCAGGGAATGCGGCGGCATGGAGCGCGCTCGCCGGCAATACGGATGCGGCCAGGCCGCCTCCGAGCGCCATGCTGCCCTGTTGCAGGAAGCGCCTGCGGTTGATCGCGCTCATCGACATCGTTGACTGTCCCCCTGAAAATCCATCTCCGCTGTCTGCGGTAAGAGCTGAAATCCGGAAAAAACATCACTCAGTGGCTGAAGCCGCGTTGGTTGATAGCGCTGTTCGGCACGGCTGAAGCCGTGCCCTTTCAAGACAGGGTCTTCGCTACGGACTGCAATCCGGAACGAAGCGATTGTTACATGGCGGAGCGGGGGTGGAAAAGCGGGGTTACATGGCCGGATTGGTACTTGCTGCACCGCAGTACCGAAATGACGAGAATTTGTCATTGCGGGTTGAATTGTGTTTGTCGGATAATGCGCGGGTAGGTTTCCCCACTTTCCTGCCTGTGCCGAATGGGCGCGCGCCAGTGGTGCGCAGTTCCCTGCACAGCTCAGCCGTGAAGGTGGAGCGACAATTCAATCTCCAGGGTATGGAGCATTGGCCGACTGCTTCCAGGTGAGCCCGGCCGTGCTTTCGGTATCGACAAGAAAGGATCTCCCCATGACACGCATCCCCTTGCGTATCGACATTCTTTTTGCCGGACTTGCACTTTTCGCCGGCACGGCGGCTCTTCGCGCCCAGAACGCCGCCACATCCGTGGGCGTGGACGCCGAGCAGAACCAGCACACCATCAATCCCAACATTTACGGCGTGTGCTTTGCCGGAAAAACCGATGTCGCGGCCCTTAACGCCCCGCTCAACCGCAACGGCGGGAATAATATGAGCACCTACAATTGGCAGCTCGATGCGGCCAACCTGGACCACGACTGGTACTGGGAGAGCTATGTGCAGAGCGCGGCTCCGGTGAGTCCCGGCAAGTCGGTGGACGCGTTTATTGAAGACACCGAAGCCGCCAATGTGGGCTCCGACCCCCTGATCTCGATTCCCATGCTGCCGTATATCGCCAAAGTCGCCCCCGGCGCCACCAACAGCGCGGCCTCGCTGTGGTCGTTTTCCGTGAAAAAGTACGGCGCACAGGAGGCGGACGGCAGCGGCCTCGAGGCCAACGACCCCTGGCAGCCCGACGCCGGGAGCGGCGTGAGCGCGGCCACGGGCAAAGACATCGTGAACAACCCGACCGACGCCTATGTGCCGAATTCGGTGGCGATCCAGAAGGCCTGGGTGGAGCACCTGGTGGGCAAGTGGGGCAAGTCGACCACCGCGACAGGTGTGAAGTATTACATTCTGGACAATGAGCCCTCGATCTGGAACGGGACGCATCGCGACGTGCACCCCAACCCGGAAACCTACAACGAGCTTTGGAACGACATTGTAGCCACGGCCACGGCGATCCGCGCGGTCGATCCCAACGCCAAGATCGTCGCGCCTGAGGAGTGGACATGGTGGGCCATGTACCTGAGCGCGCTGGACCAGAAGAACGGCACGGGCGCCGGGTCGGACTACGCCACGCATGGCGACACCTATTACTACCCGTGGCTGCTCAAGCAGTTTTCCGCGTATGAAAAGGCGCACGGCGTCAAGCTGGTGGATGCGCTGAGCGTTCACTGCTATAACGAGCTGCCCGGCGGGAGCGACGACTCTGCTTCCGGTCAGGCCGCACGCAACCTGGAGACGCGCATTCTGTGGGACCCGAACTTTGTCGATCCGTCGTGGGAGGGTACGGTCGGCATCAACGGCGGCGTGGAAGACTGGATTCCGACGCTGCGGAAGTGGGTGGATGAGTACGATCCGGGCCTCGAAATCGGCTGCACGGAGTACAACTGGGGCGACGAGACGGCGCTGAACGGCGCCACTACGCAGGCCGACGTGGAGGGCATCTACGGCGCTTACGGGTTGGACTTTGCCACGCGCTGGACGGTTCCCGCTCAACCCACCTACCTGGCCATGCAGATGTATCGCAACTACGACGGCAAGTTGTCGACGTTTGGCGATGCGGGGGTGGCAGATACAGTGGCCGATCCCGACACTCTCTCGTCGTACGCGGCGGTGCGCAAGTCGGACGGCGCGCTCACGGCGATTGTGATCAACAAGCAGCAGGGCGCAACGCCAGTGACGGTGAGCCTGGCCAACTTCCCGCATACGGGCACAGCCGAGGCGTTCCAGGTGTCGTCTGCGACGCAAACGACGATCAAGAAGCTGGCCAGCGTGACCATCGCCAACAACCAGATCAGCGCCACGGTTCCCTCGCAGAGCATTACGCTGTTTGTGATTCCGGCGGGGGACGTGATGACCAAGCCAATTGCACCTGCGGGTCTGGCGGCCTCGACATCGAGCGGCACCGCGACGCTGACCTGGCTGGCCACGGGCGGCGCCACCAGCTACAGTGTGCAGCGCAGCAGTTCGAAGACCGGCACGTACAAGGCGATCGGGACTGTGACCAGCCCGGCGGCTACCACGTTCACCGATAAGGGGCTCACCAACGGCGACACGTATTACTACGAGGTTTCGGGAACCAACAAGGCCGGCACGAGTCCAAACTCCATGCCGCTGGCGGTTACGCCGGAGCCGCCTCCTGTATTTACTGCCACAGCGTCAGCCAAGCCTGCGTCAATCGCGGCGAGCGGGACTTCGACAGTGACGTTCACGGTGAAGAACAGCGGCGGGCCATACTCCAACGCCAACGTGGAGATTCAAGTTACGGGTCCGGGTGGCGCGGCTGCCGGGTACGAGGTTTACAGCGGGCAGAACTTCACCGCGGGCGGGAGCAAGACGCTGACTTATGCATGGAAGCCGTCGAGCCTCTCGCCGCCGGCGACGCTCGATGGGAAGTATACGGTGGCCATCGGCGTGTTCGACTCGACGTGGAAGACCGATTATCTGTGGAATGGCAACGCGACCACCATTACGCTTACCGGTGGAACGGCGCCGCCTGCTTTCACCGCGACGGCAACGGCCAAGCCCACGAGCATTGATGCCGGCGGGTCGTCCACGATTTCTTTCACGGTGAAAGACACCGGCGGGGCTCTTTCCAATTCCAATGTGGAGCTGCAAATCTTCAACTCATCGAACAACGCGGTCGCAACCCAGGTGTACTCGCCTGAGAACTTCGCGGCGGACGGGAGCTTTTCGAATACCTATACCTGGACACCGGCGAGCGGGACGCCTTCCGGCACTTACAACGTGGCGATTGGCGTATTCGATGGAGGCTGGACGACCGATTACTACTGGAATGGGGGTGCTGCGACGGTGACCATCACCAGCGGCGCGGCCGCTGAGGCTGCGGCGGTTGGCGCTCCGTGATGGACGCGCGAGCCGGCTAAGGTGAGGTCTGAGGTATCCCACCCTTCGCAAAATGCGCGAAGGATGGGGCACCCCAGTTTAGAGTGACGGGGGAAACTGGCGCTGGTGAAGTCCGCCGCGTGAGCCGCGGCGGCTTGTTCATTCCCGCACAGGGGTGTCCGGAACCGAACATCGAGTGCGCGCGTATCCTCACCAGCTCAGCGGTGACTTGCGGAATCCATTGCACTTGGCGCACATTGGGGATTGGCAGCCGCGGTGCATGGATATCGCCGGGTTGCTCCCTGTTCCCTGATCCCTGACCCCTGTAATTGAAATGAGGAACACGATGAAACATCTCTGGATTGCAACAGCCATTCTGGCCGCCGCCGCTGTGCCGGCGCTGGCCTCTGAAGCCACCTTTGAACGCACGCTCTCGGTCAGCGGCCATGTGGAGCTGACGGTCAACACCGGCTCGGGCTCGATTCGAATCACCCACGGGCCCGGCAACCAGGTGCACGTGGTGGGGAAGGTCCGCTCCAACTGGGGCGGCAGCGAGGAGAAGGTGCGCGAGATCGCAGCCAATCCGCCCATCGAGCAGACCGGCAACATCATCCGCATCGGCGCGCACCACGAAAACTACCACAACATCAGCATCGAGTATGTGATTGAAGCGCCGACGGACGCGTTTCTCGACGCGGGCTCCGGCTCCGGTGACATCAATGACGACGGCGTGGGCGACAACGCGAAACTCTCCACCGGCTCCGGCAGCATCCGGGCCACCGGGCTGCACGGCGGTTTTTCGGTCAACACCGGGTCGGGCGACATTACCGCCGAGCAGACCGGCGAAGGCGACGTGAAGGCGCAGACCGGCTCCGGCAGCGTGGACCTCAAGGACATTCATGGCGGGCTGCGCGCGGGCACCGGCTCGGGAGACATCAAGGTGGCTGGCCAGCCGGCCTCCGACTGGAAGCTCACCACCGGCTCCGGCAGTGTGGAGTTGTGGCCCGGTGGCACGGGACTTACGCTGGACGCGTCCACCGGCTCGGGCAGCATTTCGTCCGACCACGAGATGACAGTTCAGGGCTCGTTTGACAAGCACCACATCACGGGCAAGGTCAACGGCGGCGGTCCTACTGTGCGCGTCGAGACCGGCTCGGGCGACGTCAAGGTCCACTAAGCCGGCGTTGCGGCGGCTACAAGTTTGTTCCTCAGGCGAGGCCTTGGGTGGCTCCCATAGGATGGCCTCGCCTGTCTTTTTTCCCGCCTTCAATTCCCTTCCCTCCGGTGTTTTCACCGCTCAAATCCAGCGTCCCATTTTCCGCTTGCGCGTCTTTGCCGCTCTCTGTTCTGATGGCACCGCACAAAACAGGAGAGACAATGGCAAGCCGGGGATGGTGGTGCGCGGCACTGATGTTGGCAGCGGCAGCAGTTGCGGCCCGCGCGCAGGATGCGGTGAAGATCGATCCCGACAATCCAAAATACCTTTTGTTTCGCGGCAAGCCGCTGCTGCTGGTGTCTGCTTCGGAGCACTACGGGTCGGTGATCAACCGGCCGTTCGACTACGAAAAATATCTTGACGACGCGGTGGCGCACAAGATGACCATGACGCGCACGTTTCTCTTCTATCGCGAGTTGCAGAGCGCGCGCAATCCGTCGTCGCCGTGCAAGCCGGAGTCGCCGGACTACATTGCGCCCTTCATGCGCACCGGCCCCGGCAAAGCCATGGACGGTGAGCCGATCTATGACCTGGACAAGTGGAATCCGGAGTACTTTGAGCGTCTGCATCGCTATCTCGACGCCGCATCGAAGCGCGGAATCGTGGTGGAACTTACCGTTTTCAGCAATACCTATGTCGATAACATCTGGGCCCTGAACCCGCTGCGCGCCGAGAACAACCTGCAGCATGTGGGCAGAGTGGCATGGGAAGACTATATGTCGCTGAATGATCAGGAGCTGGTGAGGTGGCAGAGCAAGTACGCGCGCAAGATCATCGATGAAACCAGCGGCTATGACAACGTCTACTACGAGATATGCAACGAGCCGGGCGGGGGTAACGCAGGACACTCAACGAGCGCCGATGTCGATGCATGGCAGACAGAGATGGCGCGGGTGCTGCGCGATGAGATGCGAAAGGTTGGCCATCCGCATCTGCTCTCCGGGCAGCAGGCTTTCACTTACAGCGCCAGTAATATGTTCCCCAACGACGCAAGCTTTTCCAGCACGAACTTCGACATCGTCAACAATCATCCGCTGCCCAACACGCAGTTTGGCGGGCAGACGTTCCAGATGGGCGGCTTCATGTTGAAGGAGTTGAAACTCGACGAGGTGCGGGGCTTTTGCCGTGCGACCTACGCTCAGCCCAAGCCAGTGGTGCTCGACGAGGACAACACAGCCAGCATGTATCGCGATATGACGGGCTGGACAATTCACCGCAAACGCGCATGGACAGCGGCGATGAGTGGGTGCCACTACGACTACATCGACTTCTCGATCACGGTGGGCAATGAAGCCGGCACGCCGGCGTCGCGAGCGGCGATCCGCAGCTGGATGCAGCATCTGTCGGAATTCATGGCGTCATTCGACTATGTTCATTCAAAGCCGGCGAACGAATGGGTAGCGGCGCATCCCGATCATCTGGTTGTGTCTTCGCTGGCTTCCGGCGGAGACTATGTTGCCTATCTCGCCGACGCGCGAGAGCTGACCGATCCGGGGGCGGGAGATACGATCGCGGGCGATGTTTCTCTCGTGCTGCCGCAGGGGAGTTACGATGTTTCGCTGTACTCTCCGGTTACCGGAGAGTATTCGCCGGGGATTGCTGTTCAGGGTGGTGGGAAGTATGTAATGAAGCTGCCGGAATTCAAGCAGGATATGGTTATTCGGGCGATTCGGCGGGATAAATAGACGAAGAGTTCGACTTACCAAAGCAGTCCCGAGAAACTATAAAGAACTATAAATACAAAGTATCCCACCTTAGTCGCGATAGGACTGCGACGAAGGTGGGGCACCCATCCTTCATTTCTTGCTTACCAGGGCAGTGGCTTGCCCATGTGGAAGTAGCCGCCGGTGGGGCCGTCGTCGGGCAGCGTGGCCAGCGCTACGCTGGTTTTGGCGCCGTCGCTAACCTCCATGGGCGCCTGGTCGCCGCCCATATCGGTCTTGACCCAGCCGGGGTGGGCGGAGTTGACCTTGATCTTTGTATCGCGCAACTCATGCGCCAGGTGAATGGTAAATGCGTTGAGCGCGGTCTTCGACGCGTCGTAGGCGAACGATTTGGCGTTGTAAATGGGCGAACCTGGAGTGGCGTGCAACGTGAGCGAGCCGAGAATGCTGGAGAGATTGACGATGCGTCCGGCGGGGCTCTTGCGGATTAGCGGCAGCAAGGCTTGTGTCAGCGCCACCTGGGCGAAAAAGTTGGTCTCGAAGACACGGTGAAGCACATCGAGCGGCACCTCGCCGGTGGTGTGGTCGGGACCAACTGGAGGAAAGCCGCCTGCTGCGATGCCGGCGTTGTTGACGAGGATGTCGAGCCGGCCATAGCGGCTGTTGAAGTAATCGTAAGCGACCTGATAATCGGCGGGTTTGGTGATGTCGAACTGGATGACATCAGCGTTGGCTCCGGCTGCGCGCAGCCTGGCCACGGCCTGTTCGCCTTGCGCCAAGTCGCGGGAGCCGATCACGGCGTGGATGCCCTGCTGCGAGAGTTCGAGGGCGGTCTGAAATCCGATGCCGCGGTTGCCGCCGGTGATGAATGCGATTTTCTCTGCCATACGGGTTGATTTCTCCTGTCAGGGCTTTGATTCGCGAGGGGGCGCGGCGGGTGCAGGAGTTTACGCCTTCTCGGTTGGCGGCGCAAATTTTTAGCTTTCTGTGCGATTTTGCTCCCCGCGGCGACCGGTGTTGCGGTAACAATGGATCAATGAGTTCACTTACTCGCATCCTTGTGGCCGTTCTTTGCGTGTCGCCATGCCTGGGCGCAGCGCAGTCGCTCACGGTCAATGAGGCGTTTTTGCCCGGCAAGTATGTGCCGATGTCCGGGCACGACCGGTTGCAGGAATGGTGGAAAGAAGACGGCGGTTCGCTGACCATTCATGTGGAAGCGGTGTCGATCGCCGCGACCGCGTTTACTTTTGACACCCCCCCTGAGTGGGGCCGCAACGCCGGCGGCTTTGCCCGCATGCTGGGCAACGGCTATGGCCGGGCGGCCATCCAGAACACCACGTACGACGGCATGGCAGCCGCGCTGAGAACCGACACGCGCTACTTCGCTTGCGGCTGCAAGGGGTTCTTTCCCCGCGTGGGGCATGCCCTGGAGATGACGTTTGTCACTTATAACCGCAACGGGAACAAGACGCTGGACCTTGCGCAGTTGTCTGGGGCCTACGGAGCCTCGATGATTGGGACTCTGTGGTACCCGCCTCACTACAGCCCCCTGGTGCAGGGTGTGCAGGCAGGCCACATTGACGTGGGCGTTCTGGGCGGACTTCACGTGATGCAGGAGTTTTCGCCGGAGATCCGGCGCATGTTTCACATGAAGGCACAGGAATCCGGCCATTGAACGGGCTGCTTGAAAGTTATACAAAATCTAGACCGGTAGTGTGCTGTCCTGAAAGTTGGCCGCACAATTGGCAGCCGAACACGCGGGTCCTTCGACTGCGTTTGGCCAAAAAGACGGCCAAACTCCGCTCAGGATGACAGATTTACTATGCAGCTTTTGAAATTTGGGGCCGGAGCCTGAGTTTATGCCTTGGCAGGTTTGCCGCTTGCACGCCGTATCCGTTATCGTCCCAATCAGGACCCCAAAATGCGCCCCTTCGATTCCCCGGAAAAGGCCGCAGCGTCTTCGCTCCCGCACGCTCGGTCTGAATTCGCGCCGTCCGCATTTGAGAGCCTGATCGAGTATTCTCCCGACGGATTCGTTGTCACGGGCCCTGACGGGGTGATTCGTGGGGCGAACCCGCGCGCGGCGGAGATGTTTGGCTACACGCCTGAGGAGTTGAGCGGCCTGCCGATCGAGGAACTGGTTCCGGAGCGGTTTCGGCGCGCCCACCCCACCCATCGCGCAAACTACAACGCGCATCCACGCACGCGGCAGATGGGCGCGGGCATGAACCTGTTGGCGCGCCGCCGCGATGGCAGCGAGTTTCCGGTGGACATCATGCTGCGGCCTATGGAGACGCCGGACGGCCCGATTGTGCTGAGCTTCATTCGCGATATGACGGAGCAGCGCGCTGCCCAGGAGGAGTTGCGCCGCAACGACCAGCAGCTGCGCTCCATTGTGGAGAGCGTGCGCGACTACGCCATCTATCTGCTGGACGGCGACGGGCACGTCCAGACCTGGAACCTCGGCGGCGAACGCATCAAGGGCTACACGAGCGAAGAGATTGTGGGGCGGCATTTCTCGCGCTTCTTTACCCAGGAAGACATCGAGCGCGGCCGGCCCGCGGAGATGATGCGGCTGGCGCGCGAGCGCGGGCGAATCGAAGATGAGGGCTGGCGAGTGCGCAAGGATGGCTCGCGGTTCTGGGCCGACAGCATCCTGACGGCTATCCGCGACCAGACCGGCGAGGTGACCGGTTTCGCAAAGGTGACGCGGGATTTTACCGACCGCAAGCGCGCCGAAGAGGCGGTGATGCTGCAGCTGAGCAGCGCGCTGCTGGCCAACGTGGACATGCGCAAGCTGCTGGCGGCCATCTCTGCGAGCATCCGCGAAGTAGTGCCCCACGACGCAGCCACCATGGCGCTCTATGAGCCGGGCACGGGCATGCTGATCACCCAGTTTCTGACCGCGGAAGAGGGAGCTGAGTCGCGTGGCGAGGTGCGGCTCCCGTTGCAGCAGTCGCCGGCGGGCGAGGCCTTCAAGACGCGCGAGCCCGTGATTCTGAACAGCATGGACGGCTCGCGGTTTGCGCCGGAAAACATGCGGCATCTGACCGGCATTGGCATGCAATCGGGGTGCTGGGTGCCGCTCATCCACCGCGGAGAGGTGATTGGCACGCTGGCGGTTGCCAGCCGCCTTGAGGCGAGCTTTACGCTTCGTGAGGCGGAGCTGCTGGTGCAGATTGCCGGCCAGGTGGCGATGGCGGTCAACAATGCCGTGGCCTTTCGCCGCATGAACGAGTTGCGGGACCGGCTCAACCAGGAAAGGCGGTATCTGGAAGAAGAGATCAACCTGGAGCGGCGGTTTGAAGACATTGTGGGCGACAGCGGAGGTCTGCGTCATGTACTCAAGCAGATTGAGACGGTGGCGCCAACCGATGCCACGGTGCTGATCCAGGGCGAGACCGGCACCGGCAAGGAGCTGCTGGCGCGCGCGATCCACCGGCTCAGCCCGCGCCATGAGCGGACGTTTATCAAGCTCAACTGCGCGGCCATTCCGGCGGGCCTGGTGGAGAGCGAGCTGTTTGGGCATGAGAAGGGCGCGTTTACCGGCGCCATTGCGCGCAAGATCGGCCGCCTGGAGCTGGCCCACGAGGGCACGTTGTTCCTTGACGAGGTGGGCGAGCTGCCGCTGGAGCTGCAACCGAAGCTGCTGCGCGCCCTGCAGGAGCGCGAGATCGAGCGCCTGGGCGGAACACGGCCCATCCAGGTGAACGTGCGGCTGATCGCGGCCACCAACCGCGACCTGGCCGAGATGGTGGCGGAGAAGCAGTTTCGCAGCGATCTCTATTATCGGCTTAAGGTTTTTCCGGTCTTTGCGCCGGCTTTGCGCGATCGTCAGGTAGACATTCCCATCCTGGTGCGGCATTTTGTGGCGGCGCACAGCCGGCGCATGGGCAAGGTGATCGAGGCCATTCCGGACGAGACGATGCAGGCGCTGATGCGCTGGCCCTGGCCTGGGAATGTGAGGGAGCTGGAGAACTTTCTGGAGCGTGCGGTGATCCTGACCAAAGGGCCGGTGCTTTACGTCCCGCTGGCGGAGTTGGAGGTGGCCGCCAGCCGCAGGGCCGAAGCTGACATGGTGACGCTGGAAGACGCCGACCGGGAACACATCCTGCGCGTATTGCGCGAGGCCAAAGGGCAAATCGGCGGCGAGCACGGCGCGGCAGAGCGGCTGGGGCTGAAAAGGACCACTCTTAACTCAAAGCTGAAGAAGCTGGGCATCGAGCGAAGTGACTTCATGTAGTCGCGGTGACGAGATTTCGTCGTCGTCACTTCGTCACCGTCAGGCAATCCCCAAACACTCAGATCCGTTCTTCCCTCTCTAAGTCCTTTCCCTT
>Ga0302326_10010400_pt1 | contig 20175 bp, 18 predicted proteins | sample Palsa_T0_3_FD_202264 | JGI IMG/M metagenome (GOLD analysis project Ga0302326, IMG submission 202264) | Peat permafrost microbial communities from Stordalen Mire near Abisko, Sweden - Palsa_T0_3 | ecosystem: Environmental > Terrestrial > Soil > Palsa > Peat permafrost | place: Sweden: Abisko...
GAGGCCGCATGTCACCAACACCCACAGCTGCAAGCCGAATCCGGTGATCTCGATGAGCGATGCGATCGCCAGCGCGCCGTTGGCCGTGGCGTAGCGGCCCCAGCGGCGCACCGTGGGGGGCGTGACGAGGTTCGCCAGAAACGATCCGATGCCGGCGGCGGCGACGAACAGCATCGCGCTGCCCAACGCGGAGATCGCCGGGTGGTCGCGGCTGCGCACCAACAGCAGCACCAGCAGTGAGTTGATGCCGAACACCATGCGGTGCGCGGCCAGCCCGGACAGCGTGGCGGCCACGGTGGGACGGTCCAACACGGTCCGCACGCCGTGCATCCAGCCGGTGACGACGGCGTAGAGGACCGAACCGTGGACTGCCTGCCGGGTGTCGTCGGGACCCAGGACGTGAGGGGCGAACCGCAGCGACAGCAGCAGCGAAATCAGCAGCGGAACGATGACGATGAAAATGATCGACGCAGATCCGCGGTCGCCGGAGCCGAAGATCGCCCGCGGCACGAGCATGAAGTTGGCGCCGAGGAACGCCGCGACCGCACCGGTCGCCGACGCGATGGAGTTCATCGTCACGACCTCCTCGCGCGGCACCACGTGAGGCAGGGCAGCCGACAATCCGGACGAGACGAACCGGGCAAGCCCGTTGACCACCAGCGCCCCGCACAGCACGACCAAGTCGCGTTCACCGAGGGCCAGGCAGATGCCCACCACCGCGACCGACACCACGCGGCCTACGTTCGCCGCGATCAAAACCAGACGACGATCCCAGCGGTCCATCAACGCACCGGCGAAGGGACCCAGCAGCGAGTACGGCAGAAACAGCACCGCGAAGGCGCCGGCGATCTCGAGCGGACGGCTGGCGCGTTCGGGATTGAACAGCAGTGCACCGGCCAGGCCCGCCTGAAAGAGCCCGTCGCCGAATTGGCTTGAGGCGCGCAATTGCAGCAGCCGCCAAAAGTCGGGCAGATTCCGCACTGCGCGCCAAACAGCGGCGGGTGCCTGCGGATCAGTCACTGAACCTACTTCCCGATGAAGCCCGGCAAACGTCGGCCGGCCACCGGACGCTGTAAACAACAGTACAAATTCTTGTGAGCGCGCCTCCGCTTCACCACGGTCGTCGGACCCGGATGCCATGATGGAAGGGTGGCGCAGCCCGAAGACCCGGAGGACTACATTGCCCCCGCCGCACATCGAGTGCGAGCGGGCACGTTGCTTCTGGCCAACACGGATCTGCTCGAACCGACGTTTCGCCGCAGCGTGATCTACATCGTCGAGCACAACGACGGCGGCACGCTCGGCGTGGTGCTCAACCGTGCCAGCGAGACCGCCGTCTACAACGTATTGCCGCAGTGGTCCAAGCTGACGGCCAAGCCGAAGACGATGTTCATCGGCGGACCGGTCAAGCGGGACGCGGCATTGTGCCTTGGGGTGCTGCGGGTCGGCGCCGAGCCCGACGGTGTTCCCGGCCTGCGCCATGTGGCCGGCCGGATGGTGATGGTCGATCTGGACGCCGACCCGGATTCAATCGCCCCGCTGGTCGAGGGTGTGCGGATCTTCGCCGGCTATTCCGGCTGGACGATCGGTCAACTGGAAGGCGAGATCGAGCGCGACGACTGGATCGTGTTGTCGGCGTTGCCCTCTGACGTACTGATCGAGCCGCGGGTGGACCTGTGGGGCCGGGTGCTGCGACGGCAGCCGCAGCCGCTGTCGATGCTGGCCACGCACCCGATCGACGTCAGCCGCAACTAGTCAGCCGTTACGGCGGCCGCTTCGTCGTCGAGCTCGTCACGGGACAACCTACTGGCGATCACCGAGCACACCACCAGCTGTATCTGATGAAAGATCATCAGCGGCAACATGATCACGCCCACGGTGGCTGGCGGGAAGAACACCAGCGCCATCGGTAGGCCGGACGCCAGGCTCTTCTTGGAGCCGCAGAACAGCAGCACGATCCCGTCACCGCGGTCCAGGCCGACCAGTCGACCGGTCAGCCAGGTGAAGACCAGCACCACCGCCAGCAGCGCACTGTTGACCACCGCCACGGTGATCAGCTGCCACGCGTTGACGCTGCGCCAGATGTGTTCCACCATGCCCATCGAGAACGCGGTGTAGACGACCAACAGGATCGACCCGCGGTCGACGACCTTGGTCACCGCCGCGTGCCGCAGGATCCAGTCGGCGATCCACGGCCGCATCAATTGGCCCAGCACGAACGGCAGCAGCAGTTGCAGCACGACGTCACGGATTGCGGTGGCGTCCATCCTGGCGCCGCCGCTGGTGTTCATCAGCAACACGACCAGGAGCGGGGTCAACGCGATCCCGACGATGTTGGACAGCGACGCGCTGACCAGCGCGGCCGAAACATTGCCGAGCGCAATCGATGTGAACGCGATCGACGACTGCACGGTCGACGGGACCAGGCACAGGAACAACAGCCCGTTGTACAGGTCGAGATTCAGCAGCCAAGGAACCAGGCCGCGGGCGGCCAGCCCGAGTATGGGGAACACCACGAAGGTGGTGGCCAGCACCAGCAGATGCAACTGCCACCGTTTGACGCCCTGCCAGGCCTGCTGTGGCGACAGCCGGGCACCGTAAAGCCAGAACAGTAGGGCGATCGCGACTTTGGCGGCCACCGACATCGCGTCCGCGAAGTCTCCGCGGGCAGGGAAGAGCGCTGCGAGTGCCACCGTCGCTGCCATCGCGAGCAGGAAAGTGTCGATCGGCAGCGCCGACAGGCGCTTCAACGACAGGCTCAATGGCAGCTGAGCGGGCAGGCTGCGCAGCTACCACTGCAGCCCGCGGCCGCTTCCTCGTGGCGCAGCGCGAACCGGGCGGTCTGCCAGGATCCGGCGGCGACCGTGCCGATGGCACCCAGGATGCAGACGGTGACGACCGGGAGCGCGGTGCCGCGTTGTGCGCCCAGCGCTATCGCGCCGCCGGCAGCCAGCATGATGGCGGCGGCCAGTTGCGGCGGGGCTACCGAGCGCATCACCAGCGTTGCGGTGTCGGTCGAGACCGGACGCGCCAGCGACCACAATCCCAGTGCGGCCATCAGCACGGCCACGCAGACGCACAGCACCCCCGCGATGAGCATGGGGACACCATACGAGGCCGGGTTCGACCCCGCTGCGCGCCGGGGTCTAGTGCGCCAGTGCCTGCGGCGGCGCGGCGACGGCCGGGGGAGCCGCGGGCGCCGGCGGCGCGGGGGCTGCCGCCGGTGCCGCGGGTGGCGTAGATCCCGGCGGCCCAGCCCGGAACCCGTTGACGATGCCGTCGGTGGAGGGGGCCTCGGCGACGGCCTGGGAGGCGTCCGTCGTCACCGCCAGCGACACCAGGTATTTGTCCGGACCGGAGGTGACGATGACGTGGCGCCGCGAGGTGTTGACCGTCATCTGGTCCTGGCGGTAGGTGCCTTCGATGATCGACGACGGAGCGCCGTTGAAATCCGCCAGCGAGGCGTTGGTGGTCCGCCAGGCCGGTTGTTGCTGGCTGTCGATGTAGCCGTGGGTGATGGCCTCGTGCGGGTCGAAGTCGCCGACCAGTCGGTACACCACCAACTGCGCGTTCGACTTGTAGAAGCTGTTGCTGCGACGGTTGGCGGTCACCACGAACGCATCCGGGACGTTGGGATCGGGAACCTGCGTCCACCCGTTCGGCATCGGCAGGACAAGGTCGAGCGCGTTGAACCCCGACGCCTTCTGCGGCTCCATCTTGACGCCCTTGCCGACAAAGAACTCGCGCAACGTGCCGGCGGCGGCAGGCGCGAGCTCCGGCGGTGCGGGGGGCGCGGGCGGGACGGCGGCTGGTGGGGCTGCGGCGGGGACTGCCGGCGGGGCAGCGGGTGCCATCGCGGGAGCGGCCTGCGGCGCCGGGACGGGCATGGCGTTGCCGAGGGCCCCGGGCATCATTGCGACGGCTTGCGGCGCGGGAGCGGGCATCGGCACGGGGTTGGGCCGGGGTGGGAACAGCGGATCTGCCGAGGCGATCGGGCTCACTAGGCCGACAATGCCCAGTGCACTGCAGGCACCGACGGCGAGACCCGCGACCGCTACTCGCCAGCTACGGGCAATCTGCTTCATGTGGATCGGTCCTTCCGAGTTGCTCCGAGCACGTGCCTCGTGACGTCGCAGAACGCGACTGTAACCAGGGATAAGTGGTGGCGAACAGCACCGAAACAGACCTGGAATACACCTGGGATACGCCCCTGACCGGTCTGCAATGCAACCGAGACCGTCGACGGTCGGCGGGTCGCTCGACGCCACCCTTATAACCTGTTGGGCGTGACCGACACCCCTACCGCCCCAGCCGGCCAGGCCGCTGAAGGGCAGGCCGACGCGCCGCGGTTTCGCTACACCGCGGAATTGGCCGGCCGCATCGAACACACGTGGCAGGACAACTGGACACGGTGGGGAACATTCAACGTGCCCAACCCGGTCGGCTCGCTGGCGCCGACGGACGGCACGCCAGTACCCGACGACAAGATGTTCGTGCAGGACATGTTCCCGTATCCCTCGGGCGAGGGGCTGCACGTCGGCCATCCGCTGGGCTACATCGCCACCGATGTCTACGCCCGCTACTTCCGGATGACCGGCCGTAACGTGTTGCACGCGTTGGGGTTCGATGCCTTCGGTCTTCCCGCCGAGCAATATGCGGTGCAGACCGGTACCCACCCGCGGACCCGCACCGAGGCCAACATCGTCAACTTCCGGCGCCAGTTGGGCCGGCTGGGTTTCGGCCACGACAACCGGCGCAGCTTCTCCACCACCGACATCGACTTCTACAAGTGGACGCAGTGGATCTTTCTGCAGATCTACAACGCGTGGTTCGACGCCGCCGCGAACAAGGCCCGCCCGATCGGCGATCTGATCGCCGAATTCGATTCCGGTGCGCGTCAATTGGACGACGGCCCGGGCTGGTCGACGCTGGCGGCCGGGCAGCGGGCCGACGTGATCGACGCGCACCGTCTGGTCTACCGCTCCGACTCGATGGTCAACTGGTGTCCGGGCCTAGGCACCGTGCTGGCCAACGAAGAAGTCACCGGCGACGGCCGCAGTGAGCGCGGCAACTTCCCGGTGTTCCGGAAGCGGCTGCGGCAGTGGATGATGCGGATCACCGCCTACTCCGACCGGCTGCTCGACGACCTCGACCTGCTCGACTGGCCGGAGAAGGTCAAGGCCATGCAGCGCAATTGGATCGGCAGGTCCACCGGCGCGGCCGTGCAGTTCGAGGCGACAGCGGGCGACATCGAGGTGTTCACCACGCGGCCGGACACCCTGTTCGGCGCAACCTATTTGGTGCTGGCACCCGAGCACGACCTGGTCGACGGCCTGGTCGCGTCGAGTTGGCCGGACGGGGGCGACCCGCGCTGGACCTTCGACGCGGCCACGCCCGCACAGGCCGTCGCCGCCTACCGGCAGGCCATCGCGGCGAAGTCCGACTTGGAGCGTCAGGAGAACAAGACCAAGACCGGCGCCTTCCTGGGTGCGTATGCGGTCAACCCGGCCAATGGCGAGCAGATGCCGGTCTTCATCGCCGACTACGTGCTCGCCGGGTACGGCACCGGAGCGATCATGGCCGTTCCCGGCCACGACCAGCGCGACTGGGAGTTCGCCAACGAGTTCGGCCTGCCGATCGTCGAAGTCATTGCCGGCGGCGATATTTCAGAAGCGGCCCACACCGGTGACGGCGTCTTGGTGAACTCGGGCTACCTCGACGGGCTGAACGTCGCGGCCGCCAAAGAAGCCATCACCACGCGGCTGGAGTCCGAGGGCCGCGGGCGGGCCCGTATCGAATTCAAGCTGCGTGACTGGCTTTTCGCCCGGCAACGCTACTGGGGCGAGCCGTTCCCTATCGTCTACGACAGCGACGGGCGGGCGCACCCGCTGGATGACGCGGCGTTGCCGGTGGAGTTGCCCGATGTGCCGGACTACGCCCCGGTGCTGTTCGATCCCGACGACGCCGCCAGCGAGCCGTCGCCGCCGCTGGCCAAGGCGACCGACTGGGTGAACGTCGAATTAGACCTCGGCGACGGACTCAAGCCCTACACCCGTGACACCAACGTCATGCCGCAGTGGGCGGGCAGTTCGTGGTACGAGCTGCGCTACACCGACCCGTACAACGCAGAACGGTTCTGCGGCAAGGAGAACGAGGCGTACTGGATGGGGCCTCGGCCCGCCGAGCACGGGCCCGACGATCCGGGCGGTGTCGACTTGTACGTCGGCGGTGCCGAGCATGCGGTGCTGCACTTGCTGTACTCGCGGTTCTGGCACAAGGTGCTCTACGACCTCGGCTATGTCAGCTCGCGCGAGCCCTACCGACGGTTGATCAACCAGGGCTACATCCAGGCCTTCGCCTACACCGACGTCCGTGGCAGCTACGTCACGGCCGCCGACGTCGTCGAACGCGACGGCAAGTTCTTCCACCCGGAAACCGACGGCGAAATCGAAGTCTTCCAAGAATTCGGCAAAATCGGTAAGAGCCTGAAGAATTCGATCTCACCGGACGAAATGTGCGACGACTACGGCGCTGACACGTTGCGGGTCTACGAGATGTCGATGGGCCCGCTGGAGGCGTCCCGTCCGTGGGCCACCAAGGACGTCGTCGGGGCGCACCGGTTTCTGCAGCGGGTCTGGCGGCTCGTGGTCGACGAGAACTCCGGCGAGCCCCGGGTAGCCGATGGCGTAGATCTCGACACCGACACCCTGCGGCTGTTGCACAAGACCATCGCCGGCGTCGCGGAAGACTATGCGGCACTGCGTAACAACACCGCGGTGGCCAAGCTGATCGAGTACACCAACCACCTGACCAAGCAGCACCGTGACGCGGTTCCGCGCGCGGCGGTTGAGCCGTTGGTCTTGATGGTGGCGCCGGTGGCGCCGCACATGGCCGAGGAACTGTGGCAGCGGCTGGGCAGCGCGACTTCGCTTGCCCACGGGCCATTCCCGGTCGCCGACCCCGCCTACCTGGTGGAAGACACCGTCGAGTATCCCGTGCAGGTCAATGGCAAAGTGCGCGGCCGGATTTCGGTGCCTGCCGACGCCGATGCCGACACGGTGGAGGCGGCGGCGCTGGCCGACGAGAAGGTGCGGACTTCGTTGGCCGGGGCGACACCGAAGAAGGTGATCGTGGTCGCTGGCCGATTGGTCAACCTCGTCGTCTAGCCCGCTTCCTCGGCGGGCCCGGCCCGCATCGTCAGCGGGCGGTCGTCTAGCGCGCCGGCGGTCTGATCACGACTTCGTGGACGTGGCCGTCCGGCGGAGTAGCCACCACCTGGGCGACGACTTGCGCAACGGTGTCGGGCCGCAGGAACTTCGCAGAGTCGTAGTCGCCGCCCTCGAACGACACCAGCGCCTGCTGCATGTCGGTGTCGACCCGGCCGGGGAACACCGTCGTGACCCGCAACCCCGGCTCGCTCTCGCGGAGCGAATCGGCCAACGCGGCCAACGCGAACTTGCTGGCCGAATAGGACGCCATGGTCGCTGACGCCTTGCGGCCGGTGCCAGAGTTGATGAAGACGACCTGACCGCCCGCCCGCCGCAGAGCGGGTAGCAATGCCAGCGTAACCGCCACGGCGCCAACGACATTCACATCGAAGGTGGTGCGCCAATCCTCGACGGTCGAGTCGGCGACCGGCCCGGGGAAGAAGATGCCTGCGTTGTGCACCAGCACGTCGAGCTCGTCGATCGCGGCGGTGGCAGACGGGATGGCGTCGGTATCGGTTAGATCCAAGGGCAACGTCGTCGCACCGAGCCGCTCGGCAGTGTCCTGCAATGCGGGGGAGGGCCGTCCGGCCAGCAGCAGGGTGTGTGTCGGGGCCAGAGCGGTGGCGATGGCTGCGCCGATCCCACGGCTGGCACCGGTGATGAGCGCGGTTCGCATGCCTGCCACGCTACCCACAGGGTGATCGCAAGCGCGGCGTAGCCGGGCGCAGTCGGGTCGCCCTGAGCTACCTACGGCAGGATTTACGCGGGAGCGTCTCCGTTGGCCGCGGCCGCCGGGCTGGTTACCGACTCGCTGGCGGCCAGGTGCTCGAGCGGCCCCAGTGCCTTGGTCAGCGACTCCAGGTCTGGTCCGCTGAGCTGGCTCAGCAGCGCAACCAGCGCGCCGATCCGGTTGGTCAGCGACTCCCGGTGCACAGCCAAGCCCCGCGGGGTGATGTCGACGAGCACGGCACGCAGATCCGAGGGGTCACGCGAGCGCTTCACCAGACCGACCTTCTCCAGCCGGCGGATCGCCACCGTCGTGGTGGGCGTCCGAACGCGTTCGTGTGCGGCCAGATCGGTCATCCGGATGGGTCCGCGATCGAGCAAGGTGACCAGGATCGACAGTTGTGCCAGCGTGAGGTCACTTCCCAGCGCCGCGCCGGCGCTGGGATCGCCGCGGCGCAGGATGGAGAACAGCTTGGAAAGCGTACGGTGAAGCCCCTCCGCCAGCTCTGTGAGCTCGGGCACGGTGGCTTCAGTCTCCGCCATAGTTCGCTAGTCTAACCTGTCTGCTGTTCCGAGGCGCACAATTCGCTGTGGGGCGTCAAAGGACCTGCGACAAGAAGCGCTGCAGCCGCTCGGTGGCCGCGGCCTCGAACAGCTGCGCCGGCGGCCCGGTTTCCACCACCTGACCGTGATCCATGAAGACCACCGCGTCAGACGTCGATCTGGCGAAGCCCATTTCATGGGTGACCACCAGCATCGTCATACCTTCGGAGCCCAGGTCGGCGATCAACGCCAAGATGCCCTTGACGAGTTCGGGATCCAGCGCGGAGGTCGCTTCGTCGAACAGCATCACCTGGGGCGCCATGGCCAGCGCGCGGGCGATCGCAACCCTTTGCTGCTGACCGCCGGACAGCGCGCCCGGGCGGCTGTTCGCCTTATGCAACATGGCGACCCGGTCCAGCTGCGCCAGCGCCGACTCCCGCGCCGCGTCGCCCGACAGGTGTTTGAGCTTGCGCGGCGCCAGCATCACGTTGTCGAGGACGCTCAGGTGCGGAAAAAGGTTGAAGTGTTGGAACACCATCCCGATCCGCTGCCGTAACCGGGCGGGATCGTCGTTCAACACCGACCGTCCGTCGAGCAGTACGTCCCCGCGATCGGGCTCGTACAGCCGGTTCAGGATCCGCAGCAGGGTGGATTTCCCAGAGCCCGAGGGCCCGATCACCGCGACCGTCTTACCGGCGGGCACCTCGATGTCGACGCCGCGCAGCACCGCGTGCTGCCCGAACGACAGGTGAATGTTGCTGCCTGCCAATGACACTGACTGTGGTCCTGTCACGTGATCTCCTGGCTGGTGGCCAACGGGTCCACGGGTTCAACCGCGGGCCGACCGTGGCGAAGCCGGTTGTCGACGAAATTGACCAGATGGGTCAGCGGGATCGTCAGGATCAGGTAGAAGGCGCCGGACGCCACCAGCGGCGAGAGGCTGCCGGTCTGCGCGTTCAGGTCGCGGCCGACCTGGAACAGCTCGCGCTGGCCTGCGATCAGGCCGAGGAAGTACACCAGCGCAGACGCTTTCAGCAGCGCGATGAACTGGTTGACCAGGGCGGGCAGTACCCGTCGGATGCCTTGCGGGATCACCACCAGCCGCATCGCGGTCCGGTAGCTCAGGCCCAACGCCCGGGCGGCTTCGAGCTGTCCGGGTTCGACACTTTGAATGCCGGAGCGGAAGATCTCGCCGATGTAGGCGGCCGCCGTCAACCCCAGCGCCGCAATGCCCAGCGGATAGGGGTTGTTGTTCGTCAATCCGCTGGCAAGCGGCCCGATTCCGAGTCCGATGAGAAGGATGATCACCACTTCGGGCAGGCCGCGGAAGATGTCGGTGTAGATGCGCGCCGGCCAGCGCAGCCAGCGGGCGTGCGAAATCCCCGCCACCGCAAGCGCAATGCCGATCGCCAACCCGATGATGCTGGAGCAGACGGTGAGGATCAACGTGTTGGGCAGGCCCGTCGTCACCATTGCCGGGATGGCCTCCTTGTAGAGGCCCCAGTCGAAGAACGAGTCCCGCAATTGGGCCAGCGTCGATTTCGGCGGAGCGGCCTCTGTCACCCCGCGATGGTTCTGCTCGGCGAGCGCGGCGAAGTCCGGCAGGTGCGGCGTCGGCGCCGATTTCGATCCCGGTTTCCAGTTGCGCGGCAGCGGCCGGGGAACCCAGTCGGTGTACAGCTGCGACCAGGTGCCGTCGGCGATCACCGCGTCCAGCCCGGCGTTCAGCGCATTGATCAGCGGCTGGTTGTCTTTGGCTACCGGGTACGCGACGAAGTTGCCCAGACCGAACGTGTACGCGGCGACGGTGGCGGTGTCGCCGGGCCGCATCACGTTGGTCGCCTCCATCGCCGGCGCTACCCACGCGTCGATCTGACCGTTCTTCACGCTGGAGTACACCGTGATGAAGTCGGGAAACTTCACCGGCTGCAGGTGCAGGGTGTCGACGACGTAAGCCTCCTCGACGGTGCCCTGCACGACGCCGATTCGCTGCCCGGCACCCAACGCCTCGAAACTGTCGATCGGCGAACCGGACGGCACGATCAGAGACAGGTAACCGAAGTCGTAGCCGTTGGTGAATCCGACTGTGCGACGCCGTGCTTCGGTGGCCATGATCGACGACGAGCCGACGTCGAAGCGGCGCGCCGCCACCTGCGCGAGCAGACCGGCGAATTCGGTGCCGGCGAAAACGATGTGTAGGCCCAGCTTCTCGGCGATCGCCCGCAGCAACTCGTTGTCATAACCGGTGTAGCGCCCGGCCGGGCTCAAGCAGCTGGTCGGCGGACCCCCCGGCTGGGTGCCGACGGTCAGAGTTCGCGGCGTGTGCAGGCCCAGCGCGTCGATGTCCACCGAATTCAAGGGCTCGACATCGGCGGTCGTGTACTTGTCTTCCTGGGGCCGGTCGGCGGTGGCCAGCTTCCTCGGCAAGGCGATCGCGCCGTCTCTTCCCGACGGCTTGCACAGGTTGGTGTCCGCCACGGCCGGCGCAACCGGAGCCAGGCTGTACGTCAGTAGCACCGTGACCAGCAGCGCGGCCAGCTTTGCGGCGCGGCCCCTCATCCCCGATCGCGCCAGCGGCACAGCGCCTCGGCGTTGGTTAGGTCGTAGTCGGGCCCGTTGACGCCAATAGTGAGCAGTGTGACGCCGAGGGCGGCCAGCCCTTCCGCGTCGGCGATCAGATCTTTGTCGTTCACACCGGCGGAATGCTCAATCTCCTTGGGATCACGACCGACGGCGGCGCAGTGTCCGGCCAGCACCTCGGCGGCTTGCGGGTAGCTGTCGACGGTGGTGAACCCGTGCCAGATGTCGCCGAATTCGGCAACCAGTCGCAGCGTCTTCTTCGGGCCTTTCCCGCCGATCAGCACCGGGATGTCGCGGGTCGGTGCCGGATTCAGCTTGGCCAGCCGGGAGTTGATCCGCGGCAACGCCTCGCCCAGATCGTCGAGCCTGCTGCCGGCGGTGCCGAAGTCGTAGCCGTACTCGTCGTAGTCCTTCTCTTTCCAGCCCGATCCGATGCCCAGGATCAGCCGGCCGTCGGAGATGTGGTCGACGGTGCGGGCCATGTCGGCCAGCAACTCGGGATTGCGGTAGGAGTTACAGGTCACCAGGGCGCCGATCTGGATGCGGGAGGTCTGTTCGGCCCAGGCCGCGAGCATGGTCCAGCATTCGTAGTGCGGACCGTCGGGGTCGCCGTAGAGCGGGAAGAAGTGGTCCCAGTTGAACGCGACGTCGACGCCGAGGTCCTCGCAGCGCCGGACCGCGTCGCGCAGGTTGTTGTAGTTGCTGGTGTGCTGGGGCTGCAGCTGAACGCCGATGCGGATCGGCCGGTCGGAAGAAGTCATGGCTTCCACCGTAGGCGTGGCGCGGGATAGGCTCGGCCGCGAACCTCCTTTGTGTTGGAGTTGCCTTATGCCCAGTACCGCGGCCGACAGCATCGCCGGCGTCGCCATCCCCGACACCCCGCTGGTGCGGGCTATCACTGCCCACATCCGAGACGTCGAGAACGACCTGCTCTTCAACCACTCCCGGCGCGTGTTCCTGTTCGGGGCGCTGCAGGGCCGTCGCCGCGGACTGCAGCCGAACCTCGAGTTGCTGTACGCCGGAGCGATGTTTCACGACATCGGGCTCACCGAGCGTTACCGCGGCTCGACGCTGCGCTTCGAGGTCGACGGCGCCAACGCGGCGCGGGATTTCCTGCTGGAGCACGGCGTCGACGAGGCTGACGCGGGCAAGGTGTGGTTGGGCATCGCGCTGCACACCACTCCCGGCGTGCCGGAGTTCCTGACCCCCGAGACCGCGTTGGTGACGGCGGGTGTCGAGACCGACGTGCTGGGTATCGGCCGTGACGACCTGCCTTCCGACGCGCTGGAGGCAGTCACCGCCGCGCACCCGCGGCCCGATTTCAAGCGGCAGATCTTGGCCGCCTTCAACGACGGCATGAAACACCGTCCGCAGACCACGTTCGGTACATGCAATGCCGACGTCCTCGAGCGCTTCGACCCGACGTTCGTCCGCGACAACTTCGTCGACACCATCCTCGGCAACAGCTGGCCGGAGTAAACCTCAGCCGCCGGCGAGCACGCCGCGCAACAGGTCGATCAACACCAGCGGCTGGTCACTCTGCACGGAGTGCCCGGAGTTCTCCACCACCTGCACGCCGCGGAATTGCTGTGCGCGTGCGGCTAGTTCGTCGGCATCCTCGTCGGTGACGAAACCCGATGTCCCGCCGCGCACCAGTCTGGCCGGCACCGACAGTCCGGCGAAGTCGTCCCACAGGCCATCGAAGTCGGGGACCTTGCGGATGTTGTCGTAGCGCCACGTCCAGTTGCCGTTGTCGAGCTGACGTGAGTTGTGAAACACGCCGCGGCGCAACGATTTCGGCTCGCGGCGCGGGGCCGCCGCGCTGGTCAGCTCGACGATCGCGGCGAAGCTGGGGAATTCCCGGTCGCCCTGCATCAGCGCCACCGTACCCTGCTGTTCCTTGGTCATCTCGGCCACCCGCCGCATCGATGACGGGGTGACGTCGACGAGGACCAGTTCACGGACCAGTTGCGGCGCAATGGCACCCAGCCCGATCGCGGTGAGCCCGCCCAGCGACATGCCGACGATGAGGTCGGCGTCCGAGGCGAGGTCGTTGAGCACCGGGGCCACCGCGGCGGCATTGTTCTGGGGTGAATAGTCACCGTCCTCGCGCCACGCCGAATGGCCGTGGCCGGGCAGGTCGACTGCCAGCGCGGGCACACCCAGACCGACGATGACGGTGTCCCAGGTGTGCGCGTTCTGTCCGCCGCCGTGCAAGAACACCACCCGCGGGGTGGAGTCACCCCACTGCAGGGCGCTGATGCCGCCCGCCTCGACCCGACGCACGGTGAGCAGCGGACCGGTGACGCCGGCCTGCTCTGCATTCTCGGGGAGCAGCGCGAACTCGGACAGCCCAACCAGTTCGTCGTCGGAGATGTCGGTCATGACTCTTGACACTAAAGGATGTAGCGACGACGAATGCCGCGGAATCGTTCCCACATCGCGGCGGCCCGCTCCGCTTGGGTGACCGTGGCGGTGTCCGCGGGCAGGGTGCTGCGCAATTCGTCGTAGCTGACGACGCGAGTGGTGAGCACGGCGGGTTGGCCCTCGAGCATGTGCCGGTAGGTGAGGTTGCCGCGTTCGAATCCTTGGGTGTCCAACCAGTTGTGCACACCGGGATCACGGTGGGCGATAACCAGCCGAATGCGGCCGTCGGTGTCAATGGTGGTCCGGCTCGGTGTGTAGCTCACCGGGCGGTAGAGGTAGTCCATGCTGTTGAAGAACACGCCCATGTTTGTCAGCATCCACAGGCCGTCGTGGGCGTCGAACTCGACGATGAGCGCCTGGTCGGGTTTCAGCTCCCAGTACATGTTGGCCGCGGCTCGGCCGCGTTTGGTGTCCGCGCCGGTCGCGTCCACGTGCGGAAAGGTGTTCGGGCGTTCGGCGTCCACCCCGCCGTAGGTGAACGGGAACTCCGGCCAGTCCGACATCAGGCCGGTGACGAAGTCGCCCGCCCAGCTCATCGCTTCGACCATAGTGCCGGCGGTGGGTAACGGCTTGGGCGTGGACATGTCGATCCGCTCGACCCGGATCTGTGCCGGCAGCTCGTCCCAGCGGTCGAATCCCTGTCTTAAGAACAATTTTCGTGAGTCAGGTGTGGTGCGTAGCCAATTTCTACCCTGCTGGGCGCCGCCGATGTACAGCTCGAAATGGCCGTCGTCGCCGATATCGAGTTGGGCGCCGGAGATGTTGGCTTCTGGTGTGTCGCCGAAAGGTTCATGCAGCACCCCGGGGCCGGGGGTGCGGGCACCCTGCACGGTGACGTTAAAGAAGCGCGCGGTGCCGCGACTGCCGGTCAGCCGATACGTCGACCGCCCATCGATCCAGGCCTGTTGGTAGGTGAAGTCGCCGCAGTCGCCACCGAGTTTGCGTGTCGGACCGCAGAATTCATGCAGCGCCGGGTAGCGGGTGTCTCGTGTTTCGAGCGCCAAATCAAAGGCCTGGCCGAGGTTTTGGGTGAGGAACCGGAATGCGTCGACGCGCTGCAGCGCCGTCGCAGCGTTGGCGTCTTTGAACACGTGGTCGCCGGCGCTCTGCAGCTGCGCGCAGAATGCCGCCCACGCCGACTTCAGCGCGGCGTCGTCGGGTCCGTCACCGTATGCCATTACTCATCCACCTAACCTGTCGAGCATCGGCCCGACGACATCGCATGCGCGCCGGGCGGATTCGAGCCGGCCCTCCTCGTCGATGCGAGGGCCGATCAGCTCGAGGTCGAACCCGTGGGCGTATCCACCGGCCAGAGCTTGGGCGACGAAGGCTTCGATCGGTATGGCGCCGTCGCCGGGGACCGCGCGGCCCGGCAGCGCCCGGTCACCGAGCACGTAGTCGCTCAGCTGGATCAGCCGGGTCCGCGGTAGAGCCCGCTGCAGCAGGGCGTCGAGATCGCCTTCGGCCCAGCAGTGGAAGAGGTCGATGCAGATATTCAGACCGCTCATCTCGGCCAGCGTGATGGTGTCACGCAGCGTGTGGGCGACGTGGAGGTCGGCGTAGAGGCTGGAGGCATTTTCGATCGCCAGGGCGACGCCCGCATGCTTCGCGTGCTCCCGGCATGGCGCGACCATCTCACAGAATCGCTCGGCTGCCTGCGGCCAAGTCAGGCCGGCCCGGCCGCCGGTGAGCAGGTAGACGGTGTGCGCTCCGACGCGTGCGGCGGCGTCGATCACGGCGGTCAACGCGGACCGAGCGGCCGGTTGGTCGCTGGTCAACGAGCCTGCGGCGAACAGGTGGTACACCGCCTCGACGGTGTAGTCGCTGTGCCGCAGCAGGATTGGCAATTCCGGGTCGAGAAGTTGGCTGTCCAGGATGCTCAGCCGGCTGACACCGAGGTCAACCCAATGCTGGTGCAGTTCGGTGAGGGTGGCGCTGTAAAAGGTGACGTTGTGTACCGACAAGCGTGGGTGGGTGGTTCTCACCTCACGCCCGGTTCTCGATCTCGACGCCGAATCGTTCACGGAACGGCCGGAATTCCTCGTGTAGCGCGTCAAGGTTTTCGCCGATGTCGGTAAGCAGTTTCGTGGAGTAACGGAATTTGCCGTGCCGGTCGCCGCGATTGTTGGCCAGATAGTCGTGCATCGCCGAGTCGGCGTGCGCCGTCAACTCTCTTCCGCTGAATGTGTAATAGCGCCGCACCGTCGCGACCTGGTCGGCGATGAAGTCGATGTAGCGGACGTGCAGGATCCGCGGATCGTCGACCATCGGGTTGCTCATCGTGTTGGCGATGCTGGCGCGGGTCATTTCGAGGTGCTTCTTGGCCTCGGCGTGCAAGTCGACCGGCCCCACGATGCCCTCGGCGATGTCGGCCATCATCATCGTGCGCGACGCGGCGACCTGCACCGGGTCGCGGTGCAGCCACACCAGCGTTGCGTCGGGATAGGTCTCGAACATCTCCTCGAGCCTAAACCCGTGAAAACCTTTCAACACCCAGTACTTTCGCGGCCTTCGGTATTGAAGTTGCTGCAGCATGGCCTTGTGCAGCCAGTACTGCGCCTTGGCGTCGGTGGCAAGGCCGCCCACCAGTGACTGCATCGGCACCCGCCACCATGCGGTGGGTGTCATCACCCGGAAGTCGAACGCCCAGGTGCGTTCGTCTTCGGGTAGGCCGTCGCCGAGCATGTCGTTGTACGGATGGCTGTGCAGCCATTTCGGCATCTTGGCGTTGATCTCGCGCCAGTCCGCGTCGGCCTGTTCGCGGCGCCGGTCGTCGGCAGCGGCCAGTCCGGGCGGCGGCGACGGGTACATCACCTCCCAGAATCGCAGCGCCCGCGCATCAGGGTCGACGGACATCAGCGCATGCATCAGCGTTGTGCCCGAACGTGGTTCGCCGGTGACGAACATCGGCGCCGCGATCACTTCGTCGGCGATCGGATAGGCGCTGCGGTCTCCGATGAAGATCAGCCGCGAAGTCAGCAGCCACCGGCATACCTGCTGCGCCGCGGCGATGCCATGGCTGTCCATCTCGAGACGGTTGAGGTGCTCGACGGCCACCGTGAACCGCTCTGGCATCGTCGGGTCGCCGTAGTCGGCCAAGCCGGTGTCCGCGGTCGCGGCAGCCAACAACGCCTCGGCGTCCAAGCACGCGGTCACCGCAGGTCTCCGCACAATTGCAACAATTCGTCTTCGGCCGCAAGAACATTCGCCGCCGAGGCTCCGGCGTAGCCCAGGCCGGCCATCGCGCCGTAGTCGAGGATCTTGGGCACGCGTAGCCCCGCGTCCACGAACGTCTTGACGATTTTCGCGACCTCCTTCGGAGTGCCGTGCGGGACCACGGCGAGCAGCATCTCGGGCCGCACCCTGGCCAGAAAGTCGACGATCCGCTCGCGGGTCAGCACGGCGGGGTCGATGTCTTGGAAACCACGCCAGCCATTACCCATCGGATGTTCGAAGCCGAAGCCGCGCAGCGTTTCTGCAGACACCTGCAACAGGAAGGCTTTCACCAGCGGAGCCGCCAGAATGTCGGCAAGAGCCGCCTCGTCCTTGCCGATGAAGCAGACCTGGATGAAACACGGCGTGATCGCCATCGGATCGCGGCCGGCGCGGTCGGCGGATGCCCGCACCAATCCCAGCATCTCGGCGTACTGCTCCGGGGTCCAGGCGCCCGCCGGCCACCAGCCGTCGGCGTACCGGCCGGCGATGTCGAGCATCCGCGGGCCGCTGGCCCCGATCCAGATCGGCGGTAGATGCCCGCCGAACGGTTCGGTGTCCAGCCGGGCGTGGTGAAGCGTGTAGAACCGTCCGTCGAAGTCGACCGGGCCTTCGCTGTCCCAGAGCAGCCGGATGACTTCCAGCGCCTCTTCGAAGCGGCTTACCGGGCGCGCGAAATCGAAGCCGTACGGCAGGGTGTTCTCGCTCTCGCCACTGCCGAGACCGAGGACGAACCGGCCGTGCGATAGGTGGTCGATGGTGAGCGCGGTCTGGGCCAGCATGGCCGGGTGGCGGCGGACGGTGTCGACAACGGCGGAGACCAGCGGCGCGTTCTTGGTCAAGACGGCCGCCGCGGACGCGACCGCCAGGCCGTCGAGGTGGCGATGCGGCGACGCCGACGCGGTGGCCAGGTCGGTGAACTCGGGCGTCCAGATCGAGTCCGGCCAGAAGCTGACCATGTGGTCGGGCAGCCAGATCGAGTGGTATCGACCGCTGTCCAGGTCGTCGAGCCGAGACAGATCCAACGGCAGGCTGGTTCGCAGGAATGCGGCGGGCTGAACCTTCATCGAGAGATGATGCTAAGCACGTGCTCAGCATCTTGTCGACGAATGGGCCGACCGCGGCCGCTTAAGTGCTCCGGCAAGCCGAAGTTGCTACGAGGCGGGCACAACGGCACATGCCCCGAAAACGCCCCCAAAAGCAAGAATGCGGTGAAGCCGCCATCGGGCTACCCCTCAGCGATGAACTCTTCCAGCTGGGTGCGCGCGATATCGTCGGGCAGCTGCTTCGGCGGGCTCTTCATCAAGTACGCCGACGCCGCTGCCACCGGTCCACCGATGCCGCGGTCCTTGGCGATCTTGGCCGCCCGCACCGCGTCGATGATGACGCCTGCCGAGTTCGGCGAGTCCCACACCTCGAGCTTGTACTCCAGGTTCAGCGGCACGTCACCGAAGGCGCGACCCTCGAGGCGGACGTACGCCCACTTGCGGTCGTCGAGCCAGCCGACGTGGTCGGACGGGCCGATGTGGACGTCCTTGGTCTTGAACTCGCGCTGCAGGTTGCTGGTGACGGCCTGGGTCTTGGAGATCTTCTTGGACTCCAGCCGCGAACGCTCGAGCATGTTGAGGAAGTCCATGTTGCCGCCGACGTTGAGCTGCATGGTGCGGTCCAGCTGCACGCCGCGGTCCTCGAACAGCTTGGCCATCACGCGGTGCGTGATCGTCGCGCCGACCTGGCTCTTGATGTCGTCACCCACGATCGGCACGCCGGCATCGGTGAACTTCTTGGCCCACACCGGATCGGAGGCGATGAACACCGGCAACGCATTCACGAACGCCACGCCGGCGTCGATCGCGCACTGTGCGTAGAACTTGTCGGCCTGTTCCGAACCCACCGGCAGGTAGGACACCATGACGTCGACGTTCGCGTCCTTGAGCGCCTTGACCACGTCGACGGCCTCGGTATCGGATATCTCGATCGTCTCGGAGTAGTACTTGCCGATGCCGTCGAGGGTCGGGCCGCGCTGCACCGTCACGTTGGTCGGGGGCACGTCGGAGATCTTGATCGTGTTGTTCTCGGAGGCGAAGATCGCTTCGGACAGGTCGAAGCCGACCTTCTTGGCGTCCACGTCGAAGGCGGCGACGAACTTCACGTCGCGGACGTGGTACTGCCCGAACTTCACGTGCATCAGGCCGGGCACGGTGCTGTTCTCGTCGGCGTCGTAGTAGTACTGAACGCCCTGGACCAGTGAGGACGCACAGTTCCCGACGCCAACGATGGCGACTCGTACCTCGGTGGACGCCTGGGGCGCGTTCTGCTCACTCATTGGGCGTTCTCCTCATACTCGATATCCGTGTCGTGGATGGTGGTGGTGTAACCGGCTCTAGGCCTGCTCAGCGCTGCTTTGCGCTACGCGTTCGGCCGCGATCAGCTCATTGAGCCAGTTGACTTCGCGCTCGCTGGATTCCAACCCGAGCTGGTGTAGCTGCCGGGTGTAGCGGTCCAAGGAGTTGGTGGCCCGCGCAATTGCTTCACGCAGACCTTCGCGACGTTCTTCGACCTGGCGGCGTCGGCCCTCCAGGATGCGCATCCGTGCTTCGGCCGGCGTGCGGTTGAAAAATGCCAGGTGCACGCCGAAGCCGTCGTCGGTGTAATTGGACGGGCCGGTGTCAGCCACCAACTCGGTGAAACGCAGCTGGCCTGCTTCGGTCAATTCGTAGACACGCCGGGCCCGACGCACCGGCAATCCGGCCGGCGCGGCATTCTCGGCGATCAGACCGTCGGACTGCATCCGCCGCAGCGCGGGGTAGAGCGACCCGTAGGAAAAGGCCCGAAATGCCCCGAGTAGACCGGTCAACCGCTTGCGTAGTTCGTAACCATGCATCGGCGACTCGAGCAGAAGTCCCAGGATGGCGAGCTCCAGCATCAAGTCACCTCCTTTGCTCGGCTATGTGCGGCGCAGCTATATCGGCTGCAGTCTCGCGCAATAGTATCGCCCCGATATATTCGCCACCACTCCAGATGGCGTTCGCTTTCCGTTCAGCGGGCCTTGGTCGCAGCGTCAGGCCACCGACACCGACGCCGATTTTGTTGAAATCACCGTGGTCGCAAGCCTGTTGATGACGCGATCGGACAGGCATAACGGGACAGCGTGGCCATACATCCCCTTCGCCTTCATTGGTTTCTTCCCACCTACGGCGACTCGCGTGACCTCATCGCCGGCGGCCATGGCAGCGGCATGCGCGGCGACCGGCCGGCTGATCTGAGATATCTCACCCAACTTGCGCAGGCCGCCGAGATCAACGGCTTCGAAGCGGTGCTGACGCCCACCGGCCTGTGGTGCGAAGACGCCTGGCTGAGCACCGCGATGCTGATCCAGAGCACCGAGAGGCTGAAGTACCTGGTGGCATTCCGCCCGGGGCTGGTCAGCCCGACGTTGGCGGCGCAGATGGCGACCACCTTCCAGTGGCAGTCGCAG
>Ga0302326_10010402_pt1 | contig 20173 bp, 17 predicted proteins | sample Palsa_T0_3_FD_202264 | JGI IMG/M metagenome (GOLD analysis project Ga0302326, IMG submission 202264) | Peat permafrost microbial communities from Stordalen Mire near Abisko, Sweden - Palsa_T0_3 | ecosystem: Environmental > Terrestrial > Soil > Palsa > Peat permafrost | place: Sweden: Abisko...
CGGAAGCCCGGTGCGCGGCATGTTGAAGACCTCGACGGGCTCGCCGAGAATGCCGCCGGCCGCCTCGAACTCGCTCTTGCCGTATGGGATTTCGAGGCCCGCCAGCATGAACAGCGCGGGATGCACCCCGGCCACGACCGCGACCGGGCAGGGCGCCTTGCGCGCGTGATACTTGCTCATGATGATGCGGCCGTGCTTGCCCGGCGACATCATCACGGTCGCGACGGCCGGCCCCTGGCTCTGGACCCGATAGGCGCCGTAATTGATCCAGCCGGAATCCGGGTCCTTCATCACCACCATGCAGGCGGTGCCGATGAAGGGGCCGCCGTCCTGCTCGTGCCAGACCGGCGTCGGGATCGTCTCGATATCGACGTCCTTGCCTTCGCTGACGTTCTCCAGCAAAGGGCCGCCATTGACCGCTTTGGGCGCGAAGGTCGGCGCGTCCCGCATGTAGGTGCGCCACCATTGGATCAGTTCCATCTCGGAACCCTGCGCCGGCAGGCCGAGGGCGATGTTGATCCGCTTCACCGAGGTCAGGATGTTGGCGAGCACGCGGTGGCCCTTGGCGAAGCCCGGCACCTCGTCGAACATGACGGCCGGATTTCCCATCCGACGCTGGTAGATGTCGACGATGCCGCCGATCTCCTGCCTGGGCTCGGCGCCTTTGATGATCTTGAGCTCGCCGGCCGCCGCGATGTCGCTGATCCAGTTGCGCAGGTCGATGTTCGCCACGTCGTGCTCCTCGCTGCGGGCCGCTCGGGAGCGGATAGCGCCCCGAAGCTTTTGATTTTTGAGCATGATCTTGTCCGAAAAGTCTGCAAATTTTCGGGATCATGCTCTAATCGATGGCGTCGGCGACCGACTTGCCGCAGGCGACCGTATCCGCGTTGCCGCCGAGATCGCGGGTGCGCAGCGTCTTCTCGCCGAGCACGCGCTCGATCGCATGGACGATGGCGCCGGCGGCCTCCTGCTCGCCGAGGTGGTCCAGCATCATCGCCCCGGACCAGATCTGCCCGATCGGATTGGCGATGCCTTGTCCGGCGATGTCGGGCGCCGAGCCGTGCACGGGCTCGAACACCGACGGAAATTTGCGTTCGGGATTGATGTTGCCGCTCGGCGCGATGCCGATGGTTCCGGTGCAGGCCGGGCCGAGGTCGGACAGGATGTCGCCGAACAGATTCGACCCGACCACGACGTCAAACCAGTCCGGATGCAGCACGAAGTTCGCGGTGAGGATGTCGATATGGTACTTGTCCCAGCGCACGTCGGGAAATTCCTTGGCCATGGCTTCGACGCGCTCGTCCCAGTACGGCATGGTGATGGAGATGCCGTTCGACTTGGTCGCCGAGGTCAGGTGCTTGCGCGGCCGGCTTTGTGCGAGCTCGAAGGCGAATTTGAGCACCCGGTCGGTGCCGATCCGGGTGAGGAAGGTTTCCTGCACCACGAATTCGCGCTCGGTGCCGGCGAACATGCGGCCGCCCGTATTGGAGTATTCGCCCTCGGTGTTCTCGCGCACCACGAAGAAGTCGATGTCGCCGGGCTTGCGGTTGGCGAGCGGGCAGGCGACGCCGGGCATCAGGCGCACCGGCCGCAGGTTGACGTACTGGTCGAACTCGCGCCGGAACAGCACCAGGGAGCCCCACAGCGAGACATGGTCCGGGACCTTCGCGGGCCAGCCGACCGCGCCGAAGAAGATCGCGTCATGGGAGCCGATCTGCCGCTTCCAGTCTTGCGGCATCATGCGGCCGTGCTTCTCGTAATATTCGGCACTGGCGAAGTCGAACCAGTCGAGCGCGAGCGCAAAGCCGTGTTTCTTGGCCGCCTGTTCGAGCGCGCGGACGCCTTCCGGCACCACCTCCTTGCCGATCCCATCGCCGGGGATGACGGCAACGCGGTAGGTCTTTGTCATGTCGGGGCTCCTCGGGGGCGGAAAGCGGCTGTGATATCAGACGCGCCGCGCGGGCGAAAGGGAGCCGGGCAGGGCCGCTGGGGCGCGCGGGCGGCATGGACTTGCTGGCGCGGTTTCGAATGGTCTAGGAACTACGCGAACCGCTCGTGACTTGCGCTTCGCCCCGCGCCAATGCCGGTGAAGCGATTACATCGAGGACGAGAAGCAGCGGCGCCGCCTTCAGCGCGCGGCCCGCCTGGGACCACTGAGGAAGCGTTTTGCGGCGCCCGACTACGCTCACGATCGCTTTTGTAATCCGCCCCACAGGTCAAGGGGCGCCTGTGACCAAAATGGCCGATCGGGATCTCCGGTCGTGGAGCACCACCTGTCCTGCCTCCATGAGTTCACGACGGCGGATTCTGGACCCGAACCAACCATCGGCGCGCCTGCGGTACCCTGGGCTTTTTCCCTCGTAAGATGCTTAGTCAATCACCTCGTCGGCGATCGCGATCAGTGTCGGCGGCACGTCGATACCGAGCGCCCCCCAGCGATCGTAGCATTGGCCGGATTGACAAGCAGAGCAACACGAACGGCTTTGGGCAGCCGCGAATTGTGGACTGACTGTTTTTCAATTTGACCTTGCGTTGAAATGAAGTAATATTACGCTTGCCTTGTTGGAGCATCCTCACCATGATCCGCATTCTGACCATTGCTGCCGCGGCCGCCTTACTTTGCCCTACGCTTTCCAGCGCGACAAATGTCATCGCCACGCTTGACCCAATACCTGTTATCTCAAGCGCATCTACCCACTTTCGCGCACATAAACAGGCATTGCGAACGACTCCGCGACTCAAAGTTACGCAAGCCTGTGGAGGTCAAGGTTCCGCGTGTGGACCGGGATATAATAGCTGTTGCCCGGGACTGATGTGCTACACGCCCCCAAATAACACATACGGAGAATGTACTTCTCCCTGACGCTGTTTCTGCGAACAACGTACGAAGTCTCGCCCGCCGTGCCAGACAAGATCGCCTTTTCTATCGTTGGCGACGTCGCCCAGCTTCCTGCGGTCGGTCCCAGCCAAGTGCTCGCCGACATCATCTCGTCCCGCGGCGCGGGTGTGGACCACGACGATATGGCAAACATACAATGTGGCCACGCGCCTGCGTCTCGTTGAGCCTCGACGTTTAAATGACACTTAGTCAGTGTACGCAATTCAATGTATTGCAGTCCACCTTCAAATCACAGGACCGGTGCCATGTATATCATCAGTCGCTTCGTTTTTGCGCTGGGACTGCTTTCCTTGTCCCCTGCTTATGCGGAGCCCACGCTTGAGGAAACGCTAAGCTTTATTAATTCGTATGCAAGGATGGGCGATCGAGTTATAGTTGATGGACCATCTGGTGACTGCGTTGTTACTTTTAGTCACCGGATCGTGTTCAACGAAAGAATAACTCTGCCTAATGATCAAATAATTCGCGCTGGGGGGATCAATCTTGCGACGCTGAAGATATCTCTAGGAAATCCCTATGCCACTGTAAGAATGTATTGCGCCGAGCGCGGATGTATCACTGCTCAAAGCACGGGTGATGACGGTAGCGCTTGGATATGGGTGGAGAACGGAATGGCCGAACGAATGAAAAATGCCGTAGTATTTTTACTTCAGTATTGTGGGTCAACGGCTAAAAATGAACCGTTTTAGTTTTATATACTATATGGTTCTCCAGCTGCTCGGAATCGGGCTTGTATACCCCGGCATCGTCGTCACTTCTTCGACTGTTTGAAATACCGGAGATTCGGCGGTGCCTGACCCTTGCTGGCCGGCATCAACAATCCATCGCTGCTCAAAAAGTAGTGCTCGCCGCCGATCATCACTTGCGCGTTATATTCATTGCAGATGAATTCGGGCCATTGGGCGCGCAGGTCGGCATTGCGAAGGTATCGCTTGTCCACCGTCCACGGCCGGGTGAGGGCATTGTCGATCACGGTGATTTCGTCATGAAGAATGTTCGGGTCGACCTTGTCGAGGAAGATGCGTTCCTTGAACACCGATTGGTTGTCGCGATGCAGCGGAAGACCGGAGATGTCGTAGACACGATTTCCCTTGAACCCCCTCGTTTCCACCTCGAGCACGTCGAACTTGCCGTCGCCATCCTCGTCGATCCACCGCCCGATCGAGTAACCTTGGAGCGTCGGCTCGACATCCGCGGGCCAGTCGCGTCCGTCGGTAAGGATGCGGCGCAGCGCGTCGAAATCGGCGATCAGCACATAAGTCGTGCCCGGCGTTATCACGAATTCCAGCGGCCGGAACCCGACCATCATGAAGGGCATCCCGGCGCCGCGACACAAGACATGCTCGGCGCTGTTGCCAAGTCCACCGCTCGCCTGATCGGCGAGGCTGGCGTCGTGAATAGCCTGATATTCGGGCGTAAGTGGCGCTTGCTGTCCTTTCCCCCACGGCTTGGTTTGATCGAACGAGGGTTGGCCCGGGAGCCCGGGCACGATGTACCTGTCCCATTTGCCTGAAAGGTCGGGGTATTTCGAATAGTCGACGGGGCGCGTCCCGGTCACTCGTCATGGCTGCTGACCCTTGCCCCAGTCCTTGTAGAAGATGCGCCGCGACAGTTGTCGCAGCGCGCAGTCACCCTAAGCGCTCAAGTCGCGTTGAAATATCGTCTCGGCAATCCTTCGGCTCAGTTCGCTGAGCCATGACCGGGTGTGAGATGTTCTGCATTTGATTTCTTCTCATTCCTCATTGAACGGCCCGCACTTGGCACCGGTCGCAAAGCGCTGATCGAAATCGACCGTCGCGCCCACAACCGCGACTGCCGCAGGCGGCAGCTTGCGCAGGTATTGGCCGACGATCACCGACTTCCTATCCTTGGAATATTGAACATGGACCGGTTCGAGCGTCTTGCCTTTCCCTGCGTCGGTGAGATCGAGGGTGTAGGCACCGACCACTTGCCTTTCGAGCTTGGCATTTTCCACTCCGGTCCCGGTCACGATCGCCTCCGGAACATAAACTTCAATCTTGGCGTCGGGGCCGACGCAGGTCAGCACGCGCCGCATGGCGAGGTCGGCCGCCGTCGCTCCGCCCGTAATGAGGGTCAGCCCTGTTGCCAATCCAAGGAGCATTTTCATTCGCGACATCCCGGACATGAGGTGATGTTCAATTGGCCTTTAGATTCAAGTGACCGCGGGGTTTGCCGCGGTTCCACGGCAGATGCGACGAATGCGGGAATAAGTGAAAGCTGAGCGTTTCGGTCACTTTCGCGATTGCTTGAAATACCTCAGATCAGGCGGCTCCTGACCCTTCGTGGCGGGCATCAGGTACCCGTCGGAGCTCTTGTAAGGCAACGAGGGCGATAAGCGGCGGCGCGGCACGAAGCGCGTCCCGCCAGGGATTACCGGGGAAGCGTCTTACGGCGCTCGATTGCGTTCACGATCGATTCTGTAACTCCGCCTCTCGGGTCAAGGGGGGTCGACGGCCAATTTCCGATTCGGGGATGTTCGGTCGCGGAGCACCACCCGCCGTGCCTCCGGGATTTCGCAAAGGCCGATCTGTGAAGCGTTTCGGGTGACGGCCCATTCACGGACGATACCAGACGCACCGGGGCCGTCGTCCGAAAGCCTCCAGGGAAGGAACCCCGCGGGAAGTTGACCCATCTCCGACAAACGCGTTGACGCGCCTCGGCCGGCTGTAGCAGCAGATCAGGGAACGTCGGAGCAAATTTCAGCGGTCTGCTAGAACCGGTAGTTTGCGCCGAACTTCACGATGCTGACGGTATGGTCGATGTCCTCGCGAAACGTCAAACTGGTCCCGGTAACGAGAGTGTTGAAGTTTTCCGAGTTCTTTCCGAGATCGACATAGTTGTATTCGATCTTGGCCGTCCAGTGCGGTGCGAAGGCGTATTCGATGCCGGCTCCGATGGTCCCGCCGACCAGCATGTTGTCCTTCGTCCCAAAGTCAATGAAGAGCGGGGTTCCCGGACCGGACGAGAACAGGCTGAAGTTGTCCTTGGTGTCGCCTGCCGCCACGCCGCCCTTCACGTATAACAGCGTGCGGTCCCATGCGTAGCCGAGTCGTCCAGTGAACAGAGCGAGCCAATCGAGTTGCGAGGTTGCCGTTGTGATGATTCCCGGCGCAGTCACACCTGACACCGACAACGTGCCATTGTCGCTCCCTTTGGCGCCCAAGGCTGACACGTCTGCCTCAATACCGACGACCCAGCTTCCGAGCTGGTAGTTGGCGCCCGCTTGAACGCCGCCCAGCACGTGATTGGTGTTAGGGTTGAAATTGCTCGCACCGATCGTTCCGGATTCGGGAACCCCTTGGAAGCTCCAGGAATTTGAGCCCCAGCTGTAACCCGCATTCACACCCAAATAGAAGCCGTCCCACGTGAAATATGGGGCTGGAGGGGCCTTCATCAGCAGATCGGCCGCGGCGCCCGCGACCGTGGTTGCCAGCAATGCAGCGGCCGCTGCCGCAATCGTATTCCTCATCGGAACCTCCTCAAATTTGGTCGGTGAAAACACAGCCTGCATTGCTTCCTCGCAGAATCGAGCCGTGCTGCCTATTGCTGGAAAGACACAGAAATCCAAAAAAAACGTCTCGGTGATCGAATCAAGCGGCCATTGCTGCGGTGCATGAGTCCGCACATGGCCCATCTCGACCGCCAAGGCTGCCGGTGAAAGGGGTTACAGGGGTGAGCCCGTCGCGCGACGCCTGCTGACGGGCTCGGACAAGCAATGCGGGAATCAGTGGAAGCCGAGCGTTTCGGTCATTTTCGTGTTTGTTTGAAATACCGCAGATCAGGCGGCTCCTGACCCTTCGTGGCGGGCATCAGGTACCCGTCAGAGCTCTGGTAGTAGGCGTCCTTTCCGATAAAGACCCAAGCGTTGTATTCGGCGCAGACGGATTCCGGCCACTCCGACTGGGGGTCGGCATTGCGAACATATTTCTTCTCCACGATCCACGGCCGCGTCAAAGCATTGTCGATCACCGTAATCTCGTCGTGAAGGATGTTGGAGTCCGCCTTGTCGAGGAAAATTCGTTCCTTGAAGACCGACTGATTGTCCCGGTGCAGCGGCAGGCCGCTGACGTCATAGAAACGGGGTCCCTTGAAGCCGCGGGTCTCGACCTCGAGCACGTCGTAGCGGCCATCGCCATCCTCGTCGATCCAGCGTCCGATCGAATAGCCCTGAAACGTAGGCTCGATTTCCTTGGGCCAGTCGCGTCCGTCGGTGAAGACGCGGCGCAAGGGGTCGAAGTCGGCAATCAGGATGTAGGTCGTGTCCGGCGAGATGACGAATTCCAGCGGGCGGAATGCAACCATCATCCACGGCATGCCGGCCGCGCTGCAGCGGGCATGGTCGCCGGTGTCGCCGAGCCCGCCGCGGGCCTGATCCGCAACGCTCGCCTCCAGCATCGCCTTGTACTCGGGCGTCAGCGGCGCCTCCTGTGCCAACCCGCCCGACTTGGTCTGGTCGAATGAAGGTTGCCCGCGAACGCCGCGAACGATGAACCGGTTCCATTGGCCCTTCAGATCGGGATATTTCGAGTAATCCAGGATTTGCGCGCCGACCGTCGACAACGGCAGCGCCGCCAATGCGATTGCAGCAAACAAGCTTCGATAAAGCATCACTGTTCTCCCCATAAGCGTCTTCGGGACTTCGGCACGTCCCGCCGGCAGCTCTCGGTTGATGCTACACTGGTTTTTAGTACGCCCGGAAGAGGCACGTGCCACGGACGAGGCACGCGCTACGGACGGAGGACACGTGCGGCGGGAATTGACTATTTTTTTACCGCGGGTTCGGAAGCCGGCCTTGGGCAGACCCTGGCGTCCTACACCAATGTGAGCGAGATTTTGCGCGGGGCGCCTACCCGACAGTACGCATAAGTCCAGGGAGCAAATGACTCCTTCCACGTGCGTAGCGAAATGAGGTAGCGTTGCGCCCAACGGTCCGAACGTCACGAGCGGAGGACTCCAGGTTGTTGTGCGCTGGCGTTCGTGCCGGCAGCGCTGCGACCTCGGCGGTCCCCTTCGGCCCGGGACGGCCCTCCGCGTGCGCGCCTGGGTCCGGATCAGAGGGAGAACGGCCATGCTTTTCCGAGGACTGATCTCGATTGCGATCGTCGGGCTGTTGGCGTCGATATCGACAGCCCAGGCCTTCGACGACGCGAAATACCCCGACCTCTTCGGCGTGTGGCGCAGGATCAACTTTCGTGTCGGCGGCCAGCCGTCGTTCGATCAGACCAAGCCGTGGGGGCGGGGTCAACAGGCCCCTCTGACGCCCGAGTATCAGACGATCCATGAGGCGAGCCTGGCCGACCAGGCGAACGGCGGGCAGGGCAACTGGCTGTCCGGCGCACGTTGCATGCCGCCCGGAATGCCGGCGTCGATGAATATCTACGGTGAAATGGAAATCGTCGTGCTGCCGGAGGTCACCCACGTCCTGCTGAATCACAATAGCGGCTATCATCGCCGCATCTACACCGACGGGCGCGACTGGCCGAAGGAGGTCGAGCCGAGCTTCCAAGGCTACTCGATCGGCAAATGGATCGATGATGACGGCAGCGGCCACTTCAACGCGCTGGAAGTCGAGACCCGCCACTTCAAGGGTCCGCGGGCTCTGGACCCGACCGGCCTGCCGGTCCATGCCGACAACCAGTCGATCGTGAAGGAACGTATCTTTCTGGATAAGGCTGATTCCAAAATCCTGCACGACGAAATCACGTTGATCGACCATGCCTACACACGGCCGTGGACGGTGTTGAAAAGCTACCAGCGCGATTCCGGCACATACCCGATTCATAGCCAGGAGGATTGCGCGGCGACGACTGCAAATATGCTGATCGGCAAGGAACTCTACTACCTGAATCCCGATCGCGAGCTGATGCCTACCCGCAGGGGCCAGCCGCCTCCCGATCTGAGCTATTTCAAGACGTCCGACCGGTAGCGGTCTTGTAGTCGGCGTGCGGCCGAGCTGTTGGCCGCAACAGGAAGCTGGAGAAGCACCATGCGATACCGGAGTGGGACAGCTGCATTTGCCTTCCTGGCGGCGCTCTGCATCACGTCAGCCGAAAGTTTGGCCTGGAACGAGACTTTGTATCCCGACCTGAAGGGACAGTGGCGTCCGATTGGGGACCCCATGCGATTTGACCCGGGCAAGGCTTGGGGTCGCGAACAACAGGCACCCTTGACTCCTGAATATCAGGCCCTCTTCGAGGCCAACCTAAACGATCAGGCCGCCGGCGGAGCGGGGCTGGCCCAGGCCAATACGTGTATTTCACCTGGTATGCCGAGGGTCACGAACGGCTATGGCCAGATAGAGGTGATCGTCACACCCCGCACGACCTACATCACGGTCGAGCATATCAACGACAATCGTCGTATCTATACCGATGGACGCGATTGGCCCACGGAGCCAGAACCGACCTACCTCGGGTATTCCATCGGCACATGGATTGATGCGGATGGGGACGGCCGCTACGACGTGCTGGAGGTCGAGACGCGCGGCTTCAAGGGGCCCCGCACTTACGATGACAGCGGCATTCCCTTGCATGAGGACAACCTGAGCATCGTCAGGGAGCGGATTTACCTCGATAAATCAGATTCCGACATCTTCCATGACGAAGTGACGGTTATCGATCATGCGCTGACGCAGCCTTGGACCGTGACCAAGAGCTACCATCGCGAGCCCGATCGCCAGCCCAATTGGCGCGAGGTCGTCTGCGCCGAGAACAACAGCCATGTAGAGATCGGAAAACAGGACTACATGTTGAGCCCGGACGGACGGCTCATGCCGACGAGGAAGGACCAGCCTCCCCCCGACCTGCGATATTTCAATCGCTCCCCGAAGCAGGAGCGCTAGACGCAATCGCTTTATTGCTCGCGGGCGTGAACCTGTACGCCAACTGCTGCTGTTGAGGCATCACATTGAATACGCTGCCATCGACGCCAATAAGGCGCGGCTTGAGGCGTGCCCCCGCCTGGGACCACGGAGGAAGCGTTTTGCGGCGCTCGACTGCGTTCACGCTCGCTCTCGCCTGCGCCGCCGTCGTCGCAGCGTCGCCGGCCGCGGCGCAATATCCGACCCGGCAGGTCACCATCGTCGTCCCGTTCGCGCCCGGCAGCGTGACCGACGCCGCGGCGCGGCTGTTGGCGCAGCAGCTGCAGGATGCGCTGGGGCAGCCTTTCGTCATCGAGAACAAAGCCGGGGGCGGCGGCCTGATCGCCGCGGGCGCGGTGGCGCGCGCGCAACCGGACGGCTACACGCTGCTGGTCACCACCAACACCACCCATTCGGCGGCCCAGGGACTGTTCAAGAACGTTCCCTACGATCCCATCAGGGATTTCGATCCGGTGGCGCGGGTCGGCAGCTTTCCGTCCTTCGTCGCGGTCAATCTCGCTCTTCCCATCCGCTCCATGGCGGAACTCGTCGCCTATGCCAGGGCCAATCCGGGCAAGCTCGAATACGGCCACGGCAACAGCACCGGCCAGATCGTCGGCGAAACGATAAAGCACCGCACCGGCATCGACATCGTGCGGGTCGCCTATCGCAGCAACCCCGCCGCGGTGACCGATCTCATCGCTGGCCATATCGCCATGATGATCCCGGATTTCGGCACCGGCCTGGAACAGTTGCGGGCCGGCAAGATCCGCGCGCTGGCGGTGCCGACCAAGGCGCGCAACATCCAGATCCCGGACGTGCCCACCCTCGACGAAACTGTCATGCCGGGGTTCGACGTGCTCGCCTGGGTCGGCATGTTCGCCCCCGCCGGCACCCCGCCGGAGGCGATCGATCGCCTGGCCGGTGAGGTGGGGCGGACTCTCGCCAAGCCGGAGATGCAGCGCCGCTTCGTCGATTCCGGGACCAATGTGTTCTATACAGGGCCGGCGCAGTTCCGCGCCTACGTGAACTCCGAGCGCGTGAAGTGGCTCGCGCTCATCAAGGAAGCCGGCATCGAGCCGGAATGAGGCTATCAAAAACGCGCGCGGGACGATACGATGCCGGCAAAATGCGGTGTCGCAAAAAGCCTCGGTCGCAAAAAGTCGGGTCGTAAAAACGTCGTGTCTTGGAAGACAAGGAGGAGGAGCATGAAGTATCGTTGGTTGTTGGGGTTGAGTGTGGCGATGGCTGCGCCGTTCGCCGTTCCCGCCTGGGCACAGGAAAGCGTGCCGCAAATTCCGTTCGACTCGGTGCCGAATTTCCTCAAGCTGCCGGCCGACATGAACCTCGGCGAAGCGGCCGGTGTCGCGGTGAATTCGAAGGGCAACGTCTTCGTCTATTCGCGCAGCGGCTCGAGCCTCGGCCCCGCCTATGGCAACGCCGCCTCACAGCTCCTTGAGTTCACGCAGGACGGCAAGTTCATCCGCGAGATCGGCAAGAACCTCTATGCCTGGTCGTTCGCCCACACGGTGCGGATCGACAAGGACGACAACATCTGGGCCACCGACAAGGGCTCGGACATGATCATCAAGTTCAACGACAAGGACGGCAAGGTGATGATGGTGTTCGGCCGCAAGTCCGAATCCTCCGACACCGATTCCCATCCGCTCGAGCATCCCAAGCCGCCGCTGCCGGCCGTGGACGGCCGCTTCCGCCAGCCCACCGACGTCACCTGGGATCCCGAAGGCAACATCTACATCAGCGACGGCTACATCAATTCGCGCGTCGCCAAATACGACAAGAACGGCCAATGGGTGAAGCAATGGGGCGGCCCGGGCACCGGACCCAGCCAGTTCAACACGGTGCACTCGATCGCGTCCGATGCGAAGGGCAACATCTACGTCGCCGACCGTGCCAACCGGCGCATCCAGGTGTTCGACGGTAATGGAACCCTCGAAAACACCTTCAAGATCGACGTGCCGTTCGACCCGAACACCGTTCCCGTCATCGGCAACAAGCCCGATCTGAGCAATTACCAGCAGACCGGCGGCACCTTCTCGCCCGGTGCTCCGTGGGCGCTGTGCATCACCCCGCCGCCGAACCAGGTGCTTTATGCCGCCGACGCCTATCCCGGCCGCGTCTACAAGCTGAGCCTGGACGGCAAGGTGCTGGGCGTGCTCGGCGAGTCCGGCCGGCAGTTGAAGCAGTTCGGGTGGGTCCATGAAATCGCGTGCCCGTCCGAGAACGTGCTGTTCGTCGCCGAGATCATCAACTGGCGCATCCAGAAGCTGCTGCTGCATCCCGAGCAGAAGAAATCGGCGAGCCGGTAGAGCGCGATCGTTTCATCCGAAACGTCTGCAAAGCGAAAAGGCCCGTAGGGGAAACCCTGCGGGCCTTTTTCGATCAGGCTGACCGTATTGGTGTCATTGCCCGGCTTGACCGGGCAATCCAGTACTTGCGGTCGGTGTTTACTGGATCGCCCGGTCAAGCCGGGCGATGACAGCGAATTGTGAAGCAGCGCTTCGGGGTCAATGCGCTTCGACCGGCCCCGCCGCCCGTTGCGGCTTCTTGAGCAACGCGATCGCGGCGAGACTGATGATCAGCCCGACCCCGATGATCCAGAATGCGTCGCTGTAAGCCATCACATAGGCCTCCCGGCGCACCTGGGTTGCAATCATGCCCAGGGCGTGCGCGCGCGCCGCGATCGGGTCGAGCATATGCGCCTGCATGGACACCACCATCGCGCCGAGCCTTTGCTGGGTCAGAACCGCATTCTGCGTCATGGCCTCGGCAAGAACCGAAAAGTGGAAATGCTCGCGCCGCTCGATCATGGTCGACAGCATGGCGATGCCGACGGAGCCCCCGAGATTGCGCATCATGTTGGACAGGGCGGACGCGTCTGCAGTGTCCCGCGGCGGAAGGCCGGCCGTGGAGATTTGGCTGAGCGGCACGGTGAACAGCGGCTGGCCTGCGGCGCGCAGCAGCTGCGGCACGATGAGCTGATCCATGCCGACGTCGTGTGTCAGGTTCACGTTGATGAAGCAGCTCGCCGCGAAGAGCAGCGTGCCGATCAGGACCAGCAGGCGCGGGTCGAACCTCTTCATGAAGAACGGCATGGCCGGGAACAGCACCAGCTGCGGCAGGCCGCTCCACATCACCACGTAGCCGATCTGTTCGGCGTTGTAGCCCTGGATCTGGGCGCAATAAACGGGGATGACGTAGATCGAGCCGAACGATACGGCGCCGAGCACGGTCATCAGAAGGCAGCCGCCCCCGACCGAACGGCTCTTCAACACCCGCAGATTGATGAAGGGCCGGGCAGCCGTGAGTTCTCGGATGACGAAGCCCGCAATGCCGAAAATGGCGAGCCACGTCGCCTGCACGATGACCGGCGAGCCGAACCAGTCCTTGCGCTGGCCTTCCTCGAGCACGAAGGTCAGGGCGGGAAGGCCCAGAGCCATCAGTCCGATGCCGACCCAGTCGCCCTTCGCGAGCTCCTCGAGCTTCATCGGCGCCTTGTCGAGCACGTTTAGCTGGAGGGCGAGCGCGATTGGGCCGGGCACGAGGTTGAGGTAGAAGATGTAGTGCCAGGACAGATTGTCGGTGAGCCAGCCGCCCACCGTCGGGCCGATCGCGGGCGCGAAGGTGGCGGTGAGGCCGAACAGCGCGATGCCGACGCCCTGTTGCGATTTCGGCAGCCTCGTCCGCACGATCGTGATCGCGGTCGGGATCAGCACGCCGCCCGTGAAGCCCTGTCCGGCCCGGAACAGGATCATCTCGGTCAAGCTCGAGGAGAGCGCACAAGCGATCGAAAAGCCGATGAACAACGCCGTGTTGGTCGCAAGATAGCGGCGAAGCCCGAAGACCGAGCCGAGCCAGCCCGTGAGCGGGATGACGATGATCTCGGCCATGAGGTAGGCCGTCGAAATCCAGCTGCCTTCCTCGGACGAGGCGCCGAGCGCGCCCTGGATGTCGGACAGCGACGAATTCGTGATCTGAATGTCGAGAATGGCCGTAAAGGCACCCAGAATGGCGGCCGCCACGGCCAGCCAATCGCGCAGCGAAGCTTTTTCGGGAGTCGTGTCGGACATCGGTCAGAATCGCGTTGCTCAGCGGGCGTAAGCCACGCCGAGAAGCTTTCTTGGTTCGGCCGTGAGTTCGCCGCGCATCTCGACCGTCGCTTCGACCGAGAGGCCGGGCCGCAACCGCGGCAGCAGGGCATCGTCGCCCGCCAGCCGGATCTTCACGGGCACCCGCTGCACGACTTTGGTGAAATTGCCGGTCGCGTTCTCGGGCGGCAGCAGGGCGAACTGGGCGCCGGTGCCCGGCGAGAAGCTCTCCACTTTGCCGTGGAACTCGTGATTGCCGAACGCGTCCACCGTAAAGGTCACCGGCTGACCTTGGTTCATGCGACCGATCTGCGTTTCCTTGAAATTGGCAATGAGGTAGATGTCGCTGCCCATCGGAACCACGGTGAGCAGGCTCATGCCGGGCTGAACCAGCTGGCCGGTGCGAACCGAGCGGTCGCCCACGACGCCGTCGATCGGTGCCCGGATCGTCGTGTAGCCGATATTGAGCTTCGCCTGGTCGAGCTTGGCCTGCGCGCCGGCGATCGCCGCTTCCTCGCTTTTGGCCAGGGCCTCATAGGTCAGGACCTGCTTCTCGGCGGCAATGAGGGCGGCGCGGCTCTTCGTCAGGTTCGCCTGACGTTGAAGCAGGTCCGAATGGGTCTGCTGCGCCCGTTGCGTGGTTCCCGCGCCCCTGTTGAGCAGATCCTCGGAACGCGTGGACTCCTGTTGAGCGAAAGTGAGAGCGGCTTCGGCATTTATGATGTCGGCCTTCGAGGTCTCTAGTTGCGCCAACTGCTGCACGACGGCGGCCTTGTATCCATCGAGCTGCGCCAGCGTTTTATCGAGATCGGCTTGGGCTTCGGTAATGGCGATCTTGTAGTCGGCATCGTCGATGGTCGCCAGGACGTCGCCGGCCCTGACCGGCTGGTTATCGCTCACGAGGACGGCCGAAATGAAACCCGCCACCTTGGGAGCGATCGTCACCTTGTCCGCCTGCAGGAAGGCATTGTCGGTCGATTCCTGAAAGCGGCCGACCGTCCACCAATGCCAGCCATAATACCCGCCCCCTGCAAGGCCGGCCAGGAGAGCCGCCACAAGCATCGTCTTGCCGTTTCCCTTCCTCGGCTGGCCGGGGGCCGGTGTCGCGAGCGCAGCAGGCGCGCCTTGGGGCGAGGGCGCCGGCAGCGGCGCCTTGCTCATGGGCAGGGGAATCGGATGGGGTGATGGGCTACGCGCAACGGGCTTGCCCATCGATTGGTCCCCTCCATTGCCGGCGCCCCTATCTGTTACGCCGGCCTCGAATGCATGACGGTCAGAAGACATAGCCCCCATCTAACACCCCATTGAACGAAACGGTTCCGTTCTGTTATAGCCGATTGACCTGGGAACGCAAGGGAGTTGTTTGGGAATGACGTTCGATTTTGACACGTTCTCGAAACATCGGGATGATCGGACGCGCGCATTGGGTTCCGCCGCCGTGATTCCCCCGTCCATACCGGACAAAGGCCGCCGCCACTCGGGAGGCCGGCCCTCGCACGACGAAGCGATGAAGCGCGATGAGCGCCTCATCGAAATCGCAGCTTCGATGTTCATGGAGCGCGGTTTCGAGGGAACGAGCATCGATGCGGTCGCCGAGGCAGCCAGCATCGGCAAGGCGACGCTGTATGCGCGTTACAAAGATAAAAGCGAGTTGTTCGCAGCCGTCCTGCAGCGGCAAATCGATCGCTGGCTCGCCATGAACGAGACCGGCGAGCAAGCGACCAGCGGCCGCATCGAGGATGTCCTTCTGGCCCGCGCGCGCAGGACGGTTGCGGTGGCGTTGACTCCGGAAGCCGTTGCGATCAACCGCATCGTCATGGCTGAAGCCGTTCGCTTTCCAAGGCTCGCCAAGCTCGTTCATGAGCAAGGCTGGCAACGCAGCAACGCAGCCGTCGCTGCCGTGCTCGATCAGTTCGCAAAGAATGGGCAGATAGACGTCGAGGATGCGAGCGTCACGGCCGATCTCTTCCTGAGCCTGGTCATCGGCCGCCAAACCCGCCTTGCCATGCTCGGGATCGAGACCGATCCTGACCAGATCGACCAACGGGTGCAGGCGGCGGTCAAATTGTTCTTGAACGGCGTCAGGCCGCGCTCAAACGAGTGATCGGCCCGGCTCCCGCGGTTCTCGCCGGACATGCGGGGAAGGGGCTTCATCACCCCCGATAGACCGGCGCCGGCTGGGAGAAGAAGCTCAGCAGGATGTGCAGGGCGAGCTCGTAGTTCTTGCCCTGGAAGCTCGCATGCGAGATGCCCGGCATGACCGTGAACTGCTTGTCCGGATTGGGCAGCAGCTTGAAGAATTCCAAAAGGTCCTCGATGCTGGCGATGCCGTCCCATTGGCCGCGCATGACGATGGTGGGGACCGTGATCTTGGTGGGATCGCACACCGGCAGGTTCGAGCACATATCGACATAGGTGCCGTTCGGAATCGAATCGTCGAGCGCCAAAATGGCGTCGGCGAAGGCGTCGATCACCTTGTCCTCGGCCGAGCCCGGGTGGTCGCGGTTGAAGATCGAATACACGAAGGCGCGGTCGATCGGACGCCGGTTCTTGGCGCGGAATTCCGGCAGCTTCTTCGCCCGCTCGGCGAGGGTCGGGCTGCCCTTTCCGGTCCACACCATGGCATCGAGGGCGAGCCGCGCCACCATGTCCGGATGATTCTGCGCGAACAGCGCCGCCCGCAGTGCGCCCGAGGAAATGCCGTAGACCAGCAAGGGCCGCTTGCCGCGCAGGCCATGGATATAGGTCGCCGCGCAGTAGCAGTCCTCGGCGCCATAGGCGATCGGGGCGTTGTTGTCGCGGGTCTTGGTGGAACGGCCGTAGCCTTCCATATCTACGGACCAAGTGTCGTAGCCTTGACCGGCGAAGAACTCCATCGCCGAGGAGTCCGGCCGTCCGGGCACGTCGAGATCGAAGGTGGGCTGCGAGGCCATCGAGGAACCGTGGACGAACAGCACCGTCGCCTTGGTCGCGGCGGGATCGCCGGCGCACTTGTTCCACAGGAACAGTTTAACCTCGCCCTTGCTGGTCCAATGCTCCTTGCCGGTCAGGCGGTGGTGCAGGGTGGTCTCGTTCATGAACTGGCCTTTCCCGAATGCGTGATCTGCGGCGATTTCGGACTTGTCCGACAGGATCATGCGCGATGTCAAAGGGATTAGAAGAATTCCAGGCGGCGTCCAAAAGGCGGGCGTCACGTCGGCCGTTCACATGACCGGCTACCTCGGCGTGAGACGAAAGGCGTATGTGCGCGGGGTCGGCGAAGGTTGGAACATCGGGTGCGAACATTGGGTACCAACATCGGCTTGCCTCCCATGCTGCACTGCGCTAAGCCTCGGCCGTATCCCACCTTGGAACCGATCCAGGTATGCTTGATTGAGGCGGCGCTGGCTCCGGTCGGGACGGGCGGGATTTGCGGGACTGGGCATCGGTTTGCGCGAAGACAGAGGTGAAGATGAACGCGCTGCTGCAGGAATATCTTCCGCTCGTCATCTTCATCGGCGTTTCCATGGTGATCGGGCTGGCGCTTTTGATTGCGCCCTTCATCATCGCCTACCAGCAGCCTGACCCGGAGAAACTCTCCGCTTACGAATGCGGCTTCAATGCCTTCGACGACGCCCGCATGAAGTTCGACGTGAGATTCTACCTGGTCGCCATCCTCTTCATCATATTCGACCTCGAAGTGTCGTTCCTGTTCCCTTGGGCGGTGGCATTCGGCCAGATCGGGGCGTTCGGGTTCTGGTCGATGATGGTGTTCCTTGCGGTTCTGACCATCGGATTTATCTACGAGTGGAAGAAGGGAGCGCTCGAATGGGATTGAGCGAGCGAACTCCGCAGGTCGCCCCCGCAGCGTCGGGCCTGCTCGACCCCCGCACCGGGCGGCCGGTGGGAGCCGATGATCCCTTTTATGTCGACTTGAACACCGAACTCGCCGACAAGGGCTTTCTGGTCGCCGCGGCCGACGATCTCATCATCTGGGCGCGTACCGGCTCGTTGATGTGGATGACGTTCGGGCTCGCCTGCTGCGCGGTCGAGATGATGCAGATGTCGATGCCGCGTTACGACGCCGAGCGGTTCGGCTTCGCCCCGCGCGCTTCGCCGCGGCAGTCCGACGTGATGATCGTGGCGGGAACCCTGACCAACAAGATGGCGCCGGCGCTGCGCAAGGTCTACGACCAGATGCCGGAGCCGCGCTACGTGATCTCCATGGGTTCCTGCGCCAATGGCGGCGGCTACTACCACTTTTCCTATGCGGTGGTGCGCGGCTGCGACCGCATCGTGCCGGTGGATATCTACGTGCCCGGCTGCCCGCCGACGGCGGAAGCGTTGCTCTACGGGGTGCTCCTGCTGCAGAAGAAGATCCGGCGCATCGGGACGATCGAACGGTGACGATGACCAACGAAAAGCTCGAATCCCTCGGTCAGGCCGTGGCCGGGGCGCTGCCGGGAGCGGTGACCTCCTACACGGTGACGCCGTTTGCCCACACCCTCGGTGAGCTCACGGTCGCTGCCAGGGCCGAGGACATCGTCGCGGTGATGAAGCATCTGCGCGACGATGCCGGTTGCGCGTTCCAGGCCTTCGTCGACATCACCGCGGTCGACTGGCCGCAGCGCGAAAACCGCTTCGACATCGTCTATCACCTGCTGTCGCCGACCCAGAACGCCCGCATCCGCGTCAAGATCGAGGCCGGCGAGACCGCGTCGGTCGCCTCCGTCGTCGACGTGTTCCCCGGCGCCAACTGGTTCGAGCGCGAGGTCTACGACCTCTACGGCGTGGTGTTCACCGGCCATCCGGACATGCGCCGCATCCTCACCGATTACGGGTTCGAGGGCCATCCGCTGCGCAAGGACTTCCCCTTGACCGGATTCGTCGAAGTGCGCTGGGACGACGAGCAGAAGCGCGTCGTCTACAGCCCCGTGCAACTGGCCCAGGAATTCCGCAATTTCGATTTCCTGTCGCCGTGGGAGGGGCCGGACTATCCGCTGCCCGGCGACGAGAAGGCCGGGAAGGCAGGCTGACGCCATGGGCGAGGTCCGCAACTTCACCATCAATTTCGGGCCGCAGCACCCGGCGGCGCACGGCGTACTGCGTCTCGTGCTGGAACTCGACGGCGAGGTGGTCGACCGCGTCGATCCGCATATCGGCCTGCTCCATCGCGGCACCGAGAAGCTGATCGAGCACAAGACCTATCAGCAGGCGATCCCCTATTTCGACCGGCTCGACTATGTCGCGCCGATGAACCAGGAGCATGCCTTCTGCCTCGCGGTGGAGAAGCTGCTCGGCCTCGCCGTGCCGCGCCGCGCCCAGCTGATCCGCGTGCTCTATGCCGAGATCGGCCGCCTGTTGTCCCACCTCCTCAACGTCACCACCCAGGCCATGGACGTCGGCGCCCTGACGCCGCCGCTGTGGGGCTTCGAGGAGCGCGAGAAGCTGATGGTGTTCTATGAGCGCGCCTCCGGAAGCCGCATGCACGCGGCCTATTTCCGGGTCGGCGGCGTGCACCAGGACCTGCCGCCCAAGCTCATCGACGACATCGAGGGGTTCTGCGATCCGTTCCTGCTCGTTTGCGACGACCTCGAGGAACTCTTGACCGGCAACCGCATCTTCAAGCAGCGCAATGTCGACATCGCCGTGGTCAAGCTGGAAGACGCCTGGGCCTGGGGCTTTTCCGGGGTGATGGTGCGCGGTTCCGGCGCCGCCTGGGACCTGCGCAAGGCGCAGCCCTACGAGGTCTATTCCGAGCTCGATTTCGACATTCCGGTCGGCAAGAACGGCGACTGTTTCGACCGCTACTGCATCCGCATGGAAGAGATGCGGCAGTCGGTGCGGATCATGAAGCAGTGCGTCGCCAAGCTGCGCGAGCCGGCCGGGCAGGGGCCTGTCAGCGTCATCGATAACAAGATCGTGCCGCCGCGGCGCGCCGAGATGAAGCGCTCGATGGAAGCGCTGATCCATCACTTCAAGCTCTACACCGAGGGCTTTCACGTGCCCGCCGGCGAGGTCTATGCCGCGGTCGAGGCGCCCAAGGGCGAGTTCGGCGTCTATCTCGTCGCCGACGGCACCAACAAGCCCTACAAGTGCAAGATCCGCGCGCCTGGCTTCGCCCACCTCCAGGCGATGGATTTCCTCTGCCGCGGCTACATGCTGGCCGACGTCTCGGCGATCCTCGGCTCGATCGACATCGTGTTCGGCGAGGTCGACCGATGACCCGCAAAGTCGGCAGCCGCGGCGACGCCCCCGCCTCCCCCTGCAAGGGGGAGGTCGGACGCGAAGCGTCCGGGAGGGGGT
>Ga0302326_10010403_pt1 | contig 20172 bp, 20 predicted proteins | sample Palsa_T0_3_FD_202264 | JGI IMG/M metagenome (GOLD analysis project Ga0302326, IMG submission 202264) | Peat permafrost microbial communities from Stordalen Mire near Abisko, Sweden - Palsa_T0_3 | ecosystem: Environmental > Terrestrial > Soil > Palsa > Peat permafrost | place: Sweden: Abisko...
AGGAGATCGCCAACGTGATCGTCTTCCTCTGCTCAGCGGCGGCGTCGAACGTGAACGGCGCGGCCTGGTCGGTCGACGGCGGCCTGGTCGCGGTCATCATCTAGTGCCGTGATGTCGATCAAGACCGACGCCATCGGAAAGATCTACCCGCCGCTCCTCTACGCCGTCGGGCGCGAGAAGATCCGCGAGTTCGCGGCCGCCGTGGGGGAGACGAACCCGCTGCACACCGACGTCGAGGCCGCTCGCGCGGCCGGTTACGACGACGTCGTCGCCCCGCCGATGTTCGCCGTCGTGTACGCGGGGGCGTCGCTGACGCCTGCCCTCTTCGATCCCGAGGTGGGAATCGTCTTCGCGATGATGGTCCACGGCCGCCAGGAGTTTCGCTGGGGCAGGGTGGTCGTCGCAGGCGACGAGATCACCACCACGACCACGGTCAAGGACATCTCGACGCGAGGGGGGCTCGGCTTCTACGTCTTCGAGACCGAGTCCAAGGGTCGCCTCGGAGACACGGTGTGCACCGGGACCTGGACCCACATCGTCAGGGGAGCCGAATGAGCCTGGAGCCCGGCGAGCGCATCGAGCTCGAAGTCATCCCCGAGCGTCATGTCACGGTCCGCTATGCGGGGGCCTCGGGCGACTTCAACCCGATACATATTGATGAGGAGTTTGCGCGCGAGGTCGGCCTACCCGGCCGCATCCTCCACGGGCTCTGGATCATGGCCCAGGTCGCGCGCGCCCACACCGAGGCGGCGGGCGGACCGGAGGCGCTCAAGCGCCTGTCTGTCCAGTTCCGCGGCATGGGCCAGCTCGAGGAGAAGATCACCGTCACAGGCGAGGTCCGCGAGGTCACCGACGGCGTCGCCGTCGTCGACTCGAACGCCGTGCAGGCAGGGAAGCGGATCATCCGGGGTGCGGTGGCCGAGCTGGAATTGCCGTAACCGTTTCTCCGGCGCGTCGTCCGAGAAACTCCACGCCCCGACCTACAATCCTCCCCAGTGCTATCTGAGCGCCAAGAACTTGTCTTGCGGAAGGTCGTCGAGGAGTACCTCGAGGCTGGTGCGCCCGTGGCCTCGAAGGCGCTCGCGGCGGAAGTGGAATGGGGTCCGTCTACCATCCGGCACGAGCTCGCGAGCCTCGAGGACCTGGGGCTGCTCGCGCATCCTCACACCTCAGCGGGCCGGGTGCCGACGCAAGCCGGGTACCGGTACTTCGTAGACAAGCTGCTGCCCGTGGAGGACGCCGGCCCGCCGCTGCCCCTGACGCTGGTGCGCCGGGAGATCGACGAGGCGATGCGGGTCACCACCGAGACGCTCTCGCAGGTGAACAACCTGCTCGCTCTCGTCACCGCGCCCCCGATCGAGACGTCCACGATCCGCCACATCGAGGTGCTCGTGCTCCAGCCGCAGGTGGTGATGGTCGTGGTGATCACTTCGACGGGCGGCGTGAGCAAGCGCCTGTTCACCTTTGGCCGCTCCGTGGATGTCGGTCTCGCCGACTGGGCCGCGAGCTACCTGAACGAGCGCCTGGTCGGTCTCGGGCTGGGAGCGCGGATTCTCCATCAGCGTCTGCACGACCCCTCGCTGAGCGCCACCGAGGCCGCGTTCCTGGACGATCTCTCAGCCGCGTTCATCGAGCTCGAGGAGGCGCCGCAGGAGACGCTCTACGTCGAGGGCACGTCCCGGCTCGTGCGCGGGGAGCGGTTCAGCGACGTCTCCCAGATCAACGAGGTGATGGACATGCTCGAGCGCCGCGTATCACTGCTCGCCGTCCTCCGCCAGGCGCTCGCCGAGCGCGACGTCTTCGTCCGCATCGGGAACGAGAACGAGACGCCGGCTCTGCATTCGCTGGCGCTGGTCGCCGCCAGCTACGGGCTGCCTCAGCGCAGGCTCGGGGCGGTGTCGGTGATCGGGCCGCTGCGGATGGACTACGGGCGCGCGATCCGCTCCGTGCGAGAGGCGGCTACACAGCTCTCGCGCTTCGTTGTCGAGATCTACGACGAGCGGTAAAGGCCGATGCCCCGCGATTACTACGAGGTCCTTGGGGTCCAGCGCGGCGCCGACGACGGCGAGATCAAGAAGGCCTTCCGTCGCCTGGCCCGCGAGCTGCACCCGGACGTCAACAGCCACGATCCGGACGCCGAAGAGAAGTTCAAGGAGGCGGCGGAGGCGTACGAGGTCCTGTCGGACTCCGACCGGCGCGCGACCTACGATCGCTACGGCCACGACGGACTGCGGAGCGGCGGCTACGCGCCGAACTTCGACTCCTTCGGCTCGGTAGCCGACATCTTCGACGCCTTCTTCGGCGGCGGGAGCCCGTTCGGCGGCTTCGGCGGTGGCCGACCGGGCGGCCCCGAGCACGGCGGCGACGTCGCGGTGGCGGCCGAGATCGAACTTCCCCAGGCCGTGACCGGAGCCTCGGTCGAGGTGGCCTACGAGGCGATCGTGCGCTGCGAGCACTGCAACGGCAACGGCGCCGAGCCCGGCACCCCAATCGAGACTTGCAGCCGGTGCGCCGGCAGCGGCCAGCTGCGCACGGTGGCGCGCACGCCGTTCGGTCAGGTCGTACGCGCGACGGCATGCGATGCCTGCCAGGGCGATGGTCGAATCGCCACCGATCCCTGCCACGTGTGCCGGGGCCGGGGACGCAGCGTCAAGCGCACCAAGCTCACGGTCGACATCCCGGCGGGAATCTCCGACGGCCAGCGAATCCGGCTCGGAGGTCGCGGCCACGCCGGAGAGCGCGGCGGTCCGCCCGGCGATCTCTACGTGCTCGTTCGCGTTCGCGAGGACGACCGGTTTGTACGCGACGGCGACGACCTCGTCACCGCCGTCGACGTCGCGGCACCGCTGGCGGCGCTCGGCGCGACCGTGCACGTGCCGACGGTCGAAGGCTCCGTCGAGCTCGAGATTCCCGCGGGCACCCAGCCGCACGAGACGCTTGTCGTCCGCGGCGAGGGCATGCCCGCTCTGCACGGCCGGCACCGCGGCGACCTTCGCGTGGTGATCAACGTCGTCATTCCGCGCCGCCTCACGCGCGAGCAGCGCGAGCTGCTCGGCAAGCTCGCCGAAACGATGACCGACGAGAACCTGCGGACCGAAGAGGGCGTGTTCGGGAAGCTCAAGCGCGCGTTCGGCGCCTGACCGATCCTTGCTGCGCCTGGCCATCCGGGTGCGACGCGAGGACGCCGAGCTCGTGCTTGCCGAGCTGCTCGAGCTGGCGCCCGGCGGAGTCGAGGAGGTCGAGCTCGGCGACGCGATCGAGTACGCCGTCTACGGCGCTCCCGGCGAGCTTCCGGCGCTTCCGGATGTGCGGGCCGTGGCGGGCGCCGCTCTCGTCGAAGTGAGCACGACCGAGATAGCCGACGACTGGGCCGAGCGCTGGCGCGAGTTCCACCGGCCGCTGGTCCTCGACGGTCGGGTCACCGTGCGGCCGCCCTGGGAGCCCACGGGCAGCACCCCGATCGACGTGGTCATCGACCCGGGCCAGGCGTTCGGCACGGGCGCGCACGCGAGCACCAGGCTGTGTCTCGAGCTCATGCTCGAGCTCGGGGAGGCTTCGCCTCCCTTGGGAGTTGGCGTGGCGGCCAACATCCCGCCGGCTCGCGGCGCGCTGCTCGACCTGGGATGCGGCTCCGGCGTCCTCGGGATCGTCGCGGCCCGGCTGGGATGGGGACCGGTGGTGGCGGTCGATTACGACGCCGCGAGCGTGCAAGCCACGCGGGCCAACGCGGCGGCCAACGACGTCGAGCTCGAGGTCCGCCGGCTCGACGTTCGGACCGATCCGCTACCGGCGGCGCCTACGGTCCTCGCCAACCTGTTGTCGCCGCTGCTCATTGCCTGCGCGTCGAGGGTGGCGGCGATCGGGGGCGGGACCCGTCATCTGATCGCCAGCGGCATCCTCGTCCACGAAGCCGACGAAGTGGCGTCCGCCTTCGCCGCACACGGGTTGAATGTCGCCGAGCGCCGCGTGCGCGGGGAGTGGGCGGCGCTGCTGCTCGCCGGCTCCGGGGGTTGAAGGCTCAGGGCCGCAACGTGTGGACAAGGGCGGGTCGTGGAATCCTGGACACCTGGACGATGTACCCCGGGGCGGGATCGATCATCCTGCACGCAGACGATGTGATACCGGGCCTCGAAGGAGGTGAGACCTGATGAATCCGCTCGCGATAGGCGTTTCCCTCGGTGGCTTATTCCTCGATCTGGTGGCGCCACGGCCCAAGCCCCGGGCTGGCTTAGCGTACGAGTCCCTCCGCTCGCCGCAGGCTGTCCCGAGGACACCGTGGTACGACACCGCGTTCGAGGGGTACGGGGGAACGTCGATCGCGAGCGGTTCGTCCTTCGCGGCTCGCGTCACATCGCGCGATTAGCGGCTCTCCGACTTCACGGGGTGTGACCCTGCCGGGCGGGTGCGATCCAGCCGGGAGCAAGCCCTGCCGGGAGGTGCTCTGAATGTGGCGATATGCGCACGGCTACTCTGCGTAGCCGTGCGCTTCGCCGTCAAGTTCCTCGGCTGCAAGGTATCTCAGGCCGACGCCATGCTCGCTCGCCGCGCGCTGCTCGACGCCGGGCACGCGGAGGTGCCAGAGGACGCCGCCGACGTACACGTGATCAATACCTGCTGCATCACGAGCGCGGCGGAGGCCAAGTCGCGTCAGGCCGTCCGACGCTCGCTGAAGCTCGGCCCCCGCGAGGTGTACGTGTCCGGCTGCGCGGTGAACCTGAGCGCGCGGACCTTCGCGGAGATCGACTCCAGGGTCAAGACCTTCGTCGGGGTCGCGGAGGATGTGGCGGGAGCTATGGCGCAGGCGTCCGGTGCGTGCGTTGACCTCGAGCGTCACGCCGTCGCCCGCGATGGCTCCCTGAGCCCGGAAGCGCGCACCCGGGGGTTCCTCAAGGTTCAGGACGGCTGCGACTGCAGCTGCGCCTACTGCATCATTCCCACCGTGCGCGGCGCCGCTCGGTCAAGACCGGCGAGTGGGGTCCTCCGGGAGGCGCGGCGCCGCGTGGCGAACGGCCAGCCCGAGCTGGTGATGACCGGCATCAGCGTCGGCGATTACCGAGACCCGGAGCGTGGGCTCGAGCTCGGCGAGCTCATGGTCGAGGTCGCGCGCGTGCCCGGCGTGCGGCGCGTGCGGCTCTCGAGCGTCGAGGTCATCCACGTCAGGGACTCGCTGCTCGAGGCCTTGGCGGGCGAGCCGAAGGTGTGCCCGCACCTGCACGTGCCCCTTCAGTCAGGCGACGACGGGGTGCTCGAGGCGATGGGCCGCCACTACACGGCCGAGGAATACCTGCAGAGCATCGCCACCCTCCGCGCCGCCGTGCCCGCCGTGAACGTCACCACCGATGTGATCGTGGGCTTCCCCACCGAGGACGACGCCGCCTTCGAGCGCACACTGGACATGATCGACGCGGCCGGCATCAGCCGCGTCCACTCCTTTCCGTACTCGCCCCGGCCCGGGACGGTGGCCGCGGCGCTCGGCGACCGGGTGGCGCCGGAGGAGAAGAAACGCCGCTCACGAGCGCTCAGCGGTCGCTCGGAGGTTCGCTCGCGCCATCACCGGACGGCCAAGCTCGGACGCCCGGAGCTCGTGCTCGCAGACAAGGTCGCGGATACCCAGGTCTCCGGCTACACCTCGGACTACACCCGCTGCTACCTCCCGCCTCACGCCGTCGCCAGGGGGGAGCTGGTGGAGGTGCTGTGCGAGGAGCTCCAGGCGGACGGCATCCGGTGCCGACCGGTCTGAAACCCTAGGTCCGGGTGGACCAAACGGAGACGTCACCAGGCGGCGTATCCTTGAGGTGAGCGATGACCGTTATCGATCAGGTCCGAACCGACATCACCACCGCCATGAAGGCCGGCGAGAAGACGCGCGTCCGCGCGCTGCGGATGGTGCTGTCCGAGCTTCAGAAGGCGGCCAAGGAGGGCAGCTCCGACGAGGTTGCCGTGCTCCGCCGCGAGCGTAAGCGCAGGATCGAGGCCTCCGAGCAGTTCCGTCACGGCGGCCGTCCCGAGCTCGCCGAGCAGGAGGAGTCAGAAGCGGTGCTGATCGACGGCTACCTGCCGGCCGAGCTGCCCGACTCCGAGCTCGACGCGCTGGTGAGCGCGGCGATCGCGGAGACGGGGGCGAAGGATCCCAAGGACATGGGTCAGGTGATGAAGGCTGTGATGGCGAAAGTCGACGGCCGCGCTGACGGCAGGCGCGTCTCCGGGCGCGTCCGGGAGGTGTTGAGCGGCTCGCGTGCGTAGCAGAATCGAGCTCGAAAACGAAATTGCAGCAGAGCTCGCCGGAAGCGAGGATGCTGTCCTTCGCGCGCTCGAGGGACACCTCGAATGCGCCGTGTTCCTACGGGGGAACGTGCTCACCCTGGAGGGGGACGACGACGCGGTGCAGGCTGCCGGTGCCGTCGTCCGCGAGCTGTCGGAGCTGATCGCCCAGGGTCACGAGATCGCCCCCGGGACAATCGAGGCGGTTACGCGGGCACTCGACCAGCACGAGTCGCCCGCGGGCATCCTCGAGGACGTCGTGTGGCGGCATCGAACGACGAAGGTCACGCCGAAGACGGTCAATCAGAAGCGGTACGTCGACTCGATCAGGAACAACACCATCACCTTCGGGATCGGACCCGCGGGCACGGGCAAGACGTTCCTTGCCGTCGCCCTCGCCGCCGCGGCACTGAGCCGCCGGGAGGTCAACCGCATCATCCTCACCCGTCCCGCCGTCGAGGCGGGCGAGCGGCTGGGATTCCTGCCGGGAGACCTGATGGCCAAGGTTGATCCCTACCTGCGCCCGCTGTTCGACGCACTCCACGACATGCTCGAGCCCGAGCGGGTATCCCAGCACCTCGAGCGCGGGGTGATCGAGGTGGCGCCGCTGGCGTTTATGCGTGGCCGTGCCCAACCGTTGTCAAGCCCCGTGCTCACGCCGTCGGGTTTCCGTCCTATTGGCAGCCTACGCGTCGGCGATTTGGTGACAGGGCGCGATGGGCTCCCGACGCCGGTGCTCGGCGTTTATCCGCAGGGTCGCAAGCAGGTCTTCCGGGTGCGCACCCAGGACGGGGCCTCGACGCTGTGCTGCGCTGAGCACCTGTGGCATGTCTACACGGCATCCGACCGGCGCCGGGGAAAGCCCGGTCGTCTGCTCGAAACCCGGCAGATGATCGGTCGGCTCCGCGCGGCCCACCAGCACCGGTTCGAACTTCCCCTCCTTTCCGCCCCTGCCCAGTTCGAGAGTCGTGAGGTTCCCATCGAGCCCTACGCGCTCGGGCTCCTGCTCGGGGATGGATGCCTCACGACCACCACGACCCCTGCCTTCGCCACCGCAGATCCGGAGCTCGTGACGGCCCTCGAGTCGTCGCTGGATGGGATCGAGCTGCACCCCAAGGGCGGCTTCGATTACGTCCTTCGTCACGTCGACGGCCACCGCGGCGGCGTGATCGTCGCCAACCCAGTGACCGCCGCGCTCCGTGAGCTTGGGCTGGCGGGGACCAGGTCGCATACCAAGTTCGTGCCCGAGGCTTACCTGCACAACTCGGCCGACGTCCGGCTCGCGCTCCTCCAGGGTCTGCTCGACAGTGACGGCGGCCCGGTGTTTCAGTCCGCCCGCACCTGCCGGATCCAGTACACGACCTGCTCAGAGCGCCTGCGCGACGATGTCGTCTACCTCGTCCGTTCGCTCGGAGGCGTCGCTTACTCGCGGCGCCGGGCAGCTCTGGGGCGAACTCCAGGGCGGGCCGGCGGTCGGCCGGTGGAACACCGGCACGACGCCTTCGTGATGGACATTCGCCTCCCGGCCGGCGTCGAGCCCTTCCGTCTGCAGCGCAAGCAGGATCTCTATAACCGCTCGGGCGGAGGACGGCCGAGGCGCTTCATCGACGCGATCGAGCCGGCCGGAGAGATGGAGACGGTGTGCATCCAGGTGGGGGCCGCGGATTCGCTCTACATCACCAACGACTACCTGGTCACGCACAATACCCTCAACGACTCCTTCATCATCCTCGACGAGGCGCAGAACACGAGCCCGGAGCAGATGAAGATGTTCCTCACCCGGCTCGGCTTCAACTCGCGGATCGTCGTCACCGGCGACATCACGCAGATCGACCTGCCCCGCGAGCATGACTCTGGGCTCGTCGTCGTCAGCGAGATCCTCGAGGACGTCGAGGGAATCGACTTCGTGCGCTTTGGCGAGGAGGACGTGGTGCGGCATAAGCTCGTCCGCCGGATCGTCGCCGCGTACACCGAGCACGCGCAGCGATCCGCGCCCGAGCTGCGGCCGCGCAAGCGGGCGTGACCCTCGAGATCGAGGTCATCGGCGTCGATTCTGGACGCTACGAGGGCCTGACCACGGGCGAGGTCGAGCAGCTGTGTGCCCTCGCGCTCGCGTCCGCGGGGATCGAGGATGGGCACGTCGCCGTCGAGCTCGTCGACGAGTCGCGGATGCGCGAGCTCAACCGCGAGCACCGCGGCGCCTATAAGCCGACCGACGTGCTCTCCTTCCCCGTCGACGAGGACGGACTCACCGCCGGCCCCCGCGAGCTCGGCGACGTCGTCATCTGCCCTCCCTACGCATCAGACCTGCGCGAGGCCGTCGTCCACGGCGTCCTCCATCTGACCGGGATGGACCACGAGACCGACGCGGGCGAGATGCTGGCACTGCAGGCCGAACTTATGAGTTGGGTGCGCAGTCCGAGTGGGCGAGCGTGACCGACGACGCCGAACCGTTGCGTGCGCACTCGGACCTCGCACCCGACGAGTCCGGCCGATCCGGAGCCCCGACCCGCTCAGGCTTCATCGCCCTAGCGGGCCGTCCCAACGTGGGCAAGTCGACGCTCACCAACGCGATCGTGGGTTCCAAGGTGGCGATCGTCTCCGACAAGCCGCAGACGACGCGGCGCGCGATTCGGGGCGTCGCCAGCGCCGCCGGCTGGCAGCTCGTGCTCATCGACCTTCCCGGCGTCCAGCGGCCGCGCGACGCGCTCACCGGGAGGATGCAGCGTCGCGTGGAACGGGAGCTCGGAGACGCCGATGGCTGCCTGCTGGTAGTCAACGCCGAGCAGGGCATCGGACCCGGCGATCGCTTCATCGCCAATCTCCTGCGCGGTGCCGCGGTCCCGGTAGTCGTCGCCGTCAACAAGATCGACCGCTGCCATCGTGCCGGCACCGCAGCTACGCTGCAGGCAGTCGCCGACCTCGAAGTCGGTGAGGAGATCTTTCCCGTCTCCGCGCGCACCGGCGCGGGCCTGCCCCAGCTCGTCGAGCGGCTTGTGGAGCTGCTGCCCGAGAGCCCGTTCTTCTTCTCGCCGGGTCAGCGCTCGGACGTGCCCGAGTCGGTGTGGCTTGCCGAGCTCGTGCGCGAGCAAGTCCTCTCGCGGGTGCGCGCCGAGGTGCCACACGCGGTCGAGGTCGAGGTCGAGGCGATCGAACAGCGACGTGAGGACCTGATCGCCGTAGTGGCGGTTGTGCTCGTCGAGACAGAGTCCCAGAAGGGGATCCTGATCGGCGCCGGGGGAAAGATGGTCAAGGCCATCGGCACTGCGGCCCGCCGGGCCATCGAACGAGAGCTCGACTCCAAGGTGCATCTGGAGCTCTCAGTTCGGGTACGACGGCATTGGCGCGGTGACGAGCGGCTGCTCGACCGGCTCGGGATCGAATAGGACATCCGCCTAGAAGCAACCCCGACGCTAAAGGGTGGGCATAAGGTTTTGCTCGCCAGGAGCCGATAAGAACTCTGCAGGAACGGGCACCGAGACACCCAACGAGGAGAAGGACGATTGAGAAGGCGAGAGGCCGTTCTTGCGCTCTACGCGGCGGGGCTCATCGTGCTGGCCCTGTTGACGGTGTTCGCGATCGAGCTCTCCAACACTCAGGCCAAGTCCAAGCAGGACGTCGAATCGCGCGTCCACGAGCGCGGTGTGCTCGCCGGCGCGCTGATCGACAGCCTGTTCCAATCGGTCCAGCAGGAGGTGCCGCGGGATGACAGCACGTACGGCACCAGGACAGTGAGCGAGCGGACCATGAACAGCGTGCGAGCGAGGAACTCGTACACGGTGCTGCTCGACGCGCACGGCAACGTGATCGCCCATTCCGCCGGCTTTACGGCACAGGCCCGCACTAACCTCGCGCGCTCGGCCGCCCTGTCGCTGATCCGCACCGGTCACCGCTTCGCGCTCGGGAATCTAACCCCATACGGGAAGACGGGAGCGATCGACTTCGCCGTAACGTTGGCCACTCCCTACGGCGTGCGGACGATGCTGACCGGATTCTCCCCGGCGGCTCTCGGCACGCTGTTCACCGGAGACCTGCGCGAGATCCCCGGGGTTCTGGGCGCACGCAATTACATCCTCGACGGCAACGGAGCGGTGCTCGCGTCGACCAACCCTGCGATCCCGGTGGGACAGCCATTCGGACCCCCAGCCGTGATGGCAGGGCTGGGGCATTCCTCCGCCAACATGGGCGGCCAGTATTACGACCAGATTCCCCTATCCAACTCGACCTGGCGGATCGTGCTCGTGGCCCCCGACGGTCCGCTCTTCGCGAGCGTCTCGGGGTTGCGCAAGTGGATTCCGTGGTTGATCTTCATCTGCTTCGCGCTGTTCGCGATCGCGGCGCTCGCGCTCGGCCAGCGGGTGCTCCGATCCGCCAAAGAGGTCCGCGAGGCCAATGCCAGGCTCGCGCTCCTGAATACCGAGCTCGAAGCCACGAACGAGACCCTCGAGCGCCGGGCGCGCGAGCTCGCACGTTCCAACGCCGAGCTCGAGCAGTTCGCCTCCATCGCCTCGCACGATCTCCAGGAGCCGCTGCGGAAGGTCCGCACGTTCACCCAGCAGGCAGCGGTGATCGAGGCAGACAGTCTCTCCGACCGGGGGCGCGATTACCTCGAGCGGGCCAACGCCGCCGCCGAGCGCATGCAGAAGCTGATCGAGGACCTGCTCAAGTTCTCGCGCGTGGCGACGCACGGCCGCCCCTTTACTCGGGTCGATCTGGCGCAGGTGACCAGGGAGGTGCTGGAGGATCTCGAGGCGCAGGTCGAGCACTCGGGCGCGCTCGTCCATGTCGGGGCGCTGCCGACGATCAGCGCCGACGCGCTGCAAATGCGTCAGCTGCTGCAGAACCTGATCTCCAATGCCATCAAGTTCCGCCGCGCAGGGGTGACACCGGAAGTCTGGGTCGATGCCACCCTTCTCGACGACCGCGTGCGGCTCACGGTGCGCGACAACGGGATCGGCTTCGACCCGCAATACAGCCGTCGCATCTTTCGCGTGTTCGAGCGGCTCCACGGACGAGGCGAGTACCCGGGAACGGGGATCGGGCTCGCGCTGTGCCGCCGGATCGCGGAGCGGCACGGCGGCAATATCGTGGCTGACTCCGAACCCGATACCGGGGCCACATTCACCGTAACCCTGCCTACGCGCCAGCGCGACGAGGTCTTGATTATCTCCGAACACGCCGAGCACGAATCCGAGGAGGCCACGAACATTCATGCCTGAGTCGCACGGGAAGTCCGTCACGATCCTGCTCGCGGATGACGACGAGGAGGATCGGGAGCTCGCGCGCGACGCGCTCCAGGACTCGAAGCTCGCCAACGACATGCATTTCGTCGTGGACGGCCAGGACCTGATGGATTACCTGCGCCGCCAAGGGCGCTACGCGGATCCGTCGGTGGAGGCACCGCGGCCCGGGATCATCCTGCTCGATCTCAACATGCCCAAGAAGGACGGGCGCGAAGCGCTCGCCGAGATCAAGGCCGACGAGTCGTTGCGGCGGATACCCGTCGTCGTGCTCACGACCTCGAACGACGAGCAGGACGTCCTGCGCACCTACGACCTCGGCGTCAACTCCTTCATCACCAAGCCGGTCACCTTCGGCGGGCTCGTCGACGCGATGAGCGCCTGGTCGCGTTACTGGTTCGAGCTCGTCGAGCTCCCCAACGGGGAGGTCGGCAATGGCTTCTCGCACTGAGCCGACGCGGGTTCTCCTGGTCGAGGACGACGAAGATGATTATCTGATCACGCGAGACATGCTCGCCGGCCAGGATCGTGCGCGCTTCGTGCTCGAATGGTGCGCCGAGTACGGCAAAGCGCTCGAGGCCATACGGCGTCAGGCTCACGACGTCTACCTGATCGATTACCGCCTTGGCGCGCATACCGGCCTCGACCTGGTGCGCGAAGGGTTCGCCGCACGCCCGCGGGCGCCCGTGATCATCCTCACCGGGCAGAGCGACTACGAGATCGATCTCGAGGCGACGGCGCTTGGCGTCACCGACTATCTCGTCAAGCAAAATCTCGATCCCGCCGGCCTGGAACGCTCGATCAGGTACGCCATCAGCCATCAGCGGGCGCTCGCCGACCTGATCCAGAGCGAGGAGCGCTACACGCTCGCCGTGCGCGCGGCCAACGACGGGATCTGGGATTGGGATCTGCGCAAGGATCGCATCTACTTCTCCCCGCGCTGGCACGCGATCCTCGGATACCCCGAGCGCTCGGGCGACGAGGATCCCTCCACCTGGTTCGATCTCGTGCACAGCGACGATCTACTGCGCCTGCGCGCAGCGATCGACGCCCACGTCGCCGGACAGACACCGCACCTGGAATCCGAGCACCGGATGCGGCACGCCGACGGAACCTGGCGATGGGTGCTCAGCCGGGGCCTGGCGATTTTCGGCGACGACGCCGACGTGACGCGCATGGCGGGCTCGCTCTCGGACATCACCGATCGCCGCAGCGCCGAGATCCGCCTCCAGCACGACGCGCTCCACGACGCGCTCACCGGCCTCCCCAACCGGGCCCTGTTCATGGACCGTGTGGACCAGGTGGTGCGGCGGACATCGCGCGAGCCGGGGGCCGGGTGCGCGGTCCTGTTCATCGACATCGACCGCTTCAAGCTCGTCAACGACAGCCTGAGCCACGCCGTCGGCGACCACCTCCTGGTGGCGCTGGCCGGGAGGATCGCCGGGGTGCTGCGTCCCGGCGACACGGTCGCGCGGATCGGCGGCGATGAGTTCACGATTCTCCTCGACGGCGCCGTCAGCGAGCGGGAGGCGGCGATCGTCGCCGGGCGCGTCCAGGGCGCGCTCGGTCAAGCCTTCACCGTAGACGGCCACGCGCTGGTCGTGACGGCCAGCATCGGAATCTCGCTGAGCGCCCCGCAGATCGATCCGTCCGAGCTGCTGCGCAACGCGGATATCGCGATGTACGACGCCAAGCGCCGCGGTCGCGCCGGCTGCGCGCTGTTCGACGAGAGCATGCACCGCCGGGTCGTGGACCGTCTCGAGCGCGAGAACGATCTTCGCCATGCCGTCGACCATTCGCTGCTCGAGATCCACTATCAGCCGATCGTCGATCTTGCCACCGGCCGCATCCGGGCGCTCGAAGCGCTCGCACGATGGCCGACCGGCTGGCCCGAGGTCTCTCCGCTCGATTTCATCCCCATCGCCGAGGAGACCGGGGTAATCGGTCCCCTCGGCCTCCTCGTCCTCAGGGGCGCGCTCGAGTCGCTCAGCCGGTGGCGTGGCGGTGGCTTGGTCGGCGAGGACGTGCGTATGAGCGTGAATGTCTCCGCCCGTCAGCTCGAGGATCCGAGCCTGCCGGCGAGCGTGCGCGCGGCGATCGCATCCGCGGGCGTCGAGGGTGACGCCCTGCGCCTCGAGATCACGGAGAGCACGCTGATGCAGGAACCTGAGCGGATGCAGCAGATCGTCAATGAGGTTTGCGCGACCGGCGCCGGGCTTCATCTCGACGACTTCGGCACCGGGTACTCCTCGCTGGCCGCTCTGCATCGGTTCCCGGTCGACGCGTTGAAGATCGACCGCAGTTTCGTGGCCTCGATCACCGGCAAGGCCGGCGGCAGCGACGTGATCGTTCGCTCCACGGTCGCGCTCGCCCACAGCCTCGGTCTGCACGTCATCGCCGAGGGGATCGAAACCGCGAGCCAGCTCCGGCGCCTGCGGACGCTGGGGTGCGAGTACGGGCAGGGCTTCCTTTTCGGGGCGCCGCTGAGTGCCGCCGACACCGAGGCATTGCTCGTCAGCTGGGACCCCGCGCGCGTTGCCGCTCTGGGCGATCACGGCGCCGTGGAACTGGCCGGCACCGATTCCCCTGAGGGATTTGGCAGAGCCGAATCGCCCCGGGACAGGCCGCCGACCTGATCTCAGGAGGGGGAGTACCTCGTGGGAGGCCCACTAGAATCTCCCGCCCGTGGACGACGCCGAGATCGCCTTTGACGAGCGCGGCCTGGTTCCGTGCGTGATGCAGGACTGGCGCACGGGCGAGGTGCTGACGCTCGCCTACATGAACGCCGAGGCGCTGCGTCGTACGCGCGAGACGGGCGAGATGCATTTCTTCAGTCGCTCGCGCCAGGAGCTGTGGCACAAGGGCGCCACGTCAGGAAACACGATGGAGGTGAAGGCGATCCGCTACGACTGCGATGGCGACGCGGTGCTGGCGCTCGTCGAGCCTCGCGGTCCGGCGTGTCACACCGGCGAGCGCACGTGCTTTCATCGAGGGCAGCTCGATCCCGTCGCTCTCTACGAGGTCTTGCCCACGCTCGAGCGCACCATTGCGTCACGGGCGGCGGCCCGGCCCGACGGCTCCTACACCGCGACCCTGCTCGCCGAGCCCGGTCGCATCGGCGAGAAGGTCCAGGAGGAGGCCGAGGAGGTGGCGCGCGCGGCCCGGGAGGAATCGGACGAACGGGTCGCCGAGGAAGCCGCCGACGTCATCTACCACCTCGCCGTGCTCCTACGTAGCCGCGAGCTGACGCTCGCCGACCCGGTGCGGGTACTCGATGGCCGTCGCCGGCAGTGAGGCCGCGTCCGCGGCGACGCCGTCGCTCGAGCAGGTGCGCGAGCTCGCGCGCGAGTACAACCTGATCCCCGTCCGCGAGACGTTTGTCGACGACTGCGAGACGCCGGTGTCGGCGTTCCTGAAGCTGCGCGAGGACGGTCCCGCGTTCCTGCTCGAGTCCGCCGACCAGGGGCGGGTGGGGCGCTACTCCTTCATCGGCTTCCGCCCCCGCAAGGTGCTGCGGTGGTCGCTCGGGGAGCCTGGCGACCCCTACGCACTCGCGGCCGCCGAGCTCGGCCGGTACCGGCCCGCCCCGCTCGCGGACCTGCCGCCGTTCGCCGGTGGTGCCGTCGGCGTGTTCGCCTACGACCTGGTGCGCACGGTCGAGCCGCTCGGCGAGCCAAACCCCGATCCCCTCGGCGTGCCCGACCTCGCGCTGATGTTGACAGACACCCTCGTCGTGTTCGATCACCTCAAGCACAGCGTCACGGTGCTGGCCAACGTGTACCCCGAAGGGGACATCGAGGCGTCCTACGCGGCCGCACTCGAGACGATCGCCGAAGTGCGCTGGCGCCTGTCCGGACCTGTTCCGCGGCCGTCGCGCCGGCCGGGAACGGGGAGGACGGTCCCCGAGTTCGTCTCGAACATGTCTCAGGCCGGATTCGAGTCGATGGTGGCCCGGATCATCGAGTACATCTACGCGGGCGACGCATACCAGGTGGTGCCGTCGCAGCGCTGGTCAGCGCCGGTCCCGGTCGAGGCCTTCTCGATCTACCGCGGCCTGCGGGTGGTGAACCCGAGCCCGTACATGTACTTTCTCGACTTCGGCGACTTCGAGGTCGCGGGGGCGAGCCCGGAGCCGCTGATCACGGTCAGCGGCCGCGACGTGTCGACCCGGCCCATCGCCGGTACTCGCCCGCGAGGTGCGACCGCCGAAGAGGACCGCCAGATGGCGGAGGAACTGCTCGCCGACGCCAAGGAACGCGCCGAGCACGTGATGCTCGTGGACCTCGGACGCAACGACCTCGGGCGCGTATGCGAGTACGGAAGCGTCAGCGTCGAGAGCTTCATGGCGGTCGAGAACTACAGCCACGTGATGCACATCGTCTCGAGCGTCGTCGGCCGGTTGCGCGAGGGGGTGGGCGCGCTCGAAGCGCTGCGTGCCGTCCTGCCGGTAGGCACGCTCTCAGGTGCGCCCAAGGTGCGGGCGATGGAGATCATCGATGAGCTCGAGCCGGTCAAGCGCGGCGGCTACGGCGGCGCGATCGGTTACGTCGCCTACACGGGAGATCTCGACACCTGCGTCCACATCCGCACCGTCGTCGTCAAGGACGGTGTCGCCCACGTCCAGGCCGGGGGCGGCACCGTAGCCGACGCCAAACCGGACAACGAGTACCGCGAGTCGGTGGCGAAGTCCCAAGCCGTGATGCAGGCGATCAAGGTGGCGGTCGGGCAGCCGGACTGGCCTTAGGGGGGCGGGCGCCCCCCGTCGGCCAGTCGCTTCCTGGCGTGTGGAGTGGGCTCGGGCGTGGGGTAGGGCTCGTCAGCAACTGGCCGGCGGGGGACATCCCGCCCCCCAGCCTTGCCGGACGTGCGGCGGATCTAACGTGGCCGTGGCTCGGTTACCGTTCTCCCTCTTGTGCGTGTCCTTGTGGTCGACAACTACGACAGCTTCACCTACAACTTGGTGCAGTACCTCGGTGAGCTTGGTGCCGAGGTCGAGGTCGTGCGCAACGATCAAGCTTCGGTGGAGGACCTGCTGGTGCGCGGGTATGACCGGGTGATCGTTTCGCCGGGGCCGTGCACGCCGAACGAGGCGGGCATCTCCCTAGAGGTGGTGCGCCGGTTCCCGGAGGCTCGCATTCCCACGCTCGGGGTGTGCCTGGGGCACCAGGCGCTCGTGCAGGCGTGGGGGGGGAGGGTGATCACGCACGAGCCGATCCACGGCAAGACGTCGGACATAGACCACGATGGGCGCACCATCTTCCGCGGCCTGCGGACCCCGCTCACGGTCGGGCGCTACCACTCGCTGGTCGCCGATCCACAGTTGCCTGAGGTGCTCGAGCGCAGCGCCGTGGGGGGCGAGGTGGTCATGGCCGTGCGCCACCGCGAGCTTCCGGCCGAAGGCGTCCAATTCCATCCCGAATCGGTGCTGACCGAGCAGGGCCGGGAGCTGCTGGGGAATTTCCTCGAGGCGGGGGGACGGTGAGCGATCATCTGCTCACGGGCGCGATCGATGCGCTCGCGTCGGGCCGGGACCTGAGCCTGGACGACGCGGCGGCCGTGCTCTCGGAGATCATGGCGGGCGAGGCGAGCGAGGTTCAGATCGCAGGCTTCCTGATCGCGCTGCGCACGAAGGGGGAGACGGTCGACGAGCTGGCGGGGCTGGCACGGACGATGCGCGGATTCGCGGCCCACGTCACCGTTGATCGCGACAACCTCCTCGACACCGCCGGAACCGGTGGCGGTCGGCAGACGTTCAACGTCTCGACCACGGCGGCGCTGATCGCCGCGGGAGCGGGATGCACGGTCGCCAAGCACGGCAACCGCTCCGCCACCGGCCTGTCGGGCTCGGCGGACGTGCTCGAGGCGCTCGGAGCCCGGATCGACCTGCGTCCCGAGGCGGTGGCGCAGTGCATCGAAGACGTCGGGTTCGGGTTCATGTTCGCGCCCACCCATCACCAGGCGACGCGCTATGTGATCCCCGTGCGCCGTGAGCTCGCGGTGCGCACGATCTTCAATTTTCTTGGCCCGCTGACCAACCCGGCCGGAGCGACGCGCCAGCTCATCGGCGTGTCCGACCCGGCCTACCTCGACGTCCTCGCCGGCGCGCTCGCGCGCCTCGGGGCCGAGCGCGCGCTCGTCGTCTCGAGCGAAGACGGTCTCGACGAGCTCTCGATCTCGGCGCCGACGTCGGTCGTCGAGGTAACCGGCCCGCAGACCCGGCGTTACACGGTCGCCCCTGAGGATTTCGGGCTCGACCGGGCGCCACCCGAGGCGGTGAGCGGCGGCACCCCGGAGCACAATGCGCAGACCGCTCGCCGCATCCTCGCCGCCGAGCGTGGCGCGCCTCGCGACATCGCCGTGCTCAACGCGGGCGCGGCGATCTACGCCGGGGGCGTAGCGGATACGTTCGCCGACGGAGTCCGCGCGGCCGCGGACGCCATCGACACCGGCGCGGCGCTCAGCGCGCTTGATCGCTTCGTCGCCCGCACCCAGGAGCTGGCGCCGGCATGAACGCCCTCGAGCGGATCGTGGCCATGAAACGGGAGGAGGTGGAGCGCCGACGGCGCGAGGTGCTGGTCTCCGAGCTCGAGGCCGTGGCGGCACAGCGGCACTCAGAGCTGCGGCCCTTCGCCGCGGCGCTCGCCCGGCCCGGGCTCTCGGTGATCGCCGAGCACAAGCGTCGCTCGCCCTCGGCCGGCGTGATCAGGGAAGGCGTCGCCATCGAGGAGGTCGTCGCCGCCTACGAGCGTGGCGGGGCGTCGGCGCTCTCGATCTTGACCGAGGCCCCGAGCTTCCACGGCGCCCTCGCCGATCTCCAATCCGCGCGCGACGCGACCGTGCTTCCGCTCCTGCGCAAGGATTTCATCGTCGATCCCTACCAGGTCATCGAGTCGCTTGCCGCCGGTGCCGACGCGATCCTCCTGATCGTCGCCGCGCTCACTCCCACCCAGCTTTCGACGCTGTACACGTCGGCGCGCGCGGCCGGACTCGCGGTCCTCGTCGAGGTGCACGACGCCCACGAGCTCGAGCAAGCGGCAGCGGTCGGCGCCGAGATCATCGGAATCAACAACCGCGATCTCACCACCCTCGTGGTCGACACCGGCCGTACCTTCGAATTGCTCGCGAGCGTGCCCCCGGGAGCCACAGTGGTGGCCGAATCCGGGTTTCGCACGAGGGCCGAGCTCGATCGGCTCGAGCGCGCCGGCGTGCATGGCGTGCTCGTGGGTGAGGCGCTGATGCGCTCGCCGGAGATCGAGGCGACATGCCGAACGCTCGCCGGCGGACGGCCGCTCGCGGACCACGTGCATTGAGGTCCGATCCCGTGCCGTCACGGGATCGTACGATGTGGGTATGTCCGCTCCCTTCGTCCCGAGAGTCAAGCTCTGCGGCATCACCACTCCCGAAGATGCCGAGCACGCCGCCTCCCTCGGCGTGTGGGCGATCGGCCTGAACTTCTGGCCGCGGTCCGCGCGGCGCTGCGATCCGGACACCGCGGCGGAGATCGCGGCTGCGCTCAAGCGGCGAGTAGAGGTGGCCGGCGTGTTCGTCAACCCGACCCTCGAGCACGTCGCCGCCACCGCCGAGGCCGTCGGCCTGACGATGATCCAGCTTCACGGCGACGAAGGCCCGTCGTTCTGTGCCGAGGTGGCGCGGCGTACCGGCTGCAGGGTGATCAAGGCGGCACGGGTGCACAGCGGTGCCGACATCCAGGCGCTGGCCGTGTTCCACGTCGATTACCACCTGCTCGACAGCCACGTGCCGGGGCAGCATGGGGGAACGGGAGAGACATTTGCCTGGGAGCTCGCCCGCACGCACCGGGGCCGGGTGCCGTTGATCCTGAGCGGGGGCCTAACGCCCGAGAACGTCTCCGCTGCCATCACGGCGGTACGACCGTTCGCCGTCGACGTGGCGAGCGGCGTCGAGTCCAACCCGGGCCGCAAGGATCCGGCGAAGATGGAGGCCTTCGTGGCCGCGGTACGGGGGGAGTCGACTGGCGTCGACTCCCTTGAGAGTTCGGTCGAGGGCTCGGGCGGGGGTGGCGATTTTGGCGCCGAACTCCCGGGTCCCGGGGTCCCCGCATGACGGTAGTCGAGCATCGCTTCGGGCCCTACGGCGGCCAATATGTCCCCGAGACGCTGATGCCGGCGCTCGAGGAGCTCGAGCGGGCGTGGATCGCCGCGCGGGACGATCCCGGCTACCGTGCGGAGCTCGACTCGCTCCTGCACGACTACGTGGGTCGGCCCACTCCGCTCTACCACGCTCGGCGCTTGAGCGACGCCGCCGGGCACCCCATCTACCTCAAGCGCGAGGACCTCAATCACACGGGCGCGCACAAGATCAACAACGCTCTCGGACAGGCCCTGCTGGCCGTGCGCATGGGCAAGCGGCGGATCATCGCGGAGACCGGTGCCGGACAGCACGGCGTCGCGAGCGCGACGGCGTGCGCGCTCCTCGGGCTCGAATGCGTGGTCTACATGGGCACGGAGGACATGCGTCGCCAGAAGCCCAACGTCGAGCGGATGGAGCTCCTGGGCGCGCGCGTCGAGCCCGTCGAAGCGGGCGCGCGGACGCTCAAGGAGGCGGTCTCGGCGGCCATTCGCGACTGGGTTACCAACGTCGCCACCACGCACTACATCATCGGCTCGTGCGTCGGTCCCGCGCCCTACCCGGC
>Ga0302326_10010404_pt1 | contig 20171 bp, 17 predicted proteins | sample Palsa_T0_3_FD_202264 | JGI IMG/M metagenome (GOLD analysis project Ga0302326, IMG submission 202264) | Peat permafrost microbial communities from Stordalen Mire near Abisko, Sweden - Palsa_T0_3 | ecosystem: Environmental > Terrestrial > Soil > Palsa > Peat permafrost | place: Sweden: Abisko...
CGTCGCCGATCCCGTCGGCTCCGCGCAGCTCGGTCCGGGACCGGTCCCACGGGTACTGGTTGTGCAGCACCATGGCCCAGCGCATCAGCGCTTCCAGCTCCGGGACGCTCTCGTGCGCATCGATGATGTCCTCGGTCCGGAACACCGGGTAGTCCGGGTCGTGCCCGGGCATCACGAACGTCAGCGCGCCCGGCGCAGCCACGAACTCGGACACGGTCGGCTTGATCGCCGGCAGCTCGGTGGCGTGGTGCAGCTTCGTGCGGAACAAGGCGAACAGCAGGCCGAACACCTTGTCCTCGGTACCGGCGTCCCACGTCGCCGGCAGCGCGCGGAAGGCCTGCTCGACCGCGGCCACCTTGCGTTCGCTGTCCTCCCACGGCGTCAGCACCGGCAAGAACACGTCGTCGCGGTGCTTAGCCAGGTCACGCCAGCGCGTCGGCCGCTTGTCGAACATGGTGATCGCGTACCGGTTGACCCAGTACAGGTTCTGCCCCAGGTCCCGCAGCAGCTCAAAACGCCCGGGGTAGGCCCCGGACTCGACCCGGGCCAGGATGTCGGTGCCGGTCGGCGCCTTCGCCTCGAAATCCCGCCCGATCACCGCGGCGAACTGGTCTAGCGTCCCCAGCACCGAGAAGTCCAGGTCACCCAGGAAATTCGCCGGAAACACCAGGCGACCGTACCGGTTGACCACGAACGGTTTCATGGACACCAGGCCCTAGTCGTGAAAGCATCACGCGGCCTGGCCACCGGAGCCAGGTCGGCGTCGTGGAGAAAGTACCTCGTCATGAGCCGGTCTCCCGGACGGCGCGGAGAATCCCGGGCCATGCCGCGGTGAATTCATCGGCTTCGGCCGTGGACAGGATCAGCGGCGGCGACAGCCTGATCACGTCCGGCTGAACCGCGTTGACCAGGAACCCCGCCTGCTGCGCGGCCGCCTCCACGGCTGGGGCCGCCTCGGCCGTCAGGACGATGCCCAGCCACAGCCCTCGGCCGCGCACGCCTGCCACCAGCGGGTCGCTGACCGCGCTGAGGCTGACGGCCAGGCGTTCTCCCAGCGACGTGACGTGCTCGAGCAGCCCGTCGCGCTCGATCACCTCGAGCACGGCCAGGGCCGCAGCGCAGGTGACCGCGCCGCCGCCGAAGGTGGTGGCGTGGTCACCCTTGGCGAAGGCAACGCCACAATCTCCCAGGCCGATGCACGCCCCGATCGGGAGCCCGCTGCCCAGCCCCTTGGCCAGGGTCAACACGTCGGGCCGCACGCCGGCCGCCTGGTGGGCGAACCAGGCCCCGGTCCGGCCGATGCCGCTTTGGACCTCATCGATCACCAGCAGTGCGCCGGCCTGGTCGCAGGTTTCCCGGGCGGCGCGCAGGTATCCCTCCGGGGCCGGCACGACGCCGCCCTCGCCGAGGACGGGCTCGAGAAAGACGGCCGCGACATCGGCGCCGACGGCCGCGCGCAGCGCGGCGACGTCGCCGTACGGTACGTGCTGCACGGTCAGGCCGAACGGCGCGAACTGATCGCGGATGGACGGCTTCCCAGTCAGCGCGAGCGCCCCCATAGTCCGGCCGTGGAAGCTGCGCTCGGCGGCTACGAACACCGGCCGCCCCGGCCCCTGGATCCGCCGTACCAGCTTGATTGCCGCCTCGTTAGCTTCGGCTCCCGAGTTCGCGAAGATCACCCGGCCCTCCGCGCCGAGCAGCGCGAGGAGGCGCTCGGCGAGCTCCACGTTGCGCTCGTGCAGGTACAGGTTGGAGGTGTGGGTCAGCGTGGCGATCTGGCGGCTGACCGCCTCGACGATCGCCGGGTGAGCATGCCCGAGCGAGTTCACCGCGGCCCCGGCGAACAGGTCCAGGTACTCGCGTCCTTCCAGGTCCCACACCCGGCAGCCCGCGCCCCGGCTGATCGCCATCGAGGGCAGGCCGTAGCTCGGCATCATCGCCGCTGCGAACCGTTTCTGCAGTGCTTCCGTCTCACTCATGCGGTGTCCTCCCGCTTGCTTCCCGTGGTGCCTTTCTGGCACCCCTAAACCCCAGGCGAGGAACCCGTCGGCCGGCGAGAGCGCACCTGGACAATCTGATTGCGCACCCACGCCGTCAGCCAGTTCGAGCGTGACTACGACAAGTTGATCATGATGGCCTTCGTCTCGAGAAAGGCATCGAGTCCCTCAGAGCCCCACTCCCGCCCGATTCCGCTCTGCTTATAGCCGGCGCCCATCGGCATGTGCTTCAGACGGACGTCGTCGCGATAGCTGTTGACCCAGACGACTCCGGAGCGGACCTCTCGTGCGAACCGCATCGCAACATTGATGTCCCGGGTCCAGCAGCCGGCCGCGAGCCCGAACTCGCTGCGGTTCGCCAGGCTGATCGCGTCGTTGAGGTCGGTGAAGGTGAGGATGCTCAGGACAGGGCCGAAGATCTCCTCCTGGGCCAGCCGGGAGTCCGGGGAGACGTCGTCGAACACAGTGGGCTCGAAGAAGAACCCGCGGCTGAGATCCTCCGCTGCGGGTCGGTGGCCCCCGATGAGAAGTTTGGCCTCCGCCTTGCCGAGCTCGACATACGATTCCACCTTGCGTAGCTGGTCCTCGCTGATCAGGGGGCCGCACGTGGTGTTGTCGTCGAACGGGTCGCCCAGCTTGTGCTCGGCGACCTTCTGCAGCAGCAGCGGCACGAACTCGTCCTTGATGGACTCCTGGATAAGCAAGCGCGAGCCGGCCTGACACGACTGGCCGGCCAGCCTGATGATGCCCTTCGCCGCGGCGAACGCCGCCTGCTCCAGCGACGGCGTATCGGCGAAGATGACATGAGGCGACTTCCCGCCCAGCTCAATGTTCATCTTCTTCATGTTTCCCGCGGCCGCACGTACGATATGGGGTCCGGTCGCGCTCGACCCGGTGAACGTCACCATGTCCACCTTGTGGCTCGCGACGAGTGCCTGCCCCACCACGGCGCCATTGTCTGCGGCGCTGGTCACGACATTGAAGACACCCGCAGGTAGCCCGGCGTCCTCAAGAAGCTGCGCGAGCTGGAGAACCACGCCAGAACAGAGATGCGCAGGCTTGCTGACCAAAGTGCATCCCGCAGCTATTCCGGGGAGGCCTTTGTGGACAATGGAGAGCGGCACGTTCCATGAGGTGAGAGCGGCGACCACGCCGACGGGCTCTTTGGCGACGATACCGATCGCATCATCGCGCTGCGTGTAAACCGCCTCGTCCCGACGGCTCACGATGAGGCTGGCGTAGTAGTCAAGCTGCTCCGCCTCGTTCTCCACCGTCTTCCGCTGGGCCGGCTGCCCGAGTTCCCGCGTCATCGTCGCCGCCAGCAGATCGGCACGCTCACGAAGCAGCGCTGCCGCTCGTCGCAGGACAGCGGCACGCTCTGTCGCCGGCATCCGGGGCCAGGGCCCGAAGTCGAACGCCTCCCGAGCGGCCTCGACCGCGTTCGCGGCATCGATCTCGCCAGAGTCCTGATATACGCCAACCAGCGACTGGTCGTACGGGTTATGCCGTTGATAGGTCCTTCCGGCGACCGCGTCGACCCATTTTCCGCCTATGTAGTTCTGCTGCGGCGAAGAGGCTGTCTCATTGGCGTCAGGCATATCCGACCTCTCGTCCGGCCCTTATCTCGTGACACCCATTCCGTGCTCGCATGGCGGTAGCGGCGTCAGCTGGGAATTTTTGGGGCAGCGAAGCCCGAGTACAGGGCATAGCCCCCGGCGTCGACGTTCGCCGCGAGGCCGCTGACATAGCTGGCGTCGTCCGAGACCAAGAAGAGGGCAACGCGTGCCTGCTCGACTGGCTGCGCGATACGGCCGATTGGAATCCGCTCCTTCCGCAGCCGGAACATCTCCGGCGCCTCCGCCTCCCGCTGGCGAATCAGATCCGTCTCGGTCAGTCCCGGGCACAGCGCATTCACGCGAATTCCGTATCGTGCCCAGTCGACGGCGAGTGAGCGGGTTATCCCGATGACTCCGTGCTTCGATGCGACATAGCCGATGTTCTGTGGCACGCCCGCGAGCCCGGCCATGGAGGACACGTTGAGAACGGTCCCCGATCGCTGTCCGATCATCACCTTTCCGGCGGCCTTCGCCAGGAAAAAGTAGCCCGTCAGGTTCACATCGATGCAGCGCTGCCAGTTTTCGTTCGACAGTTCTTCGGCCGGCCCAGGTATGCCGATTCCTGCGTTGTTGACGAGGATGTCAACTCGCCCGCCCACATCCAGGGCCTTCGCGACGAGACTGTCAGCAGTCTCAGGCGAGGAGGTGTCGCCGACGATCGGGTGAGCGTTGGCGGCGTCCTCGAACTCCTTCAAGCCCGCTTCTTTGATGTCGTTCGCGACGACGATGGCACCCTCGGCCAGGAGCCCGAGAACGATCTCTCGGCCGATGCCGGATCCGGCACCGGTGACGATGCAGACCTTGCCCTCAAAGCGATTCGTCACGTGTCGCTCCTCACCTGATGCGATTCGCCCTGCAGGTCGCATGGCCTGACATTGACCTGCTGGTAATAAAACTAGCAAGAAGCAGAAATGTCAAGGGAGGGCCCGAAGCCCGCTCACACCGCGCGGGAGGTCAGCCGCCTCTGTCTTGCCGTCGCTGACGTCACGGCTCGCCTTCGCGTGGTGATCCGCAGCGCTTGCCGGGCTGGAAGCGGGACTTGACAGTTCGTGTAACGTCTGGCAATTTTCTCTATGTAAGGTTAGGTGTCAACGATGGAGCAGGCAGGTTAGTTGCTCGTGTCCATGTCATCGCCCGCGCGCCCCCGCCGGGGAACCCCTGCCGCGGAGGACCGCGCATGACGCAGTTCTGCGAAACAGCGCTGGAAGCTGTCTCCTGCGTGCAGGATGGCGACACCGTGCTGCTCAGTGGCTTCGGCGCGGTGGGTATGCCGATCGCGCTGCTGGATGCGCTGATCGAGCAGGGAACGACCGGACTCACGATCGTCTCCAACAATGCCGGCAAGGGCACGACCGGCCTGGCCGCCTTGCTGGCGAAGGGTCAGGTGCGGAAGATGATCTGCACGTTCCCGCGGCAGAACGACTCCTGGATCTTCAACGACCTTTACCGTGCCGGCAAGATCGAACTCGAGGTGGTGCCCCAGGGCACACTGACCGAGCGTATCCGCGCGGCCGGCGCGGGGATCGGCGCCTTCTACTGCCCGACCGGGGTCGGCACGCTGCTGGCCGAGGGCAAGGAGACGCGGGACATCGACGGGCGGACCTACGTGCTGGAGTACCCGCTACGCGGCGACGTTGCCCTCGTGGGTGCGCACGTCGCCGACCGGATGGGCAATCTCATCTACCGCAAGACCGCTCGCAGTTTCGGGCCGGTGATGGCCACCGCGGCCGCCACCACCGTTGTGCAGGTGAGCCGGACGGTCGAGATCGGGGCGATCGATCCTGAGAACGTCGTGACACCATCGATATTTGTCGACCGTGTCGTCGCGGTGGGCGATGCGGAGTGAACGGGGTCCTGAGCAAGGAGGAGCTGGCGGCCACGGTCGCCCGCGACATACCGCCCGGGTCCTATGTGAATCTCGGCATCGGGATGCCGGCCCTGGTCGCCGATTACCTCGATCCGCTCGCCGGCGTCGTGCTGCACACCGAGAACGGCATGCTCAACATGGGCCCTGCCGCGGTTGGTGACGAGATCGACCCGGACCTGGTCAACGCCGGGAAGATGCCGGTAACCGAGCTGGCGGGGTGTTCCTACTTCGACTCGGCGGTCTCCTTCGGGATGATGCGGGGCGGCCACCTTGACGTGGCCATCCTTGGCGGCTTTCAGGTGTCCGCGACCGGTGACCTGGCCAACTGGCTGACCAACGCGCCTGACGCCATCCCCTCCGTCGGCGGCGCCATGGACCTTGCCATCGGCGCGAAACGTGTCTTCGTGATGATGTCGCTGCTGACCAAAGATGGCGAGCCCAAGGTCGTCCCGGAGTGCACGTATCCGCTCACTGGTCAACGGTGCGTCGACCGTGTCTACACCGACATCGCGACCTTCGAAATCGCTCCCGAGGGCGTGCGGGTGCTGGCGAGCTACGGCGCGACTTTCCGGGAACTAGTGGATCTGCTCGATGTGCCGCTCATCGACCACACGGGCGCGCTAGCCGCGCTGGATTGATCCCTTTCATGGTCCCTTCACAGCAAAGGCTGGTCTAAGTGCCGTTCTTCAAGTCCCTCGCCCCCGACGCTGGCCCGCCGAGTGTGTACATGCTGTATCCCGAGGCCTACCGCGCCTGGTCGGAGATGAGCGAGGCGGTGATGAACGGGCCGTCCCCGCTGAGTCAGGGTGAGCGGGAACTGATCTTCGCCTACGCGGCGGGCGTCGCCGGCTGCGCCAATATCTGCATTGCCCATGCCGAGGTCGCCTACGCGTGGGGAGTCCAGAACGGCCTGGTGGAGCAGCTCCTGGAGAATTTCGATTCAGCCCCGGTCGCGGATCAGCTCCGGCCGCTGCTGGCTTTCGCCGGCAAGCTGTCCGTGACGCCGGGTGAGATGTCGCAAGCGGACGCGGACCAGGTCTTCGACGCGGGCTGGGACGAGCAGGCGCTGCACGATGCTATCGCCATTACCGGCCGGGCCGCGTTCATGCAGCGCTTGGTCCAGGGATTTGGTTTTGTGCCGCTGTCGCGAGAGGTCGCGGCGGAGCATGCCCAGCGGCGGGTGCGGCTTGGTTATGTCAACCTCTATCCCGCTTTCCGTGAGCCTGGGGCGAGCGGAACATGACCTGGCAGGGTAACTACACCAAGCTGTACATCGACGGCGCATGGGTGGTTCCGGCCACCACGGACGTGATCGAGGTCGTTTCGCCGGCGACCGAGGCCATGATCGCTCAGGTCCCCGCGGCATCGAACGCCGACGTCGACCGGGCCGTCCAAGCCGCTCGCCGCGCCTTCGATGAGGGCCCATGGCCCCGGCTGTCGCTGGAGGAGCGGATCGAAGCACTGGGTCGGCTGAGCGTCGCCCTGGAGGCCCGGCTCGAGGAGCTGGCTCAGACCATCACCGCGGAGATGGGCTGCCCGATCACGGAGTCACGGAAGATCCAAGCCGCGCGCGCCAAGGACAGACTGGACAGTTTCCTCGCGTTGGCGAGGGAGTATCCGTTCAGCTCCGTCCGCACCTCTGCGGTTGCGAACGCGCTGATCACCCGTGAGCCGATCGGTGTGGTGGCGGCGATCGTGCCGTGGAACGTCCCGCAGGCCACCACGATGCTGAAGCTACCGCCGGCGTTGTTGTCCGGCTGCACCGTGGTGCTCAAGCCGGCGCCGGAGACGCCGCTGGACTCGTATCTGCTCGCCGACGCCATCAGCGAGGCGGGCCTGCCGCCGGGCGTCGTTAACATCGTTCCCGCGCATCGCGAGGTCAGCGAGTATCTGGTCACCCACGCCGGTGTCGACAAGGTCTCCTTCACCGGCTCCACGGCCGCGGGGCGGCGGATCGCGGCTCTGTGCGGCGGGGACCTGCGCCCGGTCACCCTTGAGCTGGGAGGCAAGTCAGCTGCGGTGATCCTTGACGACGCGGACCTGGCGACGACGGTCGAGTCGCTGCGCCGCGGCTCGCTTCCCAACAGCGGCCAGATATGCAGCGCCAAGACCCGGCTCGTCGTGTCGCGCCGCCAGGAGAACGAGCTGCTGGAGCGCATGTCCGAGATGATGGCCAGTATGCGCGTCGGCGACCCCGCCGACGCGGAAACCGAGATCGGTCCGATGGTGAGCAGCCGGCAGCGCGAGCGCGTCGAAGGGTATGTCCAGGCCGGACGCCAGGAAGACGCGAAGGTTGTCCTCGGCGGAGGACGCCCGGCGGGCCTCGGCCAGGGCTGGTATGTGGAGCCGACGCTGTTCGCGGACGTCGATCCCTCGATGACGATCGCGCAGGAAGAAATCTTCGGGCCTGTTCTCGTCGTCATCGCCTACGACCAGGACGAGGAGGCGATCGCGATCGCGAACGACTCCCGATACGGGCTCAACGGGGCGGTATTCAGCTCCGATCCGGAGCGCGCCCTCAGGGTGGCCAGCCGGATCCGCACCGGGACGGTCGAGATCAACGGTCAACCCGCGGGGATGCAGTCGCCCGCAGGCGGGTTCAAGGAGAGCGGGATAGGCCGCGAAGGCGGACTGGAGGGCTTCGACGCCTACGTCGAGACCCGATCGATCTCGTTGCCTGGGGATCTGGTGCGGGCTGAGAGCGTCAGGTCATGACCGAACTGCAGGGGCAGGTCGCCATTGTCGCCGGCGCCGGGCGCGGTATCGGTGCGGCCATCGCTACCGCGCTGGCGGCCGCCGGAGCCCAGGTGCTCGCGGTCGAACTGCATCAAGAACGAGCCGACGAGACGGTCGCGGCCATCCGGGCGAAGGGCGGCAGGGCCACGGCCTGCGTGGTTGACCTGCTGGCAGATGATGCACCGGACACCATCGTGCGCGCCGCCGTGGACGCCTACGGCCGGGTCGACATCCTCGCGACCGCGGCCGGCGGGTCGCTCTTCAAGAGCACCCCTTCGCACGAGACATCCGATGACGTATGGGACACGGTCCAGGCCCTCAACGTCCGGTACGTCTTCAGGCTGGCGCGGGCGGTCGTCCCCCAGATGCGATCCCAGGGGACCGGCGGCTCGATCATCAGCCTGGCCTCGCTGATCGGGATGCGCGGCAAGCGGGGAAATGTCGCCTACGGAGCCGCGAAGGCCGCGGTCATCTCGCTCGTTCAGACCCTCTGCGTCGAATACGGACCGGACAACATCCGGGTCAACGCGGTCGTCCCAGGGCGGATCGACACCCCCGCCGCCCCCCGCGAAACACGTGATGCTCCTTATCTGCCGCTGGGCCGAATCGGCGGTCCTGAGGAGGTCGCGTCGGTCGTCGCGTTCCTCGCCTCACCTGCTGCGAGCTATGTCACGGGCCAGATCATCGCCGTGGACGGCGGTCTGCAGGCCAGTATCTATCTCCCGTAGCCGGTCAACCGCCTGCCGCGTTGATCGCACGCGGGCCCTGCTCGGGCCCAGGCCCGCACGGCCGCCGCCAGCCCGCCGGGAATTTCTTTCCGGCGGATTCGGTGTCGGCGAGTTTGACCGGCTCGGAGGCAAGGCATGCCTGCAGCCTGCGAACAGTGTCCCGCTCCAAACTCAGCTCGCCGACCAAGATCACGAAGGACGCAGGCTAGGCGGCGGCTCCTTCCGTCGGGGGTCGTGGTGCCGCAATGCCTTGACACGGCACTCCCGTCTGTAGTTTGATGTACAGTGTAGTTAATGTCAGGCTTTATGTATCGAGGACGTTCAAGACGAACGGCGATTCGTGGAGTCGGCGGCGTCGGTCGTAGGCATCGGGCGCTCCCCATGGGTAAGCACCTTGACAAACCAGTGGGTAAGCAGCCTTCGTCCTTGAAAAGGAGGCGCGGGCATGAGGCATTACCCGACCGATGTCGCAGAGGTGCTCGCCAAACACGCGGTTGACCAGGTCTATAGCAACCTCGACCAGACGACCGTCGATGTTGCCCTGGAGGTGCTGTTCGATACGCTCGCCGTAGCCTTCGGCGGTCTTCACGCACCCGGCGTGCCCGAGGCGCGCCGCGCGTTCAGTGCGTGGGGACCGGGAAGAGCGACCGTCTGGGGTACAGCTGAGACCGCGCCCGCGCCTTTCGCGGCGGTGGTCAACGCCGCTGCACTCCATGCCCTCGACTACGACGACACCGATGACAAGGTGCCGTTGCACGCGGCGAGCGTCGTACTTCCGGTACTGCTCGCCGATCTCGAGGAGCACCGCCACGACTGTTCGGGCCGGGAGTTCCTCACAGCGCTTGCCGTTGGGCTCGACGGCGCGATGCGGATCGGCCGTGCCGGAGGTCCCAAGGGCAGCCGGGGCTGGAACTACAGTGTCATCAGTGGCGGGTACGGTGCCGCGCTTGCGGTAGCCCGGCTGCGCCAATGGGACATGTCGCAGGCGCTAAGCCTGCTTGGCCACCAGCTTTCCCAGACCTCGGGCAGCCTGCAGTCGATCATCGACGGCACGCTGGCCAAGCGGTTTCAGCCTGCCGTCGTGGCGAAGGACGTCCTCTTCGGTGCCGCGCTCGCCGGCGCCGGTATCGATGGGCCTCGCAACGTCTTTGATGGCCGGGCGGGCTTCGTCAACCTTTATCAGGACGGCGAGCTGGACCGCAACGTGCTGCTGGAGGGTATCGAGACCGCGGGCTACCTCACTGACCTGAGCCTCAAACCCTACCCGGCCTGCCGGTTCACCCACGCGCCCATCCACCTCGCGCTGAAGATCCGCGCGTCTGGGATCGAGCCAGAAGCAGTCGACCACATCACCTTCGAGACCAGCGGCCAGGCCTTCAACATGGTGGGACGCCACTACGAGCCTGCCACTGCCAATATCGTCGATGCTCAGTTTTGCATCGCGTACACCACCAGCGTCGCCCTCCACCGCGGCACGGTGCTGATCGGAGACTTTGCCGACGGTGTGCTGCGAGATCCTTTGGTCGGTGGGTTCGCGGCCCGGCAGGTCACGGTCCGGCCCACTGACGAGGTTGACTTCCTGGCCATGGCACCCGTCACCGCGCACGTCCGGCTGAAGGACGGTCGCACGACCACATTCGTCGGGGAGACGGTCCCCGGCAGCCCTGAGGACAGGCTCACGCTGGACCAGCTGAAGGCTAAGGCGGCCGATTGTCTCGAGAACGGCGGCTCCAGCATCACGGCTGACCAACTCTGGACCGCCGTGCGAGCCCTCGCCGACGACGTGCCCGTTTCCAATCTCCTCCAGCTTCTTGGTCCTCCTCTGCGCCCCGTGACCACCCGATGAATACGGCCACCGCGTCAGACCCCGGCCCGCTCGCCGACGTCAAGGTCATCGAGCTGTGCCATCTCATCGCCGGGCCGTACTGCGGACTGCTACTGGCAGACGAGGGTGCCGACGTCGTCAAGGTCGAGCCGCCCCAGGGAGAGCTGACCCGCAACCGGGAGCCGATGCGCACCTCGGAACAGGGCACGATCTCTGGATACTTCGCCTCGCTGAACCGCCGCAAGCGGAGCATCACCCTCGATCTAAAGAGTCAGCCCGGTGCCGCCCTGCTCGAGCGACTGCTTGCCGACGCCGACGTCTTCATCACCAACATGCGTGGTGGCGCGCTCGAGCGACTCGGCTTTCACCCCGCGGATCTGCGGAAGCGATTCCCGAAATTGATCGTCGTCAGCATGAGCGGCTTCGGGCTCTACAACTCCGGCGGGGATCCCGATCGGGCTGGACTGGCAATGGTCGCGGAGGCAGTTTCGGGTACGACCGCTCTCACCCGTGACCGCGAGGGGCGACCTACTTGGTCCGGGTTTGCCCTCGGCGACATCATCACCGGGGTGACGGCTCATTCCTCGGTGCTACTCGGCCTGCGCGAACGAGACCGCACCGGGCAGGGGCGGCTTGTCGATCTGGCCCTCACCGAATGCACTCTCCCGCTCGCTACAGTTGCGCTCGCTCGGGTTCAGTCCAGCGACGCGGAACTCAACGCGGTCGCTGGTTCGAACGACTTCCATGACGTGCCTTACGGCACGTTCGAGGCATCCGACGGCTTCTATAACATCGGCGTCAACCGCGATGACTTCTGGGTGCGGCTGTGCAACGCCATCGGCCGCCCTGAACTGGGCGAGGATCCTCGCTACGCGAAGTACGTGGCGAGGGCGAGTCGCCAACGCGAGGTCGAGACGATGCTCGAGGAATGGAGCAAGAAGCTCACCCGTTCCGCGGTCGTAGAAACCCTGACGAAGGCTGACATTCCGGTCGCACCCGTACTGACGATGGACGGTGTGCTCGAGTACGGCCACTTCATCGCCCGCGGCACGTTCGTCGAGGTAGACGACGCCATCGGCGGTTCGCTGCGGCAGCCCAACGATCCGACGGGATTCGCCGTACGTACCCCTGCGCGGATTCCGCTGCTCGGCGAGCATCGCGACGCCATCCTCCGCGAGCTTGGGGTGGTGGGCGCCGAGATCGAGGCGCTTGCTGACGGGGGAGCCTTCGGCCCCGCGCGCGGGGTCAGTGCAACGCCATGAGTCCGCTCGCGAGGCTCGATAGAGAAAGGGTTGAGAAATGATTCCTGAAGCTGGCGGAGATAAGGCGACGCTGGACGACGTTCTCCAGGCCGCGAAGGCGGTCACCTCTCGTTTCACGAACGAGTATTACCGTGAATTGGACGAGAAAGAGGCGTTCCCGGAAGAGTTCGCCAAGGCGGCTGAAACGGCGGGACTCCACGCCGTGATGATTCCGGAGGAGTACGGGGGCTGGGGCCTTGGTGTCACCGAAGCGTCCGTCATCACCGAGGAGATCAACCGATCCGGGGGTGCTGGGGCCGCGATCCACGCGGCGATGTTCGCTATGGGCATCGTCGTCGGCCACGGTTCGGAGGCGCTCAAGAAGAAGTGGCTCCCACAAGTCACAAGTGGTCAGGTTCGCCTGACGACCTTCGCCCTCACCGAGCCGAACGCCGGTACCGACACCTCGAAACTGTCCACGACGGCACGCCTCGACGGCGACGAGTGGGTCTTCAATGGCCAGAAGGTGTTCATCTCACGTGCCGCCTACACCGACCTTATGGTGATCATGGCGCGGACCAGTGCGTCACCTGATCCGGCGAAGCCCGGTCTCGGGATCTCCTGCTTCCTGATCGACATCCGCGATGTCGACCCTGCACATCTCTCAATGCGCAAGATCCCCCTGATGTTCAACCACCATACCTACGAGGTGTTCCTCGACAACCTTCGGGTGCCCGCGGACTCGCTCATCGGTGAGGAGGGGACGGGCTTCAAAAATCTCTTCGACGGGCTCAATGCCGAGCGGATCGTAATTGCTGCCGAGTGCATCGGCGACGGTAGGTGGTTCATCGACCGGGCTGTGAAGTACGCGAACGAGCGAGTTCTATTCGGTAAGCCGATTGGCGCCAACCAGGCTATCCAGCATCCGATCGCCAAAGGCTATGCACACCTGGAAGCGGCCGATGCCATGCGCTGGAAGGCTGCGGCCGCTTATGACGCCAAGGCCGAGAATGCGCCGGCGCTCGCGAACATCGCGAAATACCTCGCAGCCGAGGCGTCGTGGGAGCTGGCCGAGGCGTGTATGCAGACGCACGGTGGGTGGGGGCTGGCCAGGGAGTACGACATTGAGCGGAAGTTCCGCGACAACCGGGTTTTCCAGGTCGCCCCGATTTCGCCGAACATGGTGCTCAACTACCTCAGCCACAAGGTGCTGGGGATGCCGAAGTCGTACTAGCCCGCGGCCACGGACCACTCTTCTGTCAGGGCAGGCCAGCAGATCGAGACCGTGGGAACGAGCACCGGCGCTGGATAGAAGCAATGAATTGGCTATTGCCGCCGAAGGCCGGCAAGTGCAGGCGCAAGCTCCCGCCACTGCCACAGTGGCACGCCACGTGGCTCCTCGGTCAGCGGCTGCACCGAAATATGGTCGGCTCCTAGCTCAAGATGCTCCTTGACCCGCTGTGCAATGTCTTCTAGCGACCCCATGGCTACGAGAGCGTGCACCATCCGGTCACTTCCCCCGTCTCGGAAGTCATCCTCCGTGTATCCGAAGCGTTTTAGGTTGTTAGTGTAATGGGGTTGCCCCAAATATACGCCGATACGCGAACGTGCTATTTCCATCGCCTTGCGGCGGTCTGACTCGAGGACGACCATCTGGTCGGGACACAGCAGCGCAGTGGGACCAAGGATGTTGCGGGCCCAGGCCGTGTGCTGCGTCGGCACCAGATAAGGATGTGCTCCGTCGGTCTTCTCTGCGGCTAGGCTTAGCATAGCTGGTCCCAGAGCACCGACCACGCGGTGCACGGGCGTAGAAGGACGTTCCGCTCGGTACGGAGCTTTGTCCATTGCTTCCAGATACGACCGAAGTGACGACAGCGGCTGGCGGAAATCGTGTCCGCGGACGTCCCGGACAAGGTTCTCGTGGCTCACCCCAATTCCGACTACTACTCGCTCCGGGAAGGCCTCCGTCAGCGCTCGGGCGGCGCAGGACATCGCCATTGAATCCCGTGCCCACATCGAGGCAATGCCGGTAGCTCCCACCATCGTACGAGTGGCGGACAACAGATGACAGAGATGAACGAACACGTCCCGGCCTGCCATCTCGGGCAGCCAGATAGCGCCATAGCCGAGCTCCTCGAGCTCCGCTGCGATCTCCTTCGACTGCGCTGTCGGCACAAAATCCAAAGGGCGGCCTCGCGCACCTAGCATTGGAAACTGCTCGCGGAAGGTGAATGCCACCATAAGTTCACTCCTCAACCATTAGCTACGCACTCAGCGACTCCGGCGTACAGGGCGAACTTCATGTGCCTCCGCCGGCGTCGCTCCTTGTGCCGACGGCCAAGTCCCTGCCGCCAGGCGGCGGACCGTAGCCGCGTGTCCCGTTGAGGACGATTCTGCTAAAGTCAGCCGGTCACCAGCCTGCCGCGTTGATCACGCGTGCGGCGGGTGCCTCAACCAGGCCCTGCCGCAGCAGGCTCTCGAGCAGCCCGCCCGAGGCGATGATGTCTTGCAGAAACGACGGCATGGGCGTGCCTCGGAGCCGGGATCCGGTCACCGTGTTGACGACAGCTCCCGAGTCCAGATCTATGTCCAGGATGTCGCCCTCGGTGGTAGCGGCCATGATGCCGGGGCACTCCACGACCGGCAGCGCGTAGTTGACCGAATTCCGGAAAAACAAGCCGCTGACCGAGTCCGCGACGATCGCGGCGATGCCCAGCTCGCGCACGTACTGTGGCCCCGGACGGCCAGAACCGGCCCCGAAATTGGTACCGGCGACAATGATGTCGCCCTCCTTGACCTGCTCCGACCAGCCGGGGCGGTTCGCGCGGAAGACGAATTTTTTGCGTTCGGCGACCGGGGCTTTGAGCGCGACGTTCGGACACATGAGGTCCGTGTTGATGTTGTCGCCGAACAGCCACGCCGCTCCCTTGATTAGCATCTCTTCTCCAACTCGCTGCTCAGCTCTCTCGGTCAATCATGACTTAAGGAACGGTCTCGGGTCGACGATCCGGCCCGCAATCGCGGAGGCCGCGACGGTCGCGGAAGACGCCATGAACACCCGGGACTCGGGACTTCCCATCCGGCCCTTGAAGTTGCGCGTGCTCGAGGTGACACACGTCTCGCCGGCGCCGACTACGCCCATGTGGTAACCGAAGCAGGCGCCGCAGGTCGAGTTCGTGACCACCGCGCCGGCCTCGACCAGGGCCTCGACGTACCCGAGCCTGACCGCCTGGAGATAGACCTTCTGGGAGGCGGGCGTCACCAGGAACCTGACGCCGGCGTGGACCTTTTTCCCCCGCACGACCTCCGCGGCGATCCGGATGTCCTCAAGCTTTCCGTTCGCGCAGCTCCCGACGAAGGCCTGGTCGATTCGCACCTCCTCCAGCTGGGTCACGGGAACGGTGTTGTGGGGGACGTAGTCCGGTCTGGCCACGTAGGGCACGACATCGGCAAGATCAACCTGCCTGACCGCGGCATAGCTGGCATCGGCGTCGGAGGTGACCGGCTCGAACGGCTCCGAGCACCGGCCAGCGAGGAAATCGAGGACGAGCTGATCAGCGGGAAAGGTGGCAAACTCGGCGCTGACCTCGGCGAACATCGTAGCTATGGTCGCTCTGTCATCCAGTCTGAGGGTCGCGAGACCCGGACCGCCGAATTCAACGTTCTTGTTGGAGTGTTCGCCGTATCGTCCCGCGATGGCCAGAAAGACGTCCTTGCCGTAGGCGCCAGGCGGCAACTCGCCCACCAGCTCATACCGAATCGTCGGGCCGACCCGGTACCAGGTCTTGCCGGTGCACAGTACCTGCAGCATTTCCAGCCGCCCGAGGCCGCGGGCCGCGCAGTTGACCGCTCCCGAGGCACAGGTATGCGAGTCGGTGCAGGTCAGGAGCTGGCCGGGAACGGCCAGGCCCTCCTCAAGCACGACTTGGTGAACAATCCCCTGACTACCGATGTCGAAGAACTTCGTGATCCCGTGCCTGGCGACAAACTGCCGGGCGGCGCGCTGGCCGTCGGCGTCGGCGATCGACGGGGCCGGCACCGCGTGGTCGAGGACCACGGCAATGCGATCGGGGTCCCAGACTCTGGTTGGTATCGGCTCGGTAAAGTTAAAAGGCCCATCGATCTGGATGGCCTTGTCGACCTCGCAAATGACGATATCGCCTGGCTGGACGTGATCCTGACCCGACGCGCGGGCCAGGATCTTCTCGATCATTGTCATTCCCATTCGAACCACCGCGCCCTGTCTGGTGTCGGTTCGTGCATGCGGCTAACCCTCAGGTGTCGCGCTCCCGCGAGTTCTTCACCGCTGGTTCGCGTTCTGATGCCGTGACGAAATCCGGCCGCCGCTTCTCGGTCAGCGCGGTCAGGCCTTCCCGCATCGCCTCGGTGGAGTAGGCGAGGCACTGGCCCAGATCCTCGTGCTGCATCATCTCGTCGAGCGACGTCTCGTAGCTGGCTCCCATGATCCGCTTGGCCAGGCCGTAGGCTTCGACCGGCCCGGCGGCCAGCGCCGCGGCTCGTTCCAGGCCGCGGGCCTCTAGTTCGTCATCCGGAACGACGGCGGTGACGAGGCCGGCGGTTTCTGCCTCCCGGGCGGTCCAACTCCCGTTTTCGAACAGGAATGTTTTCGCCCGGGCCAGGCCGACCAGACGCGGCAGGGTGTACATCACGCCGATGTCCGGCAGGAGTCCCAGGCGCATGAAGCCGGCCTGGAACCGGGCGGCGTTCTCGGCCGCCAGGATGACGTCGCCGATCACCGCGATGCCGATGCCGCCGCCGACGGCCACGCCGTTTACGCCGACGACTACCGGCTTGGGGCAGCGCAGGAAGTCGGTGAGCCAGCGGGCGGTGCGGTTCAGGCGCTGGTGGGAAGACCAGGGGTCGCTTTCGTCGCGCATCATGCGCAGGTCGCCGCCTGCGCAGAAGGTCTGCCCGTACCCGGTGAGGTAGATGGCCCGCACGTCCGGATCGCCCATCATGTCGTAGAAGGCGGAGACGAAGCCTTCCCGCATGGCCGCGGACAAGGCGTTACGCCGTCGCTCGTCGACCAGCCTGATGATGCCCACGTGGCCGCTGAGGTCCGTCTTTACCACATCGGTCGATGGTTTCATCGTGCCCCTAACCTGCACCGAAGCTGAACTGTCGGCCGCCGTCCACCACGAGGTCGGCACCATTGATGTACTGCCCAGCGGGAGAGACGAGATAGGCGATGGCGCTGGCGATATCGCTCCTGTCCCCGAAGCGGCCGACGGGGACCCGGCCGAGTTCGTGCGCGGCTCGCCCGCTCTGCTCGTGGATACGGCTGGTGCCTTCCGTGCCTCCGATGGCGCCCGGGCTGACGCTGTTGCACAAGATGTTCCGGCCGCCCCATTCCACGGCCAGGGTCCGCATCAGTGAGTGGATCCCGGCCTTCGCCGCGGCGGCAGGGGCACAGCCGGGCCAGCCGCTCCAGGCGTAGGTAGTAGTGACGCTGACGATACGGCCGACATGGTGTGACGCAGACAGGGCGGAAAACGCTGCCCGGCAGCAGTTGAACGTGCCGTTCAAGTCGATATCGACAATGGTGCGCCAGCCGTTGGGCGAGAGCTTCTCGGTGTCGCACACGAAGTTGCCTGCCGCGTTGCTGATCAGGATGTCCAGCGCGCCTTCCCGCTCGACGACCTGACCGACAACGCTCTCGACCATCGTGTAGTCGCGGACATCCAGCTGAAATGCGGAAGACCGGTACCCGTCGGCAACAATCTTGTCCGCCGCCGATCGCGCGACCTCGAGCCGACGCCCCACGATCACGACGTGGGCGCCCAGCGTCGCGAGGACGGTAGCGGTTTCCAGCCCGAGCCCGGTGCCTCCGCCCGTAACGAGGGCGACCCGGCCGTCGAGCAGGTTTTTCTGAAAGATATTTTCCATCGTCAGCCCCGACGCAGGAGAGGGAAATAGATGATTGTCAGACCGCCGTCACTTCGTCGCCCTGTTTGAGCTCGTCGGCAACGTCGTTCTTCCGCGTGTTGCGCAACCCCATCTTCCCGTGATGCCGGTCGGCGGACTTGTACCCCAGGGCATCCTCGGCGATCAGGATCTTCTGGATGTTGGCCGAGCCTTCACCGTTCACGAAAAGGTCGGCGTAAGCGCGCAACCACGAAATACGGTACTCAGAGGCCAGGCCGTAGCCGCCGAAGATCTGCTGCGTCTTGCCCGCGCAGAATTGCGCGGTTGAGGCGGCCTGGAATTTGGCGATCGCCGCGATGCGGTTATAGGGCAGCCCCTGGTCCATGATCTCGGCGGCCTTGTAGACGAGCGCCCGGCTGGCCTCGATGGCCGCCACCATCTCCGCGATGTCGGATTGGATCATCTGGAACTTGCCGATCGGCTGTCCTTGTACGGTGCGGACGCCGGCGTACTCGATCGCCTCATCCAGGCAGGCCTGGGCCGTGCCGAGAGCCTTGGCCGCGATCGTCACCCGTCCCGCTTGGAGAGCCTGCATGACGATCTTGAAGCCCTGACCCTCGCCGCCCAGCAGATTCTCGGCCGGCACCACGAAGTCGTCCAGGAAGACGAGGTTGGTCCGCATCGCCTTGGACAGGACGGTGTCGATCGGCTGGGCGTCGAATCCGGGATACTTCTTCGGCTCGACGATGAAGGCCGAGATTCCCCGAACGCCCTCGTTGGGGTCGGTCCGCGCCAGCAAGACGCCCACGTCGGTTTCGTTGGCCATGGAGGCCCACATCTTCTGGCCGTTGATGCGGTAGACGTCGCCGTCGCGCACGGCTGTTGTCTTCATCGCTCCGGCCGCGTCGGACCCGCTGCCCGGCTCGCTGAGCGACATCATCCCGATCGTCTTGCCGTGCAGGAGGTTCGGGACGTACTTGAATACCTGCTCTGGTGTGCCCGCGCTGTAGATGCAGGTGGGGCACGTGGAACCCTGCTGGTTGTTACAGGCCGCGAAGCGCACGTCGACCCGTGACATCTCCTCCTGGATGACGGTCGCGGCAATGTAGCCGACATCGGTGCCCCCGACCGACTCGGGAAAGGCGGCCCCGTACAGGCCGACCTCGCCCGCCCGGCGGACGAGAGCGCGGGGGAACTCGTGCCGCTTCTCGAAGCCATCCATGACCGGAGCGACCTCAGCCTTCATAAAACGGCGGACGGTGTCGCGGATCGCTTCGATCTCCTCGGTCATTACCGCATCCATGGCATGCCTTTCTGTGTCAGCGCCGCGTCAGCCCAGCAGCTCGATCAGGGCGGAGACATCGGGAACGGTCTCGAGGTTCTCGACGCCCCGGACGAACACCTCGGCCGGCTCGCCGGTCAGCGGCCGCACCGCGTAGGAGGCGGCGTCTTTGAACTTGGAGATGATCTGCGACCAGCCAAGCGGCCTGCCGACCGCACCGGGGGTGTCGTGGTGACGGGCTTCGGAGAACAAGGTCTCCCCGTTCTCGAGGTGGATGCGCACCGCTCCGTCGGGAAGGGCCGTGCCCCAGTTGTACTGCGGGTCGTCGACGAACTCGATCTTCTCCGCGACCGCCGCGATTTCGGGGTCGCTGCGCCGCTCGTCGGAGAAGTCGCCCAGGCCCACCGTTCCCTTGGTCAGCGCGAGGGCGACGGTGTAGGGAATGCTGAACTTGGCATCGGGTGCCGTCGGCGGATGCCGCCGGAACTCGGCGGGCTCGCTGAGCTGCTTGGCGAAGTCACCGCCGTAGAGCTCCAGCTTGCTGATCTCGTCACCGTGGCCGGGGCCGTCCATCAGGCGGAGCGCTGTGTCGATGTAGGCGTGGGTAAGCCCGCAGCTCGGCCAGAGCTTGTAGAGGATCGTGGCGCCCTGGAAGTCCTTTCCCAGGTCAGCGACCATGGCTTCGCGGTCCCACTCGCCGAAGTAGACCGGGAGGAAGGCCGCCTTGCCCTCGAAGGGAGCGGAGGTGCCCTTAAGGCCGGTCTCGGCCAGCAGCGCGGACAGGACGCCGCCCTTGGCGGAAAAGCCCGCGTACGTGCCGCGCAGGTCACCGCCGGTTCCGTAGCCGATCTGGAACGTGGTCGCTGACTGGCAGGTGGCGATGCCGAACGCGTTAAGCAGCTGTTCCTCGTCGAGTCCCAGCAGCTTGCCGCAGGCGGCGGTGGCGGCGAACACGCCCAGGACCGGGGTCATGAACCAGTCCTGCTTCCAGGT
>Ga0302326_10010405_pt1 | contig 20171 bp, 8 predicted proteins | sample Palsa_T0_3_FD_202264 | JGI IMG/M metagenome (GOLD analysis project Ga0302326, IMG submission 202264) | Peat permafrost microbial communities from Stordalen Mire near Abisko, Sweden - Palsa_T0_3 | ecosystem: Environmental > Terrestrial > Soil > Palsa > Peat permafrost | place: Sweden: Abisko...
TACCGTTCCAGTAGATCTCGCTGGTCGAGGTGAAATCGGCGGTAAGGGTTTTGACCCAGCGCACAAAACCGGGAGCGGCAAATTCCCCAGGATCGTTGGCGTAGCGGGGCGCAAGCGGCTCAAAGACATGGAAGGTGTGCCAATTGCGTACGGTCCACGCCACAAAGGGGAGTAGCGAGAGCAGGGCGGCCACCACGGCGACGCGGATAGAGGAGGCGAGCCCAAGCGAGTGGCGGCCGTAGAGGATCAGCGCCGTCCACAGCACCACTGCCAGCAGAGCGCCATCAGGACGAAGCAACGTCGCGTAGCTCCAGGAGCAAAGGAGCAGGGCTGTCCATGGCCATCGGGGGCCTTCCAGGATCCCTGCCAGGGAGCGAAAGCCGAGCGCGACGCAGAAGATGGAGAGCGTTTCGGTGAGGGGGAAGGCGACGTACGCGGCGGTAAAGGGACAGAGCGCCGACAGCAGCAGTGCGATCCGGGCGGCCCGGTGGCCGCAGAGCTTTCCGGCCAGACTGGCAATGAGCAGGCAGGTGCCAAGATCGATGAGTGCCTGCAGGTACACAACGGCGCGATAGTTTGCCACACCGAACACGGCAAAGCAGAGTGCCAGGAAGGCTGGGTAGCCGGGCAGGCGCACCAATGTCGGTTCGATGGTAGTGAGGCCCGAGTCGTGGCCTACGGAATGGCCGTAGATGCCGTGAGTCAGCCAGTTGGTAGCAATGTCACCATAAAGGAGCGAATCACCCTGAACCTGTGAGCGGGCGTGAATAAACCAAAGGCGGAGAGCCGCTCCGGCCGCGAGCACAACCAGGGGAAATAGCCATCGGCCACGGCTGCCTCGTAAAACGTGCATGCAACAGCATCCCACACGGGGGTGGTCAGGTCTTCAGTCAGACTGATGCAATTTGGCCGGGCAACCTGCTTTTTGCTTTGTATCAGGCACTTTAGTCGTGCCGAAAAGGGCGCGAAAGAGAGTGGGGCTTTAAGCCCCTCTGCGTTTCCACTGGAGTTTCGTGCAGATTGTAGGGTGGCAGGGGCTTAAAGCCCTGACCATTTTGACAGTGGGTGGCACGACTAAAGTCGTGCCCTGATACAAAGCAAAAGCGTGTTGCCGGGGATAGCTTGGCCAACTCCGAGAAATAGGATCGTCCCGGCTTTTGCTGGGACTTCTTCAGAACAGTTACTAGAGGGATGGCTGGCATGATAGGGCCGGGGGAGTTCCTGTAAGCTTTCTGCAGGCATGAATCGCCAGATTTTCTTCGATCCACAACGAAAACGCTGGAAACGCCTCCGGCGCATCCTGGACGCGGTTGCGGTGTTCTCCACCGTGATTCTGGTGCTGTTTACGCTCAACGTGGTGAGAAATCAGCACCTGCCGGAGCTGTTGCTGCCGACACCCAGGCGGAACTATCGGGCCATCCAGGAACAAGCCGCCGCCATGAAGGCCAGATACCTGAAGACGGCCCGGCGCAAGACGAGCCGAAAGCCTTCGGAGATGCCGTTCAACTCGGGTGAAGGCTTGCGTGCCGCCTACTATGTGGATGATGACGCCGGCAGCTACGCCTCACTGAAGAATCACATCCACCAGATCGACATCCTTTTCCCGGTGTGGCTCTACGTGACCAAACAGGATGGCACGCTCCAGGGCGCCGCGATCGCGCAGGCGCCATTGCGGATCTTCAACGTGGTGGATGCGCACGGTGTGCACAGCGTCGACCCGCAGAACAAGATCCACGATCTGATCTCCGCTGTTCACGAGGACACGGAGATTTTCCCCCTGATCAAGAACTACGATGTGCTGACACAGCAATGGGTGCCAGGTGTGTCCGCCATGCTCAAGGATCCGGCGGCGCGGAAAAACCTGGAGCGCCAGTTGGGCATTTTTCTGGCCGCCAATCCCAGCTACCGCGGAATCAGCCTTGACCTCGAGGATCTTCCCGACGATGCGCAGGCAGACTACAACTCCCTGATCGAGGAGTTATATCGCCAGATGCACCCGAAGAACCTGCGCCTCTTCGTCAACCAAAGCGTAGGCGCGGACGATAGTGAGTTCGCGGAGCTGGCAAAGAACACCGACGGCATCCTGTTGATGAACTATGACCAGCACGAGGAAACCGGCTCTCCCGGACCCATCGCGGCGCAGGACTGGTTTGAAGCCAACCTCAAGCGGGTGCTTAAGATCGTGCCCAAAGAGAAGGTGATCTGCGCCATCGGCAACTATGGGTACAACTGGACGATGTCCTTTGCGAGCAGGCATCATCCGGCGAAGGTTCTGGATACCGAAGACATCTCGGTGCAGGACGGATGGCAGGCGGCCTCGGATGCCAACGCGGACCTTCGGCTGGCCGGCGATGAGCTGAACCCGCATTTTACGTACGACGATGAAGATGCCCACGTGCGCCACCAGGTCTGGATGCTGGATGCGGTGACGGCATTGAACGAACTCCGCGCCGGCCGGCAGATGGGTCTGCAAACATTCGCCCTGTGGTGCCTGGGCGAGGAGGATCCGTCGATATGGTCGATCTGGGATCACCCCAGCAACATTTCCGCACCCTTGTCACTTAAGCAGATACCGCCGGGCAACGATGTGGTCACCGACGGTGAGGGCGACATTTTGCGTATCACCGGAGAACCGCATCCGGGCTCGCGGACCATCGACATGGACTCCTACAACTGGACCGTGACCGATGAGCATATGCTGAGCTATCCCTCGCCCTACACCATCGAGTACTACGGGTACAAGCCGGGCCAGGTCGCCATCAGCTTCGATGACGGGCCTGATCCGACCTGGACACCCAAGATCCTGGACATCCTCAAGGAAAAGGGCGTGCATGCCACCTTCATGATGATCGGCGAACAGGCACAGGACAACGTCAGCCTGATGAAGCGGGTGATGGCCGAGGGACATGAGATCGGCAATCACACCTGGACCCATCCCGACATCAGCGAAATATCACCCGAACAGGTAAGACTGCAGCTCAACCTCACCGAACGGCTGTTTGGCAGCAAGCTGGGGGTCAAGCCACTCTACTTCCGGCCTCCTTATGATATTGACGAAGAACCGGATACGAACGACCAGGCGGCGCCCGCTTATCTGATCCAGAAGATGGGCTACACCATCATCGGCAACAAGATCGATACCGGTGATTGGGACGAACGCGCGCGGAAGACGCCGCAAAGCATCGTGCAGGATGTGCTCGACCAATTGCAGATGATGAAGAGCAAGCCTCAATTCCGCGGCAGCGTGATCCTGATGCACGATGGAGGAGGCAACCGCAGTTTGACGGCTGCGGCGCTGCCGGTGTTGATCGACGGCCTGCGCGCGCACGGCTTTGTCATTGAGCAGGTCTCAGACCTGATGGGAAAAACGCGAGCGGAAGTAATGCCGCCGTTGAACTACAAAGAACGATGGCAGGCACGGGTCGACTCAGTTGCCTTCTTCGCCTGGGCCTTCTTCAACCACTTTGTCGTCAGCCTGTTTTTTCTCGGCGATATTCTGATGAGCGCCCGGCTAATCCTGGTGGGGATCTTCGCTCTCATCGACCGGCTGCGCAAACGCCCGATTCCCGAAGTGGCCGGCGGATTTCTGCCCCGGGTGGCGGTGCTGATTCCGGCCTATAACGAAGAGAAAGTCATTGTGCGCACCATACGCTCGGTGCTGAACTCGGACTATCCTCATCTACGCATCATCGTCATCGACGATGGGTCTCCGGATCGAACGTCGGAGGTGGCGCGTGAAGCCTATCCGGAAGAGATAGCTGCCGGCATGTTGACCGTTCTGCGCAAGCCGAATGGCGGCAAGGCGGAGGCGCTCAATTTCGCCGTCGCCGATCTGGAAGAAGAGTTTTATGTGGGGATTGACGCAGACACCGTGATCGCGGCTGATGCGGTGTCCAAACTGGTTTGCCACTTCGCTGATCCCGAGATCGGCGCCGTAGCGGGCAACGCCAAGGTGGGCAATCGGGTGAACCTGTGGACTCGTTGGCAGGCCCTGGAGTACATCACCAGCCAGAACTTTGAGCGCCGGGCCTTGGATCTGTTCAATGTAGTCACGGTCGTTCCCGGCGCGATTGGCGCGTGGCGAACCGAGGCCGTGCGCCATGGCGGATCTTACCCCGTCAACACGGTGGCCGAAGATGCCGACCTGACCATGAATCTGCTGGAACAGGGATACAAAGTCATCTACGAAGACCGCGCGCTGGCGTTCACCGAGGCTCCGGCTACCGCTCGCGGATTGATGCGGCAACGCTTCCGGTGGTCGTTCGGTACACTGCAGGCGGTCTACAAGCACCAGGGCGCCTTCCTCAAGAACAAGGCGATGGGGTTGTTCGCTCTGCCCAATATTCTGGTGTTCCAAATCCTGCTGCCGCTGGTCTCTCCGTTTATCGACTTGATGTTTGTTGCCGGCGTGTTTCACTACCTGCTCGACCGGCACTTCCACCCGGAGGCGGCCAACGCGGCTAACTTCGAGAAATTGCTGACTTTCTTCCTCGCCTTTTTGATCATCGACTTTGTCACGTCGGCCCTGGCCTTCAGCCTGGAGCGGAAGCACGCCGCCAACAAGGGCGATGGATGGCTGCTGTTTCACATCTGGCTGCAGCGGTTTGCGTATCGCCAGCTGTTTTCACTGGTGCTCTTCAAGACAGTGAAACGGGCCATTGATGGGCGGCCGTTCAATTGGGACAAGCTGGAACGCACGGCCCAGATGTCGGCGCAGACGGAGCGCCTCACGGCCACGCGATAGAGAGTAACATTGGGTTGTTATGCCTACTGCCCAGATCAGCACCGTCATCCAGCCTGTTGCGCCTCGCGGACCCTTCCACAACGAACCCTTTATCGATTTCCACGACCCGCAGAACGTGCACGCGATGCAAGCAGCACTGACGCGGGTGGGCGATATGCTCGGCCACGAGTATGAACTGGTGATCGGTTCCGAGCGCAGCCGGACGACAGAGAAGATCGAGTCGTTGAATCCTGCCCGGCCGGCACAGGTTGTTGGGATACACCAGAAAGCCGGTTTGGAGCATGCCGAACGGGCGATGCAGGCGGCGTTGGATGCGTTCGCACACTGGAAGTATGTGGCGGTCGAAGAACGCGCGGCGTTGTTGTTGCAAACGGCAGAGCTGATTCGCAAACGCAAATTTGAGTTCTGTGCGTGGCTGACTTACGAGGTGGGCAAGAATTGGGCGGAGGCTGATGCGGATGTGGCCGAGACCATCGACTTCCTTGAGTTCTACGCGCGCGAGGCGCTTCGGCTCGCGGGGTCGACTACGCCTATCCCCTATCCCGGCGAACGCAATCAGCTCTGGTACATTCCGCTGGGCGTTTGCGCGGTGATCCCGCCGTGGAATTTTCCCTTTGCCATTATGGCCGGCATGACCGCGGCGGCGATCGTGAGTGGCAATACGGTGATCCTGAAACCTTCGAGCGAGTCCCCAACCATCGCCGCGCGGTTTCTCGACGTGCTCGAAGAAGCGGGTATGCCGCCAGGCGTCGTGAACTTCTGTCCCGGCTCGGGCGCAACGTTCGGCAACGCCATCGTGGAACATCCTAAGACGCGTCTGATCGCGTTTACCGGATCGAAGGAAGTGGGGCTGGATATCCACGCGCGCGCAGCCCAGACTAAGCCAGGACAGATCTGGATCAAGCGGACCATTCTCGAGATGGGGGGAAAGGATTCCATTATCGTGAGCACGGACTGCGATCTTGACGCCGCAGTTCAGGGCGTCGTGGCCTCGGCCTTTGGCTTCAACGGGCAGAAGTGCTCGGCGTGTTCCAGGGCCATTGTCGAAGACCCGATCTATGACATTTTTGTCGAGCGCGTCCGCGAGCGTGTGCAGGAGTTGCAGGTGGGTGATCCGGCTACCAACGCCAGCATGGGGCCGGTGGTGAACCGCTCAGCCATGGATACGATTCTTTCTTATATTGAGATCGGCAAGGGCGAGGGGCGGCTTTTGACCGGCGGGCACGCGGTCAAGAATGCGGATGGCGGGTATTACGTGGAGCCAACGGTCATTGTGGATGTGTCGCCTAAAGCGCGCATCGCGCAGGAAGAGATTTTTGGACCGGTGCTGGCGGTGATCCGAGCGCGGGATTATGATCACGCGCTGCACATTGCCAATGATACGGAGTACGGGCTGACCGGGGCGGTGTATTCGAGTTCCCCCGAAAAGCTGGAGCACGCGCGACGGGCGTTTCATGTGGGGAATTTGTATTTGAACCGGAAATGCACGGGCGCGATGGTGGGTGCGCATCCGTTTGGGGGGTTCAATATGTCCGGCACTGATTCCAAGGCTGGGGGGCCGGATTATTTGTTGTTGTTTACCCAGGCGAAGTCGATTGCGGAAAAGGTTTAGGTAGTCGAGAAACATTTCCAGGAAAGATCCGCTGACCGCAGATCCCTCGGCTGCGCTCCTGGCGCAGATCTCGGCAACAAGCTTTTTGCTTTGTATCAGGGCACGACTTTAGTCGTGCCGTAAAAGGCGCAAAAAAGTGGGGCTTCAGCCCCTGCTCTTTTGTTTGACTGTAACTTTGTGCAGATTTTGCGGTGGCAGGGGCTAAAACCCTGACCTTTTGGCCCGGTGGCGGCAGGACTAGAGTAGTGCCCTGATACAAAGCAAAACGCCTGGAAATGTTTTTCGACCAGAACCCAGCTCGGATGTCCCTACTTTACCGGGACATCGGGCGGTGGCGGCAGGTTGCGGTTTTTTAGCCACTCGGCGCTGATGCTTTGCGGTGCGTGCTGCGGAGGAACTTGGTCAAGATCCGGCATGAAGATTTCCAGGCCCGCTTGAGGGGTCATGCGGGTGTATCCATTGACCACCTGGGCCTGGTAGTTCACCAGATCCAGGTCGAACCAGGCATCTTTGCCTGCGTCGATCATGATGAGGTCGACGTGGTGCATCGTGAGCTTTCCGAAATCGACAGTGCCCCCCTTTAACGCCAGGAAGTTGTGCCATTCTTCCGTACGGGCAACGTCGTTCTGCGCGGCACCGTACATCACCTCGATATCCGGGTTCACAACCCGCACCCTGGTGAGCTGCCCATGGATGTGCGGAGCCGGTAGCAGCTTTTGCGTGTCGAAATAAAGATCGTTCTGCGACACTTCAACGCCGGCAACGCTGGTTTTTCCCATCAGGTCGGAAATGCTGACGTGAAAGTCACCCAACAGTCCCTTGACCGGAACCTTCAGCACCGATAGGTGATCCACATGCAGGTGGATCCGGCCATCGGAGGCAGGGGAAATCGTCCCGTCCAGTCCGATCGGGAGCGGAATATGCAACTTGTGAATGGTGCCGTGCACGGATACCTGGTTTCCGTTCCCGGTGATCGAGATGTTCTGAAGTGGAGAACCCGATACCACGCCGGCATTGAGGAAGTGGCTGATGTCGCCGATATTCGCGTGGATAATGCCCTGCTGCACCTCAAGGAAGAATGACTCCGGATCGTCGAAAGATGGGTTGACGCCCTGCCTGGTGCGCTTCATCTCCCCCTTGAGCCAGCGAACATAGATGCGGAAGTCCGGCCCCTTTCTCAGCATGAGATTGTGGGCATAGATCCGCGTGGGGGAAGAGTCGTCCGCTGCGCCGGATGTTTGGACAGTCTGGCTATTGGCGGCAGTTGCCGCTTGCGGAGCGGGCTTACTATGTTTCACTCCGGCGTACCAGGCGACGCCGGCCACAAGAATCAGGGCAGAGATGAAACCGCCTAGAATCAGATGGAGACGCTTCACGCCGGCGTCGGATTGCGGCGGGGACGGCGATTGGCCTGGAGAATTTTCTTGCGCAGGCGCAAGGACTTGGGCGTCACCTCCACCACTTCGTCTTCCGCAATGAATTCAATCGCCTGCTCCAGGTTCATCGGCTTGAAGGGCACCAGGCGAATGGCGTCGTCCGCACTCGATGCACGCATGTTGGTGAGCTTCTTTTCGCGCACCACATTCACGTCGAGGTCGTTGTCGCGGGAATGCTCGCCGATGACCATGCCCTCGTAGACTTCAACGCCGGCAGTAATGAAAAGCACTCCACGATCCTGCAGTCCATTGAGGGCGTAGGCAGTGGTGGCGCCATTGCGGTCCGAGATAAGAGCGCCGCTGGGCCGCTGCGGGATCTCGCCCTGGTAAGGCATGTAACCATCAAAGAGCGCATTCATCACGATGGTGCCGCGAGTCTCTGTCAGCATCTCGCTGCGCAGGCCGATGAGGCCGCGGCTGGGAACACGGAACTCCAGACGCTGGCGGCCGTAGCCGTGATTGTGCATCTTCAACATCTCCCCACGCCTCGGCCCCAGGCGCTCGATCACGGTACCGACAAAATTGTCGGGAACGTCAATGGTGAGATGCTCGACCGGCTCCAGCACTTTGCCATCGACCGTTTTGGTAACAATCTCGGGCCGGCCCACCATCAGCTCAAAACCTTCGCGACGCATCATCTCGATCAGGATGGCCAACTGCAACTCTCCGCGGCCGAGAACCTTGAAGCTGTCGGGACTTCCGGTCTCCTCCACGCGAATGGAGACATTGGTGAGCAGTTCCTTATCCAGGCGTTCGCGCAGATTGCGGGAGGTGACGAATTGTCCTTCGCGTCCCGCCATGGGCGAATTGTTGACCGAAAACTGCATGGCGATGGTGGGCTCGTCGATGACGATCAGGGGCAGGGGTGCGGGATTCTCAATGCCGGTGATGGTCTCGCCGATGGTGATGCCGGTGACTCCTGCGATGGCCACGATGTCCCCAACCTGGGTTGCATCTGTGTCGGTGCGCTTCAATCCGTTGAACGTGAATAGCTTGGTAATTTTTGTCTTGAGCAGCGATCCGTCGCGCTTGGAGATGTTCACCTCTTGCCCGTTGCTCAGGGTGCCGTTAAACACTCGGGCAATGGCAAGGCGGCCCAGGTAGTCGGAGTAATCGAGGTTGGTGACCAGAATCTGTAGCGGCCCATCCGGGTCGCCGCTGGCAGGCGGAATGGTGGAAATAATGGTTTCAAAAAGCGGTTGCAGGTTCTCTCCGGGGGTGTCCAGAGAGGTGCTGGCAGTGCCCAGCTTGGCGTTGGTGTAAAGCACCGGAAAGTCCAACTGGTCTTCGGCAGCGTCGAGATCGATGAACAGGTCGTATACCTCGTCGAGCACCTCTTTCGGACGGGCGTCGGGACGATCGATCTTGTTGATGACCAGGATAGGCAGCAGCTTGGCTTCCAGGGCCTTAGAGAGCACGTACCGGGTTTGTGGCAGGGGACCTTCCGAGGCGTCCACCAGGAGCATGACGCCGTCCACCATCTTCAGAGCCCGCTCGACCTCGCCTCCAAAGTCTGCGTGACCGGGAGTGTCGACAATGTTGATCTTGGTGTCACGGAACTGGATGGCCGTGTTTTTGGCCAGGATGGTGATGCCACGCTCCTTTTCCAGTTCATTGGAGTCCATGACCCGCTCGGTCAGTGCTTCATTGGCACGGAAGGTGCCAGCCTGGCGCAACATTGCATCCACGAGAGTCGTTTTGCCATGGTCGACGTGGGCGATGATGGCGATGTTTCGAATGGGCGTGCTCACGGGCGAGGATTTCCTATTCTTCCGGGTCGCGGAAAGGCGTTGGGTTGATATTGACTAGCCTTGCTTTGACGAGCTGGCTGGAAATGAGAGGCAGGACAACCGGGCAATGCCTTCCCTATAGTCTAACAGCCCGGGGTTGGGCTGAAACAGCCGGTAGCACGCACAGCGTTTTGCTTTTATCAGGGCGCGACTTCAGTCGTGCCGCCACTGCTCCAAAATCATCTGGGCTTCAGCCCTTGCTAACTCGTTAAGACCACAGGGACTAAAGCCCAACATTGTTTAGACCCTTTGCGGCACGACTATTCAGTCGTGCCCTGATACAGAGCAAAACGCTGTGCGAAGTGGAGGGACCTGCTGTTTCTTTACCTATTGGGGGGCGGGGCCCCTGACCACCTGGACGAAATCGTCAAGCCGGAGTTGGCGGGCAAAGGCTGCCTTTACCTGATCAGCGTTGAGCTCAAAGTACTTCTTTGCCGCCACGATTGGCTCATCCAAGGGCAGACCAATTACCGCCCGGCGCAATAGGCCCTGGGCCACCCCTTCTTCACTCGACTCGCCCAACGGAAGTGCGCGCAAAAGCATGGCCTTCGCTAGGTGCAGCTCGTCCGGCGTCACGTCGGTCGTGCGCATCTGCTCCAGGTCGCGCTGAACCAGGGCCCTTGCCTTGGATACCTTGTCCGGATCGCAACCGTAGGTGACGGTGTAGCTGGCGCGAGTCTTGGACGCTTCCATGCTGACGTCGACGTTGTAAACGTAGCCAGCGACCTGGCGAAGATCATGGTAGAGGCGAGTGGCATAGAAGCCACCACCGAGGACGTGATTGCCGAGTTGCAGAGGATAATAGTCGGGATCGAAACGATTGAGGTTCAACTGCTGGGCCAACACCACGGAGTCCTGCACCGCCTGCGGATCGGGTACGTTCGCGGCCGATGCCTTGTTTACGGGAATCGCGGGGAGCGTGGTCTCCGGCTTGGGACCCTCCGCCTTCCAGTCACCAAACCACTTGCTGATCACTGCCTTGGCTTCGTCCGACGTGACGTCGCCGATGACCACGATGGTGGTCAGGTCGGGACGCACCGTGGTGGCATGGAATTTCTTCACATCTTCCAGGGTGACGGTACCCAGAGTGGCTGGAGTCACCTCGCGCAGCACCGGGTCGCCAGACGGCAGCAATGCCAGATCAAGAGCACGCGAGGTGCGATAACCGGGGCTCTTCAGGTTGCCGGCAACGAACTGGGTCGTCTGGTCCTTGACCACGCTGAAGGCTTCTGCCGGCAACGCCGGATGGAGTTCGTTGTCGGCCAGCAACTGCACTCCGCGGGAAAAGTTGTCCTTCAACACCTGCACAGAAAAGTCGTAACCCGCGGTCTCGTTGGCGGCAATGTCGTCCAGCGCTTTCTGGAAGGCCAGGCGGTCGAGGGTCGTGGTGCCGTACGAGTAGAGTCCGTCGAGCACATCGGACACGCCCTCCTGCCCCTTCGGAGTTTGCAGATCGGAGTTGTTCTTGACCGTGCCCACTACGGTTACGGTAGGGCTGGTGTGGTCCGTCTTCACAATCAGGCGAAGGCCGTTTGGGAGAGTCGTGTCCGAGGCTACGACGTAGTCGTTCGGGACTTTCAGCTGAGAGAGCGAGGCGGCAGCCCAAGCGGGCAAGACCACAGGCTTGGTGGGAGCCGAGGTCATTTTCTCTCCGCCGCCGAAACCCTTGGCGGAAACCGCTTCGCCGGAGGGCGATGGCTTCAAAGTGGCCGTGATGGAGTTGGAGGTGACCAGGTATTGCTTGGCCACCCGGTTCACATCCGCCAGCGTGACTCCCCTGATTGCCTGGAGATCGTCTTCGGGAGAGTTGCGCCCTTCCGCGGTGAGAGCCTCCGACCACACCGAGGCTAGGCCGGGGATGGAATTGCGCTGAAATTCAGCGGCGGCAATCTCGCTGCGCTTGGCAGCGTCAAAAAGGTCCTGGGGCAAACCTTTCTGGGCATAGGTCTCGACGATCTGACGCATCTCGTTGATCGGCCCGGTGGCATCGACGCCGGCGGGCAGAGCGATCTCGCCATAACCAACGCTGGCCTTGGGATAGGTTTCGGCGATGCCGAAGCCGGCATAAAGGGCTTTGCCTGCGGGCACCATGCCGTAGAGGTCGCCACGCTGGCTGGCCAGTACATCCGCAAGTATTTGCGCAGCGGCGTAATCGGGTGAGTCAGTGCCAGGCATGCGATAGGCAATGAAGCCCAGTACATAGGGCAAATTGCTGTCGAGGGTGAAGGTCTCTGGCTTGACCGGGGTGAGGTTGACGGCTGGGTGCTCGGGGATGGGATGGTTCGCAATGTCACCGTAGAGCTGCTTGACCTTGGCGATGGTGGCGGCTGGCTCCACGTCGCCGACGATGACCAGGATGGCGTTGCCCGGGGTGTACCACTTCTTGTAAAAATCGCTGAGCATGGCGCCGGTGGTGGCATCGAAGGATGGCCTGGTGCCCAGAGGATCATGCGCGTACGGGGTGCCGGCAAACATGTCGCTATTCAGGCGATCGATGAATTTGTAGGTGGGGTTGGAGAGGTCGCGCGACACCTCCTGTTCGATGGCGCCTCGCTCGTGGGCCCACTCCGTTTCGGAATTATCCACACCGCGCAAGCAAGAGGCCTGCGCCTGCAGCGCCACATCCAGGTCGGCGGCGGGCACGGTGGTAAAAAACTGCGTGATATTTTGCTGCGTGTCGGCATTGTCACGGCCGCCGAGCTGGGCATAGATCGCTGCGGTTTGATCCGCAGTCATGCCGGTGCAGCCGCGAAATGCCATGTGCTCTTCCGCGTGGGCCGACCCGGGAAAACCGGGCGGCGTCTCATCCCCGCCGACCTTGAAGTTCAGCTCGACCGTGACCACCGGGGCCAGCGCGTTGCGCACGATGACCACCTGCAAACCGTTGGAGAGCGTGGCGCGCGTCACATTCGCGGGATCCGCCGCGTGCAGACGCGATGTGCAGGCGGTCAGCAGGAACAGCAAAGGCAGCAGGGCTTTTAACTTCACTTCGATCTTCTCCAGGGGGAATTCTTGCAGGGTCGGCCTGTCATTCCAGTTTGGCACGGCGCAGCCGTGCGCGACTACCGCGGCTCACTCCAGCGGCATAACATCCACCCCAACCTTCAAGCTGTGTTTGGCGCCGCCGAGCAGCACCCCGCGAATAGGGCTGACGTCGCTGTAATCCCTACCCCACGCCAAGGTAATGTGGCCATCGGAAGGGACGCAGTTGTTGGTAGGGTCGAAATCCATCCAGCCAAAGCCGGGACACCAGGCCGCACACCAGGCATGGGAGGCGTCTGCTCCGACCAGCCGGGTGCCGCCGGCGGGAGGAAGGGTGCGCAAATATCCGCTGACATAACGCGCCGGAAGCCCCAGCGAGCGCATGCAGGCGATTTGTAGATGGGAGAAGTCCTGGCAAACTCCGCGACGCTTTTCAAAGAAGGTTTCGACCGGGGTGGTCACTTCGGTGGCCTTGGGGTCAAAGCGGAAATCCTGATGGATACGCCCGGTGAGGTCGAAGACCGCCTCCAGCAGCGGACGCCCCGGAGGAAACGACTCGCGGGCGTAGAGTGCAAGCTCCGGCTTGGCGGAGACACGGATAGAGTCGAAGACGAACTGATAAGCGTCCGTTCCCTCCGGGCTATGTTCGGAGGCCACTGTGTCTCTCACCGTTTCCCAGGCTGGAGACTCGGAAAAGACCGGGTGAGCGAGGGCATGGACTTCCAATTCGCTGGTTGCCTCCACGGTCATCCGGGTGTGCGACTCCGGCAGCGTGAAGGAGGTGACGGTGTTGCCGAAGTAGTCGATATGAGTGGTGGCTTGGTAAGGCGGGACAGGCCAGATCGATAGCTCGATGATCCGGCGTCTCTGGCCGCGAATGTCGCGGGGGGTCAGGCGGACGACGTGATGGGATACCGACACCGGCTGTACGTAGTCATAGATAGTTTGGTGCCGTACCCGGTAGAGCATTTCTTTCCTTTTCCTTTGACTCGGCGTTGGGGGTGAAGGTGAGAGCTTCTGCAGGTCTTTGTATCAGGGCACGACTTTAGTAGTGCCGCCACTGGTCCAAACTCTTCCGGGCTTTAGCCCCTGATAGCTGTTGCGGGCCAGAAAAGCGCAGGGGCCGAAGCCCCCACCCTTCAAGGCCTGTTACGGCACGACTAAAGTCGTGCCCTGATACAAAGCCAAACCTTGCGCGATGGGCCAGGCTGCAGATGGGCTAAACCTTCCGCGATGGGAAAGGCGGTCGAGCGAAATACGGTTGTGCATCAAGTAGCGCGCTCCATTTCGGCGTGGCTGAAATAAGTGTTGGCTATGGCTTCGGAAAAGGCCGGCAAGGCTGCATCGAGGTCTTCGAGAAGGCTGTCCAACCTGGTTCGGTTGGTGTTGGTTCGGCTCTCGCAGAGCAATTCCACATCTGCGTGGAGCAGCCGGGAGGCGGCCGCCTCCATCTGTCTCTGTTTCAAAACCGGCCAACCGGAGCCCGAGGGCATACTGGCGAGGGCACCACAGTGCCGGCTTAAATCTTCCAGCTGGAAGGCGAGAGAGCGGGGATTGGCCTCGTCGTTCATCAACAGATCGACCACCGGCGCGGCCTGCAAAACGGTGAAATAGCGCGAACGGTAAGTGATGGAGCTGTCGGCTACCTCAAGCAGCATCTCCAAAGATGGCCAGTTCTCGGGGTCGATCGGAACCACGATCGAGCGCAACAACTCGACCAACTGAAGCGAACGCTCAATGCGCCTGCCAATGTTGAGGAAGTGCCAGCCGGGGCCGCGGGTGATGTTGCCGGCTTCGATGCCGCGCAAGGCGGCGAGGGTCAGGATACAGCTGTTCAGCACCGCCAGCGCGTCCGCTGCCGATACGTAACCCCAGGCGACTCGGTCCGAGGCGCGGGCAAGGCTCCCCAGCTGGCTCACAATGCGGAGCAGGTCGGTCGAAAGACGATCGCGTACCTGGGCCACGGCACGGGTGGCACGGCTCAGATTGGCGTTGAGGCTATCGCTCCGCTGTTCTTCAAAAATCAGGGAGAGAATTTCCTTTTCCAGATCTCCCTGCTGATCGAGGTGGCCCTGCGGGTCGTCTTTTGCCAGGCGGGAATAAGGGGATTCCAGACACTCGTACAACTTCATCAACGATTGCCACCCCACGGTCTCGGGTCCCCAGGATTCGCCCGTCATGCGAACCAGGATGCAACGCAACACCCGGGCCAGATGCTCACATCGCTCGGCATAGCGGCCCAGCCAGAAGAGATGTTCGGCGGCGCGGCTAGGCAGGTCGCTGCTCACCCCGCGATGCAGCTCTACCGGCAAATCGCGCGGTCGGCGCAAGGTGAAATTGTCGACCGGCTGGGAGGAGAGAACCCAGGTATCCTTGCTGCCGCCGCCATGTTGCATGGAGACGACGGGGGTGTCGGGAGAAGGGGAAACGCGGGTCAATCCTCCCGGCATCACGATCCAGCTGTCGCCTGCGGCCGCGATGTAGACGCGCAACACTACGCGCCGGGGCATAAGGTTGCCATCGGACCACACGGGCACGCTGGACAGGTTGAGCAGTTCTTGTCCGACATACTCGTGGGGCCGGTTTTCCAGCTCCGCGAGTAGGCGTGAACGTTCGCCAGGTCCGAGCCTTCCACCGAAGACCGGCTCCATGCCTTTCGACGGGTAAGCCGGTTTGATCACCAGAAAATCCAGGTTCTGACGCACATAGGAAAGAGCCCGTGGCTGGCCGCACCACCAGGTCGCAACCGAGGGGAGCGCCAGACGCTCGCCCAGCAAGCTGCGGCTGAGGCCGGGGAGAAAAGGGATGAATGCCGAGGTTTCGAGCAGCCCGCTACCGAGCGCGTTGGCTACTGCTACATTGCCGGAGCGGACGGCCTCGACCAGGCCGGGTACTCCCAGATAGGAGTCCGAACGCAACTCGAGGGGATCGCAGAAACTATCGTCCATGCGCCGCAAAACCACGTCCACCGGCCTGAGCCCTTCGAGAGACTTAAGAAAGACGCGATTCTCCCGCACTGTCAGATCGCTTCCCTGCACCAGGGTGAACCCGAGATAACGGGCCAGGTAGGAGTGCTCGAAGTAGGTCTCGTTCAGTGGTCCGGGAGTGAGGAGCACCACACGGGGATGGGTGCGCGCGGAGGGTGAAAGGTGGAGCATGGTTTCGCGGAAGTCGCGAAAGAATCCAGCCAACCGGTGCACCTGGGCCTCACGAAAAAGGTCGGGAAAGGTTTCCGCCATGACGATGCGGTTTTCAAGTGCATAGCCGGCACCGGAAGGCGCCTGGGTGCGGTCAGAGATTACCCACCATTGCCCATCCGGCGAGCGGGCCAGGTCGACGGCCAGCAGGTGGAGATAGTTAGAACCGGGAACAGGCACATCATGACAGGCGCGCCAGAACGCGGGGTTGCCGAACACCAGTGCGGCGGGCAGATCCCCATTCAGGAGCAGCTTCTGCGGGCCGTAAAGGTCGGCAAGGATGGTGTTGAGCAGGCGCGCACGCTGGATCAGGCCGGCTTCCAGGTAGCTCCATTCCGCGGGCGGGATGAGGAGCGGAATCGCGTCCAGACTCCACGGGCGGTCAGTTCCCAGTGGATCGCCATAGACATTGTAGGTGACGCCGTTCTCGCGGATTCGATGACGCGCTGTCTTCCAGCGGTGGGCCAGCTCTTTACTGCCAAGCGAGGATAACGAGGCGATGTAACGATCCCAGTGGGGACGAAGAATGCCCGGCTCCACGCACATCTCGTCGTAAACGCCAGGGGCCTGACGATAGTCGGCGGTCAGTAACGGGTCATCCAGTATTTCGGCCATACACCTGTCACGGGCTCCGGCGTAGATCGAGGGTCAAGGGAAACTCTACATTGGGTCTTTCGCTGGGAACGTTAATAGGGCCGGGGGTGTGGCCAAAACCGGTGAACCTGGCCAGACGCCGGCTCTCAGCCTCGTAGGCATTGACCGGGAACTGCTCGTTTGCCCGGCCGCCCGGATGCACCACATGGTAGGTGCAACCCCCGATCGCGTGGCCTGACCAGGTGTCGACAATGTCGAAGACCAGCGGACTGTGAATGGGAATATCAGGATGCAGGCAAGAAGTCGGTTGCCAGGCGCGGTAGCGGACGCCGGCAACGAACTCCCCCGCTTCCCCGGTCGGATGCAACGGCACAGGCCGGCCGTTGCAAAGGACGACGAAGCGGTGGTCTACCATCCCCGTCACCTTGACCTGCAGCCGCTCTACCGAGGAGTCCACGCTGCGGGCCGTGCCGCCGCTGGAAGCTTCTTCGCCCAGGACGTTCCATGGTTCGAGAGCGTGACGCAGCTCCAGCTGGATGCCGCGCGCGGTGACCGAGCCAATGAGCGGAAAGCGAAACTCGAAGTGGGGGGCGAACCATTCGCTGCGGAATCCATACCCAGCCCGATTGAGATCGCCCACCACATCTTCCCAATCAAGCTGCACGAAATGGGGAAGCATGAAGCGATCATGCAGGCTGGTTCCCCAGGCGACCAGTTTTTGCCGGTAGGGCTTTCGCCAGAATTGCGCGATCAGGGCTCTCACCAGCAACTGCTGGGTGAGGCTCATCCGGGCGTGGGGCGGCATTTCAAAAGCGCGCAGCTCGAGCAGGCCAAGGCGCGACCCAGCGCCTTCCGGCGGATCAAGTTTGTCGATGCAGAATTCGGCGCGATGGGTGCTGCCTGTGACATCGGTGAGCAGATGGCGGAAGAGGCGATCCGTGATGCGGGATGACAGCGGGGTCGAACCTCGCTCAGGAATCTGGTCGAAAGCAATTTCCAACTCATAAAGAGACTCCGCCCGGCCTTCGTCGACCCTTGGATGTTGACTGGTGGGACCAATGAACAGCCCGGAAAGCAGATAGGAAAGCGCGGGATGGTTTTGCCAGTAATTGACCATGCTGCGCAGCAAGTCGGGCCGGCGAAGAAAGGCGCTGTCATCGGGGGTAGGGCCGCCGATCACCAGGTGATTGCCGCCGCCGGTACCGGTGTGCTGCCCGTCAAGCAGGAACTTTTCTGTCCCCAGACGGGTCTGGCGAGCCAGATCGTAGACTGCGGTGGTGTTTTCAACTAAAGCATCCCAACTGGCCGCGGGGTGGATGTTGACCTCGATCACTCCCGGATCGGGAGTGACCTTGAAGACGGAAATACGAGTGTCGTTGGGCGGGGTATAGCCTTCGATCAACACCGGCATGGAGAGATATGCCGCGGTATCTTCGATGGCGGCCACCAGGTCGAGATAGTCGGTGAGGTAGTCGACCGGCGGCATAAAGATACAGAGTTTGCCGGCGCGCGCCTGGACGCAAAGCGCGGGCCGGGTGAGTGTAAGGGCTTGCTCGTCCTCAGGTTTCGGCTTGCCTCGGTCCGCGGCAGGCAGCGGCTCATCCGACATAGGGGGCATGGAGAAGGACCCCATGCGGCGCTCCGGACGCGGGGGTAGCTTGTCCCGGCGCCGGAAGGGGTCGATGTCGAAGGAATAGGTGACGTCTTCCGGCTTGGTCCAGGGGACCACTTCGAGCGGCAGACGGTAACCCATGGGCGAGTCGCCGGGTGTGAGAAACATCCGATCTGCCGGCGGGAACCAGGGCTGACTGGTCCATCGCGGTGTACCGGACCGGGTGGGGATGCGGCGCAAAGGAATGACAAGGCCGATCGGTTCCTGCGCGGCCTTTTCAAACAGTTGCGAAAGGCGGGCGCGCTCGCCAAACTCCTTGAGTTTCGGGTCGAGCGGATCGACGATCTCGGGCAGACGCCGTTCTTTCCACAAGTGAAAGAAGATGTCCTCGTAGGCGGTGATGGCGAAAGAGAAACTTACTTGCAGGCGGCGGGTCAGGGCTTCGAGAAACCTGCGCGCGTCGGTCGCGCCGTAGCCGTAGTCCTTGCCGTCTTCGGCGAAGAGGCTTTGGTTCTCCCAAATGGGCACCCCATCTTTGCGCCAGTAACAGCCGAGGGCCCAACGTGGAAGCTCTTCGCCGGGGTACCACTTCCCTTGACCAATGTGGAGCAGCGCGCCGGTGGAGAAACGGTCGCGCATTTTTAGCAGCAGCTCCACTGCGAGCCGACGCTTCGCTGGGCTCATCGCGGTGGTCGCCCATTCGCTCCCATTGCGATCGTCGAGAGAAATGAAGGTCGGCTCGCCGCCCATGGTGAGGCGCACATCTCCCACTTGCAGATCGACATCGACCTGGTGACCGAGGGCTTCGATCTGCTCCCATTGCGGGTCAGAGTAGGGTTTGGTGACGCGCGGGGATTCGTAAATCCGCTGGACGGTCATCGAGTAGCTGAAATCGGTCTTGCAGAATTCCAACGGACCGGAGATGGGAGCGGCACTTCCTACATCGGGGGTGCAGGCGAGCGGGATGTGTCCCTCTCCCGCCAGCAACCCTGAAGTGGGGTCGAAACCGACCCATCCCGCGCCGGGAAGATAGACCTCGGTCCAGGCGTGCAGGTCGGTGAAATCGCTGGAGGCGCCGGAGGGACCCTCGAGCGGTTTTACGTCGGCGGTAAGTTGGATCAGGTAGCCAGATACGAAACGGGCGGCAAGCCCGAGGTTGCGCAGGATCTGCACCAGCAACCAGGCGGAGTCACGACAGGAACCTGTGCCCAGAGATAGAGTCTGCTCGCAGGTTTGCACCCCCTGCTCCAGGCGGATGACATAGCCGATATCGCGTTGCACCCGTTGGTTGAGGCTGACCAGAAAATTCAGGGTCGGGGTGCTAACGCGAGGCACCTGGGCTAGAAAACCGGCGAGCCTGGGACCGGGCACCTCGGCTTCGAGGAAGGGACGCAGTTCCCGGGCGAGAGAGGTCTCGTAGGCGAAGGGGATTTGCTCCGCGTAAGGCTCGAGGAAGAAATCGAAGGGATTGAAGATTGCCATCTCGGCAACCAGGTCGACCTCGACTACGAACTCTGTCGTCTTTTCCGGAAAGACCAGGCGGGCCAGGTAGTTGGCCTGCGGGTCCTGTTGCCAATTGATGAAGTGGTTTTTGGGAAGGACTTTGAGTGAGTAGGCGAGGATCGGGGTGCGGCAATGCGGCGCTGGGCGCAGACGAATGGTTTGCGGCCCGAGCATCACCGGACGATCGTAACGGTAGTGCGTCTTGTGATTCAGCGCAATGTGAATTGCCATAGGTCGGGGTTCCTATAGATTACATGCGTGGTTTGCGGCTACCCGAGTAGAGGGTCGTTTTTGGGGAGGGAGACCGCAGGTCCCTCAGTTCGCTTCGCTCCGGTCGAGATGACAAAGGGAAGGGTCTTGCTTCCATCCGGATTCGATAACGCGGACGCACAACAGTTGCGCAGTATGATGTCTGCATGGCGACGATTTCTCCTGAGATTCTTGAGCGCGCGCGGAAGATCAAGCTGTTTCTCATGGACGTTGATGGCACGCTCACTGACGGCGGCGTCAACCTCATTTCCCTGCCGGGAGAGACCGGCATCGCCGAGATGAAGGTCTTTAACTCGCAAGATGGGGCGGGGCTGAAACTTGCACATATCATGGGGATCCGCACCGGCTTCATTACCGGCAGGAAGTCGCCCGCAGTTTCCCAGCGCGCCCACGAGCTAAGTGTCGAATTCGTCTACCTGGGTCAGGCCACC
>Ga0302326_10010406_pt1 | contig 20170 bp, 19 predicted proteins | sample Palsa_T0_3_FD_202264 | JGI IMG/M metagenome (GOLD analysis project Ga0302326, IMG submission 202264) | Peat permafrost microbial communities from Stordalen Mire near Abisko, Sweden - Palsa_T0_3 | ecosystem: Environmental > Terrestrial > Soil > Palsa > Peat permafrost | place: Sweden: Abisko...
CGGTTCGTCAAAACCGGTCTCAGCATTGTACCCTTCGGGGGAACCCATGAACTCCATACTTATACATTCAAACAGCCAATCCTGGCTGCAGCCGGCTTTCAGCCGGCTCTCTTCGTCTCGCGATTCGTCGGTTTCTGCCGCAACAGACGCTCCCGCCAGGGATCGTCTGTCGCTCGTGTGAACGCGCTTCGCTCTCGCGCCAACCCTAACCTCATCCGGCTGCCGGCAAGCCGGCCGGGGGGCCGGCTGCGGACCCGGGGGTCCGCCCTACTATGATTATCGATCTACCCCGTTTCGCCGCCGCCGAGCGCATCTATTGGGACGAGCTCGACGGCATGCTGAAGCGGCTCGAAGAAGATCCCGAGCACCGCTTGCCACTTCCGGAGATCGAGCGCCTGCACTACTTGTATGAGCGGTGCTCCGCCGATCTTTCGAAGCTCGATACCTTCTCCACCGAGCCGCAATTGCGCGCTTTTCTGGAATCGCTGGTTTCGCGCGCGTATTCGGAGATTCATGAGACGCGTGCGCCGCTGCAAATCCGCGCGAAGAGCCTGGCGCTGGCGTTTCCGCGCGCGTTCCGCAGGCACTTGCGCGCCTTCCAGCTTTCCGTAGCGGTGACCCTGGCGGGGATTGCTTTCGGATGGTTTGCCATTACCAGCGACCCGCAATCGAAGGCCGTGCTGCTGCCTTTTCAGCACCTGATGGTTTCGCCCGCCGAGCGCGTGGCGGAGGAAGAGCGCGCCAAAGTGGACCGGATGAAGGGCGTGAAGGCCACGTTTTCCGCCGACCTGATGACGCACAACATTCAGGTAACCGTGCTTACCATGGCGCTCGGCATGACGTGGGGCGTGGGCACGCTCATCATGCTTTTCTACAATGGCGTGATTCTTGGGGCGGTGTCTGCGGATTACATCATAGGCGGCCAGGGCGTGTTTCTGGCGGGGTGGCTGCTGCCGCACGGGTCGATTGAGATCCCATCGATTCTGCTCGGCGGGCAAGCGGGGTTCATACTCGCGGGCGCGCTGATTGGATGGGGCGGCCGGACAGCGTGTATGACGACGCGGGCCGAACGTTTGCGCGCCGTCTCGCACGACTTGTTCGCGATTGTTGCGGGCGCGGGCTGCATGCTGGTGTGGGCCGGCATCGTCGAATCGTTCGTCTCGCAATATCACCAGCCGGTGCTTCCGTATGCGCTCAAAATCGCGTTCGGATGTTGCGAATTGACCGCGCTGATTTTCTTCCTCACCTGGGCGGGCCGCGAATGAGCGCTCTGCATCAACGGTCGCTCGACCGCCTGCTCAACATCGAGACTCCCGAGGGCGTGGTGTTTTCCTACGAGCTGGCGACGCCGGTGGCGCGGTCGCTGGCATGGGCCGTGGACGCGGCGGCGATCTCGACCGCCATCTACTTCCTCGGCAAACTGGCTGCGGGCCTGCGTCCGCTGAATCACGATTGGGAGGACGCCGCGGCAGCGCTGCTCTACTTCGTGGCGCAGGTCGGTTACGGCATCGTGTTGGAGTGGCGATGGCGCGGGCAGACCGTGGGCAAGCGGCTCTTCAAGCTGCGCGTCATCGATGCCCAGGGCTTGCGGCTGCAGCTTTCGCAGATTGTGATCCGCAACCTGCTGCGGTTGATCGATAGCCTTCCGCTGCTTTATCTGGTGGGTGGAACAGCATCGCTGTTCAGCGCGAAGTACCAGCGCCTGGGCGACCTGGCGGCGAACACGGTGGTGGCGCGCGAGCGGAGTTGGGCCGAGCCCGACGTCGAGCAACTCGCGCCGGCGAAGTACAACTCGCTGCTGGCGCATCCGCACCTGGCAGCGCGGCTGCGGAGCAAGGTAGGGCCGGAGGCAGTCGCGATCGCGGTGCGCGCCGTATCGCAGCGCGATGGGTATGAGCCACGGGCGCGGGTGGAGCTATTTCGGGAGCTGGCGGCGTACTTCCGCTCGCTGGCGCCATTCCCGGATGCGGCGGTGGAAGGGCTGACGGACGAGCAATACGTGCGAAGCGTGTTGCGGGCAATCTACAACTGATCGGCGTGGCGCACGCACTCATTGCGTGCAGCGTTCACACTCGTGTGAACGCGTTTTCCTATCGAAGCCCATACAATCGAATACCGGTCACATCCCGGAAGTCGCCGGGGTTGAGGGTCCAAAGATGCGCCCCGCGAACGAGCGCACAAGCAGCGATTCCTAGATCGACTTCGCGGCCTCGGGGGCGCTTGACGGCGCGATAAAAACCGGCGCTGACCGCGGCCTCTTCAGGGCCGAAAGGAATAGCCGACTGCGCAGGGAATAGCGCCGACCGCTTCAGGCCCGTCAGGCCGTCGATGAGGACCGACGTGTCGAGGACGATCACTTGCGTTTCCTGGACTTCGACAGCCGACCGCCGGAACGTCTCGCCCGGCGGATCTCGCGTAACTCGTCCACGGCTTCGCGCCGCGGACGAGCAGGTATTGCCGGAACCAGTGCGTCGAAAATCTTCAGCATCCTCTTGCGCTCGCTCTCGCTCAAGCGGCCAATCCGGCTATGGTAGTCGGCCACCGCCTCCCGGACCACCTGGCTCTTTGGCTTGGCCAGACGCACGGCGGCAGCGTCGATGCGGTGAACGGTTTCCTCATCTAGCGTAAACGTGACCTTGCTCGTTGCCATACCTATGCCATACCGCTGCCATACTCGTCTGACCGGCCGGGAGGCCGGTCCCACTAGAGCTTCAATGCAGGAATGCGATCCCGCACCGGCGGCAGCGCGGGAAAGTCGGTGTAGGGCCTGGTCTGATACCAATACGCCACCGAGTAAAAGCAATCCGCACGGTCGTTGGCGTGCCCGTGCTCCATGGTGTGTTTCAGGTACTTGGTAAACGTCACTGGATTATCGGCGTGCCAGCGGTAGAGGCAGTAGCGGCCGCCAGCCAGTTCGGGATTCGCGATGAACGGCGCGCCGTTGTAAAGATGCGCGAATGGGACCGCGCCATCGCGTCCGCCGAAATCCCACGCGCCGTTGAAGTAATCCTCGGAGCCCGTACCCGTGATCGCCGGCGCGGTCTCGTCGTCGATGAAAATCATGTCGTCGCCTTCGCCCATCCATCCGTCGCGGTTCTGCAGCGTGCCCAGCGTGACGCCCATCAGATGACCGGTTCCGCGAGTCTCCATGTAGACGTAATTCTGGCGGCCCTCCAGATTGAGCTTCGGAGCACCGGCGGCAAACTGCGCGGCGGCGTTTGGCGTAGCCTGCCGGTACTGCGCGTGGAAGTAGAGGGCGCGCTCCGGCAACGCTGGAACCAGTTGATAATCGATATTCGAATAGAACGCGCCCACCCGCGCGGACCCTTCGTTGGCGACCACGATGCGCGCCGATTGGCGAAAGGGCATCGCGAAATAGCTGTTCATCGCCTTGATGGATGAGCAATTCAGGAATGCCGATTGGTAGACGAAATACTGGCCCAGATTGAGGCCGAAGAAGTCGCCCACAGGCGTCTCGACGCTCGGCTTGGCGTTGCCGTCCCAGTACATCCGGAGCACGATCTCTTTGAGATGGTCGCGGCCCTGCGCGGAGATGGTGAACCAGATGTGCGTGATCACGCCGGGTCCGGCGGAGGCGAACACCTCTTTGGTTTCACCCGGCTCGATAACCCATCGGTCGGCGTTGCCGCCGGTGCGGTCGAAACTCGATTGCTTGAGCGAGCGGTAATTCTGGGCGCACGCGTATTCGGGCAGGCGCAAATCGCCGCCGGGCGCGGGTGCGGATTGGGCCGATGCGTCGGCGCCCAGAGCGGCTCCGGCGATTCCGAGGCCGGCCATGCGGCTCAGGAAGTTTCTGCGGAATGGGTTTTCGGGCACGGCGTATAACTCCTCATCGTCATCATAAGGCAGACGGCCGCCAGTGCGGATATCGAACCCAAAGCCAGGTATCACGGTATCCTGAAGAGGACGCGATGTCGTTGGTTTTCGAATGGGACAATCGCAAAGCGCGAAGAAATCTGGAGAAGCACCGCGTCGGTTTTGTGGAGGCAGTTTCGGTCTTCAGCGATCCGCTGGCACGGATTTTCGCGGACGAGGATCACCAGATCGGCGAGCCGCGCGAAATCGTCATCGGGCATTCGTCGTCAAAGCGGCTCTTAATCGTGTGTTTCACAGAGCCAGCGGAGGAACACGTACGCATCATCAGCGCTCGGCCCGCCACGAGAAAAGAGCAACACGATTATGAAGAAAACGTCGCAGGTTAAGGTCAGGTCGAATCGCGCTGATGCGCTCCGGCCCGAGTACCTTTTCGATTATCGGAAAGCCAAAGCGAATCGATTCGCCGGGAAGACGCAGCCGGAATCTGTCGCGGTTCTGCTGGACCCCGATGTGGCACGGTTCTTTGAGAGCGGGAAGACGGTCAATTCGCTACTGCGTGCGCTGATGACGGCAATGCCTGCAGCGAAGTAAGCCGTACCGCTCCCCTAAGATCCGCCTTTCGAACGAACACAGTCTAATTCGCCGGGCCGCTCGTCCATAATAAAAGAGTCCCCCAAAATGGCGCTTGAGAACACTATTAGCAGTCCGCCGGTCGAACACTCCGCACCACCCAGTCCCGTGGAGAGCCGCGCTGCCAAGACGATTCGGGAAATCTTCGAATCCGGTCGTCCGCTCACGTACATTCGGTCCGCCGAAGAGCAGCGGGTGGGAAGGATTCTTCGCGAGGTGAGCCGTGGCTGGCCGGCTTCCACGCCAACACCCGTTTGGACGTGGAGCCTCACCGAAGGCATGCATCGCGACGGCGCAGCGGCCGAAGCCTTCGCGCAGACCCCTCGCGGCGCTCTCGATTTCATCGTCACCCACCCTGACGCCGGCATTTTCCACTTGAAGGATTTCCACGAGCCGCTGCGTGAATCGCCGGAGATCCGCCGCCGCCTGCGCGACGTCTATGAGAACTGCCGCGACCAACGCAAGTTCATCGTCATCAGCTCTCCGGTCCGGTTCATTCCCGAAGAAGTCGAGCGCAGCATGATGTTTCTGGAACTCCGTCCGCCCGATCTGGTCGAGTTGGTGGAGTTTCTGCGCGAAGAAGCGCCGCAAACCGGCGAGGGCGGCGATGCACACGAAGAGGCGTTGTACCAGCTTGCGCGCGCCCTGCAGGGCCTCACTCTCGACGAAGCGCGCTATGCCCTGCGGCGGGCATTGGTCAAAAATCAACGCCTTGGACCCGAATCGCTTGCGGCCGTGCTCGAAGAGAAGCGGCTCCTGGTCAACCGTAGCGGCGTCATCGAATATATTTCCGGCGTGACAGATCTCGGGGATGTCGGCGGTCTGGAGGGCCTCAAGAAATGGTTGATCGAGCGCCGCAAACTCTTTCAGATGCGCGACAGCCTGAGCACCGAAATCGTGCCCAAGGGCATCCTCATCATGGGCATCCCCGGCTGCGGCAAAAGTCTCTCCGTCAAGGCCATCGCCAATCATTTCCAGCTTCCCCTCTATCGCGTCGATATGATCGAGATCTTCTCCGGGAGGCATGGCAAGCCGGAAGGCGCATTCGTGGAGGCCTGCCGCATGATGGAAGATATGGCGCCCGCGGTTCTGTGGTTCGACGAAATCGAGATGGGCATCACGTCCACCGAATCCGGCGGCGAGCAAGGCAGAATCTTCGCGTTCTTCCTCACATGGATGCAGGAGAAAACGCGCGGGCTCTTCGTCGCCGCCACCGCCAACCGCATCGACCTGCTTCCCGCCGAGATGATTCGCAAAGGACGCTTCGACGAGGTGTTTTTCGTCGACCTGCCGCTAGATCACGAGCAGATCCAAATCTTCAAGATTCACCTCACCCGCCGTGGAGTGGATATCGCCGCGTTCAATCTTGCGCAATTGACGCAGTTCACCATCGGCTGGACCGGCGCCGAGATCGAGCAATGCGTCATATCGGCCATCACCAAGGCGCGCCTCGCGGACCGCGAGCTCACCGAGCACGATCTCATCAGCGTCGCCGCGAAGCTGGTCCCGCTGTCGCGCACCATGAAAGAGCAGATCAATCACATTCGAGGGTGGGCCTTCGAGCGCGCGGTTCGCGCATCGCCTCAACCTATCGGCCGGTGATATCGCGCTCGAAGCGCTATACTGACGCACAGCTTCATATGCCGACTTTGATCGGAATTCTCCTCGGCCTGTTGGCCTGGTTCCTGCTGCGCATGATTCTGATGGGCGTCTACACGGTCGATCAGAACCAGCGTGCGGTCAAGACCAGCTTCGGCCGCGCGCTCCGCGTCCCCGGCGACAAGACCACGCTGGACGATCCCATCGCCGAGCCGCTCATGCCCGAAGAAAAGGCCCGCTACGTTTATCCGCAGGTCCGCGTGATTCAGCCCGGCGGACCTTACTTCAAGATGCCGTGGGAGAAAATCTACAAGGTCTCGATTGCGACCATGACCGTCAACATGGCGCTCGATCCCGAAACCCCCAGCGCGAACGACAACGGCTCCCGCCTCGAAGCCGTCACCAAAGATCAACTCAATACCGGGCTCACCGGCCAGATCCGCTATCGCGTCAGCGAGGCCAATCTTTACGCCTTCCTCTTCGGAATCAAGCGGCCGTTTGTCCATGTGGTGGCCTACTTCGTATCGGTGCTGCGCCAGCGCATCGCCAACTTCCAAGCCAAGCCGGTCCCGCTGGTAGCCGATGCCGGTCCCAGCGCCGGCGCCGGCGAAGTGGCCCCGCTGGCCGGCAGCGAAATGACCGGCATCTCCATCAACGACTTGCGCAAGAACCTGCGCGATCTCAACGAATACATGGACAAAGAGTGCCACTCCGCGCCCGCGCGCTATGGCGTCATTCTGGACGCCTCACTGATCACCGGCATCGATCCGCCGCCCGAAGTGGAATCGGCCCTCGCCGCTATCAATACCGCGCATAACCAGGTGTCGAGCGACATCAGCCTCGCCCAAGCCGCGGCCGACCAGCGCGTGGTGCAATCCCGCCGCGCCGTGGAGATCGAAACGCTCCGCGCGCAGGCCGAAGTGGAGCCGGTCAAATCGCTCGCCGCCGAACTGGCCGAGCTTCACCGCAGCGGGCCCAATATCCTCGGCGCCTATCTGCGCAATGTGCGCCTGGCGCTCTACGATAAGGCGCAGCAAATATTCCTGGAGGCCGGCAAGTGATGGATCAACCCATAGTCGCCATCCTCACCGCGGCGCTGGTGGTCTTCATCGGAATGTTCGTCGCCGAACCTGTGCTGCTCGGCCTGTGCCGTATCTTCGGTATCTACGCGGTGGTGCAGGAACGCACCGCACGCGTCTATATGCTGTTCGGGAAAGTGGTTGGCATTCTGGACGAACCCGGGCTGTATTTTCTGCCGGGCAAGCTCGGACCCGCCGCCTTCGTCGTCAACTTACTCGGTAACTGCTATGTGCTCGACCTGCGGCTCGATCAGGAGTATCTGCGCAGCCAGCCCGTCAACTCCGAAGAGGGCGCGCCCATGGGCATTGGCATCTGGTACGAGATGTGGATCGGCGACCCGGTCTCCTACTTATTCAAGAACACCGATCCGCGCGGGTCGCTCCGCGCCAATGTGAGCAACGCCACGGTCCGCTGCCTGAGCAATATGAAGCTGGCGGAAATGCTCGAGACGCGCCACACCATGAGCCAGAGCGTGCGCGCCGAAGTCACCGGCAAATCGCAGGCCTGGGGCTACCAGCTGGGCTCCGTCTATATCCGCAAAGTGCATTTCCGCGACGCCGGCATGATCCACCAGATCGAAGAGAAGGTGGTGAACCGCCTGCGCCAGGTTACTTCCGCGATCAAGCAGGCGGGCGCCAACCAGGTCAGCGTGATCACCAGTTCCGCCGAGCGCGAAGCCGCCATCGAGTTCGCCAAGGCCGCCGCCATTCGCCCCGCCACGCTGGGACAGGCATTGCAGGAAATCGCCCGCGAGCCCGCCGTCTCCCAAGCGCTCTTCGACGTGCTGGAAACGCAGCGCATTCTCGCGGGCGGCGCGCGCTTCACACTGCTGCCCTCCGGTTCGCGCTCGCGCATACTCGCCGACTTACTGGCCGTGCAAAAGTGATTTGTGGGGCAGCCAATCCTGGCTGCAGCCGGCTTTCAGCCGGCTTCTTCTTCGCGATAACCTTCGTGGCCGTGGGGTCAAGAGTGACTGTGTCGTGGCAGGCGAATAACGCGTCCTGCCAACCAGGGCGCGCCAGGATACGGTGGGCGACCGCGCTGACGCTTCGTTCAGCCCATACGAAGCAAGTGTCCAGCGCCTAGCCTCGATTTAATCGAAGGCGAATCTCGAAAAGTTGTTCAGACGCAAATGAATGAGATATTCATTGGGCCAGGAGCGGTCTCACCATGCTCCAGCCGGTCCGCAATCAGCCGTAGCGCAAGCGCCTGCACAGCCGCTGTGGCTTGCCTACGGCTCCGTCCATAGGCGGTCGCGCCTGGTAGGGCGGCGATGTCCGCCAGACAGCGCCCATCTGCCTCACGGTGACACTCGATGATCAATACGAACCCGGTTGAAGCCGTCGCCATGACTCGATCATGCTATCAGATCATGCTATTCAATTTGAACTCCCCGGCGAAAACAGATACGCTCAATCGCATGGCATTCTACTCAGTTCGCAACGTATCGCTGGCCGCGGCGATCGGCTGCCTGGCGGCGTTGGCGCCGGCGCAGCAGCAAGGCGGCAATCAGCCCGGCACGAAGTGGACGGAAGAACAGCTTCGCCAAACCGTGGACCTGGCGCGCGTGGGGCGGAAGCTTACCCCGAAATCGTGGCCGGGCGGCGCCCGCGTGGCCGTGTGTCTCAGCTTCGACGACGATACCGAGGCGCCCCTGCTGCGTGACGGCACAACTTCGCCGACCACGCTTTCCGCGTCCGACTTTGGGGCAGAGAGCGGAACGCCGCGCATTCTGAAGATGCTCGATCGCTACCAGACGCCGGCCACGTTTTTCGTTACGGCGGTGGATGCCATGCTGCATCCCGAAATGCTCGCGGCAATCTTGAAGAGCGGGCGCAACGAAGTGGGCGTCCATGGATGGATTCATGAGTTTCCGCCGCGCCTCGCCGAGGGCGAGGAAGAGCGGCTGCTCGACCAGGCCATCGCCTATCTGACGAAGGCCGTGGGGAAGCGGCCGGTGGGCTATAGGGCTCCTTCGTGGGCGTTCAGCTCGATCACGCTCGACCTGATTCAGAAAAAGGGCTTTCTCTACGACAGCAGTCTGCAGGCGCTGGACGAGCCCTACGAAATCATGTCCCGTGGGAAGGACACTGGCGTGGTGGAATTGGCGATCGATTGGACTCTCACCGAGACGCCCTATCTGGGACAGAACGGACATATGCCGTCGCCGGAACTGCTTTACCAACTCTATAAGGACGAGTTTGACGGCGCCTATGCGGAGGGCACGATGTTCGTGCTGACGCTGCATCCTTATCTGAGCGGTCATCGCGCGCCCATGGAACACCTGGATAAGTTTGTAGCGTATATGAAATCGAAACCGGGCGTTTGGTTCGCCACCTGCGAGCAAATCGCGCGGTACTTGAAGAACCCACAGAAGGCGCGTTGATCCGCGGCGCTTAACGCGCAATCTTCCTCGCCCTCTCGAAATCTTCTTTCAGCTTGGCTGCAATCTTGTCCGCTACATCCGCGCTGGCCCCGTGGTATTTCGCCCCCAGACTCTCCTGCGTTGTAGACCAGATCACATCGCCTTCCTTATTGGTAAGCCGCACCGTAGCCAGCGCCTCGTGCCGCCGCAGCGCGGAATGGTCCGATTCGTTCTCCCCGAAGCCGAACCCGCCCGTCTGGTCCGTGCGATATCCGGGCGCCCCCTTGCCTGACCCCACATTCACTTTGGCGTTGACCCCATCCGACGACGAGTGCGTGTCGGTATACACCAGGTCTTCCGCCGCTCCGCGAAGCACCGCGTCCGCCTTTTCCTGATTCTCGGTCACGATGAAGAGCTTCGATTGTTCCAAACTGCCGATGATGATGTCGCGTATTTGCGCGGCCGTCTCACCGCCCGTCAAATGGTCCACATAGACCCGCTTCAGCGTCAGCAATTGACGCAGCCCGGTCTCTTCAATGGATTGTGTGGAAGCGCCGGCCTCCGAATGCACAGGCAAAGCGAGAGCCGCCTGCGCGCGTAATCCGAGTGCCCCTGCGAGACACAGCCAACACCCAATTGCGATCTTCATCACTGTCCTGCCTTTCGCGCTTCGTCGTCCTGAAATTCCACGCGCCGTCCGCTGCGCGCTTCGAGCGATGCCAGCACGCTGCGGATATCGCCCTTCTCCAAACGAAATACCAGCGCCTGATGCTTATCATCCGCGTCTACGTACCCGATGGTGACATAATGCTGCCGCGACTTACTCAGCAGCAACACCGGCGAGAGCAGAACTGCCGCCGCATATCTTCGGCTCACATGCTGCCCATATTCCAAAGTTTCGATCTTTGGGTATGCGACGCTCACCGTCTGCCCTGCGCACCGGAATATCATCGCGTCCGCGCCGGTCAGATCCACGCGCGCACTGGACTTCGCCCGCACGCCCGGGAGCGTTCCGCCCACAAATTCGGCCTTGAATCCCGGCTGGGCGGCCCATGCCGCGAGCGCGAGAATCAAACCGGTCACAAGATAACGCCAAATTCGAATCATAACTGTCGCAATAGTAGTGCGGCCGCCCGCCGCGGATTCTCAGGAAAATTCGCAGTGTGGCATCTGAAGCATCGTCATGTAGACTTACAAATAGTCTTTGCAGATGGATAAGGCCCTGCCTGAAGCGACGCACCCCATAACGCGAATCCTGAATTCCACCAGGAAACACCTGCTGACCATCGCCGGCATGGCGGCTTTCGCTACACCGGTCGCGGTCGCGATTCTGAATGCGCCGCGGAGCCAGGCGCAACTGCCGGCGCCACCCCCTGCATTCGAAGTGGCATCCATCAAACACCACGCCGGCGGCGGCAGTTTCGGCGCGACGCGCGTGTCTCCCGGAAGGATGAACGTGGAAAACCTTCCGCTGCGGCGTCTCATCCGGAATGCTTATGCAGTAATGGACTTTCAGATCACAGGCGCTCCGGAATGGGTCAATTCCGAAGGGGGCCAAGATCAGCGTGCCGGACCTGGCCGGAGTCGCAATTCCCCCTTTCATCTTCTACCTGTCTCAGATACTGAACCGCACCGTGATCGACAAGACCGGACTCACGGGAATGTTCGATTTCCATCTTGAGTTTGCGCCAGATGATGTCACTCCCGGAATCACGGCGTCCGGCGACGCGAGCGATCCTCTCAGCCCGTCCATCTTTGCCGCCTTACAGGAACAGCTCGGGCTGAAGTTGGAATCGGGCAAGGGTCCGGTGGAAGTGCTCGTCATCGATCGCGTGGCGAAGCCCGCCGAAAATCAGCCGAAGTGGCAACCGATTTTGAGAGCCGATTTTTTAAATCACCGGTCGTGCCCGGCCAGCGATCTCGACGATGCGGTCCAGTTTCTCGCCGATTTCAGGATCGATCCGATCTCTTGGGACCAAAGGCGCGAGGGCGTGATAGTCGGTTTTAAGCATAAGATTACGAGTTCCAAGCTTTTCGAAGTACTTTTGAAAAACCGGTCCCAAAAAATCATCGCGGGCCTTCATTTCCGGACCAAACGGATCCGGTCTGCCCAGTGTTCTTAGCGCCGCAACCACCTCGTCGACCGCTTCTTGCATTGCGCTGCTCTGCCGATTGCGTAAGTCAAGCTCGAACAAGGGCCCAGGTTCACCGTCGACCCGTTCCGCATAGGCAAGCAGTACTTCAGGAAAGCACAGGTAGTTTTCAATCTCCCTCTGCCGCCACTTCAATTCGCAAAGCGGTCCGTTCTCGTCCAGTGCCTGTGGAATCGAATCGAATATGGCCACACCGGCTAGGTCCGGCTTGGCTTCCCTTAATCCAAAGAAGTGCTCCCTGGCCTTTGACGGCAGATTGGCGACGTAGTGGACAAATGGCTGTTCAAGAACTTCTTTAGCGCGATGGTTAAGCAATTTCGCGAAGGACTGAAGAATTGCTAAGTCCGTAGAACCCTCCATATATAGGACCCAGCCTCTCTGCTCCGCCTGATAATACTGATCAAAGCCGATCGCCCGCAGAGCCTTGAAAACCTGCGCGCGACGATCGTCAATACGATGAGGCTTCCCGACAAATGCCACGACAATATCGCGATCCGCAGCTTCATTGAGCAGCACTTCGGAGTGGCTGGCTGCAATCACCTGACAACCCTGCACCTCCGCCGTCTGAGTCAGAATCTGATAAATCTGCCGCTGCCGGAGGATCTCAAGGTGGGCGTCTGGCTCGTCGAGTAACAAGACAGTACGAGGATGAGTATAAAGATGGGCGAGCAGCAGAAGAGTCTGTTGTAAGCCCCTACCCGAAGACACTAGGTCCAGCTCAGTGCCGGCCTCCTGATAAGACATGGTGATCTGACCCCTCTCCTTAATGAGCTGCGGCGGATTCAGGGTCACTCCGAACAAGTTTCTAATCTGTGAGACCAATGCATTCCAGCTGGCCTGATCGTCGGCGGAGTGTATCTGGAAACATAGGTTCCGCAGGACTTCGGCCGTGCGGCCCTCGCCGATTCGGACGTTGATGGCTCCATCCTGTAGCCGGTCTTCCGTCGCTGCCAAGCCTGACATGGGCGGCAGAAAGGCGACAATTATAGGAGTCTCCATCAAGATCGAAGGGACCCGCATTCGGCCCTTTTGAGGGTCGTCATTCACTCGCAAAGGACGGCAGTAGAATGATTCCTGGTTGGCGTAGTCGAATTCGAGACCGCATTCCCACATCTCACCGTCTGTCACACCCGAAACCAGGATATCGATCCGGATGTTTCTGGTATCCTGTTTGCCGTTCTCACGTTGAATTGCGCGGACATGCAAGCCCTTCCACAAGTGATTGGCGTCCGGAACGGGCACGGCAATCAGATCCCGCCGATTGATCGTGACGCCCGGCCGCTTCTCGGGCGCATCTTTGGTAGAGCGCTTCTCAGCCCACTTCCTTAGACCGATTTCCCACAAGGCAAGCGCCTGCAGCGCGGTCGTTTTGCCAGAATTGTTCGGTCCAACGAATACGACCGTCTTACCGAGCTCGATCTCCACGTCTTCGAGGCGTTTGAAGTTCTTGACTCGCAAGCTAGTGAGCACTGCCGACGATATTACCGCACCGCGCGCTTGCGTTGCAGTACAGAGATTTTCCCGGACGGAAGATGCGGAGCACGCTCCGGTCCCCGATCAGAAGTACAGCTTCAAAGCCAGCTGCAAATTGCGCGGAGTGTTGATCTGGCTGCCGGAGCCACTCAGCACGCCGAATGTCTGGCTTTGCAATTGGGTGCTTCCCGTTCCGAACCGCGTACGATTAAAAACGTTGAACCCTTCCGCCCGGAATTCGACCCGGCTTTTCTCCCGTATGGGGAAGCTTCGCGTTGCGGACATGTTCTCCGTGAGGTTCGGGAACAGCCGGAGCTTCGGGTTGTACCGGGTCTCATTGCCAATTGCGTCCAAAGCCGTCCCCGAGCCCTGATTGGGGAACGGTCCGCTGCAGGCCACCGTGGCGCTGCTGCAATACGGCACGAAGAAGTTATCGGTGGAAGGATTGAATCCCCCGCTGTAACTCGGCTGCCACCCGTTATAAGAGGTTACGTAAGCCGGCACGCGAGTCGATCCCGAATCGCCCGCCGCATAGATTGGCAGAGTCAGCGAGGTGCTCACACTCACCGGCGTGCCGCTGGCGTACAGATTGATTGTCGAAAGGCGCCAGTTGCCTATGAGCCAGGAAGCCGCGCCCTTGTTGAGGTACTTCTGACCCCGGCCGAAGGGCAAGTCATAGACCGCCGAGAATTTGACGTCGTGAGTGACATCGTACTGGCCAATCGACTTCTCAAGGCCGCGATTAAAGAAATCGGCCGCGTAAGCGGTACCCCACGCCGTATCGGAATCGGTCAGCAGTTTCGAGAACACGTACGAAGCCTGGAACGTGAGGCCCGAGGAAAGACGCTTCTGCAGCTTCACAATCGCGGCATTGTAGGTGGAGTGTCCGCTGTGATCGCCCTGACCTGCGTAAGTATCGATCACATTGTACTGAGGAAACGGCCGGAGCGCCTGTGCCACTGTGCCCGTGAAGCTTGGATAGGGGAGCGGAACTCCCGAGGCTTTCCCGGTGGCCGACGTAATCTGGCTGTTCAACACAGTGATGCTCTGTGCCACTGTTCCGAACTTAGTCAGATAGCTCGGGTTGATCTGGTTGTAGTCCAGCAGCTCAGTCTGCAGGTGCTCGCCCATGACGCCGCTATATTGAATCTCCGCAAACATCGAGCCGCCTAACTGCCGCTGAATGGAGAAATTGAAGTTGTCATAGGCCGGCAACTTGGTGGTTTCGTCGCCCTGAAACCAGGCGACGTTCGTGCCGTTGGAAACGGCGGGGTTAATAAATGGCGGTGCGATCCATGGCGGCATTCCGGAATCGAGGGTATAAGTCGGAGTTATGCCGTTATTTACGTTCGAGAACGTCTGGGTGAGCGTAAATCCGGAGTTATGCGTGGAACCGCTGACCGAAACAAGCGCTCCGTAAGACCGGGCATAGGCCGCGCGGAAAACGGTCTTTGCGTCTTTCGAGTAGGCTAATCCCAAGTGCGGGCCGAAACCCCAGGGCCACATATTAGCGAGTGTCCGGCTGCCCACGCAACCCTGGCAGTTACCGGCGAACAAAACCGCGCCGGGTATGCCTCCAGCGCCCGGATTCGGAGTGGTGGGGCTGAAATCCGACCAACGGTTGTCCAGGCCAGTGGGAGGAAGATTGCCATCCCAACGTACACCGATGTTCAGGACCAGCTTACTCGATACGCGCCAGTCGTCCTGGGCGAATCCGCCAAAATAATAGAACTGCTGGCCGATGAAACGCGGGGTATCGATTTGGCCGCTGTCGGCATACCCGAGCAGGAACGACGCGAAGGCATTGCCGCCCGCGTTGGGATTGGTCCCGCCCGGAACGCCGGTCTCTTCATAACTGAATCCGACGCATCCTGCTTCGCACTGGCGGCCGAAGCCGTTGTAGTGGTTGAGCTGATACATGCCGCCGAACTTGAACGTGTGATTTCCCTTAATCCAGGTGAAATCGTCGTTGAATGCGTAGGTCGTATTCTCGGAGCCGTTGTCCGCCTGGCCACCCCAGGTACTGTAAGTGTCGCCCGTCCCGCCGGAGAACAGGTTGACCAGATTCTCGTTGCAGTTAGGGACGTTGCCAAGGCAGAACTTGTTTTGCCAGTTGCCGATGTATTCCTGCGGCGGCTTGTGATCCTGAACCCAGTTGTTGCCGCCGGCGTAGAAGTGGTTCAGCTTGTTCGGGCTGAGCGTCCAATCCCAACCCATGCGGAAAACATCGGTCCCTTGGGTGAGGTCGTTGTAGTTGGTGAAAAGACCAGGCAGCGTGGCCGGGCCGTCGGGACCGGGAGTCATATGCTCGCGATCGTGCCCCCAATAGCCGGTAAGCCGATGCTTCGCGTTGAAGATATGGTCGCCCTTGAGACTGTATTTGTTTACAGGGTATATCTGGGTACCCGAAGTCACCAGATAGTTATTAGCGACGTACGCGGCCGTACCGGGAGCGGCTCCGTTATTCGGAGCGATGGATCCGCTGCTTTGGAAAACACCTAATGCTTTGACCGCCGCGGGGCTCCAAAGGTTCTTGGGCACTATGTTTCCCGGGAAGACCTGGCGAGTGACAGATCCGTCCGCGTTGGTTACCTGGCTCAGTGGATCGTAAATCGGAATCTGTGCGCCGGTTGAGGTCACCCATTTCGAAAAATCGCCGCTATACATTTCGGGAGTAGGTACCGTGAATGTGGTACCGTTCGCGCCAGTGCGGTTGCGGAAACCCTCATACGAGAAGAAGAAGAAGCTTCTGTCTTTTCCGTGAATGATTTTCGGAATCCAGATGGGTCCGCCGGCGGTGGCGCCGAAATCGTTCTGCTTGTAAATCGAGTTGGCGATACCGGACCGGTTGCTGAACCAGTTATTGGCATCCAAATCGTTGTTGCGAAGGAATTCGTACGCCGAGCCGTGGAGCTGATTGGTGCCGGACTTGGAGGCGTAAGTCAGGTTGCCGCCACCCGCGTGGCCGTACTCGGCCTTATAGCCGTTGGTATCGACGGTGAACTGTTCGATGGCCTCGACGGATGGCGAATTCGACGCCACCCAACTCTTCGAGAGCGCGCGGCTGGTGTTAGTGGAGACGCCATCAAGCGACGTGCCATAGGCGGCTACCTGACCGCCGCCTATGCTGAAACCGTTGTCGCCGCCGAGGTTCTTGGCGTCGGGCGCCATAGACGCCAGATCGAACGGCGTTCTTACGGTTCCGTTTACGACCAGCGGAAGATCGTCAACCAGCTTGTTCTGAATGGTAACGCTATTCTTGGCGTCTTCGGTCTGTAACTGGACGGCGCTCGCCTGAACCTCGACCGACTGGTTGGATGCGCCGAGCTCCAGCGAGGCATCGGCGCGGACGTTGCTGCCGGCGTCGACGGAAAGACCCGTTTCTTGATGTGAACGGAAGCCTTGCTTTTCGATGCGCACAGTGTACGTTCCGGGCTGCAGGCTGGGCACGGTGAACTCGCCTTGGCCGTTGCTGGCTGCAACGATAGCGACGTTGGTTGCGTTGTTGGTGACGGTGACTTTGGCTCCCGGCACGACGGCGCCTGTGGCGTCGCGCACCGCGCCGGTAATGACGCCGCGTTCCGATTGTGCCAATACGCTAAGAGAAAGAAGCGCGAGCCAGACGAGCCTGCGAACGGCGCTTCCCGAACGACGTAGATTCATATCATCTCCATTGAGGGGTCCACTTAGACCCCCTGAAAAACCCGGGCTGACTACAAATTGTCTTCCCCAGCGAACGGTAGCCTGGTCGAGTAGACGCCTTCGAGATTACGGCCTGGAGCCGCCGAAGCATCCATCACCGCAACCCGGCGGCCTAAGGCCTTGCGTTTCGCAAGTCCACGCAAGCCTTCAGCTAAGTAGGAGCCTTCGATGAGAAACTTTGGCATAAGAGCCATCCGCGCGGATTATATATCATCTTGCGCCCGTGCGGAAGCGGCAGATTGGCAGACGAAAGTGTCCCACGTTGGTAGGCAAGGGGCTTTCATTTGTGAGGCAGGCGCTTTCGCCCGCCAAGTGCGCCGCAGTCGCCAAATCCCCAAAACGGCTAAGCACCCCCTGGCCTGACATCGCCGGATTTTGACCAGACGAAGCCATTTTCGTGCAACCGGATTATTGCGGTTGCCGGGCGGGAGCGGGCTCGGCGACAGGCCGGATTCGAGTCGCGAGACGCGCAGATCATGGACCGGCGGCGTTGCAGCTCTTGAGGGAGCGGCGCGACGGCCACCCAAAACACGTTCTACCCGAACCGATCAAATCCGCGGCGATAGGCCCGCCCAAGCCGCAGCGCGTTGGTTCCGTCGCGCACATAGCCCCCTCCGGGCCACAGTAGTTCGTGGCGCTCCAACCGGTGCGCCAGCCGAAGCCCCTCCCCGGCAAGTTGCGCAGGATCGCGGCCGCTTTGATTCGGCGGCCGGCGCAAAGACCACCGCCGATACGAAGGCCAAGAGAATTCGTTACTATGAAGACACGAGAATCAGTTGCTAATGAAGACGGTATACCTGACAGGCGGAACGGGGTTTCTGGGAAGTCACTTCATCCGAAATCATCTCTCAACCCGGGCGTACAACGTTCAATGCTTTGTTCGAGGCAGTGGCGATGGAGCGTGTACGCAGAGACTGAAGGAGACAGTTCTGGCCGTAAACGCGAGCTATCCGGGAAAGACGGCGTTGAACCTGGATGGCTTGACCGCAATTCGATCCGACATCACGCTGCCGCACTTGGGTGTCAGTGAAGACTGGTTGGATGCAGCGCGGAGGAGGCCGGCGGGCTCGACGTTTTTCCACTTCGCGTCATCGTTGAACTTCGAAGAAAAGAACAAAGCCGCGATTTACGATCACAACCTCAACGGTCTGAGACATGCGGCCGGCGTGGCGTCGGTATTGAGATGCGACGCGTTCTTCTATATCTCCACGGCCTATACGGTGGGTATTCACGAAGGCCATGTGGCCGAGCGGCTGCATCGTCCCGCCGCCTTCAACAATTATTATGAAGAGACGAAGTGCGCCGCGGAACATCTCATCACGGAGCTGTGCGGCGCGACAGGATTGCGGTTGGTCATTGTGCGGCCATCGGTGGTGATCGGTCCGTCGAGATCGTGCACTACGGGCGGCAGCAAAACGGGACTGTATGGGTTGATTCGGGAAATGCATCGCCTGAAACCACACCTCAAAAAAGTACACATCCCGGTTACGGCGTACGGGAATCCGGACGCGGGCGTCAACTTGATCCCGGTCGACTACGTCTGCCACGACATCTTCCGGTTATTCGAGGATCCCGGCGCTCGGAGCGGCCTGCATCATGCCACTGCCGACAACAACGTGAATATCGCCGCTCTGGTCGAGTTGATCAAGCGGCACCTGGGCCTCCCCAACGTCACCGTGGAGCGGAGCGACCGGTTCGACAGCGGCCGGGCTTCGGCGATTGAAAGACTGCTCGCCAGAACAACGGCGTTCTACGACTCGATCACGCGCGCGACGAAGCACTTTGAAAAGCGCGCCGGCGCCAAATGGGTCCTCGACATGGACGAGGTGGAACGCTATGTCATCGAAGCCGTGCGCGTGTTCGAGCCGGTCGAAAGCCACGCGCCAGATCACGAGATTGCCGTTCCCGATGGGAGGGTAGGCTTGAGCGTTTACGCCGCCGGCAAGATGGCCCCTGAACCTGCGTCGTTCCTCAATGCCGCCGGTGACCCTGTTTGAACCGTTTGAGAATTCGATGCGCCCCGCTTGCGGGGCCAGAGAGCCGCGAGTGAGTCCACTGCGAATTGCCGCACTGTTGGGGACCGTGCTGGTCTTGCTGTGTTTCTGCGCAGGAGCGATTCTGTGCTTCCAGCTTTACAGCGTCGGGAGCGATTCCATGGCGGATACAGTGAGGGCCGGCGATCGGATTCTGGTGGAGAAGATCAGCGCGCGTCTTGGCCGCGAGCCGAAATTCGGCGACATTGTCGTGCATCGATACCCGCCCAATCGCGTAGAGACGTTTATCAAGCGAATCGTGGGCGTGCCCGGCGACAGACTGCGGATCGTGAACAAGCAACTCTACCGCAACGGGGCCCCTGTGGCGGAACAGTATGTGAAGCACATGACAAGCTATGTGGATTCCTACCGCGACAATTTTCCATCGACCCTTAATCTTAAGATGCCGCTGCTTCCTCGAGCGACAGAGATGCTTCAGGAACACGTGCAGGCCGGCGAGGTGGTGGTGCCGCAGGGCAAGTATTTCGTTTTGGGGGATAATCGCGACGATTCACTCGATAGCCGATACTGGGGCTTCATTTCGAAGAGCGACGTCATTGGCCGGCCATTACTGGTCTATCTATCCATCGAGAAAGATTCCAGAGAGCCGCCGCCGGTTGCGAAAATCCGGTGGGAGCGATTCTTAAAGCATCTATAGCGTAACGTAAACGCGACAGCGGTCCCGATCTCATCCGGAAAAATGCTGACCAGTGACTCAAGGTCGATTTATAATACTGTTTGTCTTACAAGAATCTCGATCGGCTGCGGCTACTTAGACTATTAGACGATGAAGCCTGACATCGGCGGGGAAGCAATCAGCAAGCACCTGTCAGATCTTCAGCGTTTTCCGCACTCCTCAGCCTTCAGCGAACTCATCCGTTGCCGTTAAGCTCGGCATCCCCAAAAACATCTTATAAACTCCGCGCTGTCTCCAACTCTCCGCGTCTCCGCGTTGAACGCTCACTCCCCGCCTTGGACTGCCTCCCAATGCGAAACCCCTGCTCCCGCGACACCGCCAATGCAATACTGGAACACCGCCGCTCGTCGGCGCGGCCAGCGGTATTACAATGAGAAGGGAAAAGGAATGTCCGGCACTCAACTCTATTTAGCTATCGGTCTCCCTTCTTTTGTCGCCTTGGCAGGCATTCTGCTGAACGTAGGCTATTTCGTTTTCTTGAACGGCCGCATGATCCGCGTGGGGGACAAACTCGATGCCCTCACTGGCAAGGTTGCGGCAGTGGTTAACCGCGTCGTCCGCATCGAAGACAAGCTGGGCATCGTACCGCGCTAATGCGGCT
>Ga0302326_10010407_pt1 | contig 20170 bp, 15 predicted proteins | sample Palsa_T0_3_FD_202264 | JGI IMG/M metagenome (GOLD analysis project Ga0302326, IMG submission 202264) | Peat permafrost microbial communities from Stordalen Mire near Abisko, Sweden - Palsa_T0_3 | ecosystem: Environmental > Terrestrial > Soil > Palsa > Peat permafrost | place: Sweden: Abisko...
CCGAGGTTCACCAGCAGGGCGAGCTGGCCGAAGGGCGAGGTGAAACTGATGCCGTTCCAGCCGTGGCCCAGCAGGCTGTGCGGGATCGCCACCAGGAAGGCGAGCTGGAGCAGGATGTAGAGCACGGCCGAGGCGGCGATCGCGACGAGGATCGAGCGCGGGATGTCACGGCGCGGGTTGCGCGCCTCGCCCGACAGGTCCACCGGCGGCTGGAAGCCGTTGAGCGCGTAGATCAGCCCGCCGGTCGAGATTACCGACAGGATCGCGCTCCCGCCGTAGGGCGCAAAGCCGCCAGCCGATCGTCACCGCGCTGGCGCACGCGAGCATCCCGTACCGGTTCGCCGCCCGGGCCGCCGACGTCGTGTACGTGACCCCGCACGACGTCGGCCACGCGCGGGCCATCGTCGAGGACGTCCGCGCCGCGCAGGACGTGGCGGGGCGCGGCGGCGACATCCTGCACGTCTTCGGCGATCTGGTGGTGTTCCTGGGCCAGACCGAGACGGAAGCCGCCGAGCATAAGGCGCGCCTCGACGAACTGGCGGGCGAGCGGTACGCCAGCGACGCCGTCATCTTCACCGGGACGCCCGCGCAGCTGGCCGACACGCTGCTCGAGTGGCGTTCGGCCGGGCTCACCGGATTCCGGCTGCGTCCGGGGGCGCTGCCGCGCGACCTTCGGCAGCTGACCAGGGGGCTGGTGCCTGAATTGCAGCGCCACCTTTCGTTCCGCACCTCCTATACCGGAACCACCCTGCGCGAGCGGCTCGGGCTGATCTTCGACCAGGACATCATCGGCCGGCCGGACACCCTGCCGGTGCTGGCCGCCATCGCCGCGGTCACCTCGCACCTCGGGGTCGTCGGCACGCTGAACGCCACCTTCAACGAGCCCTACGAGCTGGCCCGGCAGCTCGCCTCGCTCGACCATCTGTCCGGCGGCCGGGCCGGCTGGAACGTCGTGACCTCGTTCGACGGGTTCACCGGGCGGAACTTCCGGCGCGGCGGGTTCCTTGACCGCGACGACCGGTACGCGCGGGCCGGGGAGTTCATCGACGTGGCCCGCCAGCTCTGGGACTCCTGGCCGGGCGACGCGGTGGTGGCGGACTCCTCGAGCGGGCAGTTCCTGGCCGACCCCGCCGTGGGCACGTTCAGTCATCACGGCAAGCAGTTCGACATCAGCGGGCAGTTCAACGTCCCGCGCTCGCCGCAGGGCCGGCCCGTCATCCTGCAGGCCGGCGTCTCCCCGCAGGGCCGGGATTTCGCGGCCGCCAACGCGGACGCGATCTTCTCCCCCTACCACCAGCTCGACGAGGCGCAGGCGTTCTACCGCGACATCAGGGCCCGGGTCGCCGCGCACGGGCGCCCGGCGGGCTCGGTGAAGCTGTTGCCCTCGGCCTCGTTCGTACTCGGCGACACCGAGGCCCGCGCCCGCGAGCGGCATCGCGAGATCAGCTACGCCCAGGTCAGCGGGCGGACCGCGCAGATACTGTTCGAAAGCGTGTGGAACCGCGACCTGTCCGGCTACGACCCGGACGGGCCGTTGCCCGACCTCGACCCCGACCCGGAAGGGCCGCCGGTCATCCGGGGTCGCGCGGTGCTGCACCAGGACGCGTTCGACACCGTGGCCCGGTGGCGGGCGCTGGCATCCCCGTGCCGACGCCCGCGGTCGGCAACGCAGTGGCCTGATACACGCGGTGAAGTGGTCGCTCTGTGTGATCACTTTAGTAACTTGGATTACCGATTTTAAATTCAGTACATTGCCATCACGTGCACCGAGCCCGTGCTCACTTATGCCATAAAAATGACTTTTTGTCACAAACCCGGTTTTATAGTTACGCATCGCTAATATGGCGCAAAACGCTCGGATTCCAGGCGGCTTGCAGGACTGACCTGAGGTGTCGTGTACCGCGAGGACACGCCCTCAAGCCCGGGGGGGACAAGAAGATGCGTATCCGTAGATTCAGCGCGTCACCGTGGATCGCGCTGGCCGTCGCTGCGTCCGCCGCCCTGGCAGGGGGATGCTCCTCGAACACCGGCACCGCGGTTGATTCCGCGCTCACGCAGCCGGAGGAAACGAACATCACGATCGCCGCCTCGCCGGCGGTTGACCTCGCCGGGCTGTACATCGCGCAGGACGACGGGCTCTTCGCCAGGCAGGGGCTCCATGTGACGATCGAGCAGATCCCCAGCAGCCAGGTGGTCAGCGTTCAGCTCAAGGGCCAGGTCGACATCAGCGCCCAAAGCTATTTGCCTTACATCGAGGCGCAGGCGGCCGGCGCCAGGTTCCGCATCCTGGCCGAAGCATCGACCCTTAAGTCCGGCACGCGCACGCTGGTCGTCACGGCTGCCTCGCACATCACCTCGATCGCGGGCCTGGTGGGGAAGAAGATCGGGGTCAACGGGACCAACAGCATTGGCACCCTGCTGACCAGCGCGCTTCTTGAGGAACACGGGATCTCCCCTAAGCGGGTCGAATTCATCACGGACCCGAAGGGGTATCCCGCGATGCCCGCCCAGCTCCAGACCGGTAGCTGGGGGGCGGCGCTCCTGGCTGAGCCCTACGTCACCATCGCTGAGCAAGACTATGGCGATCAGGAACTGGCCGACATGGATCAAGGCGCCACGGAGAACTTCCCCATGGACGGGTACGTGGCCACCCAGGCGTGGGCCGAGAAATACCCGAAGACGGCCGCCGCCTTCGTGCGCGCGATCCAGGAAGGCCAGACGATCGCCGATACCGAGCCACTGGTCGTTCAGGCGGCCATAGCGAAGTCCGACGACTTGCCGCGCCAGGTGACCGCCACCATGGCGCCGCCCGGATTCCCGACCGGTCCGGTGAACGCGCAGACCATCCAGCGGGTGGCCGAGGTCATGCTCGAGTTCGGCGCGCTCGGCAAGCAATACAGTGCTGAGGTCGACCAAGGCACCCTGATCCGGTCCATGATCAGCTGAGCGGCCGGGCCAGCGGGACGACTCGGCTACTACTGCCTCCGAACTACTTCCTATTTGTCCTATCGGCAATAAGGGAAATCACCTAGTCTGGTGGTATGACCGAGCACCATGCCCGCCGACTGGCCTTCGGCTACGGGTCCACGGCGACGACCTGATCACCGGGCGCGCGGACGCGCCGCTGCCGACGATCGGAGCCGGGCAGTCGGTGCGCGACGCGCTGGAGGCGCTCGGCCCGGCCGGCACCGGGCCGGATACGGTCCTCGTACTGCGCGACGGGCGGGCGCACGCGATCCTGACGCGGGCCGCACTGCTCCGTGCGGCGGCAGAGCGCCCGGTGGCGTAAGGCTCCCCTTACCGCAGGTCTCGGGCGGGTAGCCGGCTGCCGACCGTTACGTCACCGCGCCTGGCGGCGGCCAGACACATCTCCGAAACAGAATCGATAAAAAACGATCGACTATGGCCAAAATACCACCGAATCGCCATAATTTCATTGTAGAATTTATTGTCCTAGTAAACCACTGGGTTTTATGGAGAATATGCGGCGTGTCACATAACGATAGGAAGCCCCTCATGCGCACCCACCGTTGGCCGATCGCCACGGCGGCAGCGACCCTGCTGATGGCCGCGGGTGTCGCAGCATGCTCCGGCGCGGGCGGCAGCACCGCCATCGGCACCGGCAGCACAGCCAGCACCGCCGGTCAGAAGATCGAAGGCGGCACCGTCACCATCCCCTGGGTGGCCGCCACGCCGAACTTCATCTTCCCGCTGGTCCCCGCGACCAACTCGGACGGCTACAACGTCAACCTGTCCAGCCCGCTGTGGCCGGGTCTGGTCTACGAGGGGGACGGCGCGCAGTCGACGGTCAACTCGCAGGAGAGCCTGTTCAGCTCACTGACGTACAGCAACGACGACAAGACCGTCACGATCGACCTCAAGCCGTGGAAGTGGTCCGACGGCACGCCGATCACCAGCCGGGACTTCACGTTCACGGACAACCTGCTGAAGGCCAACGTGCCGAACTGGCAGGACTACGTCCAGGGCCTGTTCCCCGACGACGTCAAGAGCGTGCAGACGCCGAGCAGCTCAACCATCGTCCTCAACCTGACCCAGTCCTATAACCCGACGTTCTTCACCGAAGACATCATCGCCGAGATCCCGCTGCTGCCACAGCACGCGTGGGACAAGGAGTCGGCGACCGGGCCGGTCGGCAACTACGACGAGACGAAGGGCGGCGCCAAGACCGTCTACGCCTTCCTGCAGAAGGAAGGCGGCGACATCGCCACCTTCGCCACCAACCCGCTGTGGCAGGTAGTGGACGGACCGTGGAAGCTCAAGAGCTTCAGCACCGATGGCGAGTACATCTACGTCCCCAACAAGGACTACTCCGGCCCGGACAAGCCGACCCTCGACGAGGTCATCAACGAGCCGTTCACCACGGACAGCGCGGAGTTCGACGCGCTCCGGTCCGGCAGCAGCCTGACCGTGGGCACCCTGCCGCAGAACGACCTCAACCAGATCACGGAGCTGAAGGCCGAGGGCTACGACGTCGCCACTCAGCCGATCCCGGGCGAGGCGGGCATCTTCCCGAACTTCTACAACTCCCAGGTGGGACCGATCGTCAGCCAGCTGTACGTCCGGCAGGCGATCGAGGACCTTATCAACCGTCCGCAGATCGTGAGCAAGATCTACGACGGCTACGCCGACCCCGGAAACGGTCCAATTCCCGTCGGCGGCTTCAGCAGCCTGCTGTCCCCGCTGGAGAAGAGCGGCGGCCCGTACCCGTACGACCCGTCCAAGGCGATCGCGCTGCTGAAGGCGCACGGCTGGACGGTCACGCCGAACGGCACCACGACCTGCGCCGACCCCGGCACCGGGGCGACCGAGTGCGGCGCCGGCATCACGAAGGGGGCGGCTCTCTCCCTCCAGCTGCTCTACTCCTCCGGGACCACTGGCTTCGACGAGCAGTTCGCCGCGATCCAAAGCTCGGAGGAGCAGGCCGGCATCAAGGTCAGCCTCAAGACCGAGCCGTTCAACACGCTGATCTCCACGGTCGGCGTCTGCAACGCCAGCAGTCACCCGGCCTCGTCGTGCGGCTGGCAGCTGGTCTACTTCGGCTACAGCCCGTACGACCTTTACCCTGCGGGTGACGGGCTCTTCAACACCGACGGCGCGGACAACCAGGGCGGCTACTCAAGCGCCGAAGAAGACAACCTCATCAACGAGACCGAGTACGGCAGCAGCACCCAGACGTTCTACCAGTACGAGGACTACACGGCGGAGCAACTTCCGCAGCTGTGGGTGCCGCTGTCATCCAACATCCAGGTGTACAAGTCGAGCCTGGCCGGCTATGCGCCGCTGAACCCGTTCAGCGGCGGCCTTAACCCCGAGGCGTGGTACTTCACGAAGTGACGTCTTACCTCGCCAGGCGCGCTGCCCAGGCCATCGTGGTCGTGATCGGCGTCATGATCTTGACGTTCATCATGGTCCACATGGTCCCGGGCAGCGCGGCCCGGGCGATCCTGGGGCTCAAGGCCACCCCCCAGAAGATCGCCATCTTCAATCAGACCTACGGCCTCGACAAGCCGCTGTACGTGCAGTTCTTCGACTATGTCGTGCAGGTGTGCCACGGCAACCTCGGCACCTCCTACGAGCTGCAGCAACCGGTGTCGACGTTGATCTTTCAGCGGATGCCGGAAGACGTCCTGCTGCTGGGCGTCTCCACTTTCCTCGCCCTCGCGATCGCCATCCCGATGGGCATCTACCAGGCGGTGAACCGGAACCGCCCGAGCGACTACCTACTGGACGGCGTCTCGTTCACGCTGTACACGATGCCGGACTTCTTCCTCGCGCTGATGCTGATCGCGCTCTGCTGCGTGCAGTTTCACTGGCTGCCGCCGCTGGCGCCGCAGGCGACGACCGTCGGCGGCGTGCTGGCGGACCCGGCCGGCCTGGTCCTGCCGGTGCTGACGCTGACCCTGTCCAGCGTCGCCGGGTTCAGCCGCTACATGCGCGCCTCCGCGATCGACGTGCTCGCGCAGGATTTCCTGCGCACCGCGCGGGCCAAGGGCATGACCGAGCGCCGCGTGCTGGCACGGCATGTCGTGCGGAACGCGATCCTGCCGATCGTGACGCTGGTCGGCCTGTCCCTGCCCGGCATCTTCGGCGGCGCGATCATCGTGGAGGAGATCTTCAACTACCAAGGGGTCGGGCTGCTCTTCTTCCAGGCGGCGATCAGCCATGATTTCCCGATCCTGCTCGGCGGCGCGCTCATCGCGGGCGTCACCACGGTGATCGGCAATCTGGCGGCTGACGTCGCCTACGGCTTCTTCGACCCAAGGATCCGCAATGACCACGCGTGAAGTTCCGGCCGAGGCCAGCTTCGCCGGCCCGGGCGCAGGCGCCGACGGCGGCCAGCGGCAAGGATCGCGCTCTGCCTTCCGAACCTGGGCGAGCCTGCGGCAGGCCCAGATTGGCGTCGGCATCGTCCTGGCGCTGGTGGCGTTCTCCTTTCTGGGGCCGCTGGTTTACCACACCAACCAGGTGACGGTGAACCTCAACAACGCGACCTTGCCCCCGGGGGCGGGCCACCCGCTCGGCACCGACGGCGACGGCTTTGACATTCTCGGCCGGCTGATGCGCGGCGGCCAGTCGTCACTCGAACTCGGCTTCGCGGTCGCGATCACCACCACCGTGGTCGGCACCCTCTACGGCGCGATCGCCGGCTGGCTGGGCGGAATCGTCGACGTCGTCTTGATGCGGGTCGTCGACACGCTGCTGGCGATCCCCACGCTGATGCTGCTGCTCATCCTGGTTAACATCTTCACGCCGAACTTGCTGATGATTATCGTGCTGTTGTCGGCGCTGTCCTGGCTCGGCACCGCCCGCCTGGTCAGGGGCGAGGTGCTGGCGCTGCGGGTGCGCGACTACGTGCAGGCGGCGAAGACGGTCGGCGGCGGCCAGTGGTGGATCATCCGCCGTCACCTGGTGCCGAACGCCTTCGGCGTGATCGTGGTGAGCGCCACCTTCACGGTCGCGGACGCGATCTTGACCATGTCCGCGCTCAGCTTCCTCGGCCTCGGCCTGCCGCCCGCCTCAGACTGGGGCTCGATGCTCACCAACGGGCTCGACTACCTGTTCGACGGCTACTGGTGGATGATCTACCCGGCCGCGATCATCCTGATCGTCACCGTCATCGCCTTCAACCTCATCGGGGAGTCGATCCGCGACTCCCTCGACGTCCGCCTCCGCTGACGGTTAACCGGGCTGTTGGTCGGCCACGAGCTTGGTCAGGAATTCCGGCATCCGCCCGCGAACTCAGACTGAGGTCGACGCGGGTTGGGCGGCTCCTGTCAATAGCCCTCCCCGCCGCATCTATGGTGCCTCAGGGCGCTAGTCACACCATGCCTAGAGTTCAAGTTCAGACATTTCAGCATCGAGAGGTTATCGTGTGTAGTTTCAGTCGTATAACACCGCAAACTACACACAATCATGACTTCCGCCCGAAATATCTGAATGTAAGGTTCAGGCATTTCCGGTCAACGGTCACGCCCGCACCAGCTCGGCGCGCACGATCAAGGGAGGCGCCGGTGGGGGGCCTGGGGCTGCTGTCGGCATCTGGGTGGGCGTGCGCAGCAAAGAACCGGAGGACGGCGTCCGCTATCGCGCCGGGTTGTTTCTCCGGCGCGAAGTGGTCGAGCTTAGGGAAGGTCATGGTCTCGGCGTCGGGGATCGTCTCGGCCAGCCGGGCGACGGCCTGCCGGCTAGTGGGTCGCCCGCGGCCGCGCATGATCAGGGTGGCGGCGGCGACCTGGCGGTAGTCCGCGAGCCGGCCGTCGAGGCGCCGACTTCGGCGTGCTCGCTGATCGCCTGGGGCATCAGCGCCAGGTGCGAATGATCCGTCAGTTCTTGAAGTGAGAGGTTAGTCGCGCTTTATCGCCACTTTCATTTATGACGATGTACGGATAGCTCGGCTGCTAGCGTGCGCGCATTCCCTCTTCTTTAACTTGCCTGCATGCGCTCTCCTCGTGCTGCTAGGTTCAGGGCCAGCCTGTTTTTCATGAACATTTCGCACGGGTCATGCGGATCGCGGGGGTCATCATGGGGGGCGTTCGCCGGTGGGCGATAATTCCGATTTTGTCGCTGCTGATGGCCGCCCTAGCGGCGCCCATCATGCCGTCGGCCAGCGCATCCATTGCGGCCGGGCCTGTGCGGATGAACTACGCGTGCGCTCTGGGGCATAATGGCCTGTCGGGATATGCCGCCATTCCCGCCGAATGCGACATCCAGGTCACCCGGGTTAAGCCGCCGGTCGCGGTTGACGATACCGCGATCACCGGGAAGTACTCGGCGGTCAACATTAACGTGCTCGCTAACGACACCGGCCCGGCCGGGCTGCCGCTGACCGTCGCGGCGGTGAACACCACGGGCACCGAGGGCACAGTCTCTATCAACGGCAACGGCACGATCCACTACAACCCCCACGGCCAGTTCGCTGGGTTGACGGCAGGGCAGACCGCGACCGACACCTTCACCTACACGGTCACCGACGGCACCCAGACCTCCAACTCCGCGACCGTCACCGTCACGATTGTCGGGTGCGACGACCCGCCCGTGCTCTCCAACATCGAGACGACCCCGCTCATCTATCAGTGGATCGGCCTGCCGGAAACGGTCACGACCACGCTGGCGGTCAGCGACGACGACGACACCACCATGTCCGGCGCGACGATCTCGATCACGTCCGGGTACGACCCCGTTCATGAACGGCTGTCGCTGCCGGAGTTGTACGAGGGCATCGTCGGCCGCTGGGACTCGGCCACCGGGGTGATGACGCTCGCCGGGGCGGGGTCGAGGGCCGAGTACCAGGCCGCGCTGCAGTCGGTCGAGTTCTCCGGCGATGAGAGCGCGGGAACGGTGCGCCGCGTGTCGTTCACGGTCACCGACTCGCTCGGCGCCACCTCGGCGACGGCGACGCGGGCGATCGACTTTACCGCCGCCACTCCCCCGCCGACCGTGGTCAACCAGAGCTACACGACGGCAGGCAACACGCCGCTCGGCGTCGGCACCACTCCTTCGGGGCCAGCGGTCACCGTGAGCGGGAGCCTGCTGAAAGGCGACCGCGACGCGGACCCGACGGCGGACCTCGTCGTGACCGCGATCACGACGCCCGCCCACGGCACCCTGAGCCGGGGAGATTCGAGTGGCTCCTTTATCTACGTGCCGAACCCGGGTTACTCGGGAACTGACAGCTTTCAGGTGACGATCACCGCCTTCGGCGCTAACAGCGGCCCATTCCCGAGCTCGACCGAGACCGTCTCGATCGTCGTCGGCCGGGTGGTCTGGTACGTCAACGACTCCGACGCGGCGGCCGGGAACGGGGAGGCGGACGCTCCGTTCAACACGCTCGCGGCGGCTACCGCCGCCGCCGGGCGCAGCAGCACCATCTTTCTCTACCAGGGCAATGCCAGCTACGCCGGCGGCGTGACCATGCACCCAGGCGAGGACCTGTGGGGCCAGCCGCACGGCCTCACCGTCGGCGGCCACTCCCTGGTTCCTGCGGGCGGGTCCCCGCCGGTGATCACCAACGGCGGCGGGGACGGGATCGACCTGGCCGAGGGCGCCGACGTGGAGGGCGTCAACGTCAGCGGCCCCAGCGGGAGCGGGATCGCGGCCGCTGACGTCAACGACGCGACCGTCGGCGTCACCACCGCGGTCGCGGTCAACGGTGCGGGCGGCGACGGAATCTTCATCTACGGCGGCGACGGCGACCTGAACTTCGGCCGCACCACCGTGGCCGGCAGCGCCGGGGACGCGCTGGCGGCGGACGGCCGCGGCGGCGGCACGGTCACGTTCGGCGGCCGCATCGCCGGCACCGGCCGAGGCGTCTCCCTCACCAACAACGCCGGCGCCACGATCGCCTTCACCGGCACGCTGACCCTCAGCACCGGCCCGAACCCCGCCTTCACGGCGACCGGCGGCGGCACGATCACCGCGACCAGGACCGGCAGCACCCTCGCCACCACGACCGGCACCGCGCTGACAGTGCAGCACACCACCATCGGCAGCGCCGGGCTCAAGTTCCAGAGCGTCTCCTCCAGCGGTCCGGCCGACGGGATCGACCTGGCCGGCACCGGGCCCGCCGGCGGTCTCGCCGTCACCGGCTCCGGCACCGCGGGGTCGGGCGGGACCATCCAGCACTCGACCGGCGACGGCATCGAGCTGTCCTCGACCTACGCCCCCAGCTTCACCGACATGGTGATCAAGAACAACGGCGGCGACGGCCTGAACGTCGACGCGGACGGCACCACGAACGCGACCGTCAGCGTCACCGGATCGACGTTCACCAACAACGTCGGCGAGGCCATCGGGATCGCCGACGACGGCACCAGCGGGACGCTGACCGGCACGATCCACGGCAACACGATCGGCGCGCCCACCGACGCCAACTCCGGCGGTACCGGCATCGGCATCTCCGCCGAGGGGTCGGTGACCGAGACCCTCGCGATCACCGGCAACCACCTCTACCAGTACTCCAACCAGGCCGGAATCCACTTCCTGGACAGCAGGGGACACCCGGTCATGAACCTGACGATCACCGGCAACACGATCGCCGACCCCGGCGAGCACGGCAACTGGGGGATCGACGGTCAAGACGGAGCGCAGGCCGGCGACAGCGGCCGGATCTGCGCCGCCATCACCGGCAACTCCGTCGCCGGATCGGCCCAGGCAGGTCAGGGCGGAGCCGCCATCGAACTCAACCAGAACGACGCGACCACCATCAAGCTGCCCGGTTACACCGGCGCCGCCGCCAACACCAGCGCGGTCAGGAACTTCCTGATCGGCAACAACAACGACAACGGCACGCCCACCGCCATCGCCACCGTGAGCGGCAGCGGCGGCGGGTTCGCAGGCGGCTCGAGCTGCTAACCGCCATATCGGCTTGACGAGCGGCCCCGCGCCTAGCCCAGGACCCCGCCCGCTGGGTACGGGCGGGGTCCGGCCGTGCTGGCTAGTGGCACGGGGCGGCGGCGGTGTCTCCGCAGCGACGAGATGATCCCGGCGCCACCCCGACGTTCAGGCGAGGTGATGCCGTAGTTGCTCCGCCGCGGTGCGCAGCGCGGACACGGCGGCGGTGATGAGGTCGTCGGTCATGCGCGTCGCCGGGCCCGACACGGAGACGGCCATCGGGGCCGCGCCGGGCAGGCCGACCGCGACGCAGCGGACGCCGATCTCCATCTCGCCCTCGTCGAGGGCGTAGCCGCGGGCGCGGGTGAGCGCGATCTCGGCCTGCAGTGCGGCCGGGTCGGTGATCGTGCCGGCCGTCTGGGCGGCCAGCGGGGCGGCGGCGATCAGCCGGCTGGCCTGAGCGGGGGGAACGGCGGCGAGCAGCGCCTTGCCGACGCCGGTGCAGTGCAGGGCCACGCGGTTGCCTACTTCGGTGAAGGTCCGCATCGTGTGCCTGCCCGGCACCTGGGCGACGTACTCGGCGCGGCCTTGCGTGAGCACCGCGAGGTTGGCCGACTCGCCGGTCAGCTCGGCCAGCGCGCGCAGCGCCGGCAGCGCCCGCGCGCCGAGCAGCGCGTGCGCGTCGGCGCCGAGCGGGACCAGGCGGGAGCCGAGGCTGTAGCGGCGGTCGGGCAGCTGCCGCAGGTAGCCGCGGTCCGCCAGCGTGCCCGCAAGCCGGTGCAGCGTCGGCGCGGGCAGGCCGCAGGAGGCGGCGAGGTCGCCCAGGCTGGCGGTGCCGCCCGCCGCCGCGAGCGCCTCAAGCACGTCGAGCGCCCGGTGAACCGACTGCACCCCGCCTTCAACGGTCCTGGTCTCGGTCAACCCGCACCTCTCCCGAGAATAGTCAGGCCTCGCCGCGCGGCTTGACGCCAGCGGGCCGAGGAGCCTATCGTCCAAGGTATTCCACCATACGATTGAACAGTTTCACAATACGAAATTCGGAGGCAGCATCGTGGCTGACCGCACTCAGGCCGGCGGACTGCAGGTCGCGGACGTCCTGTACCGCTTCGTGGCGGACGAGGCACTGCCTGCGGCCGGCCTCGGCCTGGACGAGACCGCGTTCTGGGACGGGGTGGCGGGGATCGTCGCCGACCTCACCCCGGTCAACCGCGACCTGCTCCGCCGGCGCGACGAGCTCCAGGCCGCGATCGACTCCTGGCACCGGGCGAACGCGGGCCAGCCGCACGACGCGGCCAAGTACCGGGTGTTCCTCGAGGAGATCGGCTATCTCGCGCCCGACCCGGGACCGTTCAAGATCGGCACCGACGGGGTCGACCTCGAGATCGCGTCGGTGGCCGGCCCGCAGCTCGTCGTCCCGGTGACCAACGCCCGCTTCGCGATCAACGCGGCCAACGCCCGCTGGGGATCGCTCTACGACGCGTTCTACGGGACCGACGCGATCGGCGAGAGCGACGGGGCAGCGAAGGCCGGGGCCTATAACCCGGTCCGCGGCCAGCGGGTCATCGAGACCGTGCGGGCGATCCTGGACCAGGCGGTGCCGCTCGCGGGCGCGTCGCATCGTGACGTGACCGCGTACGTCGTCAGCCCGGACGGCCTCGCCGCGCAGACCCCGGCCGGAACCGCCGCCCTGGCCGACCCGAGCGCGTTCGCCGGCTACGTCGGCGACCCCGCCGCGCCGTCACGGGTGCTGCTGATCCACCACGGCCTGCACCTTGAGCTTGTCATCGACCGGAACGGCGCCATCGGCGGCGGAGACGCGGCCGGCATCCAGGACGTGCTGGCCGAGGCCGCCGTCACCACGATCATCGACTTCGAGGACTCCATCGCCGCGGTCGACGCCGACGACAAGGTCCTCGCCTACCGCAACTGGCTCGGCCTCAACACGGGCGAGCTGAGCGCGCCGGTCGATAAAAACGGCCGTTCCTTCACCAGAAGGCTCGACCCCGACCGCGCCTACACCACCCCCGATGGCGGGACGCTGACCCTCCCCGGCCGGTCGATGCTGCTGGTCAGGAACGTCGGCCACCTGATGACGACCGACGCCATCCTCGACCCCGAGGGGGCGGAGGTCTTCGAGGGGATCCTCGACGCCGTCATCACCTCGCTCGCCGCGCTGCCCGGTCTCCGCGCCGACGCGCCAAGGCGCAACAGCCGGACCGGATCGGTCTACATCGTCAAGCCCAAGCAGCACGGCCCGGACGAGGTGGCCTTCACCGCCGCGCTCTTCGCCCGGGTGGAGGCGCTGCTGGGGCTGGCACCGAACACGCTCAAGATCGGCCTGATGGACGAGGAACGGCGGACGTCGCTGAACCTCGCCGCCGCCATCCACGCCGCCCGGGACCGGATCGTGTTCATCAACACCGGCTTCCTCGACCGCACCGGCGACGAGATCCACACCTCGATGGAGGCCGGGCCGGTCGTGCGCAAGGCCGACATGCGGAAGCAGCCGTGGATTCTCGCCTATGAGGACAGCAACGTGGACGCGGGCCTCGCGCACGGCCTGGCCGGGCACGCGCAGATCGGCAAGGGCATGTGGACGATGCCCGACCTGATGGCGGACATGCTGGCGCAGAAGATCGCCCACCCGCGGGCGGGCGCCTCCACCGCCTGGGTCCCCTCCCCCACCGCGGCGACGCTGCACGCCCTGCACTACCACCAGGTCGACGTCCGCCAACGGCAGCAAGAGCTGGCCAGCCGGGCGCCGGCCGCGCTGGAGGAGATGCTCCGCCTGCCGCTGGCCGACCCCGCGGCCTGGTCCGACGCTGACCGGCAGAATGAGGTCGACCTCAACGTCCAGTCGATCCTCGGCTACGTGGTCCGCTGGGTCGACCAGGGCGTCGGCTGCTCCAAGGTGCCCGACATCAACGACGTCGCCCTGATGGAGGACCGGGCCACGCTGCGCATCTCCAGCCAGCTGCTCGCCAACTGGCTCCGCCACGGCGTCATCACCGCCGACCAGGTCACCGAGAGCCTCCGCCGGCTCGCGGTCGTCGTGGACGGGCAGAACGCGGGCGACCCCGGCTACCGCCCGATGGCACCGGACTTCGACGCCAGCATCGCCTTCCAGGCCGCGTCCGACCTCATCTTCCAGGGCGCCGCCCAGCCCAACGGCTACACCGAGCCCATCCTGCACCGCCGGCGGCGCGAGGCGAAGACCGCCCGTCCCGTGCTCTAGTCAGAGCGCACACCCGTCCCGCGCTGCGGTCGGTGGGGACGCGAAGGCCGCCAGCTTGGTCCTTTTCGCCTGAACGCACGCGGCTTACTGCTGGAGGGTAAGCCGCGTGCGTTCCTCGTGGTCGACTTTGATCTGGTGTAAGAGCACGCCCAATGCGGTCAGCCGGTCCGCCAGCAGCGCGGACTCCGCGTCCGTGAGCGCCAGCCGCGGCGGGACCAGCCACCGCTCCCCCACCCCGATCGCGGCCAGCGCCGCCTTGTAGGCCGCGGTCGAACCGGCCGGGAGCACCGCCTGCACCGCGCGGAGCAGGGCCTCGTGCCGCAGCGCGTCGTCGAGCTTGCCCGCCAGGACCGCGTCGTAGGCGGCGCGCACCGTCTCCGGCACGATGTTCGCGTTGGCGCAGATGGTGCCGCGCGCGCCGGCCAGCAGGTAGCTCACCAGCATCGTGTCCGTCCCGGTGAGCACCGAGAAGTCGGCCGCGTCGGGGCCGGCCGCGGCCACCGCGTCCAGCAGTCGCGCCCCGTAGTCCAGGTCCCGGCCGGAGTCCTTGAGCCCGGCGACCATGGGATGAACGGCCAGTGCCGCCGCGACGGCCGGGTCGATGATGACCTTGGTGAAGACGGGGATGTTGTAGATGACCAGGGGCAGCGCGGTGGCGTCGGCCAGGCGCGCGAAGTACCCCCGCTGCTCGGCCGGCTTCAGCGGGTAGTAGGCGGGCGGCGCCGCCAGCACGGCGGTGGCGCCGTGGTCGGCGTAGGCGGCGATCTCCGCGACCGCCTGCTCGTGGTTGTGCGCGAACATCCCGGGGATGACCGGCGTGCCCGGCGGCACCGACGCCGCCACCGTGTCGGTCACCGCGAGCCGCTGGTCCAGGTCGAGGCTGTAGCCCTCGCCGGTCGAGCCCAGCGGGCTGATGCCGGTCACGCCCCGGCTGAGCAGCCGTTCGACCAGCTGGCTGAGCGCCCCGTGGTCGACCCGGCCCGCCTGGTCGACCGGGGTGAGCAGGGCGACGATAACACCCTCGAGCACTGGCACGACGATCCTCCGATCGGTCACCGACGTGCTCACCCTATGCCCGCCAGCCCGGCGGCAAGCGTCGGGGCTGGCGGGCGCTGCGGCTAGCTCAGGGCGAACTGCTGGGCGGCGGTGCCGTTGCAGGTGTAGATCTGCAGCTGCGTGCCGTCCGCGGTGTTGTCGCCCGGATCATCGAGGCACAGCCCGGACTGCGGGTTAAGCAGGGATCCGTTGGACTGCTGCTCCCAGACCTGGCCGCCGACGCCGTTACAGGTCCATACCTCTACCTTGGTGCCGACCGCGGTGCCGTCACCGTCGATGTCGAGGCAGAGACCGAGGGTTTCCAGCGAATCGTTGGAGTTGTGGTACCAGTGCTGGTCGACCGCGTAGGACTGGCAGCCCCAGAGCTGCACGACCGTGCCGGCGACGCCGGTGTCGTCACCCGCCACGTCGACGCACTGGCCGCTCGGCCCGTCGATCATGCCGCCGCCGTTGACCGAGAACACCTGCGCCGCGGTGCCGTTGCAGGTGTAGATCTGCAGCACCGTGCCGTTGGCGGTGTTGTCGCCCGGATCATCGAGGCACAGCCCGGACTGGGGATTAAGCAGCGAGCCGTTGGATTGCTGCACCCATTTCTGGCCGCCGACGCCGTTGCAGTCCCACAGCTCCACCTTGGTGCCGACCGCGGTGCCGTCACCGTCGATATCGAGGCAGCGGCCGAGGGTGCTCAGCGAGTCGTCGGAGTTGTGCGTCCAGTGCTGGTCGATGGCGTAGGACTGGCAGTTCCAGAGGTCTACCACCGCGCCGTCGGTCCCCGAGTCGTCGCCGATGACGTCGACGCACTGGCCGCCAGGCCCGCCGATCGTGCCCGCGGTGGCCGGCGGGCCGTCGGAGTTGCCGCTGTAGTCGGCCGCGACGATGTTCGCCTGCACGGCGTTGTCGGCCGCGTCGGTCGGGAAGCCGGACGTCATCACGCCCTCGAAGAACGAGCCGATCGAGGCGTTGCTGTTGTCGCCGCCGGTGCCGAGCACGATCGCGCCCTCCTGGTGCATCGGCGAGTACCCGCTGGGCAGGTTCCCGTCCCAGTAGGTCGACAGGCCGCCGGACTGCGCATTGCCGCCCCTGAGCTCGAACGTGTTCTGGCCGTTGTTCTTCAAGATCGCGGTGACGTAGTCGCTGTTGCTCGACGTGTCGTTGGTGTTGCTGCCGTCGCCGCCCATGTACTGGCCGTTCTCCATGTCGGCCTCAACCCAGGGGCCGCTGCCGCTACACGGCGAGAACTCGCAGTACGTGGTGAGGTTGACGGCGTCCATGTGCGCGGCGCCGTTGTCGTGGGTGTTGGTCTCGGCGTTGCCGAAGTCGAAGCAGCAGCCGGAGTTGACGTGGGTGCCGCTGGCGACCATGTACATGCCCTCGGGCTCGCCGTTGACCGCGATCCCCGAGGTGCTGTTGTCCCGGTAGCCGGTCTGCCCGTTGATGTACAGGCCGTACTCCTTGTAACCGCCGACCACGACCGGCAGCGCCGCGGCGTTGGCGCCGACGTCCTGCCCGGCCGCCCCGCCCGGCCCCTCGATGGTCAGGTTGTTGCCCTTGCCCGACTGGTCGTACAGCTCGGTGATCACGCAGTTGGTGTGAGCGCAGAAGACGTCCTGCTCGGTGGCGTTGCCGTAGCCGCCGGTGGACAGCAGGCCGACGTTGGTGCTGGTGCCGTCGGAGGCACGGGTGATCTGATACAGCGGCCCGTCGTAGCCGGCGTAGAGCGCGCGTACCGTGCTGTACGCCGCCACGCACGGCGTGCCCGCCGCGGCGTAGATATCGCAGGACTCCGATCCCTGCGCCTGCGAGGTACCCGGCAGCGCGAGTACTCCCGCGCAGGCCAGCGCTACCGCGGCGACCGCAGCCGATAGTTTCCAGGCAAGGCGAAAGCGTCTCAGAGCTCTCATCGGCGAACACATCCGTCCTGCGCTCCCGTGCGCAATCGTCGGGAAAGATGCCTGATGTGAGGATCTTCTTAACAAGCCTTCACGTCAATACCCCAAATCTTCTCTCAACCGCACAGACCTTAACGGTCCAGCCCACCGGCCGGGGGACGTCGGCGTCGCCCCGTCACGGGCTATTTTTATTTCGTAAGGTAAACTAAGGAAACGTGAGTATCGTTCTGAGGGCACGCGGGTGACGGCGGACTCGATACGGCACAGCGTCGGCGAGCGCTCTTATGACGTCGCGGCCTCTGCTGACTACCGGCGCCGAGGTCGCGGTCGGCGCGGCGGTGACGATCGTGGTCCACTTCGCGTTCTTCCGCCCCCGGCCGGAGCGCGCGGTGCGCCGGATGCAGCGCTCCTACGCGGCGCGTGCCCACGAGGTGGCGGAAGACATTGCCGAGCTATTCGAAGCCACCGTTCGTTCAGGCGACATTAGAAACAGCAACCCGCGGGCAGACCGGCAGCTGCAGCGCCAGCTGCTCCGGCTCAACGAGGCCGCGCTGCTCATCGACGCGCAGCTGAACGCCCCGGGCGCGATCCCGGCCGGGTGGAGCGCGGCCACCTTGCACCAGCGGCTGTTCGACGCCGAGGCGGGGCTGGGCAACGTCGCCCGGTTCGCGCTCGAGATCGCCGGGCGCGGGTTCCCCGCGCAGGTCGACGCGCTGGTCGGGGCGGCCCTGGCGGGCATCCGCGACGCGGACTTCACCGCCGTCCTCGACGCCGCCGCCGGTCTGCGGGAGCTGCTCGAAGATCATGATGAGGAACGGACCGGGCTTACTGCGGACGGCCGCGTCCTCCTGCACCGGTTCGCCGCGTCGGTCACCGACTTCGCCGTCGCGCTGCGGGCGTTCCGCCGGTACCCGGCCGGGCAGGCACCGGACGACAGCGCCTATGAGCCGGCCGAGTTCACCACCCAGGTGGCGACGTTCGGCGGCTGGCTGCCGGGCTCGTCCTTCATCGCGCGCACGGCCGGCTTCCTGGCGGTCACGGTCGCCGCCCGGCACTACGCGCGCAACCTGCTGCTCGACGCGTCCACCCGGTACGTCGAGCTCGACGCCGCCGCCAGCGCGGAACTCGCCGCCGCCCGGCGTCGGCTCGACGACTCGATCGCCGCGATCACCACCGCCCTCGCCGCCGGCGGGACCCCGGACGGCACCCGCTATGTCCGCTCGGCGTCGCTGTTCGCGCAGGTCGCTGACATGCTGCCGGATGACGCCCCGTTGAGCCGCCCCCAGCTGGCGCTGCGCGACCTGCAGCTGCTCGACGGCGCGCTGGCCGAGGCCGCCCGCTGGGCCGACGTCCCGGTGACCGAAGCCGAAGAGGCGCAGCTAGCGTAGATCCGGTATCGTGGTGGGCGATGCCGGAAACCCGCCACGTGCCGTTGCTACCGACCGAGGACGCGGCCAAGCTGATCCACGGAGAGCCACTCCCCGCCCACCGTCACGGGGAAGGCCAGCTGCTCTACCCGTCGGCCGGGGCGATCGCCACCACGACCGAACGGGGGGGCGGTACCAGAACGATCTCGGGCTCGCCCGCTGAGGCCGAAGCCATGGGTTGGCAGGCGCAGCCACGCGTGCGTTCGGGAGACGGGAGCGCCACGCACCCCCCGGCGCGCTTCCGCTTTCCACGCTTCTTGCTGTTATACGCGAGCGTCGCGATGATCTGCTGCTTCGCCTGGGTGTCCTCGTGCAGCGGCGTTAGGCGTCGCCGGTAGACAGGTGCGCGGCCGCGACCTTCTTCGGGACGACCATGTGCCAGGCGTCGATGATCAGCTCCCGCATCTCGTCAGGATCGAGCACCGCCATGCGGGCGTGAACCCAGTGGAACCGCTGGTCGGAGAGGCGCGGCAGGGCGAACTTATCCGGCTCGGCGGCGATGAGGGCGGCCCGCTGCTCTTTCGGGAAGCCGAACCCCATCGTCAGCTCGTCGGGCGAGATCGAGGCGTAGACGACCTTGCCGACGCGGAACTTGATGTGGTCCCGAATCAGGTGCTCCTCGGTGCGAGGCAGCGACAGGGCCACCGCGCGCACATCCGCCGCCGTAATCATGCCCCTACGCTAACGAAGGCTATCGGGGCCGCTTGAGCGTTTCGAGGTAACGGGCGATCGCGTCGAGGGTGTGGTCGGACGACCACATCGCCAGGACCGCCTCATCATCGCCGTCTCCTCCCGCCAGGCGGGCCCGTGCGGGCTGCTGCAGCTGCCGCTTGCTGAACTCGAACACCTCGGCCGGGACCTGCGCCATCTGCTGCGCCCGGTCAACGGTCGCGTCGAGCAGGACGTCCGGTCCGGTGACCTCGTGGACCAGGCCGACGGACTGCGCCTGCGTCGGGTCGAGCAGCCCGGCGGTGAGCACCAGATGACCGGCGGCGGGCCCGATCGCGTGGCGGAGGATCTCCATCGCGACCGACGGGAAGGGAACGCCGACGCTCAGCTCGGCCAGCCCGATCCTCCCTCCGGACATGATCCGCACGTCGCACGCTGCCGCGATCACGCAGCCGCCGGCGATCGCGTGCCCGTCAACGGCGGCCAGCACCGGGCCCGGATGATCGAAGATCGCCAGGAAGGCCTCGGAGAGGGCGGGAAGGAACTCGCGAACGTACGGCCGTCCGCCTTCCACGATCCGGCGCAGGTCGACGCCGGCCGAGAAAACCGTTCCTGACCCGGTGATAACCACGGCCCCGTTCGGATCCAGCTCGCGCAGGACCGCGGTGATCTCCCGCAGCAGCTCAAGGTCGAGGGCGTTGACCTTCCCGTGCTGGAGCCGGACCACCGTGACGCTGGACCGCTTGTCGACGTCGAGCATTTCTCCTCCAACCGGGAACCCAGCAGCGCCCGCCGCAGGCACGCTCCGTTCAGCCCGGCAACGGGACTCTATTTCACCGGTACGCTCCGGTGCCATGCGGATTCCGACTGACAAGGAGATCTTGGCCCTGCACGCCAAGCACGCGCCGACGCCGGGCGCGCTTGACCTCGTCTACACGCACTGCGTGATCGTGTGCGCCATCGTCGAGCAGCTCTGCTCCCGGCCCGGACCCGGTCTCGACGTTGACCTTGACGTTGACCTGGCGCGGGCGGGCAGCCTGCTG
>Ga0302326_10010408_pt1 | contig 20167 bp, 19 predicted proteins | sample Palsa_T0_3_FD_202264 | JGI IMG/M metagenome (GOLD analysis project Ga0302326, IMG submission 202264) | Peat permafrost microbial communities from Stordalen Mire near Abisko, Sweden - Palsa_T0_3 | ecosystem: Environmental > Terrestrial > Soil > Palsa > Peat permafrost | place: Sweden: Abisko...
GGCGCTTTGGCGATGGCCATCGCCACTTTCAAGGTGGGCACGCGCCGCACGATCTTCAGCTTCTATCTGTTCATCGTGATCTATCTTGTCGGCGGCGTTCTGCTGGACCGCGTGCCCTCATTGCATCCCGCCCTCCTTGACTCGACAACGCAACAGTTCTCGGGCGATCGGGCGTCCACCAGTTGGCTCACGGGAATCAATCCCTTTCTCGCATTGCAGGTCGTGGACAACCGCACCTACATGCCGCCCGACATTGGCCAGATGCCGCCGGAATTGCGCACCTGGCCGCTGGGTTGGTATCTGACCAATCCGCAGACGTTTTACATCGCATTGATGTTCTCCCTCAGCACGCTCCTGGTGCTGCCATCGATCGTGCTGCTTCGGCGAATGGCGCAATCGACGGTGTCGCTCAAAGGCTGGTTCCTGCAAAAAATTCATCTGAGCAAGGGAGACAAAAACCGCAAGCCCAGGTACGTCTGGGCCAATCCCATTGCCTGGCGCGAGGCAAAAACCAAAGCCTCGGCGGCGCGGTCCGCCCTCCTCCGTTATGGCTTCATGGCTGTTGGGATGGGTGGTGCGCTGACGCTGGTGGTTCTCTATGCAACGCCCGCCGCCGCGCCGGCCAAGAGCATCGGCCCCGGCAGTTACAACGCCGCCACGCAGACTCTCTTCATCAATGGCGACACCACCTATAGCCTCGCGCCCGATGCGAAAATCTATCTCAACGGAAACGACGCCACCACCGATGTGCTGTACGGCCACTATGCGGTCGACAGCGTTACCAGTTCGATCTCGAATCACGCCAAAGCTATCGCGCAGCTCAACCTGCTTTCAATTCCCCGCCGGCTCGATGCGACACAGGCTCGCCAGTTTTTGCTGGGCGCGGTGATTCTGGAATTCGCGGTGATTCTGCTGATCATCACCAACGCCGCCGCCAGCGCCGTGACGCGCGAGAAGGAGGATGGCAGCCTCGACTTGCTGCTCACCACGCCGATCACCAGCCGCTATTACATCTGGGGAAAACTGCGCGGGCTGGTCAGTTTTGTGCTGCCGCTGGTGGCCGTGCCCGTGGCCAGTTGTCTGCTCTTTATCATTTACGATGGCGCTCGATTGATCGGCGGCGCAGGCTCCACCGGCGAAGATTTCAAATGGATCGTCTTTCCCGAAGCGCTGATTCTCATGCCCGTCACGCTGGTGATCGTCGTCGCCTTCGCCGGCATTCTGGGCATGCAGATGTCGCTCCGCTGCCGTACAACGGTGCGCGCGGTGATGGGCAGCGTCGGCATCGTCATCGGCCTCTGCGGCGTGCTGGTTGGCTGCGGCAACGCCATCCTCGATGCTCACGGCATGAACAACAATCCAATCAATCTTGCCTTCGCCAGCTTTAGCCCCTTCACCGTGATTTCGATGCTGATCGATCCCTACCAATACGATCGCACCTCCTTCGTAAGCACAGAGGCCGGCGCGATCGGCTGGGCGCGTTTCGAGGTGTTCCTTAGCGGCCTGGTGGCCACAGGCGCGTATGCGGCCGTGGTGTGGGGGATGTATAAGTCAATGGTCAAAAACTTCGACATGACAATACGGAGGCAACAGCGGTAGAGACAGTATTGTCTCTCTAACCTCGTGAGGAGGAACAGCATGTCGATGGACCCGAATGCACTTAAAACTCGAAATGAGCTGATTGCTAAAATTATGGCCCAATACGACGAGGGCGCTGGCGGCAAGGTCTTGCCCGTTGTGTCGCTAGAAGATTTCTTCGTGTCGAACTGGGACGAGATGTCATTAGCTCCGAATAAGGCAAACTACGGTCGGCCGCCCCTGAGCGATTGCCACCGCCTTTTGCGCGAAATACGAAGCCGCCTCGAGGTTCAAGACGTGCTTGTTGCCATCCACGAAAGCCCCGAAGCGGACGAAACGCTCGATGAGGATATTTGGCCAGATAGCGACACCATCTACGTGCTGTCGAGTGCCTCTAAAGAGGATATTGCAGCATGGGCATCTCACCTTCAGCCTGATGATATTGGCGACAACTGGTCTTGCGGGACTGGTGAAAAGCCGAAGTCCGCGCCAGATCTCCTGCCCGGGATGAAAGTGTATGCCCTTTGGTGGGATTGAAGTTCCCGTATTACAACCTCCAAATCGATGGTGAAGGATTTTGATATGACTATCAGACGGCAACAGAGATAGGTTGTGGAATTCGAATGACAAAATTCGAAGTTCGAATTTCCTCCGAAGGAGTAAAATGGCTGTAACCACGCCCACCACCGACCGCCTCGCCCCCACGACCGAGCATCATGCCAATTTCTGGCAGAACGCGCATTTCTACTTTGATCGCGTTTACCAGCAGATGAATCTCGATCCGCTCTGGCGAGCCGTCCTCTCCAGTCCAAAGCGCGTGCTCACCGTGAGTTGCCCGGTGCGAATGGATAATGGCGCCATCCAGGTCTTCACCGGCTATCGCGTTCAGCACAACAATGCGCGCGGGCCCTTCAAAGGCGGCCTGCGCTATGACGCTTCGGTCAATCGCGATGAGGTGATGGCGCTGGCGATGCTGCAAACGTGGAAGAATGCGCTGGTCGATCTTCCCTACGGCGGGGCAAAGGGCGGAATCGTCTGCGAGCCAAAGAAACTTTCAATTGGGGAGAAGGAGCGCCTGACCCGCCGGTTCACCGCGGAGATCATGCCCATCATCGGCCCGGTTCAAGACATCCCTGCGCCCGACGCCGGCACAGATGCGCAGGTGATGAGCTGGGTGCTTGATACCTACAGCATGATGGTGGGCCATCAGGAATTGGGCGTGGTCACCGGAAAGCCCGTCGCCCTGGGGGGTAGCGTGGGCCGCGAGGAGGCGACGGGCCGCGGCGTTATGAACGTGCTGCGGAAATTTCTGGCCACACAAAACAAGACGTTGGACGGCACACGCGTCGGGGTACAGGGGTTCGGCAATGTGGGATCTCATGCCGCCCGCCTTCTGCATGAGCGCGGGGCAACGATCGTCGCCATCTCGGACAAATTCGGCGGCATTTATGATGAAGCCGGCATCGATATCGAGGCGGCGATCCAATACTACAAACAGAACGGCCAGCTCACCGATTTCCACGGCGGCGATGTGATGACCAACGAAGAACTGCTCACGTGCGATTGCGATGTGCTCGTTCCTGCCGCCATGGAGAATACGGTCGATGAAGCGGCCGCTCCGCACATTCGCGCCCGCATCGTTTGTGAAGCCGCCAACGGTCCCACCACTCCCGGCGCCGACGAAATCCTGCGCGACAACGGCGTGACCGTCCTCCCCGACATTCTCGCCAACGCCGGTGGCGTCACCGTGAGCTATTTCGAATGGGTGCAGGGGCTGGACAACTATTTCTGGGATTTGAAGCGCGTGCAGGATGAGCTGCAGAAGGTGATGGAGAAGGCGTTTGATGCCGTGAACGCCAAGGCCGACGAAGCCGATTGCGATTACCGCACTGCCGCCTACACAATCGCCGTCAGCCGCGTTGCCGATGCCTGCCGATTGAAGGGATTGTTTCCATAACGTATGCTCTGCCACAGATCGGAACCGCCAATCGCGATCGCTAATGCTCGAATATGAAAGCGTAATAAAACCAGGCGACGAACATTCGTCGGCATCCTCCCGGATGGCGACGATCGCGCTCATTCCCTCGGCTGTCGCATTCAACATCGCGCTCTCGCAGGTCGTCCTGGCGCTCAAGCTGCCGGTTTATCTCGATTGCGTGGGAATCATCACGACAACGCTGATTGCCGGGCTCGTGCCGGGGTTGATCGTCACCGCGCTGGCGTTCGGAATGATGGCTTTGCTTTTCAATCACATCATCATTTTCTTCACCGGTACCGCCGCTATGATGGCAGTTGGGACCCATTTTCTGGCGATGGTGGGAGGATTCAGGACCATGCTTCGGACCGTGCTCAGCGGTCTGGTGCTGGGGATCATTTCCGCGCTGGTTTCGCTACCGATCTCAATTTACCTCTTCGGCGGGGTGACGACGGCAGGCTCTACATTTGTTACGGCTTGGTTTATTCATCGCGGATTTTCACTGCCGATGGCTGGATTTTTCTCAGGGATGATCTGCGATGCGTCCACCGACAAAGTGGCCGAGGCTATTCTGGCCGTCTGGCTGGTGCGGGGCGTGCCCACCGATCTCTTGCGGCGATTTCGGGGACCCACTCTGGCGAAAAATTTCAAGCTTAGCGAGTAGTCGATGTCCCGAGTTCCGCCCGTGGCCCGTCTTGCCACGCTTCTGATCCTCATCATCGCAACCTTCATCAACACGCGATTCACGCTTTTTGCGGTGATTATTGCTGTTCTTGCGATCCTCCTGGCGGCGGATCATCTCCTGCCAAAGTTTCTTACCTTCCTGGCATTCGTTCAGTTGCCGATGACGTTGATGCTTGTCGCGGTCTGGGGCTGGGTCGCCAAAGCGCCACCGGGAATGCCCATGGGATCGGATCCCCACGGCGGGGTGCTGTTTGCGCTGCTCATCTCCTTTCGCCTCACCGTCCTGGCGGGCGCGTTTCAGTTGATCATGCTCTCCATCCCATCGCGCCTGCTCCCGGCAACCCTGCGCGGATGGGGCCTGCGCGGGGAAGGGCTCGTCTTGGCCCTGGGCGTTTTTGCCGTTGAGCCGGAACTGAAGCTACGCGCGGAACAAATCCTCGTCGCCCGCCGCGCGCGCGGACTGTTGGGCGGAAGCCGCTGGGCCGGGCTCAAACAATTGCCCCGCCTCCTTCGGCCGCTCTTCGTCTGGTCGATCCGCTCCGCGGTTCACCGAGCCGAAGTTTGGGAACAACGCGCCATGCTTCTTCGCGTTGGGTTGCTTCCCAACGAATCGCTTCCGTTTTCCGTGGGAGCCGGCTACGTCTCTGTCGCGCTATCAGCGATGTGGCTGGCGAGCGTGGTCGCATTCCGCTGGTTTGGATTGCGGGGGATTCGATGAGCCAGAGATCGACTGACTTGCTCCTGGCCGCCCTCGAATCCAAGCGCGTTCTCGCCATTGACGGGCCAAATTTTTCCGGGCGCTCCGATCTCCTGCGTCGTTTTTGCAGGTTGACCTCCGATGGCCGCATGTACCTTGGCCCCGAAATTTATTTTGCCCTGTCGGGGCTCACCACTTCGGTTCGGCAGGAGCTCGAGCTCCATGCCGGCGGCGATCTTCAATTCTGCGATTGCCGGGAACTTTTCGAGACGCTCAATCTCACCAAGCTCTTCGATCAGCATCCCGCGACCCTCTCCGGCGGCGAACAAACCTGCCTTTGCGTCCTATGCACCATGATTCTCAAACCGAAAATCATCGCGGCGGACTGCGCGCTGGAGCAATTGGACAGTCACAAGCTCAAGACGGTGCTCAGCCTGCTCGAAGGCAAATCGGGTCCGACGAACGGGACCGTCATCACGGACAATCGCCTGGATGAATGGAATGATGGAATCCAAACTGTCGCCATCGCCGACCTTTGTCCCGATCCTTCTCGATATCCACCGGTCCCGCCTCTGGATCCTTCGCAAATGGAACATCTCGGTCCCGTTTCCGCGCCGATGATCGAATTTCGGAATGTCATCGCCGCCTACCGCAAAGGCTCGGCGGTTCTCAGCGGCGTTTCGATGACACTGCAACCCGGTCGAGTTTACACACTGCGAGGCCAAAACGGCGCCGGCAAAAGCACCCTCGCCAAAATCCTTTGCGGCGTGCTTCGGCCGGCCGAGGGGCAAATTCTTGTGGACAATGTTCCCTCGGATCTTTGGCAAAACCCCGGCCGAGTCGCCGGATATCACCTTCAGAATCCCGATGTTGGTCTGTTCGAGGCAACGGTTTCCGCCGAATTGGGTTACAAGCCCGGCTCAGCCTCCGCCCCGGCGGTGGCCGCGATTCGCAACGCATTCGGTCTGGAGAAATTCGCCGGTTCCAATCCCCTCGCGCTGCCATTTCCCGTTCGCAAACGAGTTTCCCTGGCCGCGACCATCGCGCGTCTGCCGCCATGGATCATTCTCGACGAGCCCACGCTCGGCGCGGATGCCGCAACGATCGATGCGCTCGCGCGGATTGTCCGCGTGCTGGCGGCAAAGCAGCATGGCGTGATCGTGATCTCGCATTCGGTAAAGCTGCTGGAGATGTTACCGGGCCACGAATTGAAAATCGAAGAGGGTCGTGTGTCCCAAAGCTGCGACTTCGAAAAGGCGCTGCCGCGGCACGAGGTGTAGCTAGAGCGGTTTATTCACTGCGGAGGCGCAGAGAACGCCGAGAAGAATGAATTAGTTTGGACGTAAAAAATGGCGGATGAACGGAACGGGCAGGTTACGAGAATTATGAAGCGAAGATGCCTCGGTTTTCTCCGCGCCCTCCGCGTCTTTGCGGTGAATCGTAAATTCTTAGGGCGAGTTACCCCGACTGCCGCGGGTTTTGCTGAGCAGGCGGACGCCATCGATCACCATCGTCTTGTCGATGGCTTTGCACATGTCGTAGATCGTCAGCGCCGCCACGCTCACGGCGGTCAGGGCTTCCATTTCAACGCCGGTTTTGGCGGTGATTCGCGCCACGGCGTGGACACGAAGTTTTACCGGTGAATCGTGAGACGGCTCCAGCTCCGGGAAATCAAAATCCACTTCGACGCTCTCCAGCGGAAGCGGATGACACAGCGGAATCAACTCGCCGCAGCGTTTGGCTGCCATGATCCCGGCGAGGCGCGCGGTGCCCAAGACTTCTCCCTTGGGAACCTTGCCATCGGCGATGGCGCGAAGCGTCGCGGCTTGCAGATAAATATATCCTTCGGCCTTGGCCTCACGGGCGATGATCGGCTTGTGGCCCACATCCACCATCTTCGCCCGGCCGGATTCGTCCAGATGCGTTAGAGCGTCCACGGATATCTCCACAATCAAGTAGCCCCGCATGTAGATGCGGGGCTTCGAAGCTTTACTCCCACGATCTTCGCAGCTCGGCAATCCGCCTGCATTGATCCAGCAATGGTTCCACCGCATCCAAATCCATCACCGTCGTCGCATCGCTCCTGGCGTTTTTGGGATCAGGGTGGCATTCGAGAAACAGCCCATCCACGCCGGCGGCGATGGCGGCGCGGGCGAGCAAAGGGGAGTATTGCGGGTTGCCGCCGCTCTGATTGCCCATCCCGGCCGGCTGCTGTGTGCTATGCGTGATGTCAAAAACGACCGGACAGCCGAACGATTTCATGATCGGCAATCCCGTGAGGTCATTCACCAGACGATTGTAGCCGAAGAAGGTGCCGCGCTCGGTGAGCATGATGCCGCCGTCGATCGTTTGGGTTGATTTCACCTTTTGTATTGCGTTGGCCATCTCCTGCGGGGACATGAACTGTCCCTTTTTCACATTGACGGCCCGGCCGGTCTGGCCGCAGGCGAAGAGGAGATCGGTCTGGCGAGCAAGGAACGCGGGAACCTGCAATATATCGACTACCTTCGCGGCCACCGACACCTGCGAAACTTCGTGCACATCGGTCAACACGGGCACGCCGAGTTCCCGCCTTACGCGTTCCAGCGTCGCCAGGCCATCGGTCAAACCGGGACCGCGAAAGCTGGAATCACTCGATCGGTTGGCCTTGTCAAAGCTGGCTTTGAAAATGTACGCCAGGCCCAGCTTGTCGCAAATGCGTTTGACGTGTTCGCCGATCGTAACGCACTGATCGGCGGATTCGATCACGCACGGGCCGGCGATCACGAACAGCGGACAGCGGGCGGGATGAATCAGATCGTCTAGCATAACGAGGCAGCAACTTTGGGAAATTCGAATGACGAATTTCGAATTTCGTCATTCGAATCTAATTGCTACGGAACAATAAACGGCACCTTCACGGGAAGCAATTCCACCTCCAGCGGCGTGAATCCCCCCGCCTCGCCATCCACCTGCACGGGAATAGGCTCATCCGCATCAACCCGAACATGAATACCTTTCAAATACCGAGCGCCTTCCACGTCCAGATGCTCTCCGGACGCCGCACGCAAAAGGAGATCCAGCATTTGGGCTCGTGATTTACAAGGGAGCGCGCAGACGTCCAGCCGACCATCGTCGCTGCTGGCGTGCGGAAGAATCGGAAAACCGATGCCGTATTCGGGAGCATTGGCGATGAAAGCCATGCCGGGTGCCGGGCCAAAGATGCGATCTCCGTCCACCTCCACGCGGATGGGCGGATAGGTGTATTTCTGCATGGCCAGCGCTACCGGAAGTACATAGCTGGCCAGATCGATCGGACCGTCGCGGACGCGGTCCAATTCATGAATGATGTGGCCGTCCATTCCGACGCCGGCCATCAGCAGAAATAACTGGCCGTTAGCGCGGCAGGCATCGAGATGGACGACCTTTCGATGCGCGATCGCCGCGATGATTTTCGCGGCGGCGGTCGAGCCGTGCCAATCGATGCCCAGATGCTTGGCCATCAGATTGGCCGTCCCCAGCGGGACGACAACCAGCGGCGGAATCGCCAGCGCGTTAAACGCCTGAAAGAGGCGCTCCGCGACGCTGCGCAGCGTTCCATCGCCGCCGATCACGATCGCGGCGACGGCAGGTTGGCCGCTGCGAATTCGGTCGATCGGGATTTTTTCCGGAGAGTCGAGGAAGGCGCGCACACCATAACTCGCGCGCACCAAGCCTTGTGAAAGAAACGTGGCGATCGCCTTCCCACGACCCAGGCCGGAGATCGGATTGGCAAATAGCAAGATTTCTTGCACCGAGTCCTCCATCCGCACGCGATCCGGTAAATGCCCCATACGCCGGTCACGCGGGCCGCGTCGTATCATTGACAGAATCCACCATCTAGCCTATCAATAACGGTTCGACTTCGCCGATAGAGCCAATAAAAACAACCAAACCTTTGCCATCAGATTTATTATGAACGAAACGACCGTTACGTCGATCAACGAACGCGCCGCCGAAGAATATCACCGCCGGGGGACTGATTCCGAGAAAGAGGGGAATCACGAAAAGGCGCTGGATTTCTATGAGCGCGCCCTCAATGAAAACCCCGATCACGAGCTGGCGGCTTTCCGATGTGCGGTGCTCTACGACCGCCGCAGCGAGGACGCGAAGGCGATCGAACTGTACGAGCGCATTTGTACCAGCGAGCCGGTGCATCTCAATGCACTGGTGAACCTGGCCGTGCTGTACGAAGACAACAACCACTACGATGAAGCCCATCGCTGCCTGGATGCGGTTCTGCGCACCAATCCGAACCACGAGCGCGCCCGGCTGTATATGAAGGATGTCGATTCAGCCCGGTCGATGTTCTACGACGATGACGACAACCGCCGGGGCGACCGCCGCAATCAAGTTCTGGAAATTCCAATCACGGATTTCGAGCTTTCGGTTCGAAGCCGCAATTGCCTCAAGAAGATGAACATCCGCAGCCTGGGCGATCTGTTGCGGACCAGCGAACAAGAGCTGCTCAGCTACAAGAATTTCGGCGAAACCAGCCTCAATGAAATCAAGGCCCTTCTGGCACAAAAGGGATTGCGTCTGGGTCAGGCGGCCGAAGGGGACAAGCCTGCGGTTCCGGCGATCACCGGACTCGCCGCCCCCGTCCCCGCGGCCGCAGGCGGTCTTCCCCGCCGGCCGATCGCAGTCACCGGCAACGCCCCCACGGAATTGCTTGCCAAAACCGTCGGTGACCTGGAACTGAGCGTGCGAAGCCGCAAGGCGCTGCAACGCCTGAACATCAATACCATCGGCGAGCTCGCCAGCCGCACCGAGGACGAACTGCTGGGTTGCAAGAACTTCGGCCACACCAGCCTGAACGAGATCAAGCAGCAATTGACGAGCTTTGGCCTTGGATTGCGCAAACTCGATGCATAATTGAAACGATCTCAAATTTGAGATTTGAGATTTAACCGGCATGGACGCCACCGCTTCTCGCATCGCCCTCTTCGCCGTGATCGCCTTTCTGGCGGCATTCGTTCCAATGGGCTGCCATGAGCAGGCGGCCGTATCGACCAGCACCCATGCCCCGATTGTCCGCGTCGAGCTCATTCAAGCCGCCGATGGCGTTCTGGTTTCCGCCAGCGGCAATCCCCTCGTGAAAAGCAGCGGCCAATCCACACCGCTGCGCCTTCATTTTCCCAATACATCGGTGCTCATTTCCCTCGCCCCGGACGGATGGCATATCGGCACGCTGGTTCTTCCCGGGGGCGAGCTCACGATGCAGCCCGAGCAGGAGGGAGGAATCGCCATCGCCGGCAAGGCATATCGCGGCCGGTATCGGTTTATCCCGGTCTCCGAATCCCAAGTCACCCCGATGCGGTTTGACGTAATCAACGATGTGGATGTCGATTCGTATCTCATGAGCGTCGTCACCGGCGAGATGCCGCGGACCTTCGCTGATGAAGCCTACAAAGCCCAGGCGATCGTGGCCCGCACCTATGCCCTCTATGAAGCGAGGACCAGTGGGGTAGGCCGAAGTTTTGATGTCTTTGATGATACCAAGAGCCAGGTTTACGCCGGAATGGCCGCCGAGACCGACCGCAGCCGCGAAGCGGTGGAAGAGACCAGCGGTGTAGTCGTTGCCGCTGGGCCGCCAGGGCAGGAGCGCATTTTCAAAGCGTATTTCAGCGCTTGTTGTGGCGGCGTGGGCCAAAGCGCCGCAGACGCTTTCGGCGACCCGCCCAGCCATGAGTTGACCGAGCAGAAAGTGGGGTCGCTTTGCAATGAGTGCCCGCGCTTCAATTGGGCGCCGATCGAAATGCGCAAGGACGAGTTGACGCGCCGAATCCGCGCATGGGGTCAGCGGCGCGGCCATCCAGTGAAGGACATGGCGCCGCTGGCCCGGCTCGACATTCTTCAATACAACCAGTTTGGCCGGCCCGTGCAGTTTGTTTTGACCGATGCTCGCGGCGCTCGTTACAGCCTTACCGGCGAGGAAACTCGCTGGGCCTGCAACGCTGACCCCAATGGAGGCCCCACGCTTTTCAGCAGTTTCTTTAACCCCATCAACGGCCCGGACACAATCCGCTTTAGCGACGGTCACGGCTCGGGCCACGGTGTAGGCATGTGCCAGTGGTGCGCCCAAGCCCGCGCCCAACGGGGCATGCGGCATGAAGATATTGTGATTCTCTCCTATCCGGGGTCAAAACTGGTCCGCGCATACTAATGTTTCATGGCATCGCAGGCGACCGAAATCTGGCCAAATGTCATATTTTTGCGTGCCGGATACGGCAAATCGCCCCCGGATTGTCAACCCTAAACTTGACGGGGGATTCATATTTTGATATATCTGCGGAGCTTAAGTGTCGGGGACTGGCTCACTCCGGCGCGCGGGAGAAGTGTACCCTCCAGAACATCTGGCCCGGCTGTCCCCATGTATTGACCGGGTAGCGGAAAGGAGTGAGCGGTCTGTGCCTAAGAAGCCGAAGAAAGTCCCCCAAAGGGCGCCGAAGGCTTTCAAACGCCCCTCCACGCCATCCCAGGCAAAGCAGACCATGCAGTCGCTTGAGGCGCCGAAGGCTTTCAAACGCCCCTCCACGCCATCAATCAGGCTCTCCAGCAAGTCCAAGTCGACTCCCTCGCTTAACGGAAACAAACGGGGTGGGGAAGCCAATTCTCGCGCTAAAGCACCCTCCGCCGCTAAGGCAGGCGAGCCAATAAATGGCGCAAAGCCCGCTCGGCAAACAGCTAAATCGCAGTCCGGCATCAGGGCACATTCCAAACATTTGGCAAACTCAGCCGCGAGTAAAGGATCGACCGTTTTCCAGGGAGCGCTCGCGCCCAAATCAGCGTCCACTAGGCCGGTCATGGTTCCTGCAGGACGGAAAGTTGTTGCGGCAAAGGTCGCTTCCTCCAAACATGAAGTGTCCAAAGTCGCGTCGGCCGATCGACGCGATTCCAACGCCACATCGCGATTCCCGAATAATTCGCCGGTCCCGCTGGCTCCGGTGCCCACCGATGGTAAGCCCAAGAAAAATCTCGCTGGTTTGGGAATGCGTGATCTGGAGCATTTCCGCGGACTGCTGCTGGCCAAACGCCGCGAGCTGGTGGGAGATATGACCTCCATGGAACGCGAAGCGCTCAGGTCTGCCAACGGTACTAACCTATCCAATCTTCCCCTCCACATGGCTGACATGGGAACGGATAATTACGAGCAGGAATTCACGCTGGGGCTGGTCGAAAAGGAGCGGGGTCTGCTGCGTGAACTCAACCGGGCCCTGGCCAAGATCCAGGATGGAACCTACGGCATCTGTGAGGGCACGGGCAAGCCGATCACCCGCCCCAGGCTCGAAGCCCAACCGTGGGCCAGGTTCTCCATCGAGTACGCCCGCATGATGGAACGGGGGCTGGTGAGAAGATAACGATCAACGAACAACCAACAACGAGCAATGGAATTCCGCCACTGTTGCTCGTTACCCGTTGTTGGATGCGTCTTCCAGATTCCGCCATTGACTATCACTCCGCGATTGTTCATTGTTCGCTGTTCGTTGTTCGTTGCCGCTCCCAACCTCCGCTCTCCCGCTGCCTTAGCGCGATTCTTTTTGACTTGCGCCATTGGACTGCTGATCGATCTGTCCACCAAAGTGCTCGCCGCCCGCAAGCTGCTTTTGGGCCCACTCTTTGTTCGAAATGATGGCCGGGTCGAAGCGCCAAGCGCCGAATATCCCTTCATTCGCGGCTGGCTGCATTTCCACTTCACCGTCAACCAGGGCGCCGTCTTCGGCATTGGACAGGGCCAGCGAGCCCTCTTCATCCTTGTCTCAATCGCTGCGATCGGCTTCCTCACCTATCTCTTCGCCGCTAGTGGACGCCAGCGGCTCTATCAGGTGATTCTTGGAATGCTTTTGGCGGGCGTACTCGGCAACATGTATGACCGCATCGCTTTCGGACACGTTCGAGACATGATCTATGCCCTTCCAGGCTGGCGCTGGCCCCAATGGTTTCACCATCTGCTGCCGATGCTCCCGGGAGAGGTGTTCCCCTGGATCTTCAACGTTGCGGACACCCTGCTATGCACCGGAGTGTTCTTGATGATCGTTTATAGCTCGCTGGTCCGACATTCGCCGGGCGAACAAATGGGATCCACCGATTCACCCGGCCCGGTTCGGGGCCGTGCCGCTGAGGCACAGGAACACGGCCCGCAAGCGGGCGGACTAAACTAAGAATCGATGGATGGCCGTCACCGATGAACAATTTCTCCGCCGCGCCATCCGGCTGGCGATGCACGGCCGGGGCGGGGTCGAGCCCAATCCGATGGTCGGTTGCGTGATCGTCAAGGACAGCCGAATCATCGGCGAAGGGTTTCACGCCAAATATGGCGGTCGCCACGCCGAACCAGCCGCCCTTGCCTCGTGCAACGACGCTCCCCAAGGCGCAACGGCCTACGTCACGCTCGAACCCTGCTGCCATCTGACTAAGCAAACACCGCCGTGCGTTCCTCGACTGATCGAGGCGCGGATCCATCGGGTTGTCGTTGGCTGTTTGGATCCCAATCCCCAGGTGAACGGCCGCGGTGTGGCCATGCTTCGTGATGCCGGTATTGTTGTCGATGAGCCCCTGCTGGAAGCCGAATGCAAACAGATGATCGCTCCGTTCATCGCGCGCACCGTCTTTGGTCGTCCGTATGTCACTTTGAAATGGGCGCGGACGGCTGACGGCAAAATCGCCGGCCCCGGTGGACGCCGCATGCAGATCAGCAATGAACAATCGATGCAGGTCGTTCACAGATTACGCGCTCGATGCGATGCCATCCTCGTCGGAGTCAACACCGTGCTGGCGGACGATCCGCAATTGACCGCCCGCGGCATCGGCGGTGCGCGTCCGCTCTTGCGCTGCGTGTTGGATCGCCGGTTGCGAACGCCTCTCGAAAGTAATCTTGTTCGCACTGCGCGGGAAAGTCACGTGATCATTGCATGTGATCCGAGCGCGCTTGCAACGCCTACCGCGCGCGAATTGCAATCGGCCGGTGTCGAACTATATCCCGTGAAGTCGATCGACGATTTTCTGAAGCATCTGTACACAATGAAAGTATCTCATCTGCTCGTCGAGCCAGGACCGACTTTGGCGCGCGCATTTTTCGAGGCAGGATTGGCCGATCGACTATGGATTTTCGATTGCGCGCGGTCGGCCGGTGATAAAGCTGCCCTCAATGCCCCGTCGATTCCAGCAAGCTTTAGCAAATCCGGGAAGATCGATATTAGCGGCGACACGTTGCGCGAATACCTCGATACCAGCGGCCGCCTGTTCTTTGCCTGCATCCCCTCCGCGGAATTGGAACTGGAGAAAAACCTGCCGGTCGATTCAGCTATCCCGTGAGTGGCGCTTCAACCTCTCATACCATCGCTCCGCCCACCGCTCTGCCGCATAAGGAATCGCAAACTCCCGAGCACGTCGTCCCATCTCGGATAGTTGATCGTGATGCATGTGCATCCACCGCATCGCATCAGCCAACGCAGACGGATCCTCCGTTGGGACAAGCAGCCCGTTATGCAGGTGCCGCACCAGTTCGACCGAAGCCCCGCATGCCTCGCTGCAGATCGCCGGAAGGCCGCTCGCCATCGCCTCGGCCAGCGCCACGCCCCACGGTTCAAATCGGCTCACCAGGACAAATGCCCCATGTTTTAGCAGAACACGCGGCATCTCAGGCGGTTGAAGAAAACCATAATCCACGACACCCGGTGCTCCCGCGATTGCCGCTGCCATCGCGCCGCTGCCGCAGCACGTCAACGGCCATGGGCCGGCCACCAGCCTGCGGTATCGAGCATATCCATCGAGCAGCACGTCGATCGCCTTCTCGGGAACATACCGGCCGACATAGAGAAAGCTGCGTGGCCAGTCCTTCAATCGCTCTTCCTGCACGAACGTCAGCCGCTGATCGTCATAGCCATAGACCCCGCGAAGAATTTTTGCCTCGGGAACTTTGAGCGATCTCGCCAGTTGGAACGATCGCTCCCCCGCCACCACAATCAAATCCATACGATCGATCAATCGGCCGATCTTCAAACGGCCCAGCCGCTGTCGCCAACTTCCGGTGAACGACGTGTCGATTCCCATGACAAACGGCACGGAAGCCAGCTCAGAACCATTTGCCGCGGCCACATATGGTGGATGCAGCCAACCAGGAATGACGACGACATCGGGATGCAGCAGTCGAACGCGCTCAAGCACATAAGAAGCATCGTTACGTTTGATGGGATCGAGTAACTCGCAGCTGAGGCCTGCCATGATCTGGTGTGAGAATGCCGCATCGCCTTCGGGCGCGAAGGCGATCACTGAAAGCTGCACCTCCTTGCAATTCGCAAGCGCCCGCCAACAGGCGGCCATGTAACCAGAAACGTGCGACCAGCAGATGACTACTTTCATCGTTGGTCCTCTTTGCGTTTCATCTCGATATATTTCGCGACGGAGAGGAATTCATAAATCGCGAGGAGCCGGCAGAAGATGTAGCCCGGCCGGCCATCGAGGAAGCCGCGTTTCCAGATGTAGCTGTAAAGAAATCGCAACGTCGGACGCAGCGGTAGATGGCGCGACAAATCCTTGAGCCTTCGCACCCGCGACTGATTGCTACCGATGGCGCCGGCGCCCCCGTGACTTCGTCGCAGTTGCACGGCCGCCTCCCAATTGGAGTAGCGGTTGTGTTTCTCCACGAATGTTTGAATCGTCGGAAACGCGAAATGGAGCATGTCGTGCTTCAAGTATCCGACCGGCCCCTTGGGGATAATGTGCTCGTGCACTTCGTTATCGCCTGAGCCGGTATCGCCAACGTCGGTCAATTGCTCGTATTCACCCAAGCCGCGTTTGAGCAATCGCAGATTCCAGCTCGGGTAGTAGCCGCAATGTTTCAGCCACACCCCCATGAACATGAACCTTCGATTGATGAAGAAGCCGACGTTGGCGGTGTCTTTGATCACCTGCGCTATCTCCTGGGCCAGCTCTGGAACGATGCACTCATCGGCATCCACGATCAGCACCCATTCATGCTTGAGCGGAAGATTTCGCAATGCCCAGTTTTTCTTTTTGGGCCAATGTCCATCCCATTTGAACTGCACGACCGTCGCACCGCTGGCCGATGCGATCTTCGCCGTGTCATCGGTACTGCCCGAATCCACGACGACAACTTCATCCGCCCATTTGAGATGATCCAGGCAATGCGGTAGGTTCGCCGCTTCGTTGAGCGTGGGGATAATGACTGACACCGGCACTGCCGCTGGACGTGGCACGTGGGAAATATTACATGAGAGGCGGCGCATGTACATGCAGAGGGGCTACACAAGCGAGGTGGTTTAGTCGAAGATTGATTTTAGCCTCGGCCGGCAGGCCGATGGTTTGATTTTACGATTTGAGGAAGCGGTCGTTTCAAAGAATACCCGCGGCCTTCCGGCCGAGGCTAAAGGGAATGCTCTCTTCCCCGATACTTATGCCCGATGTTCCGGAACAACCCGCCGTTTTTCAAACGCTGGATCGCACGGCCAAGTTTCCCTATCCCAAACACGATTACCTTCGCCGCTTGCTGTGGCTCCTGGTGCAGGCGACGGTTTATCGGGCCAGCCCCGGCCGCGCCTATGGGTGGCGGCGATGGCTCCTACGATTATTCGGCGCCAAGATGGGCATCTCCGCCGCAGTGCGCGGCGATACGTGCATCATGCACCCCTGGCTCTTCGAAATGGGCGACTGGAGCGCGCTGGGGGGCGGCGTCACCGTCTATAACCTGGGGATGGTGCGGATTGGCAATCACACGCTCGTCAGCCAGGACGTTTATCTGTGTGCCGGAAGCCATGATTATCGGCAACCGACGCTGCCGTTGACCAAGCCTCCCATCACGATCGGCAACGGCGTATGGATCTGCGCCGGTGCGTTTGTGTGTCCGGGAGTCACGATCGGCGACAATAGCGTAATCGGTGCAAGATCGGTCGTAAGCAGCGATATGCCCCGCGGCGTCGTGGCGGCGGGCAATCCGTGTCGTGTGATTAAACAACGGGAAACCTCGACTCCTGCTCTAGCCGCGGCCCAAAGGCCGGGGACGGATGCGGGCAGTCCTGAGCCGCCTCTTTGTCCCCCGCCTTTCGGCGAGGGCTAAAGGCGTCGGGTGGTCCCACGTCCGATAATCTCCACGGCAACACCGATGCATGTTCGCTCAACGCTTGTGCCGATAATCGGCTCATGGCGCGCATCCTCCCCTCATTGCTAAAACCAACCCGCATCCGCACTCGCCTTTGGCAAGCAGGCGTGGCACTGGCGATTTTCATTCTGACGATGGCCATCGGAAATATCTTCAGCCCACCGGAAAAAGCAGTGACGAGCGACATGCTCGGGCTGGATTTCTTACCCTTTTATGCCAGCGGTGCTTTGGCGCGCACCGGCCGCGCGGATCTGCTCTACAACATTCCCGCCGTCGCCGCGTTCGAGCGCGAAACAGCAAAACCTCTGGGGATGGATCTCGGGAAGCATTTCGGTCCGTTCTGGAATCCGCCGTTTTACGCCTGGGTTTTTGCGCCGATGTCGATGCTTCCCTATCGCCAGGCGCTGGCCGTCTGGACCATGCTCAATGTCGCGGCGCTGGGCGTGTCGTTCGTGCTGCTGGTGCGAATGCTCCCCAAGGGCACATCCTGGCAATCATGGATGCTCGTGCCTCTGCTGATGCTCGTTTCGATCCCATTCGTCCAGGCCATCAGCCACGGTCAAAACACGTTCACGTCGCTGCTGCTACTCTGTGCGGCGGTGACGGCATGGCGCTCGCGAAAAGCGCTTTGGGCTGGCGTCTTCTGTGGATTGCTTTTTTATAAACCGCAGCACGCGGCGGTGCTCGGAGCAGTCCTGACGCTCAGCCTCGGCCGCCGCGCCTTGCTCGGCTTCGGTGGCGTTGTTGCGACATTAACCCTCATTACTGCCGTAACCATGCCCGGTGCCATGGGCGATTGGCTGCATCGCCTGCCAATTAACGTCCATTTCATGCAGGTGGAAAACCCCTACAACTGGGAACGCCACGCAACGCTCAAGGCGTTCTGGCGGATGCTGCTGCAAGGTCATAGCACGGGCGAAGCAACGCCGCTGGTCACGTTGCTCACCACATTGTGCACCGCTCTGGCGGCGGTGGGATTACTCTCGGCCATTTCTCGATGCCGTTCGCCGTTCGTGGATAATGTATGGACCAATGAAACCGCCGCCATACGACTGGATCGACTCATCGTCGCAACGGTGACGGCAACGCCGCTGATGATGCCGTTCTATTTCGATTACGACCTGCTCCTGCTGGCCGTGCCCGCCGTGTTGTTCGCCGGCGAAATGCTCTCAGCGATCCCCGGCAAACCGGCGGCCGCCTCGGATCGGTGGCTGATCAGAAGTTGGGCACTCCTCTTTGGGACGCTTCTGATCAACGGGCCGCTCTCCCATTTTATCGGCATTGGTTTGATCGCCCCTCCGCTGGCGCTGGTCGCGGGATTCTCGATCATGCGAGCTCGTCGCAAGCCGCAGAAAGACCATTCGCCCACCAGATGCGCCAAGGAGATCGACGCGATGCTCCAGCCGCGCAAAGCCGCGTGATGGATCGCCTAACATGGCCCTTTGCGTAGCTTGACCCGGGCCTTCCGGCCCCGGCTAAAAAGCTTTGCTTATAAGCCGGATCATCGCATTCAGCGATCAGTTCAGCCGAAATGCCTGATGCGCCTCCCAAAAGCACGATGCACCGCGACGTGCTCAGCGCCTATGCGCTGACTGCCGCCCGTGTGATCGCCTGGATTTTGGTTTCCGCGACGGTCTACCGCCGATATCCGCCGGACTATTTCGCCGCTCTTTCGCTGATTCGCTGGACCATCGGCCTGCTGGCTTACACCTCCATCGGCCTGGGTCCGGCGATGGTGCACGCGCTGGCTCAGGCAAAACACATCAATCAACCAAAGTCCGCTGACGAGCAGCTCCGCCAAACCAAATCGAGTGGGATCGTACTTTCGCTCATCGCCGCCGCGCTCACGCTGCTCCTGACGCTCGCTTATCGCCTGAGCTTTTCCTGGCTGCACAAAGTTCCGCCCGGCGCGATGACTCAGCAATTCGCCGGCCTGATCCTTTTCTTTGGCATTGGTGACGCCCTGCGCGTCCTGAGCGAACCGCAAGGCGCGATTCTGCAAACCGAAGACCGCATCAGCCTCGACAATTTCATTCTCATCTGCGGCGAAATCGCCTGGGCTGTGCTGTCGATTCTCCATCTGCCGCGTACCTCTCATCCGAGCGTCATTCCCGTTGCGGCCAGCTTCACCATCACATCGCTGGCGGTTTGGATCGCGCGGCTGGTTCTGGCAACGGACTGGCGAAAGCACGAGTGGTTCTTCCGATCGGCGCGGCTGGCAGTAATTTCCAGTTTGCTCTCCTTCGGCTGCTTCGTGCTGGTCTCGCAACTCTCCGATTTTCTCTACGCCCCGACCGACATGATCCTGATCAACCGCCTGCTCTCCCCAGCGGATTTGGCGGCTTACGCGCCGGCGATCCAAATCGATGCGGGATTGCTTCTGCTGATGACGGGCCTGGCCGCTGTTCTTCTTCCCAAAGCCGCTCTGGCCCATGCCGCCGGCGATCGCGCGGCGGTGCGGCGCTATTATCTTCGCGGCACCATTCTCGGCGGAGGATTTCTGGCGTTCATGGCGGTCGGCGCGTGGCTGATCTCCCGCGCATTGCTGCGCGCGTGGCTGCACCATCCGATGCCTCAAACCCGCATGATTCTGCCCTTGGTGCTGGTGAACACCGTCATTGGTGGAAGCAGCGCCGTCGGCCGATCGATCCTACTGGGGATGGGTCGTGTCCGAATCTTCAGCATCGCCGTCATCATCGCGGGTGTGACTAACGTCCTCTTCAGCTACATTTTTGTGAAATACTGCCACCTCGGCTTGAAAGGAATTGTTCTGGGAACGATCGTTGCCGTGGTCGCGCGCTGTCTCCTTTGGATGCCGTGGTACGTGCTGCGAACTCTCAGGTGGGGATCCAACATCGAAATGGACACCGCGGAGGCGACTGCATCACGCGGATTTGATGTCGTCCCGCTAGAGTAGAGTCCGGGAACGGTCCATGCGACCTTCCCGGTTCCACCGGGCACGAGTGTGATAGACGTTGGGCGGGATCGTGCCCACTACAGGGCCTGTCGATTTAGTTGGCGCATCCTTCGCTAATGTTTCCACGTCGGCCAATTTGGACTGGCTGGCGCTGAATCTTGCGGCAAGGAGGCTGATTCA
>Ga0302326_10010410_pt1 | contig 20163 bp, 17 predicted proteins | sample Palsa_T0_3_FD_202264 | JGI IMG/M metagenome (GOLD analysis project Ga0302326, IMG submission 202264) | Peat permafrost microbial communities from Stordalen Mire near Abisko, Sweden - Palsa_T0_3 | ecosystem: Environmental > Terrestrial > Soil > Palsa > Peat permafrost | place: Sweden: Abisko...
AAGCCTATAATCCCTATTGCGCTTATTCAAATGATTATTCTTGTCCCTTTCCTCCCCCGCAAAATGTTATGAAAGTCGCCATCCGGGCAGGCGAGAAGAGTTATCACTGACCAGGACGGTTTTCATCGGCCTTCTTCAGACCATTAAATCCGGCACTTGCTCTGAATAAATCGGCAATGATTTTGTTAAATAAACATACTATTTTTGACTCTTCTATTTTTCGGAATTCATGAAGATATCCTATCAGTGGCTTAAGCAATACATCAACATCCAGGAAACGGCAGAAGAAATCGGAAAGGTTCTAACATCCACCGGCCTTGAAGTGGAGAACATTGAAGCGTTTGAAACAGTCAAGGGCGGCTTACAGGGTCTGGTTATTGGCGAGGTGCTTACCTGCATCAAGCACCCGAATGCCGATAAACTTTCCGTTACAACGGTTGACGTCGGTGATAAACTGCCCCTTCACATTGTTTGTGGAGCACCTAATGTGGCCGCCGGACAAAAAGTGGTCGTTGCTAAACCGGGAACAATAATCCATCCTGCAAAGGGAGAGCCCTTTACGATCAAAACAACTAAAATCCGTGGAGAGCAATCAGAAGGGATGATCTGCGCAGAGGATGAAATTGGACTCGGGGAAGACCACACGGGGATTATTGTCCTGGACACCCGACCTACCAACGGTACTTCCGCAGCGGAACTCTACAACGTTCAGACCGACTATGTTTTTGAAATCGGCTTGACACCCAACCGGGCGGATGCTGCATCTCATATCGGTGTGGCACGGGATATCAAAGCATTCAAAAACTCAACGATTAGCTGGCCTTCCATCGAGGTGTTTAAAATTGATTCTAAGGCTCTTTCCATTTCTGTTACCTTGGAGAACGCGGAAGCCTGTCCGCGATATTCGGGTGTCACCCTTTCGGGCGTAACGATAAAAGAATCACCAGATTGGCTGAAAAACAGGCTCAGGTCAATTGGCCTCGCGCCCATTAACAACATCGTCGACATTACCAACTTTGTGTTACATGAAACAGGCCAGCCCCTGCATGCATTTGATGCCGACGGGATTACCGGCAGCCAGATCATTGTCAAAACCCTCCCTGCCGGAACAAAATTCATAACGTTGGACAACAAAGAACGGACCTTGACGGCTAATGATCTGATGATTTGCAATGCGCAGGAGGGTATGTGCCTGGCAGGAATATTTGGCGGGATTAAGTCCGGGATTTCACAAAAAACCAGGAATATTTTTTTAGAAAGTGCCTGCTTTTCACCGGTCTATATCCGTAAATCGGGAATGTATCACCAACTTAAAACCGATGCATCTTTCAGGTTTGAACGAGGTACTGATCCTGACATCACCGTTTATGCCTTGAAGCGAGCGGTCTTGTTGATCAAAGAAATTGCGGGTGGGAAAATCTCTTCCGACATCGTGGATATCTATCCGAAAAAAATACACCCGAGGAAGATTTCCGTAAAAGACAGAAATGTCAAACGGTTGATTGGAAAAGAAATTCCCCGCGAACGCATTTTCTCAATTCTAGAGAGCCTGGATATCCGCATCATCGACAAAACGGAAGACCTTTTTACGGTTGAGGTTCCTGCCTACCGCGTCGATGTGGCACAGGAAGCCGACATTGTGGAAGAAATCCTGCGAATTTATGGGTTTAATAACGTCGAACTTTCTGACGTGGCGGGTTCAACCTACTTGTCGGGGTTTCCCGAGAAAAACATCAACCAATTCAGAAAGGCCATGGGTGAAATCCTGGTCGCCAATGGCTTCTATGAAATCCTCACCAATTCATTGACGAATTTGGCTTACCAAGAGAAACACCAGCTTTCCTTCGCCGGCGAAGCAGTTGGAATTATTAATAAATTAAGAGAGGAGCAAAGCATTTTGCGCCAAAGCATGCTTTTTACGGGACTGGAGGTGTGCGCCCACAACATTAACCGAAGGCAAAAGGATTTGAAGTTATACGAATTTGGGAAAATCTACTGGAGGAGCAGGACTCCGGAGACGGATACTGGAAAGATATTGAGTGGCAGGAATAACTATCATGAAGAGGAACGTTTTGCTTTGTACCTGAGCGGAAACTATGAACCTGAGAATTGGCAAAATAAATCGCGAGCGATAAATTATTATGATGCAATGCAACACATACTCAATATTTTGCAAAAATGCGGCATAAAGAACCTCCAACAAGAGGAGCTAATCGATCCCCTGTTCGAATATGGAATAAAAATCGTTCTCCATAAGGCGGAAATAGGGAGGTTGGGTAAAGTAAAATCTGCATTTGCGAAAGATTTTGGCATCAAGCAAGAAATTTTTTATGCTGACCTCGATGCGGCCTTGCTTTTCAAGTTGGCAAATCCTAAGTTCGAAGTACTGGAAGTACCCAAGTTTCCCGAAGTGCGGCGCGACTTGTCACTCATAGTAGACAAGACGGTGACGTTCGAAAAAATTCGTGAACTGGTGATGACAACCGAGAAGCGGTTGATTAAAGAGATAATAGCTTTTGATGTGTACGAGGGAGACAATATCCCTCAAGGGAAAAAAGCGTACGCTCTGGGGTTTACGTTACAGGATGATAACAAAACACTGACCGACGAGGAGATTGAAAAGGCGATGACAAAGTTGATGGGAGCCTTTGAGCAGAAAATGGGGGCGTTCATTCGAAAACAGAGTGTTTGAAATGAGTGGAGAACAAAAAGCCGAGGCAGACGCCTACAGCCGAGACGGAACAAAAAAAATAATATGGATCAGGAAGCTCTAAAAACCAATCTGAATGGGTTGGAACGCAAAATTTTGGTGTTATTAAATGAGCATAAAGCCTTGAAGGGCGAATTGCGTGGCTTAAAACTAGAAAATCATGACCTTAAAACAAGCCTGAAGACGCGGGACGAGCAATTATCCAATTTTAAAAATCAGATTAAAATCACTAAAATTGTAGATCATTTAAACCCGGAAGACGGAAGTGCTTCGGAGTTGAAAAGGAAAGTAGACGAGTATATTCGAGAAATCGATAAGTGCATAGCATACTTGAGCAGATAACCGGTCAATGGAAGAACTGTCAATTAAGATCAAAATCGCAGACCGCGAGTATCCCATGAAAGTGAAGCGTAAAGACGAGGAGCGGATACGGGCGGCAGGTAAACTCATCAATGAAAAGATCAGAAATTACCGGGAACAGTTCGGTATTGACGACAAACAAGACTTGTTAGCCATGGTGGCCTTTGATTGCCTTGTCGATAAGATGGCAGACGAAGAAAACCTTCAGGTGATTGACCAAACCGTGGTGGAGAAAGTAAACCATCTCAACCAACTGGTCTCACAGGTGCTTTAATCCTTTTTTGATTCCTTCCTTTTGTGGCCGGACGGCCATCCGGGTGTTAAATAACACCTAAATTCTTGTACGTATGGAAATAGTAATTGTAGCGCTGATCGGCTTGGCGGCCACCGTGGTGCTTGGCCTTGTGATGGGCGCCGTGTTATACAAGCGCAAAATGAAGAGGCTCGGCCGGATCGCGGACGAGAAGGCCGATCTGATCGTCAAGGAAGCCGAACTGCAGGCCGAAAGCATCAAGAAAGATAAAATTCTGGAAGCGAAAGAAAAACTGCTTAAAATGAAGCAGGAATTTGAGGAAGAAGCCAGCCGCAAGAAAAATCAGATTATCGGTAACGAACAAAAGATCAAGCAGCGAGAGGCCCAGTTGTCGAAAGAACTCGAACAAGTCAAGCGAAAAGAATCCGACCTGGAGGAAGAGCGCCAAAGCCTGACCCAGCAGCATGAATTGGTAAAAAAACGCAAGGAAGAACTCGATCGCTTCAATCAGCAAAAAGTAGCTATTCTGGAGACGATCTCCAAACTGACAGCCGACCAGGCTCGTGACCAACTCATCGAATCGCTGAAAGAAGAAGCACAGACCAAAGCCAGCTCCTATATCAAAGACATTATGGAGCAGGCGAAACTGACGGCCACGAAGGAAGCGAAGAAAATTGTTGTAGAAACAATCCAGCGTACAGCCACGGAGCACGCCGTTGAAAACTGTGTGTCAATTTTTAATATTGAGAGTGATGACATTAAAGGCAAAGTAATTGGTCGTGAAGGAAGGAATATCCGTGCATTGGAAGCCGCAACCGGTGTAGAAATTATTGTCGATGACACACCCGAAGCAATTATCATTTCGGGTTTCGACCCGGTGCGGAGGGAAATCGCAAGACTGTCCTTGCACAGACTTGTTCAGGATGGCCGTATACACCCTGCCCGCATTGAAGAGATTGTCGCCAAGACATCAAAAAATATCGACGACGAGATTATCGAGATTGGAGAGCGCACGGTAATCGATTTAGGCATCCATGGACTGGCTCCGGAGTTGATCAAAATGGTTGGACGTATGCGCTTCCGTTCATCGTATGGGCAAAACTTACTACAGCATTCACGTGAAGTAGCTAACCTCTGTTCTATCATGGCTGCGGAATTGGGGTTGAATGTAAAGCAGGCTAAGCGGGCAGGGTTGCTTCATGACATTGGAAAAGTGTGGCCGGAAGAACTTGAAAAGCCCCACGCCATCGTGGGCATGGAGCTTGCTCAGAAATACAAGGAGCATCCTGTTGTTTGCAATGCCATTGGTGCACACCATGATGAGATTGAGATGACAAGCATTATCTCCCCGATCGTGCAATCGTGCGATGCTATATCCGGCGCCCGCCCGGGAGCACGGCGCGAAGTGATGGAGCAATACATCAAACGCCTGAAAGAACTCGAACAGGTAGGACTAAGTTTTGAAGGAGTAGAGAAATGTTACGCTATCCAGGCCGGCCGCGAATTACGGGTGATTGTCGATGCCGAGAAGGCCACGGACGAACGGGCAGGACAGTTAAGTTTTGATATATCACAAAAGATTGAGAAGGACATGCAATATCCCGGGCAGATCAAGGTAACGGTGATAAGGGAAATGAGAAGTGTGGCGTATGCGAAATAAGAATAGAACCATTTGTTGGTGAAGAACACCAACAATGGCAACCAACAAGGCAGGGTGCCGGATGCTCACTTCCCAACAAAGGCAAGAAAAAATAATTGTTGAGGTTTCCCATAATTATTTTTTTTTCGTTACCACTACGCTCGCCTTCTTGCAGACTCCACCGATCGGCGGGTTAAATTTTGAGATTTTTACTTCCACTGAAACCGCTTCCGGAAACGTAGTAAGCGTTTCCTCAGCAATGGAATGTCCTACCGTTTCCAACAGTTTGGACGGCTTTCCCATTGCCGCTTTTACAAGGGCATATAAATCTTCGTAATTAATCGTTCCCGACAATTCATCGCGGAACGCGGATTCGTCAAAATAAGTCTCTACGAGAATATCCACTTCAAACTTGTTTCCGGAAGACCGCTCGTGCGGATAAACTCCATGGTAGGCATGAAACTCCAATCCTTCAAGCGATACCTTTCCCAGCATCATGAGGGGCCAGTCAGTTGGTTGATAATCAATTTGCGTCTGAAGATAGAGGCGTTATTGAATATCGTCAAAAAAAGACTTTTGGGATCTCCGCCCTTCTGCATAAGCCGATTGAGCCGGTTCTACCGCCAGGGGTTCCGGCATCCGCGGCGTTTGAAAAGAAGGTTCAAGGTCGGCATTCGGATGTAATATTCGTTTTGCTTCCCGCTTAGCCACGGCCAGGAGTTTTTCCGGGTCAAAGTCGCGTGAGGCTCCGTGAAGGCGTTCAACCCTGTCGATGGTTTCTCCGGCCAGTCTTTTCAGATCGGACAATAAATTATCACGCTGTAATTCCAGATTCTTGTATTGCTGCACCATGGCCTTCAGCCGGTCTTCCATTTCATCGAGCATTTGCTTTGCTGTTTCTTCCGCCAATTCGATCGTGTCTTTTGCCTTGGCCTTGACCTCGTTCAGCATTCCTTCGGCCTTGAGTTGAGTTTCTTTGAGGTGAAGCTCCGCTGCTTTGTTGGCTTGCTCAATCATGTTGGAGCCTGTATCTTCGGCCGTCTTAAGAGTTTTGTAAAGGGAACTCTCCACCTCGCGAAGTTTCACTACTTCGCGTTCAGTGGCTTCCAGTTTGATTCGCATTTCTTTTCCTTCGTCCTGCATGCGCTCCCATTCCTGCGACAGCGAAAGCAAGAAGGCGCTCACTTCGTCCTTATCGTATCCGCGCAGTGTTCGTTCGAACTGTTTCTGCCGGATTTCAAGCGGTGTAATTTTCATGTGCTTTGAGTTAATGGTTGGATATAAGTTTAAAAAATAAAGCCACTGAAAAATTCAGGTACTCTTATCCCTGCTCAAAAAAAACATCCCAAACGTTGATCGTGCGGTCATCGCTTCCGCTCACTAATTGATTATCAAACGATGTCCAAAGTAATTTGTTTACGGACGTGCCATGACCCGCATGACGTGTCTTATCGATCACCTTGAGAAGTTTCAATGAACCGGCCTCCCATACTTTGATCGACTTATCCAGACTGCAAGTTACAAAATATTTGCCATCCTGACTAAACGCAATGTGGTTAATCGCATAAAGGTGGGCCACCACCTCACCCTCCTGGGTGTACTGATTCCCGGCATCCCATGCCTTGAGGCGAGCATCCCGGGAGCCCGATAGCAGGGTTCTAAAGTCATGCGTATAGCCTACAGTGAAAACGGAATTGTGATGGGCTACCCAATCATATTTTACCTTTAAATCCTCCAACCCCACAATGCGGATGGAATGATCGCTATACGCTATCGCCAATTCGCCCAGGACCGGGTTGACAGACAGTGACCGGGCGCTCTTTGTGGAGAGCTGAATCCTTTTCCTGATCACCCAGGCTTCGAGATCCACAACCGTTACCGTACCATCCCCGGAGGCGATGAAAAGATGGTTTCCTAGCGACTGGATATCAAAAATTGCGGCCGAACTCAATTGAAGAGAACGCAGCTCTTTTTTCTCCTTCCAGTCGATCAGATGAATGCCGTCATAATTATGGCCCACCACTAATAGATCGGATACCTTAAGATGGTGCAACGCATAAATCGAATTAGGTAAACGCGCGATCAGTTGCCCTTGTTCCAGATTTTTCAAATCCCATAAGACCACGATGCCATCTCCTGCCGCCGAAAAAAATAAATTGGCTGAATGACTGGATTGAAGCGAATACACACAATCGCGGTGACCTGTTAGGGTATGAATTTTCTTTACCTGTACGGCGGTCATTTTTTCGTGGGCTTTTCCAAAGAATTCGATCCTTTTCGGAAAGGTGATTTTTTTTATCAAAATTGGACGATAAAGCCGATAAATCAATGCCCCTTCAAAAAATAGAGTGGACGCGTTACCAAAGCGGATGGGCGATCTGGCATATCATCGAATCCTTTGACACACTTGCAGGACTTGCGCAGCCCGAGGTTTGCCCAACGGATGTCAAAAATCCGCTGAAGCGGATGGAGTGGGCGGCAGGCCGGGCGTTGATGAAGACAATGATTGATCAGACCGGACTGACGTATGCAGGTCTGAATAAAGATAGCCTTGGCAAACCGCAGTTAACTAATCATCCGCATTTTGTCTCCCTATCGAATTCCTATCCCTACGTCGCCGCCCAACTTGATTTCCTCCAACCGGTGGGAATAGACCTTGAACAACCGAAAAGCAAAGTAGTAAGAATTGCACATCGTGTTCTTACCCAGGATGAAGTAAAGGACGCCGGGAAAGACATCCTAAAAAACTGCGTTTACTGGTGTGCCAAAGAGGCGTTGTTCAAGCTCCATGGTAAGAAAGGCATTTCGTTTTCTGAGCACCTGGGGGTCCAACCCTTTACATTGGCTAAGGCGGGTGCGTTGCTTGGAAATATATCGGCCGATGGGAACATAACGTCCATTCCCCTTGAATACAAGATAACCGACGACTTTGTTTTGGTATTCTCTGCCATTAAAAATGAATTTCCATGAGGTAAAATGATATACTCAGTTTCGAGCGTCATACACCCAAATCTCCGCCGTCTGAAATTTCAACGAGGAGTAATTTAACCTCTTCCGCTTTCGCGTGTTCGCCCATTTTTTCAAAGGACATCACCAGGTTGCGCAAGGCCCGGCGAACTATATCCAGGTTGCCACAGGGCTCAAAAAACGAGCTCTGCGGCACAAGATGGAGTTCATTGATATAGTTTTCAATGTCCTGCTTGGAGAAAATCAAGCCTCGATTAAAGGCATTAATATAGAACTGTGTCTGCTCATCTTTGTAGGTAAGAATAAATAAATTGGGCAGGTTTACGCCATACACCGGAAGTTTTAGTTTCTGTGCCACCAGCATATAAATCACACACAAGGTAATCGGGTTTCCTTTGTGCGTTTCCAAGACGACATTGATCATAGAATTTCCCGGGGAGTGAAAGTTTTTTGTGTTGGCTCCGAATTTCAGTTTGCTGAACAGCACACTGTTGATCACTTTAATCTGATCAAAAGCGTACAAATCGGGACGAAACTCCAACCATGTTTCATAATAAATTTGCTCCAACTCCTGTTTCAGTTTTTCGAGTTCAAGATCGGGATACTGGTAGGTAGCCGTAATCCACATACCCGCCAGCAGGTCATGGTCTTTGCTTTCATACCACTGCTTCAACCGGCCTTTCAGTAATTCGTATTGTAGCGTATGAATCAAATCTTCGATACGCAGCTGGACGGAAGGATTGAAATTACTTTCCCATTCTTTTTCCAAAAAAGGAATAATGGACGTACCAATCGACAGTATCTTTTCTTCCACATGCGACACTATGTGTTTGTCGTCATCGTCGAGAAGAGAGACTAGCGCTTTGATTTCCTTTTCTTCCACCTGAATTAATGAGTGAATGAATGAATAATAAGTAAACAAGCTTATGTATTCTCTTCGGCCGACGCGAGGAGAGCCACTACTTTCCTGTTCAAATTTCCTTAATGTGATCCGAAATAACCCTATTCGATTCAGCTACTATTTCAGTCCGGACACAACCTCAGTGACTTCACGTCTGTATCACCCCCACATTAAACTTTTCCACCGGTGCGTGATTGGCGGCTTCTATTCCCATCGAAACCATTTTTCGTGTTTCCAACGGATCGATCACACCATCTACCCAGAGCCGGGCCGCGGCGTAATATGGGCTTAACTGTTCGTTGTAACGGTCGGTAATTTCTTTGAGCAGTTGGGCCTCCTCTTCCTTTGAAATTTCTTTGCCTTGCGCCTTCAAGCTACTTACGCGGATTTGCAACAACGTTTTTGCTGCTGAGCTCCCGCTCATCACGGCCATTTGGGCGGTCGGCCAGGCATAAATCAGGCGGGGATCATATGCTTTACCACACATGGCGTAGTTGCCCGCACCATAAGAATTGCCGATGACCAGGGTGAATTTTGGCACGGTTGAGTTGGCCATAGCATTCACCATTTTTGCACCGTCTTTGATGATCCCTCCCTGCTCGGCTTTACTTCCCACCATAAATCCACTCACATCCTGCAAAAATAGCATCGGGATCTTTCGCTGGTTGCAGTTCATCATGAAACGTGCCGCTTTATCAGCTGAGTCAGAGTAGATCACTCCACCCATTTGCATTTCACCCTTTTTGGTTTTAACAACTTTTCGCTGATTGGCAATGATACCCACTGCCCATCCATCCATTCGCGCGTACCCGCACAGGATCGTCTTTCCGTAAAGAGCTTTATACTCATCAAACTCCGAATCGTCCACCAGTCGCTTGATAATTTCCAGCGTATCGTACGGTTTCACACGGTCCGCCGGAAGGAGGCCATAGAGTTCTTCTTGTTTTTCTTTTGGCGGTTTTGACTCACTCCTGTCAAAACCGGTTTTTTCAAAGTCACCTATTTTATCAAACAAGTCTCGAATATGATCGAGACAAGCCTGATCGTTAGGAAATTTATTATCGGTTACTCCGGAAATTTCGCAATGCGTGGAAGCTCCGCCAAGTGTTTCATTATCAATATCTTCACCCACGGCAGCTTTCACCAGATAGGATCCAGCCAGAAAAATCGAACCGGTTTTGTCGACAATCATCGCTTCATCCGACATGATTGGTAAATAGGCACCGCCCGCCACGCAACTCCCCATAATAGCTGCCAACTGGATAATACCCATGGAAGACATTTTCGCGTTGTTTCTGAATTGTCTTCCAAAATGTTCTTTATCCGGAAAGATCTCATCCTGCATAGGGAGGAACACACCGGCACTGTCCACGAGGTAAATAATCGGCAATCGGTTCTCCATAGCGATCTCCTGGGCACGAAGGTTTTTTTTTGCTGTAATCGGGAACCAGGCACCTGCTTTCACGGTCGCATCATTCGCTACAATTACACAGAGTCTTTTGTTAACATAGCCCAGTCCCGTAATCACTCCGCCCGATGGGCATCCCCCCACGTCTTTGTACATGCCTTCCCCGGCGAACAGTCCGACCTCCAGAAAATCAGAATTTTTATCGATAAGGTATTCGACGCGTTCCCGCGCTGTCCATTTACCTTTCTGATGCTGTTCTTCTATTTTTTTCTCACCGCCTCCGAGTTTAATTTTCTTTGCTTTGGCTTTCAGATGGGATGAAAGCTGCCTAAGCTGGTCTTCATTTATATCAAACTCCAGATCGGTCGCCATATTTGTTATTTTTTTGCAGCCGCTGCTTTCTGGCGAGCCTCCTCTTCCCGTTTCCGCTCGCGTTGAATTTTTTTTTGGCTTTTGCCCAGAGGACCTAAGAACTGTTTGGGATTGTTATCAAAATGCCTTACGAGAGTATCCATGTGGGCCAATAGTCTATTGACCTTGACATAAAGTGAATCTTCTGTCATCAATTTACTCGCCGTATTGTCCCCTTTTTTCAATTGGGTAAGAATCACATTTAAATTCGCGAGGGTCTGCTGGGTTTTGATCAAGGTTTGGTTCAATCTGATCTCCTTGAGGGAATCCGAAAGAATTTTGAAATTATTGAGCGTGGGCTTCAAGTCACTAATGGTCACGTTCAGATTTTCGGCAACCGATTTGAAACTCGTCGATAACTCATCTACCCTTCCATTCGTGTTGATAAGAATTCGGTTTACCAGGTAAGGAGTGCTATTTAATTTCATGAAAAGAGTATCTAATCGGCGTGTGTTAGAAGAAAGATTGTCGATGACTACGTTAAAATTCCGCAGTGTCGTTTGGAGGTTATCGGCCACGGGTTCTGCTGTTTCTGTAAATACATCCATGAGACCCTTGGCCACCTCGGAGCGTATCGTGTCGCCCGACTTTAGAGGTTCCTTGACCTGACCGATAGAAAGAAGAATGTACTTACCGGAAAGGATTTCACTGGTCAAGATAGCTTTGGTTGAATCACCCAGCTTAACATCGGAATCAATTTCAAGTTCCACTAAGATCTTGTTCTGCTTTTCGGGAAGAATACTGATTTTACTTACGCGGCCTACAGCATATCCGTTTACGTAAACCGGGTTTGACCTCACTAATTGATCGGCGTTATCATAAATCGTGTAATACTTTTTCCGGTTGGAAAAAAAGTCAGCGCCTTTAAGAAAATTGAAACCAAAATACAGCAAGACCAAGGCCATGGCCGCAAACACTCCTACCTTAATTTCTTTTCCAATATTTTTCACATCACTTAGTTTATAGACTCAATTTGTGTCTTGTATTCTTTGAATGCCCTGTAGATGCCCGAGGCGATCATGTCTTGACCACTATCACTGGAGAGGAAACTTTCTTCGGGCTGGTAGGTCAAAAAACCAGTCTCAATCAAAACACTCGGCATGGCCGTTCGCCATAACACCCAAAAGCCAGCCTGTTTTACTCCCCGGCTTACCCGACCCGCTTTCGTCTTAAATTCGTGTTCGACTTTCTGAGCAAAGTTCAAACTGCTCTCCTGATAGGCGCTTTGAGCAAGGGAAAATAAAATGTAGGACTCCGGGCTGCCGGGGTCAAACCCCTCATATCGTTGCTCGTAGTTTTCATCCCGCAGCATGACCGAGTTCTCCCGCTTGGCCACTTCAAAATTTCGTTCGTCTTTACTTAGCCCCATAACATAGGTTTCCGTTCCATAGGCTTTTGCGTTAATGATGGCATTAGCATGTATGCAGATAAAGAGATCTGCCTTACTTTTGTTGGCCAGGATCGCGCGCTCATCCAATGCCACATACCGGTCGTCCTTCCGGGTGTAGATTACTTTAACCCCCGGAATATTCTTTTCAATATACGCCCCCAGCTTCAAAGAAATCTTTAAAGCGATATCTTTTTCCAGGACTTTTTCGCCTCGTGTGCCGGGGTCATGACCGCCGTGGCCGGGGTCGATCACAACTGTATTTACTTTGAAATCGGGAGGGTTGGGTGTGGCTGAGGAATTTAGCAAGGTTATTGCTATAAGCAGGGTCTTAAATCCGATATTCCTCACAGGCGTAGCGATGTCTGAAGTATAATGCAATACCTTTGCGCAAAGTTGTGAATTTTTCATTAAAAGCTAAACTCCTGAAAATCAAATCAGAAGGTGTGCATAAGTTTGGGCTTTTTTTACTCTTCTTCATTTTTATTTTCACGCTAGTTAAAACAACTTCAGCTCAGGTTGAGAAGCCACTCAACGCACCCAAAAGCCCTCTTCCCGCCAAAATCGACTCCCTGCCCCCCAGCAAGCCCAGAGACACAACAATGATCAAAACGGATACCCTGAAAAAAGTCAAAGGGGATACCCTGAAGAGTAAAAAAAAGAGAAAAGGAGATATCGAAACAACCATCTTCTATTCAGCTAAGGACTCCATCAATTCCAGCATCGATCGAAAAATCGTGAAACTCTACGGCGACGCCAAAATTAAGTACGGACAAATCGAATTGGAGGCCGATATCATCGTCATTGATTATCAGTTATCCACGATTACCGCCAACGCGGGAACCGATTCGCTGGGCAACCGAATCGGTTATCCTATTTTTAAAAATGGGAAAGAGACATATGAAACCCGCGATATGGTCTATAATTTTAAAAATAAGAAAGCCAAAATATCCGAAGTAGTCACCAAGCAAGGTGATGGATATCTTCACGGAGAGGCCGTTTATAAAAATGAAAAAAACGAACTCTTCAGCATCGGCAATGGGTACACCACCTGCAATCTTGCACACCCGCATTACCGGATCATCTCATTAAAAACAAAAGCTATTCCGGGCGATAAAATGGTGAGCGGTCCATTTTACATGGAGTTTCTTGATGTGCCTGTCCCGCTGGGGTTTATTTTTGGAATATTCCCTTCGCAAAGAAAAAGTTCCTCCGGTATTCTTGTGCCCGCTTATGGAGAAGAGCGCAACCGCGGTTTTTTTCTTCGCAATGGGGGGTATTTTTTTGACATCAGCGATTACCTAAAACTGGGAATTACCGCTGATCTTTACTCCAAAGGGTCAAATGCCATTTATATCAATTCAACGTATAGAAAAAAATATGCCTATTCGGGAACTTTCAATTTTAGCTACACCAACAACATCACGTCAACCGATATAGAAAGTCCCCAAAAAGAAAAAGATTTTAAAATTGTTTGGAGTCACTCGCCGCAATCAAAAGGCACGGGGCGATTTTCAGCTTCGTTGAATGCCGCTACAACAGGGTTCACTATGAATAACTACATCAGTCCCACGGCCGCATTGACATCATCCTCACAGATTGGCAACACCACCGCCAAACTCAGTTCGAACATTTCTTACTCGAAAACTTTTGCCAACACGCCCTTCAGCATGGGAATCAACCTAACTCACAATCAGGATTTGGTTTCAAAAACCATGGCCCTGGCACTACCGGACCTTACTTTCAATGTGAACAATTTGTATCCCTTTAAACAAGTGAAAGGAAACATGTTTCTCCAGAATTTTTCAACACGCATCACGTCCAGCGCAACCAACCATATTACTAATGACCTGGGGGACATTGGTAAAAATCAAACCGACAGCGTAGCCCCTTTCAATACAAAAAATCTTCCCTTGTTTTTTAAAAATGCCGCCCGTGGTGTCAAGTTTAATATTCCCATTCAAACTTCTGTTAAACTGCTCAAGTTTTTTACGGTTACCCCCAGCGTCAACATCAATGAACTTTGGTATTTCGAAAAGTTAATTTGGGGAGTAGCTCCATCGGGGACCGGATATATTGCCAAGGACACGATACGCGGGTTTAACGCGATCACCAGCTATTCCGGAAACGTTGGGCTAACGACACGGCTTTACGGTTTTAAAGCGTTTAAAAAAGGACGCATCCAGGCTATCCGACATGTTATCAATCCCAGTATCGGCTATTCCGCCCAGCCCGATTTCTCGGCGGCCAAATATGGCTACTTTCAACAATTTGAATCTGTCAGCAGCACGGGAGTATCGCAAACTACTTTAAAATCACATTACGATGGATTCATTTATGGTCCTCCCCCGCAAGGCAAAAGCGGTGCCGTAAGCTTCTCGATCAATAACAACATTGAAATGAAAGTAAAGAGCGCAACGGATACGGTTGCCAAGAAGATTCCGCTCTTCAATACCCTTTCGCTGGGGAGCAGTTACAACTTTGCGGCTACCTCTTATAAGCTGGCACCCTTTTCCCTTTCTGCCAATACCAACGTATTGAATAATAAAGTAAATGTGAGTCTTAGTGGCGTCATTGATCCCTATAAATATCACCTTGACAGTATCGGTAAGGAAACCAAAACAATTTATCAGCATAAAACTGAAGAATATGCCTGGAGCAGCAAACTCAGTTTGGGCCAGATCGAAAGTTTGAGCTTTGCCTTTAGCACCAATCTTAACCCGAAAGGACAAAGCAAGGATAATTCGACCCGCAACAAGATCGCTAACTCCAATATGCCCGACGCCGATAAGCAGTTTTTAATCAAAAATCCTGATTCCTATATCGACTTTAGTATTCCCTGGAATCTCCGATTGAACTATAATGCTTCCTATTCTCATGTCGGGTATACGGCGGTGACCTTCACACAGAATGTAGGGTTCTCTGGAGACATTTCACTTTCAGAAAAATGGAAAGTACAGTACAGATCGGGGTATGACTTTACCAGTAAGCAGTTCACGGCCACCAGCATTTCCCTTAACCGGGATATCCACTGCTGGCAGATGACCCTAAACTGGGTTCCCTTTGGGCGCTTTCAATCGTATAACTTCACCATCGCAGTAAAATCAGCGATGCTGCGTGACCTGAAATTAAATCGGACTAGGTCCTTTCAGGATGCTTTTTAAGAAACCGGAAGAATGAATTAGTTCGGATGCATCCACCCTTCAATTTCCTGAAGGGTGGCGTTTTCGACACTTTCCAGTTTCAACTTTTTTCGCATTCCGGCGAGGTCGTTGAAAAGCTTTGATGGTTTTGTTTCCTTTAACTGGACCATGGAATGAATACCTAATTTTTGAAGAATCGGTATCAGCTCTCTGCGAATACCCGCGGTTTCAAAATCTTTTATGTCGGCCGGGAGATCGTGTTTCTCCGGCTTCATCTGAGGGAAAAAGATCACGTCCTGGATCGATGAAGAATTGGTCAGGATCATGGAAAGACGATCAATGCCAATGCCCAGGCCGGCCGTGGGAGGCATTCCATATTCCAGGGCACGAAGATAATCTTCGTCCAACGCCATGGCTTCTTCGTCACCCCGGTTTCCCAATTCCAATTGTTCCTCAAAACGTTTCCGCTGATCGATTGGATCATTCAATTCCGAGAACGCATTGCAGATCTCTTTGCCGTTACAGATTGCTTCGAATCGCTCCACCAATCCCGGCTTGCTCCGGTGTTTTTTAGCCAGGGGTGACATTTCGATCGGGTAATCCGTGATATACGTAGGCTGAATCAGCTGCGCCTCGCACTTCTCGCCAAAGATCTGATCAATTAATTTTCCTTTGCCCATCGTGTTGTCCATCGGTACGTGAAGTTCTTTACACGTATCGCGCAACGTTTCCTCATCCATTTCTGAAATATCAATACCGGTAAAATGCTGAATAGCCTCAAACATAGTAAACCGTTTCCAGGGTCGCTTAAAATCAATAACGTTCGATCCCGCTTTTATTTGTGTTGTTCCGTGCAGATCAAGGACTGCCTTTTCGATCATTTCTTCGACCAACTCCATCATCCAATAGTAATCCTTGTAGGCAACATACAATTCAACCTGAGTAAATTCAGGATTGTGAAAACGTGACATTCCTTCGTTCCGGAAGTCTTTGGAAAATTCATACACACCCGAGAACCCCCCCACAATCAACCGCTTAAGATAAAGCTCATTAGCGATCCTCAGGTACAGCGTCATGTCAAGGGTATGATGATCAGTTTTGAACGGGCGGGCGGCAGCTCCCCCATACAAGGGCTGAAGAATGGGAGTTTCCACTTCCAGATACCCTTTCCCGTTTAAATAGTCTCTCATCGAATTTACCAGTTGGGTGCGTTTAACAAAGGTTTCGCGCACGGCAGGATTAACGATCAGATCAACATATCGCATACGATACCGTTGCTCGGGATCGCTGAAAGCATCGTGAAAAAGGCTCTTCCCCTGCTCATCTTTTGTTTCCTTGACGACGGGCAGCGGCCGCAAGGACTTCGATAAAATAGTAAACCCAGTTACATGAATGGATATCTCCCCGGTTTGCGTAGTAAAAACAAATCCTTTGACCCCGATGATGTCACCGATGTCCAAAAGTTTTTTGAAAACAATATTAAAGAGTGTCTTGTCTTCACCGGCACAAATATCATCCCGGCGAAAATAGAGCTGAATCCTGCCCGACTCATCCTGCAACTCAACAAAGGAGGCGTTGCCCATGATCCTGCGCGTCATAATCCTCCCGGCAACGGATACATCCTGATATCCGGCCTTCCCTGGATTAGCGTGAATTTCCGCTGCAGAGGCATTGATCTTAAACAGTTCAGCCGGATAAGGGTTAATACCCAGTTTGACCAGCTCTTCCAAACTCTGCCGACGGATGATTTCCTGTTCGTTTAGTTGCATGATTCTCCCGAATTGATTTTACGTGAAGGGCAAAAATAACTAGCTACCGGGTCAGGACGAAGAGATTATCTGGATTATCAGCGTGATTTTCTCCGTTTTAATTCTTTGCGGATGAGAACAAGTTCACGGCTACTCTGCCCGGCCACCGATGTATTTTCTGCCGCCCTTCTCAATAAATAGGGCATTACCGACTGCACAGGACCATACGGAACATATTTAACTACATTGTACCCAGCCTTTACGAGATTGAACGAGATATTATCACTCATACCCAGCAATTGGGCAAACCAAACCCGCGTGTCGTTTGGGTCCAAGCCGTGTTGCTCCATAAGCCGGGCGAGGTAGTGGTTACTAAACTCATTATGAGATCCACTTACCAACGATATTCGCTGCCTATTCGCCAGGCAGAACTCCAATCCATTATCAAACATTTCATCAGTGGCCTTCTTCGTCGGATGAATCGGGTCTGCGTACCCGAGCTTCTTTGACCGTTCGCGCTCCTTCTCCATATAGGCCCCGCGAACAATTTTAACACCCAAATAGTAATTACTCTCGGCGGCCTCACGATGAGCCTCCCTCAGGTTGTCCATCATGTCCGTGCGGTACATTTGGAAGGTATTGAAAACGACAGCTCTCTCATGGTTATACCGGCGCATCATCTCATACGTCAACGCATCAATGACACCCTGGATCCATGTCTCTTCACCGTCAATCAGCACCGGTACATTGAAATCAAATGCTTTTAGACAGATTTTATTAACACGATCTTTCACGCGGCGGAAGGCCGTCTGTTCTTCGGCGGATAACAATTCTTTCCTCTGAACTTTCTCCAACAAAGCTACATGAGCAAGACCGGTAACTTTGAATACGCAAAATGGGACGTTTGGATTATTTTTTGCTTTCTCGAACGTGTGTAAAATTTCATCGGTTGTTTTATCAAAACCGCCCTCGGTCTTTTCACCTTCCACCGAATAATCAAGAATTGTTCCAATGTGAAATTCACCTAGTTTTTGGATCGTCCCCTCACTTTGCTCAACGGTTTCGCCTCCGCAAAAATGATCAAACACCGTCTTTCTGATCAGGCCCTTTACCGGAAGGTGTAAGTCCAACGCAAGTTTTACAGACCGGGTGGCTAAAGCCGAAATGGTCGGATTATTCACTAACGTAAAAATGAGGTTGGCTTTTTTTAATTCATTGTCTGATTTGTACGAAAAGGCGATGGCCGTGTCATCAAAAAGGACGTTGGACTGAACTTCCATAGAAATGGTTTGCAGCACAAATATAAGAGGGTTAAGTATTCTTAAATGAAGATCAGGTTAAAGGCAATAATTGACTTAATTTGTTCAATAATCCGACTCCGAAATGTTTCCTGAGCACATTGTCATTCAATCCCGCCCAGCCGGTCTTTTGAAAGACTTCTTGTCGCCAAAAAAATATTCAAAAGTAGCCGTGTTAATGGATGAGCATACATTCCGGGACTGTTATCCGTTCATCGAGGCTGACCTTCCAGTACATGAAAATTTCATCGTCGCGGCCGGCGAGGAACATAAAAGTCTGGAAACTTGCGTCTCGGTTTGGCAAAAACTCACCGACCATGCATTCGACCGGTATAGTCTTCTGTTGATTTTAGGGGGCGGGGTATTGGGAGATCTTGGAGGTTTTTGCGCTTCCACCTACAAACGGGGAATTGATTTTGTTATAATGCCCACTACCCTGTTGGCGCAGGTAGACGCAAGTGTGGGTGGCAAACTCGGCGTCGATTTTCATCATTATAAAAATCACATAGGACTGTTCCGGGAACCCACGGGCACACTCATTGCCTCCGACTTCTTAAGAACACTTCCGGAACGCGAACTCCGTTCCGGGTTTGCCGAGGTGATAAAACACTGCCTTATTTCCGATAAGGCTATGTGGAGCAAGGTGTGTTCCAAGCCTTTGGAAGGGCAACTGTGGAATGAACTTATTCTTCATTCCGTGGGATTTAAGTACTCGATTATTACCCAAGATCCAAAGGAAAACGGATTGCGAAAGATTTTGAATTTCGGCCACACAATAGGCCATGCCCTGGAAAGCTATTTCCTTGTCCTCGGGAATCGTATATTTCATGGTGAAGCCATAGCTGCCGGAATGGTTTCAGAAGCTTTTATTGCCCACCGGAAAAATTTAATTCAACCAGATGAATTGGATCAGATAACGACGTATTTGACGCGAATTTTCGGCAAAGTCAATGCACCACCCTATCATCACCTAATGCCATTTATCTCCCAGGATAAGAAAAACAGGGGCGGTAAAATAAAGATGGCTTTGCTCGAAGGAATTGGGAAGGCCGTTTGGGACGTTGAGGTTAGCGAAGACGAGGTAAAGGCATCGCTGGAGTACTACAGTTCACACTAAACGTAATGCATGTCATCGTCGAGCATCTCTTTTTCTTTCTTCAGGGCACTTTTAAGGTTTTGTGTCTTTTTGGCAATGAAATCTTTGGTTTTTCGCTTGCGGTCACCCGTCAATAACCACGCCGCCAGAATCGCACCCCCGGCGATACCCAACCCAATTGCTATTCTTCTTGTGGCACTCATTTCTATTAATTTTTTTTTAATCTATCAGTTCCTCGGGTATAACCGAATTCGAAAATAATTTGTTTCATCCGGAATAAAAAAATACCAATTAAATTTAGGTTCCAGCTCTTAAATTTTAGGATTACGTGAGTTCAGCCATTGCCATCTCCCGCAGCCCCCTCCTGCAAGGAACGGCTGGTTTATTGCCTTCCTCCAAAAGCATCAGCAACCGGGTCTTGATCCTCGACGCCCTCTCCGGCAACCAATCAGTCGTTAGTAATCTTTCCTCTGCCCGGGACACCCAACTGATGCAGTCCCTTATTAACAGTCGTGACGAGATCATTAATGTAATGGATGCCGGCACAACCATGCGGTTCTTAACGGCCTATTTTGCTCTTACCGGTAAAAAAAAGATCCTTACCGGTACTGAACGCATGAAACAGCGACCTATTGCGTTGCTTGTGAATTCGCTCCGTGAGTTGGGTGCGACCTTGGAATATTTGGGAACACAAGGGTTCCCACCTATCCGGACCACTGGCTTCCTGGAGCAAAAGACTGCCGCGGTTTCCATTCCCGGAAATGTAAGCAGCCAGTACATCTCTGCATTAATGATGGTAGCACCACTTTTGCCAAACGGACTTGCCATATCCCTTCACGGAA
>Ga0302326_10010413_pt1 | contig 20159 bp, 18 predicted proteins | sample Palsa_T0_3_FD_202264 | JGI IMG/M metagenome (GOLD analysis project Ga0302326, IMG submission 202264) | Peat permafrost microbial communities from Stordalen Mire near Abisko, Sweden - Palsa_T0_3 | ecosystem: Environmental > Terrestrial > Soil > Palsa > Peat permafrost | place: Sweden: Abisko...
TCCGCGCGAAAAAGAGCGGGAAAAAGTGAAATTGAAGCCACCCCGCGTTGGCTGGTGGACAGTGGTTATCACGTTCCGGTTGCCGCGGTGAGTTATAAATGGTGAGTCCGAACCGATGATTCTGCTTCTCGACAACTACGATTCCTTCACCTATAACCTGGCGCAGTATCTCGGCCAGCTCGGCCAACAACTGCTCGTCCGCCGAAACGACCAGATCACCCTCGACGAGATTGAAGAGCTCCAGCCCGAACGCATCGTAATTTCGCCCGGGCCCTGCCGCCCCGAGCAAGCGGGAATTAGTGTTTCGCTCATTCAGCGATTTGCGGGAAAAATTCCACTGCTCGGCGTATGCCTGGGGCATCAAGCCATGGGACTAGCCTTCGGCGGCCGGGTGATTCGCGCACCGAAAGTAATGCACGGTAAAACCAGCGAAGTGCGCCACGACGGCAAAACAATTTATCGCAATCTGCCGCAGAATTTTCGCGCCACCCGCTACCACTCCCTGATCGTGGAAAGAAAGTCCCTCCCGCGCGAGCTGACCATCTCCGCGGAATCCGCCGACGGCACCATCATGGGCCTGCGCCACCGCAAGCTGCGCGTCGAAGGCGTGCAGTTCCACCCCGAATCCGTACTCACCGACGAAGGACTGCACCTGCTGCAGAATTTCTTGAGTTTGTAATCGTCTACGACGTAGTGTGCGGCCCGTCGTATTTCGCTTTCTCTTTTTGCTCTGACAAAATGCGAAATGCCATTCATAAGACGTTAGTCTCGGCCTACGCCCAGGGCGTCGGCGACGCGGTTGATGTAGTTAAACCACGAGGCGATCAGGGTGATCTGCAGGATCGCTTTGTCGTCGAATCCGGCGACGTGCAGTTTCTGGTGGTCCTCGCGGCTGATCTTCGTGGCGTCCTTGGTTAGCTGGAACACGTAATCCAGCATCACGCGATCCTGCTCGGAAATTGGCGCGGCCTTATAGTCCTTGCGTAGCGCATTCACCAGCTGATCGTCCAACGTCACTCGACGCAGAAACTCTGCGTGGGACTCGATTCAATAGAAGCAGCGATTGGTGACCGACACCACGGTGGTGATCATTTCGTGCTGGCGGCGGGAGAGTGGCAAATCCGGAGACATCAGCGCGCCAAACGTGCAAAACGCATGGTGCAGGGCCTCGGGAATCAAGCTATGCGAGGCGACGATGCCGGATGTGCTGTCGTCTTTGGTAGGCCAGACGGGGGTGGCGTACTCGACGGGGTAGAGCGCTTTCTGATCTTCCATAGCGCGGATTAGCTTTTCGTCCGCTTCGGATAACGGAACGGTTTTAATCCAGGTCATGGTGGTGCCGCTCCCTAGTCAACTCTCAATTGCAAGGTAGCACCGAAGTCTTGCCGGTTCAACGCAACGGAGGCAATCCCATGGTGCTTTGGCATAGTTGTTCGGACTCCGAGATTGAGCGGGATTTTTAGCGCTGCGCCGATGTGGCTACTGCTATGAGACTGGGGGTTCGTGCGCGAAGGCGACTAGGGCCGCTAGCTTGGCGCGGGCGGCGCCGGAATCGATCGATTCGGCGGCTTGGCGGACGCCGTCGAGGAAGCCGTGTGCGTGGTCCGCGGCGACTAACGCGGCGGCCGCGTTGGCTTCGACGATGGCGCGATGCGGGCCGGTCTGGCCTTCGAGGATATTGCGGATGATCGCGGCGTTCTCTCTCGCGTCTCCGCCCTGGATTTCCGAGAGCGGCGCGCGAAGTAGGCCGAAATCCTCCGGCGCCAGCTTGTAGGTCCGCACTTCGCCGTCGCGCAACTCCGCGACGGTGGTCTCGCCGGACAACGAAATTTCGTCCAGGCCGTCGTCGCCGTGCACCACAAATGCGCGCCGCGTTCCCAATTCACCCAGCACCCGAGCCAGAGTTTCGGTGTAGCTGGGGTCAAAGACTCCAGCTACCTGCGCGCTCGCGCCGGCCGGATTGGTCAGCGGGCCCAACAAATTGAAAGCGGTGCGCCCGCGGATCTCGCGCCGCGCAGGCATCGCGTATTTCGTCGCGGTATGCACCGCCGGCGCGAACAGAAAAGCGATACCGATCTCACGCAGCGCGCGGGCCGTGGCGCTGGCGGGCAAATCCACGCGACCGCCCAGCGCTTCGATCACGTCCGCCGAGCCGCAGCGCGAGTTGATCGAGCGGTTGCCATGTTTAGCGACACGCACGCCCGCGCCGGCAACCACGAACGCCGCTGCCGTGGAAATGTTGAAAGTGCCGGCGACATCGCCGCCGGTGCCGCAGGTATCCACCAGAATCTCATGGGGAGCAAAAAAACCGGGAGGTACGATAGGGGTGGCGTGGCGGCGCATCACTGCGGCAAAGCCGGTCAGTTCGTCTACGGTTTCACGTTTGTCGCGCAGCGCGATCAGCAGGCCGCCGATCTGCGCGTTAGTGGCGCGGCCGGTGAGGATTTGCTCCATCACCGCTTCGGCTTCGGCGCGGGTCAGGTCGTTGCCGGCAACGATTTTTTCCAGCGCGCTCTCGATCATCGCAAAGCCATCTTCTAGGAAGAGAGTCGGCGGCGCGGACGGGGCGCCAATTCGCCTCCGCAATTGGGGCAAGTGAGGTTCATGCCTTCCGCGCATTCGTTGCAAAAGGTGCATTCATACGAACAGATCCACGCCTCCGCGTCGAGCACGATGGCTTGTTCGCATTTCTCGCACTTCGCTTTCATTTCCAGAGGCACCGCACCCGCCTTGCCCGCTCTTTCGCTTCCGAGTAAACTCTCTGGTTTGAGCGTGCGGGAATACTAACACCATTCGCGGTTGGTTTTGATACGCGGCGCCGCGGCGGCGGCTCCTGAAGGACGGACGATGAAGATTCATGAATACCAGGCCAAAGCGCTCCTGGCGAAATTCGGAGTAGCGGTGCCGCGCGGTGAGGTGGTGCTGCAAGAATCCGACGCGCTCGCCGCAGCCGAGCGGCTGGGCACGCCGGTGGTAGTGGTGAAGGCACAGATTCATGCCGGCGGCCGCGGGAAAGGCGGAGGCGTGAAGCTGGCGCGCTCGCCCCAGGAAGCGCAAAAGCTGGCGTCGGAAATCCTGGGGATGACCCTGGTCACCCATCAAACCGGGCCGGAAGGCCGCGTGGTTCGCCGTCTGCTGATCGAAGAAGGTCTGGACATCAAGCGGGAGCTCTATCTGAGCATTTTGGTTGATCGCGGCTCCGGCAAGCCGGTATTCATGGCCAGCGCCGCAGGCGGGATGGAAATCGAAGAAGTGGCTAAGGACGACCCCGACGCGATTTTGAAGGAGACCATTCACCCGGCCGTGGGCCTGGAACCGTACCAGGTACGGAAACTGGGGTTCGGTGTGGGACTCGCGCCGGAGCTAATGACCGCCGCGGTGCCGTTCTTCCAGGCGCTCTACCGCGCCTTCCTCGAAACTGACGCCACGCTCTTGGAAATCAATCCTTGCGTGGTAACCGGAGACGGCCGGCTGGTGGCCCTCGATGCCAAGATGGCCATCGATGACAACGCCCTCGGACGCCATCCGGAGTTTCGCGATCTGCGCGACCTGGAAGAAGAGACGCCGCTGGAAGTGGAAGCTTCGAAATTCAAACTCAATTACATCAAGCTCGATGGCAGCATCGCGTGCATGGTGAACGGCGCAGGCTTGGCCATGGCCACCATGGACATTATCCAGCTGAGCGGCGGAAGCCCGGCGAATTTCCTCGATGTGGGTGGCGGCGCTTCGGAAGAGCAGGTGAAAAACGCGTTTCGGATTCTGCTGAGCGATCCCAACGTGAAAGCCGTCTTCATCAATATTTTCGGCGGAATTTTACGCTGCGACGTGCTGGCCACCGGAGTGGTGAAGGCGGCGCGGGAACTGGACGTGAAAGTGCCGATCGTGGTCCGCATGGAAGGCACCAACGTCACCGAAGGCAAGGCCATCCTCAGCGGTTCGGGATTGAATTTCACGGTGGCGGAGGGAATGAAGGACGGCGCGGAGAAAGCGGTTGCGCTGGCGCGAAAGTAAATCGGTTTCAATTGTTCCTAATCTTTTTTCTTTTGGGGAAGGAATGGCGTGAGCGTTCTCATCGATTCAAAGACGCGGGTGGTGGTACAGGGCTTGACCGGGCGGGAAGGAAGTTTTCACGCGCAACAGATGCTCGAGTACGGCACGCAAGTGGTTGCCGGCGTCACTCCGGGAAAGGGCGGCAGCAAGCATCTGGACGTGCCGGTATTCAACACCGTCGCCGACGCGGTGAAAGCGACGCGCGCCAATGCTTCGGTGATTTTCGTTCCGCCGCCGTTTGCCGCCGACGCGATCTTGGAAGCGGCCGACGCCGGACTGCCTTTGGTGATTTGCATCACCGAAGGAATCCCGACACTGGACATGGTCCGCGTGGCGGCCGCGCTAAGAGATAATCCCAAGACGCGGCTGGTGGGACCGAATTGCCCGGGCGTGATTTCGCCGGGCCAGTGCAAGATCGGCATCATGCCGGGGCGAATTCACAAGCAAGGCAACGTGGGATTGGTGAGCCGCAGCGGAACGCTCACCTATGAGGCCGTGGATCAGCTCACCCGTCTGGCCATCGGGCAATCGACGTGCATCGGCATTGGCGGCGATCCGATCATCGGCACCAGCTTCCTAGATTCTGTGCAGCTCTTTAACGACGATCCGGACACGCATGCCATCGTGATGATCGGCGAAATTGGCGGCGACGCGGAAGAGAAAGCCGCCGCATTCATCCGCCAGTACGTGAAAAAGCCGGTGGTGGGATTCATTGCTGGGCAAACCGCGCCGCCGGGCCGCCGCATGGGCCATGCCGGCGCGATCATCAGCGGCGGAGAAGGAACGGCGGAAGGGAAGTACGCAGCGATGCGCGCCGCGGGAATTCACACCGTGCAGAGCCCGGCGGATATTGGGGCCACGCTCGCCAAATACATCTGACGCTAACGCGCGGAGTATCAGCGCCGGATGCAGCAGCCAATCTGTAAAAAATCCGATTTACGAAATGGGAGCCAACGTGTCAATCGAACGTACTTTTGCAATGATTAAGCCGGATGCCGTGGGCCGCGGACTCACCGGCGATATTCTCAGCCGCATCCACGCCGCCAATTTTCAGATCGTGGCCATCAAGTCCACGCGTATGACGATGGAACAGGCGGGCGGTTTTTACGCGGTGCATCGCGAGCGCGGGTTTTTTAAGGAGCTCTGCGAATTTATGAGCTCGGGCAAAGTGGTGGCGCTGGTGCTGGAAGGTGAGAACGCTGTCACCCGGTGGCGCTACACCATGGGAGCAACCGATCCCGCGAAAGCCGCGGAGGGCACCATTCGCAACGCCTTGGGCGCCAGCATCCAATTCAATTGCACCCACGGTTCGGACGCGCCGGAAACCGCGGCGTTCGAAATCGGTTTTTTCTTCGCTGGCGGCGAACTCATCTAGCGTCCATCGGCGGCAGGCGACGATCAGTGGGCACGATAAATCGTCACGTGGCTGGGTAGCAGCGCCCCGATGGCCGCGCCAATGGCGAAGCCGCCGGCCGCGAATACCTCAGCCACTGTGCCTCGGCTGATGCTAAAAAAGCATGGCTGGCATGGCTTGTCCGTTGCTGCGCCTATTCCGGCACCTACCCCGGCGCCTACTCCTCCCCCGATGAGACTGTTGCGCAAACGGTGTCCGTGTCGCGCGAGTCTCACGCTGCGAACCTCTTGTCTCTGGATCGTCTGCGGACCGCCTTCCACTTCCACCGAAATGGCGGCGTCGGAAACACTCACAAACGGTCCGGAGACGGTTTTTGATTTTATTTGGGCGACTTGAATTTTTTCGCCCGCTTGAAGCGCCTTCAGATTATCCCAGGACGCCGAATTCGATTGAGCGAGCGACGCGCAAGGGACACCCAGAACGCAAATCAAAACCACGAGTTTTCGCATGAGCATGAGCACGCCCGCCTTTGGGGGGTCTGGGATTGTGGTTATGCCTGAGGGTCCGAATGATGGTTGAGAGCTGGTGGGCCCGCGCGCACCATACTTCGGACCGTTCCCGAATGCAACCAGATCATCGAAATTTTTGGTGTTGAGCGCTGCGGCCATCGCGGAACCCGCCCGCTCGAGGTCTCCTGAGCCTTCTCTTGCCGAATCCGGTAGAATGAGGGCAACGGTCCGATGCCAATCCAAGAGCCAATGCGCGAAGTCGGCAAGGGGCTACTCCTGATCGGAGTATTGCTCGCGGGCGTCGGCGCTTTCTTTTTCTTTGGCGGGCGGCTGCCGTTTCGTTTGGGACGCTTGCCCGGTGACATCGCGTATCACGGACGCAATGGCGGCAGTTTTTACGTTCCCGTGGTCACCTGCATCTTACTGAGCGTCCTGTTTTCTGTGGTGATGTGGCTGGTCGGACATTTTCGCCGTTAGAGCAAAACGCTGATGACTCAACTGCCATTCCCTCTGCCTCCCGAGGATTTCATGCCCCGCCGCCGCTTGTGGACGGTGAGCGAGCTGAACGAGAAAGTCCGCTCGTTGCTGGAAGGCGCGCTGGAGGAAGTCTGGGTGGAAGGGGAAATCTCGAATTTCCGGCCGGCGCAGTCCGGACATCTGTATTTCACGCTGAAGGATGCGCGCTCGCAGATTCGCTGCGTCTGCTTTCGCGATCAGGTGCGCGGGCTGAAATTTCGGCCGGAAGACGGCCTGCACGTCACCGTCCGCGGATCGCTCGGCGTCTACGCAGCGCGCGGCGAGTATCAGATTTACGTGGCAACTTTGGAGCCGGTGGGGCTGGGCGCGCTGCAATTGGCCTTCGACCAGCTCAAAGCGCGGCTCAATAAGGAAGGATTGTTTGATCCCGCGCGCAAGAAGCCGCTGCCCGCGGTCCCGCGAAAAATCGGACTGATCACTTCGCCCGCGGGCGCGGCCATTCGCGACATCCTGCACGTGCTCGCCCGGCGATTTGCCAGCGCTCACGTGCAAGTGTATCCAGTGAAGGTGCAGGGCGACGGCGCGGCGCGAGAAGTTGTGGAAGCATTGCGGTACTTCAATATCTGGAAATCGGTGGACGTTTTGATTGTGGCCCGCGGCGGCGGCTCGCTCGAGGATTTGTGGGCGTTCAACCAAGAAATCGTGGCCCGCGCGATTTCCGATTCGCTGATTCCGGTGATCACCGGCGTGGGTCACGAAACCGATTTCACCATCGCTGATTTTGTAGCGGACGTTCGTGCCCCCACGCCCTCGGCCGCGGCAGAGATGGTCATTCGCACGCGGCAGGAATTCGAGAAGCAGATCGCTGAGGCTCATCGCTGCTTGGTGCGCCGGATTCAACACTTGCTGTCCGAATGGCGGCATCAGGTCCGCGATCTAGCCACCCACCGGGGATTCCGGCGTTCAGAAATCTTAATCCGGCAGCGGCGGCAGCAAGTAGACGAATACAGCGCGGCCCTAGCGCGAAATTTGCGGCGGCGGCTAGATGGTTCGCGCCACCGGCTGACCTCGGCGCGAGCATCGGTGGCCGCGTTCGATCTGCGCGGACGGGCGCGCGGGTGGCGGGTTAAGCTCGAGCGCCAGTCGGCGGGACTGCGGGTGGCGCTGGATCGCGCGGTGATCGTGAAGCGGCGTCGCCTCAATTCCGCGCAAATGCAGTTTGCCTCCCTCGATTTGCGCGGGCGCGTAGGGAAGTTGCGGCGGCAACTCGAGCGCGGGACCGCCGAACTGGCGGTGCGTATGGACCGCCTGCTGGTGGCCAGGCGCCGGCGGTGGGAGGGTTGCAACTTGAAATTGCGTGAGCGCAGCCCGTACGAGCTGCTGAAGCGCGGGTACGCCATCGTCTACGACGCCACGGGCCAGGTGGTGCGCTCGGTGGATGAAGTTAGTGTAGGGGACGCGATTGGCGTGCGTTTGGCACAAGGGCAGATTGATGCCACGGTCCGCGGCAAAAAGGCCGCCCCATAGAATTCGCGCAAAGTATCGCCGTGCCAGGGCCCCGGGACGGTTGAGGCACGGTCGCACGGAGGGAAAGGGAGAATCCCATGATCTTGGTTCCGTTCGGCGAACTTCCCCTTTGGCGCAAGATTGTCGCGATTTCCGGCTTGGCTTTGTGTTTCCTTTTTGCTTCCGTGACGGTCTCGAAAGACACGACACTTTATGGATCACCTTCGAGTCCTTCGCCCTCTACCGGAGAGATTTATCGAGTAGAAGTACTGCACGGGTCTTAACGCTACGTAACATGGCAGCAGCTGGAAGATTACAATCGGCGGAGGGACAGAACGGAATCTTTCGCAGGTCCCTCATTCCTGGTGGCTGTTTTGGCGCTGTTGAAGCCTCAAAAGAATGCGCCCTAAACGCGAACGATCGATCGTTCCGGTTTCATTCTCGCTGCGGTCTCGGTCGGGCAGGGAACTACGGAGTGAACGGCAGGACAGGAGATAACGATGGCGACCACAGTGACTTCCCAGCAATCCATTCGCGGCGGCGCGTTCTTGCTCTCGCCGGTCAGCCCGGAGGATGTGTTTACGCCGGCGGATCTCACCGACGACCAGCGATTGATCGGCCAAACCGCGGAAGAATTCGTCGCCAAGGAAGTGCTGCCGCAGATCGCCGATCTCGAACAGCACAAGCCCGGCTTGATGCCGCAGCTTTTGAAGAAGGCCGGTGAGATTGGGCTACTGGGCGGCGGCATTCCGGAGGCCTACGGTGGCTCGGGTCTGGACAAAGTATCGTCCACGGTGCTCTCGGAGAAGATTGCCGCGTACGCGTCGTTTGCGGTTTCGCAGGGCGGGCACTCGGGAATCGGGACGGTGCCGATCGTTTTCTTCGGAACCGAAGCGCAGAAACAGAAGTACCTGCCGAAGATCGCCAGCGGCGAATGGCTCTCCTGCTATTGCCTTTCCGAGCCGCAGGCGGGTTCCGACTCGTTGGCGGCGCGCACCCGCGCGGTGCTTTCTCCGGATGGCAAGAACTGGATATTGAACGGTCAGAAGATGTGGATCACCAACGGCGGATTTGCGGACGTGTTCGTGGTGTTTGCGAAGGTGGATGGCGAGAAATTTTCATGCTTTCTGGTGGAGCGCGACTACCTGGGATTTTCGGTGGGCGCGGAAGAAAAAAAGATGGGCATCAAGGGCAGTTCTACCGTGCCCATATTTTTCGAGAACTGTGTGGTGCCGAAGGAAAACCTGATCCACGAGGTGGGACGCGGGCACATCGTCGCGTTCAATACCTTGAATGCGGGACGTTTTGCGCTGGGCGCTTATTGCCTGGGCGGCGCGAAAAAAGTGCTGGAAGTGTCGTCGAAATACGCCAAGGAACGCCACGCATTCGGCAAGCCGCTCGCCAGCTTCGGGCTGATTCGCGCCAAGCTCGGCGAGATGGCCATTCGCATCTACGCCATGGATTCGGTGCTCTTTCGCACCGCGGGGATGGTCGAAGCGGCGGTTTCCGCGGCGAGCGCCGGCGCGGCCGCGGGCGACAAATCGAAGCAAGCGATGCAGGTGCTCGAGGAATTTGCGATCGAGAGTTCGATCAGCAAGGTGATGGGCAGCGAAACGGCAGACTATTGCGTGGATGAGGCCGTGCAGATTTTCGGCGGCTACGGCTTTCACGAGGATTATCCCGTGGCGCGGGCCTATCGCGACAGCCGGGTCAACCGCATCTTTGAAGGCACCAACGAAATCAACCGCATGCTGATCGTGCAGATGCTGCTGAAGCGGGCCTTTGCCGGGATCTTGCCATTGATACCGGCGGCGATGAAGCTGACCGACGAGGTGCTGGCGGGATCGTCCGCGGATCAGATACCGGAAGGGCCGTTGCAGGCCGAAGAACGCGCGGTGGCCCAAGGGAAGAAGATTTTTCTTCTGGCTGCGGGCGGAGCAGTGCAGCGTTTTCGCGATCAACTCGGCGAACAGCAGGAAATCATGGCCGCATTGGCGAATTGTGTGATGGAAATTTATGCCATGGAGTCTGCATTGCGGCGGGCGCAGAAGGCGGCGTCCCGCGGAAACTCCGCCGCGGCGTCCATGACCGATGCGGCGCGCGCATTTATTTACGACGCCGGCGACCGGCTGGAAAAAGAAGCGCGCACGGCGCTGACCGGGACGCTCGAAGGCGATATGTTACAAACGCAGCTGGTGGTGCTGCGGCGTTTCGCGAAGCACGACGCGGTGGACACGATTGCAATCCGGCGGCGCATCGCGGACACCGTGCTGGCGCAGGACCGCTATCCGTTCGAAGGGCGCTGAAGCGAAACAGCGGCGTTCCGCTCCGAAACTCCGGGCCGGCCAAAAAGTGTCCCCTTTTGATTACACCGGGAAACTAATCGGCACGCCGGAAGAAATTTGCCACAATTGTCACGTTTCTTTTCCTCTTCCGATCGCATTTCGATCAGGATCAACCACTTAACTTGCGACCTTTTGGGTGCACGTGTGCATCTAATCTGGCTTGGGAGCACTCACGCCATGCGGCAAAATCTGAATCGTTGGAAGAATTACCTCCACGGACCGCTGGGCAAAGCGCAACTGCGCCGGGCCTTGTGGTGGGCGGCGGGCATTGCTTTGGTTTTGCAGATGTATTTCGTCCGCGAACTAATCGCCGCGGAAATCTTATTCGGAGTTTTCTTCATCGGTTTGTTTTTCGTGGCTGGCGCGATTTATCTGGTGGCCGCTCTCGGTGAGCGGGGCCTGCGCTGGTCGGAGAGTGGAATGCGCTGGTTCGGAAACTCGGCGCGTCGCGGTGCAGGCTCCTTGGAATATTTTTCCCGGAAATCGCCCGCTCGCGCGAACTCAGAATCCGCATCGTAGATTTTTGACGCGGCGATTTTTCTAGAAGAACGCCATGCCGCCATCGACGTTTAGCGCTTGCCCCGTTATCGCGCTGGATTGGTCGGAAGCAAGGAATAACGCCGCCGCCGCGATTTCGTCGGCCGTTTGCGGACGGCCTTGCAGGATGTTCTTGTTCAAGTTTTCCAATAGCGCTGCTGGATCCATCTGGAAATGCTTGGCAAGTGCATTGCCCAGTTCCTGCGACATTTTGGTTTCCGGCACCGGGCCCGGACTGATGGCGTTCACGCGCACGCCTTTTCGCCCGCCCTCCGCGGCTAGCGTGCGGGTTAGTCCGATCAGTCCGGTTTTTGAGGCGGCGTAAGGTCCGTTCATGGCGAGTGCCGCTTTGGCGGCGATACTCACCACGTTGATCATCGAGCCTGAACCCTGTTTATACATCTCTGGAAGAACGAGGCGCGCCAGCAGAAACGGCCCGCGCAAATTCACCGCCATCACCTCGTCCCACTCCTCGGGAGTAATTTCTTCGGCCGGCAGCACCGGGCCATAAATGCCGGCATTATTGACTAGGATGTGAACCGCCCCAAAGGCTTGGCGAGCGGCATCGATTATCTTCCGGCAGTCTGCAGCCCTGCCGACATCTGCGGCAACAAACGCAGCCTGCCCTCCGGCAGCCTGGATTTCCCGGACCACCGCTTCCACCTCAGCACCGGTTCGCGCAGTGACGAACACCCGCGCGCCCTCGGCGGCGAAGCGCAGGGCGATCGCCCGTCCGATTCCGCGCCCACCCCCGGTGACAATAGCCATCCGATCCTGTAAGAGCATCCCCACCCCCTCGAAACCTCGGGAATCATAGCACTGACGCCACACCGAAACGTTCTCAGCACGCTCGCGGGATGGTGCAAGGTTCGTCTAAACACGGTAGGCACCGGACCCGGCAAAAGCCGGTAGCGAGAAGCGGGCCGAATCGGTTAAGATAAATGCTTCAAGGAGTGCCAGTTGGCTCTTACGCAGATCAATAATTTGACCGCGGCTGCCGGAGTGAAAACCCTGGTGCGTGTGCGCCCCCGGGGATTTTGTGCCGGAGTGGTGCGGGCCGTAGATATCGTTGAACTTGCCCTGGAATTGTACGGCCGGCCGGTGTACGTGCACCACGAGATCGTACATAACCGCTACGTGGTGGAAGAACTGCGTCGCGGCGGGGCCATCTTCGTCGAGACTATCGAGGACGTGCCGGAGGGTGCGGTTTTGGTGTTTAGCGCCCATGGAGTGCCTCCGCGGGTGCGAGAAGAGGCTCAGGAGCGCTGTTTGCGGGTGATCGACGCTACTTGCCCGCTGGTCACCAAGGTCCATCTGGAAGCGCTGAAGTTCGCCCGCGAGGGCCGGACCTTGATTCTAATTGGCCACAAGGACCACCAGGAGATCGTGGGAACCTCCGGCGAGGCCCCCGAACAGACCGTGGTGGTGGGCAGCGTCGAGGAGGCGGAGGCGCTTGAAGTCCAGCGTCCCGATCACCTCGCGTTTTTGACCCAGACCACGCTCTCGCTTTACGACACCCAGGAGATAGTAGCCAAGTTGCGCGAGCGGTTCCCATCCATCGTCGGGCCGGCTTCCGACGATATTTGCTACGCCACCCAGAACCGCCAGGAAGCGGTGGAAGCGCTGACGCGCGAAGTGGATATGATCTTCGTGGTGGGCAGCGCCAACAGCTCGAACTCGAACCGCCTGGTGGAAGTGGCGAAGCGCGCCGGGGTACCGGCGCGGCTGATTGAAAATGCAGGCGATATCAATGCGGCAGAACTGGCTAACGCCAGCAGCATTGGGTTGACCGCCGGCGCTTCGGCGCCCGAGATTCTGGTGCGGCAGGTGAGTGAGCGCCTGGCCAGCTTTGGTTACACCAATCAGCGTGATTTAGACTTGATTCGCGAAGATGTTCGCTTTACGCTGCCGCCAGAGTTAGCGCGGCGCGGTCCGGCTGCGGTATAGCCGGCGAGTTCCGTCTTTTCCAACTTCAAGGAGGCCCCGCGTGGCGGCCAAGATCGCCCGCCAACCGAATCGCCTCGTCATTTTGGGCGCGCCCACCAGCGCCGCGGCCATGTCGTTGGGACATGAAGGCGCCCCCAAGGCCCTGCGATCGGCCGGCCTTATCGAGCAGCTCGAATCCGCAGGCTACCAGGTAACGGATCAGGGCGACGACGCACCTCAGCTGTTTCAGCCCGACGAAGACTCCCCTCGCGCACGTAATGTTCTCCGAATTTTAAAGGCCCTCGAGACGCTCAAACCGCGCATCGAGTTGGCGGTGAAAAGCGCCGCCCTGCCGATCATTTTGAGCGGCGATTGCAGTTCCGCGATCGCCTTGATCGCCGGGATGCGTCGCTATTACCGCAACGTCAGCATGATTTACATGGACTCCGACGCCGACCGCAACATCCCGGCCACCACTCCTTCCGGCTGTGTGGACGGCATGGTGGTTTCGCATTTGACCGGGCGGGGCGCAGCGGAGTTAGTGCGCTTTTGGGGCGAGCCGCCCTTGGTGCGCGAACCGGACCTGGCGCTCTTTGGCGTGAGCCGGCTCGACCCTCCGGAGCGGACCGCGTTGGAAGGCTCGCCGCTGCGGTGTTACATGGCGTCCGATGTGCGGGGCATGGGAGCCGCAGCAGCAGCGCGGGACGCGGTGGAGCGGGTCCACGGAAATGCCTACGAGTTTGCGCTGCATTTTGACGTCGATGTCATCGCTGGCTTTACCGCCACCAATTATCCCGCCCAGGACGGCCTCTCGCTGGAAGAAGTGCGCGAGGCGCTGGACGTTTTCGTCCAACAGAAACACTTGGCGGCCATCGAAATTGCGGCCTACAATCCAAAGCTCGACCCCGACGGTTCCGGGGCGAACACCATCATCGACCTGCTCGTTTCGGTTATGGAAGGGCGCCGGAAGTTTTTTGAAGCGCAAACCCCGGACACGGCGCCGCCTTCGCCGAGGCCCGAAGCGGTGAAACCCGCGCCGGCCATACCCGAGGCCCCTCCTCCCGCAGGTGCGCCGGAGCCACCGGCCAAAGCGGCCGCCGCGGTTGGCGAGGAAGATGCGTTGGTTGAGCCAGAGACGCTTGTTAGCGGCGAAGGTGTGACCGATGATGTCTTCAGCGAAGCCGGCGACGAAATCCCTGACTCCGACGATAACGACGAAACCGACGGCGACTTATTGCCCTCCGACTCCGAAGACACCCACTCGTAAATGGAAATCCTCCTTTTGATCAGTTGTGCCTGGCAGGTAGGGCGCGCGTGACACCCGGTTTCCCCGACGTCATCATTTTCGACATGGACGGAGTGTTGGTCGATGTTCGCGGCTCCTTCTTGCGCACCACACTCGATACCGTGCGTTTCTTCACCGGTAAGCGCGTGGCTATGGCTCAGCTTATCCTATGGAAAAATCGCTCCGGCTTCAACGATGACTGGATCACTTCGCACGCCTGGATACGCAAGCTGGGCGGGCGGCAGTCGTTCAAAGAAGTGAAGCAAAAATTTCAGGAACTCTATTGGGGCAAGAATTTCAACGGAAACGTGAGCCGCGAACGATGGATGCTTCCTCCCGGGACCCTGAGGCGTCTGGCAAAACGCGCCGAGGTTTCCGTATTTACCGGGCGCACGTATCAAGAGCTCAATCACACCCTGGATAAATTCAAGGTGCGCGATCTGTTTCACCGTATTGTCACCGTGGAAGATGTTAAAAAAGGGAAGCCCGATCCGGAGGGCCTGTTTCAAATCTTGAAGGGACGCTCGCCGAAAACCGCGGTCTACATTGGGGACAACGTAGACGACGCCCGCGCCGCCCGCAGCGCTGGAATGCCTTTCCTGGGAATCCTCCCCAAAGGAGGCGAAGCCCGGAAACAGGGCAAGAGCCAACTCTTGGAATTGGGAGCGCTCCACGTTCTGGGTAACATCAAGGACATTGAACGCTGGCTGTCGCGGACGACGCTTTGGGATCCCGAATAGGGCGCATTTCCGACACTATTCGAGGTCCAAAACCATCACTTTCCCCGGCTTATTGGCGTTTGCGGTACCGCAGTACCATTGCCGCTTAGGTTCCATGGTTCCAGAATCGGGCTCGGTGCAAGTACCCTGATTGCCCCAAAATAGATCGAAATGGATACCAACACTCGAGTGGCTTCGGCGCGGGCCTTTGTCCGTAGCCTCAACATTCTGCTGAAATTCGCCAAGATGTACGATTTCGGCCATCCACGTACCGCTGCGGCCTACAATACGGCATGGAAAGAACTTCGCGCGGCCATCGGTGACAACGAGACCGGCCTACTGCTGGCTGCCGCCGGCGATAAATTGCTGCTCGATGGCGTCACTCTGGACACCGGCGCGGCCGAAAAAAGTTTCGCCCTCCTGCTATCGAATGCCGGTATCGCCAGCGTTCATTTTGCTTCCAACGTAAACCAGAGCAGCTTCGGAAAATTTGTGAAGGCTTTCCCGATGGGCGGTACAGCTCGCGCCGAAGTGCTGGCCGAGCAACTGAAAAGCGCCTTAACGGACGCCCCCGGAATTCATCTGAACGAAGTCTGCTACGTGCCCGCAGATTCCGCAGTGGCCAAAGGGCAGGTGGCCGAGCACATCTCCCGCGCCACGTTGGGACTAAATACCGAGCAATGCAACGAATTGTTCAAGGATCCGCGCATGCTGCTGCAGTTGATCGCGGCGGCTGAGGGTTCCCGAGGCGCGCCGGACGGCAGCGGCGGGTCCGCTGGCGGGTTCCACGGCGGCGGTGGTAGCGGACAAGGCGGCGGACCCGGCGGATCGGGTGGTGGTTGGGGTTCAGGCCCAGGGTCGGGAGGGCCAGGAGCGGGTGGCCCCGGCAGCGGGCCCAGTGGTTCGGGTGGAGGTTGGGGTCCGGGGCCAGGATCGGGAGGGCCAGGAACGGGCGGTTCCGGCGACGGAGCGGGATCCGGTGACGGCCAGGGCGCCAGTGGCGGTGGGCAGAGCGGATATTACGGCGCGCCGATTGGTCCGATGGAAGTGATGTCCGGAACGGGCGGGGAATTCTTCTTGAGCACGACCAATACGCCGACGGATGCGGGAGCGCCGAGTGGCGCCCCGGGAATTCCGGTGGGTGCGCAAACTTTTCCGATTGGACGCCTTGGGGGCCTTGTGGGCGCGGCTGGGCCCGGCGGCGACGCGAAGCCTGTGGATGCGCGTTGGTCGCCTGCAACCCCCGTAGATCCGCAGGAGCAGGCTCAAGGCCACGGCGGGCGTCACGTCGCCGCGATGATCGATCCCAACGCCCTGACATTTGAAGAGCAGGAAGTTTATGGGATCGTGCGTATGCTGGGTCAGCTCGCCGCGGCCCAATCCCCGGACAAATCCGAAGTGGATACTTCGCAGGTGCAGAGCCGCCTGTCGCAACTGCCGGCGCGAGCCCGATTCACGCTCGGCCAGGCGCTTTCCGCGATGGCTGCGCAGAGCACCGCCGATCAACCGGACCAGCCCATGCTGCTGAAGCTGGCCGAGCACGTGGCCATCCGCTTCGCCATGGCCAGCTACGAACGCGGCGACATTCGCGTGAACTCGGTGCAGGACACTCTCGAACGCATGAGCGTCGAGATCGATAATCTGAGCAAGGTGTTGGGCGTGCAGGAAGAAAAAATGTCGCGCGCCGGCCTGCGCGTGGGTTCCCATGCCGAAATTCTGGCGCAACAATTCTGGAACGAAGTGGGCGACGAAAAGAAGCAGGCCGCGCTGCTCTCCTCCGATGGCTGGTGCGTGCCGCCGCACAATATTCGCGACTACCTGGAAAAGCTACTGAAGGACGACGACCCGGAAACGGTGCTCGAGATTCTGCGAAATTATCTGAGCGGCGTGAAGCATGCGCACGTTCGCGTGCGGCGCGCCACCGCCAGCGGGGTGATCGAATTGGCGCCGCTCTACGCCACGCAAGAGCCGCGGCTTTTCGTGGATGCCATCCGCGAGACCGGGGTGCAACTCAGCCTGGAAGAAGAACCCGAAGTGCAAAGCCTGATGGGCGCGGCTTTCGTGAGCCTCTCGCAACAGGCCACCATTCATCGGAATTATCCGGCCGTGCAGCGCACCATCGAAGTGATGGATTTCATCGGCGTCGAGCGTCCCGCAGTGGCCAAGAACATGCGCCCGCGCATCGCCATCGACGACCACCTTTCCGAGTTTATCGACGATGCGGTCAAAGCCGGCGCGGTGTCCGACGAGTTGACCAACCTGATGCGCCGCGTCCCCAAGAACGCCGCCGAGCAGCTCGCCCACCGCTACAGCCGCTGCGGATTCCGTGATGAGTGCAACCTGCTGCTGGACGTCGTGCAGCGATTGGGCCAGGAAGCCACCGATCATCTTCGCGAAACTTTCTTCAACGCCAGCGCTACGAAAGCCGCCGATGTGCTGGGCATGATGGCGCGGCTGGATTTCGAGGCGGTGGAAAGAATTCTGCCCAAGCGGCTCTCGGAATGGAAGCGCTCCGCGCACGATCGTGTGGTGCGCCAACTGGAATCCAGCTGTGCTCCCGAACGAGGGCGCCTGCTACTGAGCATTTTTGACAAAATCGATCCGCTGATCCGGCCGCTGGCGCTGGACGAAATCGCGCTCTCGGGAGAGCACTCCGGAGACATCCGACTGGTGCACATGGCCGGGGGCGCGCTCCCGCAAGGTTCTACGGAATATCTGCAATTGAAAGCGGTGGAAGCGCTGGGCCGGCTGCGGGTGCGCGGATCCGAAGGCATACTCCGGCGAATTCTGGAGACGCGCCAGGTTTGGCGCTGGCAGTACTCCACCGAATTTCGAATCGTGGCCGCGCAGGCGCTGACCAAGATCGATCCGGAATTTATGGAAGACTTCCTCCCGCGCAGCGGATTGAGCGAATCGGATCTGTTGCTGGAACCCTTGGACCCCGATCCGGGTTCTCCGGCCGCGCGGCAGCGGCGGTACTTGCGTTTGTCGCTGGATAGTCCGATCACCGGCGTGACCACCGGGCTGAAGGAAAATCATCCGGTGGAAATTTCCGAGATGAACTTGGCGGGCGGCGTGGCGGTGAGCGAGCGCGGCTTGCATCCAGGCTCGATCGTCGCGCTGAAGCTGCACACCCAGGGAAAGACTTTGAAGTTCCGGGTAGTCGTGCGCGACGCGAACACCCAAGCCCGAACCTTCGAAATCGTCGACGCGGAATCGGACGAACGCACCAAGTTACGTCGCGTGCTGATTCAGCTCGGACGTCCGCTCTCCAGCGCGCTACTGGACGATCGCAGCCGCCGCAAGAGCCGCACCATCCTCACCGGCCCGAGCAGCACCGAAGAAATGGCCTGAGCACGGCCAACAGTTGTGGCGCAGCCACTCCTGGCGCCGGGGACCCATACCTTCAACCGCACCCAAGTTCAGGATGCGACTCTAATCCCTTGCGGTCGACGCTGCAGCCGTCCTTCCTCTTGAAACCGTGGTCGGGTTATAGAGCCGCGAGGCTTCTTGAGTTTTGGGTTCCGCGCCACGAGGAGTGGCTGCACCACTGCGGCTCCGCGAATCAGGGATGGGTCATATTTTCCGGTCGCACTAAGTCGTCGAATTCTTTTCCGGTCAGGTAGCCTAGCTTCAGACACGCCTCGCGCAGGCTGGACCGATCGACGTAGGCGGTATGTGCGATTTCCGCGGACTTGTCATAGCCGATGCGCGGGCTGAGCGCGGTCACCAGCATCAGACAGTTCCGTACGTACTCTTTGATCTTTCCTTCTTCTACTTCGATCCCCACCACGCAGTGGTCCACGAAACTACGCGACGCGCTAGCGAGCAGCCGCACCGAATTCAGAAAATTGAAAATGATCACCGGCTTGAATACGTTCAGCTCGAAATTTCCCTGCGATCCCGCGAAGCCGATCGCCGCATCGTTGCCGAACACCTGCACCGCCACCATCGTTATGGCCTCCGCCTGTGTGGGGTTTACTTTTCCGGGCATAATCGAAGATCCCGGCTCGTTTTCCGGCAGGCGCAGTTCGCCCAGGCCGCAGCGAGGGCCGGAGGCCAGCCAGCGAACGTCGTTGGCGATCTTCATCAGCGAGGCGGCTAGAGTTCTCAGCGCGCCGCTCGCGAACACCACTTCGTCGTGCGCCGAGAGAGCCGCGAATTTGTTGGGGTGCGAAGCAAATGGCTGGCCGGTCAGCTCCGCGATTTTTTGCGCGGCGCGCTCGCCGAACTCGGGAGGCGCATTCAGACCTGTGCCGACGGCGGTGCCGCCGATAGCCAGTTCGTACAGGCCGGGCAGCACTTCGCGGAGCCGGGTAACGTCGCGGTCGAGCAAGCTTACCCAGCCCGAAAATTCCTGTCCCAGGGTGAGCGGCGTGGCATCCATCAAATGGGTGCGGCCGATTTTAACGATCTTGGCAAATTCCTTGGCCTTGGCATCCAGTGCGTCGCGCAGCCGCTCGATGCTGGGTATGAGTTCGTGGGCCACCTGCGTAGCCGCGGCGATGTGCATGGCGGTAGGAAAGGTGTCGTTCGACGACTGCGACATATTTACGTCGTCGTTCGGGTGAATCGGCTTCTTGCTGCCCAGAACGCCTCCAGCCAGCTCGATCGCACGGTTCGAGATCACCTCGTTGGCGTTCATGTTGGTCTGGGTGCCGCTGCCGGTCTGCCAGATGCGCAAGGGAAAGTGCTCATCGAGCTTGCCGGCAATCACTTCGTCGGCGGCGCGCACGATCAGACCGGTCTTTTCCGCGGGAAGTTTCCCCAGATCTTTATTGACCAGCGCGCACGCTTTTTTCAGGATGCCAAACGCGCGGATCAGCTCCGGCGCCATGGTATCGCGCCCAATATCGAAATGGATGAGTGAGCGTTGGGTCTGCGCGCCGTAGTAGCGATCGGCCGGGACATCGATCGTCCCCATGCTGTCAGACTCCTTGCGTGACGGATGCCCGGAGCCGGGTGCGATGTGTGCCATGTTGTTGGTCCTTTTGCGAAAACGCAGGCGGCGGTACCCTATAAATTTCTACGATTTTGCGGCTACTTGCAAGAACGCCTTCACTTCGCGAGCGGTGGGCATCGAAGGCTGCGCGCCCTTTCGCGTCACTGAGATGGCCGCAACGGCGGCGGCGTAACGCGCCGCTTCGAGAGCGCTCTTGCCTTCCAGCAGGCTCACCGCAAAACCGGCGTTGAACGCATCGCCCGCCGCGGTGGTGTCCACCGCGGTCACCGTGAATGCGCCGGCCATTTGGCGTGATCCGTCGGCAGTTGCCAGGAAAGCTCCCTGTGCGCCCATCTTGATAATTACATTCTGCGGACCGCGAGACAGCAGAAGCTCGGCGCTGCGGGCGGCCGTGGCCGGACTAACCGGTTCCTTCGCCTCCAGGCCACATAGGATGCGGGTTTCGCTTTCGTTCGGAGTGATCCAGGTAACGCATTGAAGCAAGCTCG
>Ga0302326_10010414_pt1 | contig 20159 bp, 17 predicted proteins | sample Palsa_T0_3_FD_202264 | JGI IMG/M metagenome (GOLD analysis project Ga0302326, IMG submission 202264) | Peat permafrost microbial communities from Stordalen Mire near Abisko, Sweden - Palsa_T0_3 | ecosystem: Environmental > Terrestrial > Soil > Palsa > Peat permafrost | place: Sweden: Abisko...
CCTAGTCCCTGGTACCTAGTGCCTGACTTTTGTACCACTCCACCGTGAGCCCTAGCCCCTCTTCAAACCCCACCACCGGCTCATAATCAAATGCCGCACCAGCAGCAGAAATATCAGCCTGCGAATTCGTAACATCCCCTGCACGAATTGGCCCATACAGCGCCGGTAGCTTGAAACCCAGCAGCCGCGCAATCACCGCATACGTCTCATTCAAAGTATGCCGCCCGCCACACGCGACATTGAACACGCGCCCCGCCACTTTCTCCGCCGGAGCCTCCAGCGCCCGCAGGTTCGCTTCCACCGCATTCGCAACGTAAGTAAAATCGCGCCCCTGCTCGCCATCGCCAAAAATCGTCGGCCGCTCGCCCTGCATCATTTGCAGAATAAACTTCGCCATCACGCCCGAGTAAGGAGAATCCGGCACCTGCCGCGGCCCGAAAATATTGAAGTAGCGCAGCGCCACCGTCTCGATGCCATACACCTGCCAATAACTCCGCATGTAAAGTTCGCCCGCCATCTTCTGCACCGGATACGGCGCGATCGGCTGCGGCACCATCGTCTCCACTCGCGGAAATCCCGGCTGGTTGCCATACGCCGAACTCGACGCCGCATACACCACGCGCTTGATCCCCGCTGCCCGCGCGCCCTCCAGCAAATTAAACGTGCCGTCAATATTCGCCTCGTGACTCGTTCGCGGATCTTTCACACTCCGCGGCACACTCGGCAGCGCGCCCTGGTGCAGGATTGCGTCCACGCCAACGCAAGCCGCAGCCACCGCCGTCGCATCCCGCAAATCGCCCTCGACCAACTCGAACTTTTCACTCTGCGCAGCGTCAGCAAGATTCTCCCGCCGCCCCGTCGCAAAATTATCAAAGCCGCGCACCAACTCCCCGCGCGCCAGCAACGTGTCCGTCAACCACGACCCAATGAACCCGGCCGCCCCCGTAATCAAAATCTTTCTCGCCATCCTTTAGCAGGTTAGCAGCCGCACGCGGATTCTTTCGTCCTCCCCCAGTGCCCTCGCTCGCTTCACCCCTCGACTGTCTTATAGTGATCTCCACAGCCGTCGCCCCAAGCACAACTCCAGAAGGTATCCGCCATGCAAAAAATCACGACCTGCCGCCGCGCCGTCATCCTCTGTTGCATCGCCGGCAGCTTCACTCCGCTCTCCATCGCACAGGGCCCCCGCACTCCGGACCCGGCACTCATCGCCCGCCGCAACGCCACGGAAAAAGAGCTCGAATCCATCGCCATCATCGAGCGCAAAATCATGGTCCCCATGCGCGACGGCAAGCGCATGCAGGCCGACATCTATCGTCCGAAAGACGAATCGAAAAAATACCCGATCATCTTTTCCCGCACGCCTTACAACTTCAATTACTGGGACGTCGAGCTCGGCGCCCCGCGCGACATGACCATGGAACTCGACGCCGTCAAGCACGGCTACGCACTCATCGAAATGAACGAGCGCGGCCGCTTTTTTTCTGAAGGCGACTACGACATCCTCGGCACCCCGCTCACCGACTCCGACGACGCCTTCGATTGGATGGGCGCCCTCCCCTGGTCCTCCGACAAAGTCGGCCTCATTGGCTGCTCCTCCACCGCCGAATGGGAACTCTCCGTCGCCTCGCGCGGCAACAAGGCCCTCGCCACGTTTGTCCCGGAAAGTTTCGGCGCCGGCGTCGGCCGCGTCGGCCCCTTCTACGAGCAGGGAAATTTCTTTCGTGGCGGCGCCATCCAAATGCTTATGATCTCGTGGCTGCACGATTACGGCCTCGAGCAAACCGCCGGAGCCCCAAAGTTCCCACCCAACATGTCGCAGAAAGATTTAGTCGCCGCGGCAAAATCCTATGACCTCGCCGCCCATCCACCCACCGTCGACTGGGTAAAGGCGCTGCAGCATCTCCCCGTCAAAGATCTCCTCTCCGCGCTCGACGCACCGCCCGGCATCTTCGACACGACCACCCCCTCCGGCCAGCCCGCCATGGTCGCGCGCACGCCCAACGATCCCTCTTGGTTGAAGGGCGGCCTTTGGAACGAAACCCTCACCATCAAAATCCCCGGCCTGTGGATGATGACCTGGTTCGACATCAGCACCGCGCCCAACATCGCCGCCTACATGTCGACCCGCAAAAACGCCGACCCCGCCATCGCCAACGAGCAGTACGCGGTCATCGCTCCCGTCGCCCACTGCGCCTACAAGCGTGCCGCAGAACACACCATGGTCGGCGAACGCGACATGGGCGACGCCCGTCTCGATTACGACGCCCTCACCTTCGGCTGGTTCGATCACTTCCTCAAAGGTGAAGACAGCCCCGTCCTCGACCAGCAGCCAAAGGTAAAGTACTACACCATGGGCAGCAACAAGTGGCAGTCGTCGGACACCTGGCCGCCAAAAGATGCAAAACCGGTTACGTATTACTTGTCGAGCGCCGGACACGCCAACTCTCTCTACGGCGACGGCACTCTCACCGCCGCGCCCGAGCCGAAAGACGCCCCCGATAAGTTCGTTTACGACCCGCTGAACCCCGTCCCCACCCACGGCGGCGGATTTTGCTGCCTCGGCACCGACTACAAACCCGGCGCCATCGATCAGCGCCCCATCGAAGCCCGCAACGATGTCCTCGTCTACTCCACCGGCCCGCTCAAGGACGGCTTCGAGGCCAGCGGTCCCATCGACGTAACCTTATATGTGTCGAGTGACGCCAAGGACACCGACTTCACCATCAAGTTGATCGAGGTCCTCCCCGACGGCACTGCCTTCAACATCGACGAAAACATCCAGCGCGTCCGCTACCGCGACGGATATGACAAGCCGCCCGTCTGGATGGAGAAGGACAAAGTCTACAAAGTCACGCTGCAGCCCATGCAAACCAGCAACTACTTCGCCCCCGGCCACCAGCTCCGCGTCGAAGTCAGCAGCAGCAACTTCCCCCGCTACGACCGCAACCTCAACACCGGCGGCAACAACTTCGACGAATCCAAGCCCGTTGTGGCGACCAACGAAATCCACCACTCCAGGCTCTATCCGTCGAGCATCACCCTGAGCGTCGTGCAAAAGTAACTGCAACTGACTTAATAGAGAGTCCCGAGGCCGCCATGTCCAAACTCGCCAGCTGTTGCGCTGCCATTCTTCTGAGTTCGCTCGGAACGTTGGCCATGGCCCAGGCCCGCACGCCGGATCCAGCCCTCGTCGCCCGCCGCAACGCCACCGAAAAAGAGCTCGAATCCATCGCCATCATCGAGCGCAAAGTCATGGTCCCCATGCGCGACGGCAAGCGCATGCAGGCCGACATCTATCGCCCGAAAGACGCGTCGAAGAAATACCCCATCATCTTTTCCCGCACCCCCTACAACTTCAACTACTGGGACATCGATCTCGGCGCCCCCCGCGACATGTCCACCGAGCTCAACGCAGTCAAGCGCGGCTACGCCGTCGTCGAAATCAACGAGCGCGGTCGCTACTTTTCCGAAGGCGATTACGACATCCTCGGGCCGCCCCTGTCTGACGCCGACGACGAACTCAACTGGATGGGCGCCCTCCCCTGGTCTGCCGGAAAAGTCGGCCTCATCGGCTGCTCCTCCACCGCCGAGTGGCAACTCTCCGTCGCCTCGCGCGCCAACAGATCACTCGCAACATTTATCCCGCAAAGTTTTGGTGACGGCGTCGGCCGCGTCGGCCCCTACTACGAGCAGGGAAACTGGTTTCGCGGCGGCGCTCTGCAAATGCGCTTCTCCCGCTGGCTCTACGAATACGGCTTCGCTACTCTCAACGGCGCCCCTAACTTCCCCCCGAATATGTCGCAGGAAGATTTAGTCACCGCCGCGAAATCCTATAACCTCGCCGCCCATCCCCCGACCGTCGATTGGGACGCGGCCTACCGCCATCTCCCCGAGAAAGATATTCTCTTCGCCATCGGCAGCGCCCGCAGCATCTATGACACAACCACGCCATCCGGCCATCCCGCCATGGTTCTGCGCACGCCCAACGATCCGTCGTGGACGAAGGGCGGTCTCTGGAACGACAGCATGCGCATCAACATCCCCGGCTTCTGGTTCATGACCTGGTTCGACAACAGCGTCGCCCCCAATCTCGCCGCCTATAACTATGTTCGCAAGACCGCCGATCCCGCCATCGCTAACCAGCAGTACGCCATCATCGCACCCATGCCCCACTGCGGCTACATGCGCGCGACCGAGCACACCATGGTCGGCGATCGCGACATGGGCGACGCCCGCCTCGATTACGACGCCCTCACCTTCGGCTGGTTCGATCACTACCTGAAGAATGAAGACAGCGCCGTCCTCAACAAGCAGCCCAAAGTCCAGTACTTCACCATGGGCAGCAACAGGTGGCAGTCGTCGGACACCTGGCCTCCAGAAAACACAAAACCAGTTACATATTACTTATCCAGCGCCGGCTCGGCGAATTCCCTCTACGGCGACGGCAAACTCACTACGGCGCTGGACCCGAAAGACGCGGCCGACAAATTTACCTACGACCCGATGAATCCCGTCCCCACGCCCGGTGGCGGTCTCCTCGGCCTCGACCACAAGGGCGGCTCCTTCGACAACCGCGGCATCGAGATCCGGCAAGATGTCCTCGTCTACAGCACCGCCCCGCTTGCGCAAGGCATAGAAGTCACCGGCCCAGTCGACGTCACCCTCTACGTCTCCGGCGACACGAAGGACACCGACTTCACCGTCAAGCTCCTCGACGTTCAGCCCGACGGTACCGCCTGGAACATAGAAGACAACCTGCAGCGCATGCGCTACCGCGACGGTTACGACAAGCCGCCCGTCTGGATGGAAAAAGACAAAGTCTACAAGGTCACCTTCCAACCCATGCAGACCAGCAACTATTTCGCCGCAGGCCACCAGCTCCGCATCGAGATCAGCAGCAGCAGCTTCCCGCATCTCGACCGCAACCTCAACACCGGCGGCGACAACGTCAGCGAAACCAAATCGGTCGTCGCCCACAATCAGGTCCACCACTCGAAGCTCTATCCCTCGGCAATCACTCTCAGCATCATCAATAAGTAACCGCGAGTGATCAAATAAAAGGGCGCCCAAAGCGCCCCTGCGTTTCGCTGAATTCGGGCGCCTACCCGGCAAACTTGCGGAAGATCAGGCACCCATTCGTCCCGCCAAATCCAAATGAGTTGCTGACCACAATGTCGATCTTCGCATCCTGCGCCACGTTCGGCACATAGTTCAGCCGGCACGCTGGGTCAACATTTTCGAGATTAATCGTCGGCGGCACCTTCTGGTCGCGCAACGCCATGATGGAAATCCCTGCCTCAAGCCCGCCTGCGCCGCCCAGCAAATGTCCGGTCATGCTCTTCGTCGAACTCACCAGCAGCTTGCCGCTCAGCGCATGCTCACCAAACGCGGTCTCAATCGCCTTCGACTCCAGCGCATCGCCCAGCGGCGTGCTCGTCGCGTGCGCGTTCAAATAATCCACCTGCTCGGGACGAATATTCGCCGACTTCAGCGCATTGCGCATCGCGCGAAAACATCCGTCGCCGTTCTCTGCCATGCCGGTAATGTGGAAGGCATCCGCACTCAGCCCGTAACCAATAATCTCGGCCAGAATATTTGCCCCGCGCGCCTTGGCAAACTCCAGCTCCTCCAGCACGAGAATTCCTGCGCCCTCACCGACCACAAAGCCATCGCGGTCTTTATCAAAAGGACGCGAAGCCCGCGTCGGCTCCTCATTCCGCGTGCTCAGCGCCCGCATGGCCGCAAATCCACCGACGCCCATCGGCGTCACGCTGGCCTCAGTACCGCCGGCAATCATCACGTCCGCATCGCCGCGTTCGATAATGCGGAACGCATCGCCAATCGAGTGAGCACTGGTCGTGCACGCCGTCGCCGTCGCTTCGTTCGGCCCCTTGGCGTTGTAGCGAATGCTGACGTGCCCCGCCGCCAGATTCACAATCGTCGCCGGAATAAAAAAGGGAGAGATCTTCCGCGGCCCGCCCTTGAGAAACGCTTCGTGCTCGCGCTCGATCACGTCGAAGCCGCCAATGCCCGAGCCAATGTGGACGCCGACCCGCTCCGCAATCTCCTCCGTCACCTCGAGCCCGCTCGACGACATCGCTTCCGTCGCCGCAGCCAGCGCAAAGTGGATGAAGCGCCCCATCTTGCGCGCCTCTTTTTTGTCCACAAATTTCAGCGGATCGAAGTCCTTTACCTCCGCAGCAAAGGTGCACGCAAAGCCGGTCGGCTCAAACGCCGCGATCGGCGCCATCCCGCTCCTGCCCGCCAGCACTCCCTCCCAGACCTCGCCCGCCGTGTGGCCCACGCCGCACAGCAGGCCCAGCCCGGTCACTACGACCCGTCGCTGCAATCCTCAGCTCCTTGCTATTTGTAACTCTACGAGTTACTTTTTCTTCTTCTCGATGTATTCGACCGCATCTTTCACGGTCTTGATCTTCTCCGCGTCCTCATCCGGAATCTCCAGATCGAACGCCTCCTCAAACTGCATCACCAGTTCGACCACGTCGAGCGAATCCGCTCCCAGGTCCTCCTGAAATGACGCGTTCGGCGTCACCTCAGCCTCATCCACCTGCAGCTGCTCCACGATGATCTGTTTGACCTTTTCTTCCACTGCGGCCATGCCCGTATCTCCTTCTTGTCTCCGCTCACCCTTTCCAGGCGAGATCGGTAGTTGTACTTCTCTCAAAAAAACTGCGGCGGCATCCCGCTCATCACGCTCGACACACCTCAGCCGCTCTCCAGCCCGCAGCCGTATCTGACGTCAGATGTGCGAATTTGGCGAAAAGACGCTCCCCGCCACACGACGCTCAAGTCTACCGACCATGCAATGTGGATGCAAATGCCGCCAGAAACCGGCCACTCGTTGTCCGACGCCCTCGGCGTATTTCGTAGCCTGATTGGGGAGATCCTCAGTGCTCGCTCATTCGGCTAAGATCGCCGAAAACTGGAGGCGGTGTTTGACTGGACACGGCTCGTGCCCTTGAGCATGGTCCGCAGCGCGCTCAGCACGAAATAATGCCGCTCTTCGCTCCACATAGTCTCGAAAGTGACTCTTCCCTTACCCTCTAGGACTACGACCGATGCCTGTCTATTAAAGTTGAACACGCCCCGGCCATTATCCTCTCGTACAGATGTGAAGCCAGACCATATGAAGTTTCTTGACCAGCCGATAGGGCCAATTCCCGTAACACCTTGAGCTGGTCATCTGTCTTGGATATTTCAACTTTTCCCGCCACGGTCATTGCGCACATACCGATCAGAAGGCAGCTGCCAATCAAAAAAGGAGGACCGAAAAGCGAATCAAAAGCATTGAAATTCCTTGAAAGAATCTGCCTCCCATAGATCCCGCTCAGTGACATGCCAGCCCAAACGCATGTGAATGGCACCAGAAATAGAGCCATCCAGGATCGCGTGGCGGCCCCGACACGAAAACCGTTCGGGAGCTGCTCAAACCAGGCTCCACGTGGTGGCGAGTTAAGTTCTGCGCCGCCGGCCGGCGAACGGCCTCCTACGATCTCTGAGAATGAGAAAGTCCTGTCGCAGCTCCGGCAAAGCGCGATGTCAGTCGAGACGTTAATGTCCTCGATCGCAATCTCTGATCGGCAGGAAGGGCAGATTTCGCTCATATGGCGCGAAGAGGATGTCATATACAACATATTGGGTCAATCCGAAGCAGTCTTGCATTGGATGAGGCACACCATCAGACGACGCGCTTCCATCTCAGCAAGCCAGCTCAGAGTTCTAGGAGCCTCGCATCTGCTGGGGTCGCGCAGCACGGTGCCACCGCAAGTCATCAAGGTCACCAGTCCGCGACCATCCTTCATCCGAAATATCTGCGAAATGACTTCCTGGATGAGCAGAACTAGCCGCGAGCTCCGAGCCCCGAGCCCCTACGGGCGCCGACCCGGAGTCCCCCGATCGTATTTATCGGCGCAAAGCATCTCTCTCTTCAGCTCTTTTGCAAAATAAAGGTGCAAGGTAGTCCCACGTCAACATCCTCTTCGCCCTTTCAACAGAATCGCGGCCCATGCATCACACTCTGATGGATGAATCGGCATTCGCCGTCAATTCATTCGCGTTTGGCCGGAGATCCCGCATGTATCGACTCTGCCAGCGCCTCGCCCCACTCCTTCTCCTCGCACCTTGCGCCCGGGCCCGAACGCCGGCACCGCCTTCATCCGATACCTCCCCGCACACCATCAAGTTCGCCTCCGTCCAGCCAGACGTCAGGCTCGAAGTCCTCGACTGCGGCGGCACCGGCCCTGCCATGACCCCTCTAATTCACGGTGACAGTCACGACCGATGAAGTCGACGCGACATCGCTTCTGTCTCCTCAGCAGATCGCGCTGTGACCTTCAAACACGCCGCAGAACTGGGAACCACATCTCAGCCGGGTCTTCCCGACGCGCATCATCATGCCTCATCAATAAAACTCAGCCATCCCAACCTCCGCCGTGTCATTTACACTACCGCCAGGAAAGCAAATCGGTGATGACGAACCCGCTGCACAAAACCCGCATCGCACTCATCGTCGGCCTGATCCTGCTCTCTGTCGGAGCACTCAGCCTCCGCTTCCACAATGATTTCCTTGCCGGCTTCGGCATAGCCTCCGGCGTCGCCCTCGTCGCGATTTCAACCCTGAAAAGCTTCGGCTTCGGCTCCGCTCAACCCAGGCGCTGAACTGCAGACGCCCCCGCCCGCAATACTGCGGCTCGCGTACTCCGCTTCATTCCGCTCCGCTCCTGGTCCCGTCAAGTTCGGGAAATGTAACTGAACTCGAACAAATGTTTCCCGCTATTTCGCCGAGTAAATCACCCGCCCGCCCCGCACCGTAGCCGCCACCTTGGCAAAGTTGGCCACATCCGCCGCGGGATCTCCCGCCAGCACCACCACGTCCGCATCCCCGCCCACAACCACCCGCCCGCAATGCTCTTTCTTGAAGTAGTCGCAAGGATTCGCCGTCAGCGACCCCAGAATCTCCCGCCACCCCAGCACCCGCCCCATGTACTGCATCTCGTGCGTCGTGTCGTACTCGTGAATAAATCCCACGTCGGTGCCAAACAACACCGTTCCGCCCTGCGCTGCAAAACTCTTCAGCTGGTCGGCCCCGCTCTGGATCAGCCCATCCACCGCCGCCGCCGGCGCGTGCACCTCCTCGGTCATCACCACCCGCCACAGCGCCAGCGTCGGAATCAGCGCCGTCTTCTGCGCCTTCATCCGCGCCAGCTCCTCCGCCGTGTATCTCTTCTCCGTCGGAATCGTATGCGCCAGTACATCCACTCCCGCCGCCAGCGCATTGTCCACGCCCGCAGCATTCTGCGGATGCGTGAACACCGGCTTCCCCGCCGCATGCGCCACGTCCACTGCAGCCTTGGCCATCGCGGTGTCCATGTTGATCACCGGATGCGACTCCCCCATGTAAGCACCGGTGAAAAGCTTGATCCCGTCGTCCCCGCTTTTCAAGTAATAGGTCGCGATTCCCGCTGCCTCCTCCGGAGTCGCCACCTCCGGCAACTGCATCTCCGCTGGTAAATAAATCGGGTGCCCGCCCTTGGGAAAAATGTCGCCCGCCACAAAAATCCGCGGCCCTGCCAATTCGCTGGAAGCAATCCGCGCCTGCAATGCCTTGATGTCCGCCGGATTCGATCCAAGATCCCACACTGTTACAAATCCCCAGCGTGTCAACATCTCTTCCAGATGCGCCTGCATCGGCCCGACGGGAGCAGTCGCCGCCCCACTCCACACCGGCTCCGTAAAATGGACGTGGCTGTTCCAGAATCCCGCGACGATCGTCTTCCCCTTGCAATCCATCACCGTCGCCCCGGCCGGAACCTTCACCTTCCCCGCCGCACCCACTGCTGCAATCTTCCCGTCATGCAGCACCACTGTCGCGTTCTCAACCGGCTCCGCAGTCGGCGAAGCAATCACTCTCCCGCCTTGCAAAACCAGGTCAGCACCATCTTTCGGACTTTGCGCCAGCGCGCTCCCCGCCAGCATCACCGCAACCGCCGCCAGCGCCACGCCTCGAAACATTCCGCTCCGCATTCCATCCTCCAAATCGTCTGTGCATTCGCTAAAAGCTAAAAACCAGAAGCTAAGAGCTAAGAGTTTCGCGCGAACAAAAACCCGCCAGCAGCGAACCAGTCAAGAGCGAATGCTGATTGTTCTTGATCTTGCGCCGAAGGCGCTCACACCCCGACCGCCAGTCGAGCGGTCACCTGCAGATATCGATTGCGCACCAGCAAATGCTCCGCCGGATCGGGCGCCACATTCGCCCCCGCCCACAGCGCCTCTAAATCCGCCGCCAGCCCAGCCTGCCCCGCCGCATCCAGCCGTTGAAACGCAACCTGCGTCGGCCCAAAATATTTGCGGAAGAACGCCACCGCCCCTGCAGGATTCGTCGGCAGATCGAAGTCGATCCAAATGAGCTCCGTTTTCACCTCAGAAAAATAAGGCGCCAGCCTCGCCCGCACCGCCGCCTCATCGCCCCACAACACGGCCGGCGCAATCCCCGGCGGCCGCGGCGCATGCTTCTCCCCAACCGCGAACATCGCGGCGGTAAAACTCGCAGGATCCCAATTCGCCATCGCCAGCATCCCGCCCGGCCGCAACACCCGCGCCATCTCCGCCACCACCACCTCCGGCCGCGGGGCAAACATCGCACCAAACATCGTCACCACGGCATCGAAGGACCCGTCGCCATACGGCAGCTGCTCCGCGTCGCCCTCATCAAACCGCACCGTCAGATTTTCCGACGCCGCACGCTCCCGCGCCTGCACCAGTAGGTTCGGCGCAATGTCCACGCCCGTCACCACCGCGCCCTGCCTGGCCAGCGGAATCGCCACATTCCCCGTCCCCGTCGCAATGTCGAGCACCCGCGCCCCCGCAGCAATCCCAAGCCGCCCCACAAATTGCTCTGCCGCGCCCGCAACCGTCCTCGCCACAATGCCGAAATCTCCGGCCATCCATGTCGACCGCATCGTCTCTTTGATCTGCTCTATCGGCTCGCCTGGCAATTTCATCCGCCAAGCTTGCTTGACCGCTCCTTCCCGCGTCAAGCGCTGTCCTCCTCCTTGACCATGCAGACCGAATAAAGCTATTCTCTGTTGCAAATTATTTGGGCCCCGCGAAGGTCTCAGCTCCTGGCCCTTCAAGGAGCAGGCGAGACCCGCACATCTCCGTCCCGGGAGGTCCCTCATGAGCAAGATCGCAGCCTTCGTCTACGGCGTCATCGCATATGTACTGTTTTTGGTTACATTTCTCTACGCCGTCGGCTTCGTCAGCAATTTCGTCGTCCCCAAATCAATCGACTCCGGCACCGGAGCGTTCTCCATCACCAGCTTCATCATCGACGCCCTGCTGCTGTCGCTCTTCGCCATCCAACACAGCGTCATGGCCCGGCAGTGGTTCAAAGGCGCATGGACAAAGGTGATTTCGCCCTCCATCGAACGCAGCACCTACGTCCTGCTGGCCAGCCTGTGCCTGGATTTGCTCTTCTGGCAATGGCGCCCCATGACCGCAGTCATCTGGAGCACGCACATCCCAGCCGCGCAAATTATTCTCTGGGGACTTTTCGCCCTCGGCTGGCTCACCGTCCTCTCCAGCACCTTCATGCTCAGCCACGCCGACCTCTTCGGCCTACGCCAGATCACCGACCACCTGCGCCAGCAACCCTCCCAGTCGGTCAGCTTCCGTACGCCCATGTTTTACCGCCGCGTCCGCCATCCCCTCTATCTCGGATTTCTAATTGCCTTCTGGGCTACCCCCAGCATGTCGCAGGGCCACCTGCTCTTCGCCGTCGCCACCACCGGCTACATCCTCATCGCTATCCGGTTTGAAGAACGCGACCTCATCGCCTTCTTCGGCGACACCTACCGCGAATATCGCAGGAAGACCCCAATGCTTCTCCCCTTCGGAAGACGTCGTGCTTGAAACCCTGCCCTACTGCGGAACCATCACAATCGTCGCCAGCCACGTCTCCACCAAATGCGGCCACCCAGTGATCGGATATTTCGTCCGCCGCAGCCCGAACGCATGCCCACCCTGCGCATACAAATGCATCTCCACCGGAACACCCGCGTTCTTCAGCGCGATGTAATAAGCCAGCGAGTCGTTGACGTTGTCCTCGTGATCATCTTCTGCCTGCAACAGAAATGTCGGCGGCGTCTGCCGCGTGATCTTGAGATCAGGATTCAGACTGAGATTTTTATCCGCCCCCGCCGCATGCGGCACGACAAATTTTTTCGTCCCCCGCGTCCCATCCCACTCCGCCGCCGACAGCGACAAATGCCCGGGATAAATTCCTACCGCAAAATCCGGACGGCAGCTCTGCTTGTCCGCTGCATCCACCGGCGCATACAAGCGGCGATCAAAATGATTGCTGATCGCCGCCACCAGATGTCCGCCCGCTGAAAATCCCAGCACCCCAACCTTGTGCGGATCGATGTGCCACTCCGCCGCATGCCATCGCACCAGCCCCATCGTCCTCTGCGCATCCTCCAGTGCCATCGGCGACTCCGGATACGGCCCCGACTTCGGATACGCCCCCACATCCGTCACCCGGTACTTCAGCAACACGCAAGTGATCCCCCGCGGCGTCAGCCAATCACACACCTCCGTACCCTCGAGATCGATCGCCAGACCCTGGTAGCCGCCGCCAGGAAACACGACCACCGCCGCGCCGGTATTCTTCCCTTTCGGCGAGTACACCGTCAGCGTCGGCCGCGTCACGTTGCTGATTCCAACCAGCGGCCGCCCGGCAATCGCGCCAGAAGTCTCCGCGCTCTCCGGCCCCGCCACCGGCTGCGGATCAGGCGCCGCCCCCGGCCAGATCGCAATCTGCGCATGCCCGGGCGACGGCTGCCAAACAGCCGTCTGCGCACTCAGTCCCCCGCACCCAACCACCACCCAAACCGCAACCCGAAAGAGCTTCATCAAAATTCTCCAGAGGCAGCATAGAACAAGAGGCGCTTCCACCACTGTCCTTGCGTTGCCCAGTTCTGGGTTGCCGTTGCCCAGTTCTACCGTTGCCGCTGCCCAGTTCTGGGTTGCCATTGCCCAGCTTTGTGTTGCCGCTGCCCAGTTCTGCCGTTGCCCAGTTTTGCCATTCCAGCTTGCCTTGCCTCTGCCGCAGCCTCTGCCCAGTTTTGCCGTTGCCCAGTTCTGGGTTGCCGCTGCCAGTTTTGCCATTCCAGCTTGCCTTGCCTCTGCCGTTGCCTCTGCCCAGTTTTGCCGTTGCCCAGTTCTGGGTTGCCGTCGCCCAGTTCTGGGTTGCCTCTGCCCAGTTTTGCCGTTGCCCAGTTCTGGGTTGCCATTGCCCAGCTTTGTGTTGCCGCTGCCCAGTTCTGCCGTTGCCGCTGCCAGTTTTGCCATTCCAGCTTGCCTTGCCTCTGCCGTTGCCTCTGCCCAGTTTTGCCGTTGCCCGGGTCTGGGTTGGCGCTGCCAGTTTTGCCATTCCAGCTTGCCTTGCCTCTGCCTCAGCCTCTGCCGGCAAGCCCAACCCCTCCGGACCGCGACCCGGATTCCCCCTATCGCACCTATCGGCACGCAGCATCGATCTCTTCAGCTCTCTTCCAAAATATTGTTCGGCGGACTTCCCACGCGCCCACATCAACAAGCCGCCGTCCCGAATATGCCGCAGTCAAGGCTGCGCGACAACCCTACCCGCACAGCCGCACCCTCTGGTATGGTTTTCACCATGAATGCGAACTTGTCCGCCGCCATCGCCAGCACCCTTGCCCGCTACGACCTGCTCACCCACCCCTTCTACACGGCGTGGACCCGCGGCGAGCTGACCCGCGAGCAGCTCCACTTTTACGGCGAACAATATCTGGCGCACGTCGCCGCCTTCCCGACCTACCTCACCGCACTCCACGCAAGATTGCCCGAGGGCCCAACCCGCCGCGCCGTCCTCAACAACGCTTTCGAAGAAGAAGCCGACGGCCGCTCCCACGCCGACCTTTGGCGCGACTTCATCCTTGGTATGAAAAATCGGGGCGGTATGAAAAACATTGGCACGCATGAGCTCTCTTCTTCCGTCGTCAATGAGAAGTGTCATTTCGACCGAAGTGTTCCCGCCCCGCGGGAACACGCAGCGGAGAAACCTGCTTCTTCTTTTGACTCGAGCGCACAGCTCCCCGAAATCACCGCCCTCGTCACCACCTTCCGCGACCTCGCCACCACCGCATCCCCAGCCGAAGCCATCGCCGCCTTCCACGCCTACGAATCCCAGGTCCCCCGCATCGCCGCAGAAAAACGCCGCGGCCTGCGCGACCAGTACGCAGCCGACGACGCCACCTGCGAATACTTCCGCATCCACGAAACCGCCGACATCCATCACGCCGCAGTCTGGACCAGTCTCCTCGATCGCGAACTCGCAGCCGCCGCATCCCAGGGCCCCGCCGCGCTCGCATCCTGCGAAGAAGATATTCTCCGCGGCACCGAAACCGCCGCCCGCGCCCTGTGGACAGCACTCGACGGCATCGAAGCCACCCGCACCCAACTCGCCGCCTGACCATCCCCGCTGACCGTGCTCGTCACCGCCGCAATCCGCCGCGACTCAAGCCTCCGTCTCGCCACCTGCACTTTTTTCGCGTTGCTTCTGTCACTCCCCGCCATCGCGCAGACCGCACCGCCGCAACCCAACGCCCTCCAGCGCCTCCTCGCTCTTCACTTGCCAAAATTGGACGGCGAATATTCCACCTACTACTCGCCCGAAGCCAAAACGCAAGCCCTCCGCTCCCAGGCCGAGATCACAAAATGCGCCAACTGGTATAGCCAGCAGCTGCACGTCAAAATTCCGGTGACCATCGCCGTCCTCAATCAAGCTGACTGGAATCGCATCGGCGACCTCATCCCCTATCCCATGCCGCAGGCGGAAAGCGGCGACGTCATCTTCATGCCCGACTCTTTCGCCAGCTACCCCGGGCAAATCAGTGGCGCCCACCTCGCCGCCAAACTCGACTTCATCTCCTTCCATGAGACCGGCCATCTCTTTCAACACGCCCTGAAATTGCACAGCCCCGATCTCTTCATGCAGGAATTCGACGCCACCTTGTTCGCCACCGCGTACGCTCTCGCCACGCATCCCGAGCTCATCACCGCCACGCTCGACTCCCGCAGCGCGGCCAAACAGCGCTACACGTCGTTCGAAGACATGGACCTCATCTATATAGGTGTCGGCTTCGGCAACTACGATTGGTTCCAGATCGAGATGCTCCGCCTCGCCGTCTTCTTCGCCAAAGGTCAGGACCTCGCCACACTCGTCAGCAAACTGCGCGCCGCATTTCCCGCCGGCCAGTTTCTCACTACCCAGCAAATCTTCGCGAAGACGGACGCCATCCGCCCCGGCTTCCTCGCCCTCGCCGGAAACCTCGCCGGCCCCACTACACTCCCGCTTCTCACTCCCGGCAAATGCGTCGCATCCCCCGTCAAGCAAAACGCCGACAGCACCTTCGGCATCTGGAACGCAAGCGGTCATCCCATCGCCGTCGTCGACGACGGCACCGCCGCCACTCTGCCTCCCGGCTCCTCCGCGCAGCAAGGTAAACTCGGCGCCCAATTCCAACTGCCCAACGGCAGCAGCTGCATCACCTACCCAAAAGAACCCGGCTACATCGTCCTGCACTGAAGCCGCCCCACACATGGATTGACCGCTCAGCGAATGCAACAGAAAATGCTGTGATGAATGAGAACCAGGTCACCGCACTCCTGCAGCAGCTGCTTCTACTCTGGGAAAAGTCCGTCACCCGCGAAGAAACCCTGAAGCTCATCCTTAAAGACAAAGTCCCCGACTGGCGCTATCAATACAGGGATTATTGGAACGACGCCGAAGCGATGGAGATTGTCATGAAGACGACCTACCCCATGCGCGAAATCGTGAAGGCGGCAGTTTTAGGAACGCTCAGTGATCCATCGCTCCAACAGGCCATCCAGGCAGCGCATGCCAAGCCGCCCTTGACTTAACGGACGCATCCATCGCCGTCTAATTTTCCAGCCCCGTCCCCAGCTCCGCAGAATTCTGGGCCCCCCGCCCCGCCTGGCTTTCTTGGTCACGGATTTTTATGAGTTCCGCTTTTCTTCGCGTTTGCCGATGTCAGAGTATCGCCCCAATTTGCAATCACTTTCGCAACACGGCTCTCTTGACCGTCATACATGTGATCCGCGCCCTCGATCTGGACAGTATCAACGCGACTTGGACCCGGAGCTAAACGATGAATCGCGGATTTAATCTTCTCCAGGTCTTCTTCGTTTCCAACGTCTCCATTGGTCCCCAGAATAATGAGGAGTGGGCAATGCATTCGCGTGATCCCGGCATTGCTGCTCAGCTCCCCAAAGAAATCAGTGAAAGCCGGAGGCCTGTTGACGATATCCAGGAATGTTGCGGCGCTCAGAAATGGCCCTTGCACCAGCTCCTCCGGTCGCCCGTCAGCAATGTCCTGCTTTGCTTTGGATATCCATTCCGGAGGTGGAATTCTGGTGTCGGGACGAACGTCGCCTGAGGCAAGTACCACTCCTGCGATACGTGGATCTTGCGTTTGCGCTTGATATTCGCGGACAGCGTTCGCGCCGGCACTGTGACCCGCGAGAATCACTTGTTTGAATCCGAGCTCTTCTGCGAAGTCGATCCACGCCGCTATGTCTCGAGACTGTTCGCTCGGAACTCCCCAATATGTGCCGCCGCGGATTCGCTTTTCTCCCCGCCACGCCTCGATGTTGCCAAGGTCGTGCATGCGGGTATTGCCGCAAATCACCGTGTCGCCTTGTGCTGCCAAAGCTCTGCTGATTGTGAGATAGGTCGGCGAGTAGAAATTCTCAGTCGCCCCATGGATCCAGATCAATGCCATCGGCTTGGCAGCGCTCGCGGGTGGTGTAAGGAGCACTCCTGCATCGGCAACGTCATCTTTGCTGTGGACCTGAATGATTCTCTCGGTGACCTTTCCGGCATTTTCGTCCACCGCCTGCGCTTCGATGGTCCGGACAATTGCCAGAGCCGAACAAAGCACGGCAAAGGCGAGAGCGGCTTTTTGGACTTCGGTTTTCAGATTGTCTAAGACCATGCCCAACGCCCTCAAACTCCTTTTATTACGGTGGCAGAGCGGCAAAAGTTCCGCCGAATTCTTGGCCAGCGTCCCGTCGGATCCACACCCCGCCTAACGATAGTCACTTCCCCGGGACGGCAATCCGGGGTACTCTATCGCCATGGCTTCTTTCGCCTTTCTTACGCCTCTGCTGGTCGGGACTTTGGTTGGCGCCGTCACCCTCTGGCTCATCACGCGCAGCTTGGTGGGCCGCGCGTCCAGCGCCGCTCGCGAGAAGGCTCTTGCTGAATCCGCCGCCACCTGCGCGGGCCTCGAATCGACGCTGTCAGCAACCGAACGCCAACTCACCTTCGCGCAGCAGGAAATCGTAACTGCCCGCGAACAAAATTCCGCCCTCTCTCGCGAACATGCCGCCCTCGAAGCCGGCCTCGCCGCCGCCCGCCAATCGCTCGAACGCGAACGCCAATCCTTCAACGAGCAAAGCGCCCATCTCAAGACCGAGTTCCAATCTCTCGCCGCCACCATCCTCGAAAAAACCAGCGCCCAACTCAAGTCGGAGTTTTCTGAAAAGCAAAAGCTGGCCGGCGAAGTCCTCCGCCACAAGGAACAAGCCATCGATCAGCTCCTCACTCCGATCCGCGAATCGCTGACCAAGCTCGAAGCCCAATCGCAACATTTAGAAGTGAAGCGCGAAGGCGCCTACGCCGACATCCGACAGCAGATCGAGGCCATGCAGAAGACGCACACTGACCTCCGCGCGGAAACCCGCCAGCTCGTCACCGCGCTCCGCAATCCCAAAGTTCGCGGCAGCTGGGGAGAAATGCAGCTCAAGCGCTGCATCGAATTCGCCGGCATGATCAACCACTGCACCTTCACCCAGCAGTCCAGCACCCGCACCGCGGAAGAAAATCTCCTCCGCCCCGACGTCCTCGTCCGCCTGCCCAACCACCGCACCGTCGTCATCGACGCCAAAACTCCGCTCGACGCCTTCCTCTCCGCCATGGCCACGCCCGACACGCCCGAAGGTGACATCGAACGCAAAATTCTTTTGCAGAAACACGCCGTCCAGCTGCGCGAACATCTCCGCGCCCTCGACCGCAAATCCTACGGCCGCGAATTCGCCAAGGAAGGCTCGCCCGAACTCGTCGTCTGCTTCCTCCCCAGCGAAGTCCTCCTCTCCTCCGCGCTCGAACAGGATGCCGCCCTCATCGAGTTTTCGTCGACCGTCGTCCTTGCCACCCCGACCACGCTCATCGCGCTCCTCAAAGCCATCGCCTGCGGCTGGCAGCAACTGGAAGTCGCACGCAACGCCGAAGAAATCCGCGAGCACGCCCTCGCCGTCTACGGAAAACTTTCCACGGCGACAGGAAAAATCGCCAGCCTCGGCAGCTCCCTGAAGAGCGCCGTCTCGAATTACAACGGCTTCCTGACCACGGTCCAGGGACGCGGCGGCATCTTCTCCATCGGCCGCAAACTGCACGACCTCTCCGTCGGCAGCGAAGACCTCGACGTCCTCTGCGCAATCGAAGCTGCCCCCGACCCCCTCACCCACGACGACTGGCACCCATCCAACGGAAAATTATCGCTGCCCGCCGAAGAGCAACCAGCACTTCTCCCTGTAGAAGAAATCTCCACCCGCAAAATGTAGCTCTCGCCCGAAAGTCAGCGCAGCTACGACAGAAATTCTCATCCTCAGCGCAGCGAAAGACTTGCTGTTCCGCTTCGCCCCATCAGGCATTCGAGAAGTTTGTGCATCCAGGCAAGACTGCCTGCATCCCAAGACAAGCGGCGAGCTTCGCGCAATCCCTGGAGACATCCATGAACCCGACAGGCAACACCATCCTCATCACCGGCGGCACCAGCGGCATTGGCCGGGCCCTCGCCGAGGCCCTTCACACCAAGCAGAACAAAGTCATCATCGCCGGCAGACGTCAGCAGCTGCTGGATGAGATCACCAACAAAAATCCGGGAATGGTCGGCCTGCAACTCGATGTCAGCGACGGCGAATCGATCCGCCGCTTTGCAACTCTGGTCCAGGAGCGCTTCCCCGAGCTGAATGTTCTTATCAACAACGCCGGCGTTTCCAAGCCGGAGGACTACACCGCCGCACAGGTCAATACCGAAACTGCTCTGGAGATCCTGCAGACCAACATCACCAGCGTCATCCTACTCACCGCCGCGCTGCTGCCTCTCCTCAAGTCGCAACCCCACGCCACTCTCATGGCGACAACCTCGGGACTCGCCTTCGTCCCGCTTCCAATGAGCCCGACATATTCCGCGTCGAAAGCATTTCTGCATAGCTGGCTCGAAGCACTGCGCTCCCAATTGCGCAAAACCAACGTCGAGGTTCTCGAGCTGATTCCTCCCTACGTGCAGACCGAGCTCGGCGGCCCGCAGCAGGCCAAAGATCCACGCGCCATGCCGCTCGCCGATTTCACTCAGGAAGTCATGCAGCTGATCGGCGACAACCAAAGCCCGAAAGGCGAGATTCTCGTCGAACGCGTCAAGCCCCTGCGTTGGGCAGAACGCGACGGCCAATACGAACACGTGCTGGCAGCCTTCGAGTCCTTCTAGCCGCCGCTCACTGCGGCAAGGAATAACATCGCGCATTTATGCATGCCGGAATTCTGAGCTCGCAACTTGTGTGCCGCACCTACTCCGCCGCCAAAATCGCATCCGCCACCCGCAGCGCCTCCACCACCGGCCGCACATCATGCACCCGAACCACGTACGCCCCAGCCAACACCGTGGCCACCGTCGCTGCAATCGAAGCCTGCAGCCGCGCCTCGGGATCCGCAGCCTGCCCAAGAAAGCTCTTCCGCGAAACCCCCGCCACCACCGGACGCCGCAGCTCCCCCAACTCCGCCATCCCCGCCAGCAGCCAGTAATTTTCCTCGCCGCGCTTGCCAAATCCAAATCCCGGATCCACCGCCTGCGCCTCCTCCAAAATCCCCGCCGCCCGCGCCCGCACTAGGCTCGCCTCGAGACCGGCCCGCACTAGCGGCACCACCTCCGCCCGCTTCAACCGCGCCTGCCCCTTCCACTCTGTCGGACGCCCGCGGCTATGCGTCGCCACCACGCCGCACTTCAACTCCGCACACGCCGCCGCCATCGCGT